>Ga0209447_10000580_pt1 | contig 10283 bp, 13 predicted proteins | sample BogFormECP04_OM3_FD_188243 | JGI IMG/M metagenome (GOLD analysis project Ga0209447, IMG submission 188243) | Bog forest soil microbial communities from Calvert Island, British Columbia, Canada - ECP04_OM3 (SPAdes) (version 2) | ecosystem: Environmental > Aquatic > Freshwater > Wetlands > Bog ... | reverse complement strand
ACAGCGATCATAAATAGGGCTGTTCGTCCCACCACGGAAAATAGTCCGGCATATCAGCCGACACCCGATTCACGAATTTTGCCGGGCGTTTCTCGAGAAAGGACTGCACGCCCTCGGCCACATCTGCGCTGCGGCCTCTTGAGGCGATTCCGCGGCTGTCGACCCGGTGCGCTTGCATTGGGTCATTCATGCCCAATCCACGCCACATCATCTGACGGATCAGCGCAATGGCGACCGGCGCTGTATTGTCAATGATTTCGCGCGCCATCTCTTGCGCTGCGACGAGCAGTTGCTCATCCGGATAAACCTCGCGAATCAGGCCGCCGGCTTTGCCCTCGGCGGCCGAAAATACGCGGCCGCTGTAGCACCATTCCAGCGCCCGTGAAATGCCAACGATGCGCGGCAGAAAGTAGCTGGACGCGGCCTCCGGTACTATGCCGCGACGCGCAAACACGAACCCTATCCTGGCCTTTTCGCTCGCCAAGCGGATGTCCATGGGCAGGGTCATGGTTGCGCCGATGCCCACCGCCGGGCCATTGATCGCCGCGATGACCGGCTTCAGACAGCGAAATAATCGCAGCGTCAAGCGGCCGCCGCCGTCGCGATATTTTTCATCGGCATAGTTGATCGATCCGGATCGCTGCTGCGATTCCGAATCGGCGCGGCGAAATGTAGCGCCGCCGGCTGATAAATCGGCGCCAGCGCAGAAGGCGCGTCCCTCGCCGGTAACGATCACGACGCGCACGGTATCGTCGGCGTCGATGGAGTCCAGGGCTTGCAGCATCTCCTGGAGCATCTCCGCGTTGAATGCATTCAGCTTCTCGGGCCGGCGCAATGTCAGCGTTGCGATTCCATGCGCGGCTTGGTAGCCGATCGTCTTGTAAGTCATGAACTGCTCCCGTTACTGCGGGTATTTCAATTTCGGATACCAGTCGCTGCCGCGCCCCTCGGGGGTATTGTCGAGAATTGTCCAGATGGGCATCAGGTCGGGTGCGCCGCGCGGATCCTGGCCTGGGTCCGCGGTTCCGGGCCCCATCTCGTTGCTCCAGAAATGGCGGATGGTGCCGTCGCGTCGCGTGAAGACATTCAACGCCGGCATATCCGCGTCCGCTGCGCCCACGTAGTCGCGCGTGTATTCGCCGGTCGGATCCGAATAGATTTTGAGGTAGCGCCAGCCGCGCTCTTTCTTGAACGCTGCCAGACGTTCTATCGGCGAGCGCGCTACCACCGCGAGCGCGATCCGTTGTTCGATATCGGCGCACTCGCCGTCCCACGCGGAGAGCAGTGAGGTGCACATCGGGCAGGGCTGCTGACGCTGTGGACCGTACATATAGCTGTAGACCGCGAGCGTCTGCTGGCCGCCGAACAGCGCGGATAAATTAACCGGGCCATTCTCGCCCTCGAAATGGTATTCCCTGGAAAGCATCCCGCCCGGCGGCAGGGCGCGGCGTTTCTTTGCCACACGTTCGATGTGGCGCCTAAGTTCGATCTCCTCGGCGAGCAGCGCGGTTCGCGCGCGCCGGTATTGTTCACTTTCGTTGGGGAAGCGAACTTCACTCTTCTGCGCCAATTCGCTTGCCGGTTTGAGTTGCTGCGTGCCCATGCTTCCCCCTCTGTTGATTGCTATTCAATCGCCGCCCGGGATCTTTCCATTAATCATAGCGGCCGCTCGATGGATTTACCCCACTTCGCAGCCCATTCAGAAAACGGCATGAGCAGCTGCTCGAGTTCACGGCCCAATGGAGTGAGCGAATAGCCTGCTCCGTCATGCAGCACCAAACCGCAGGCCCGCAATTCTTTGAGCCGCGCGTTCAGCAGCGCCGGATTCGTGTCGGCGGCGGCCTGCAGGACGCGAAAAGTCAGGGTTTTGTCGCGCAACTCCCAAATTACGCGCAGCGCGCTGCGCCGTCCGAGAAGATCAAGCGCCACCATGATTGGACGGCCGGTTTTTGAACCGCGCACCGGCCGTCCAATGCTCGGAACCCTTGCTTTAGTTTTCATAGCAAGTTAGACTGCTGCTATTAAAGTCATAGCAGAATACCACAATGAATCCACGCATGGCGCCCGCCACCGCGCCGTTCGGCGCCGTGATCCAGGGCTGGCTCGATAGGACCATGCCGCCGGGAATGGCGCCCCTGTCCCTGTTCACGACTTTGGTCAGAGATGAACGCCTGTTCGTAAAGTTCTTCGCGGGAGGATTGCTCGATCGTGGACATCTGACGCTGCGGCAGCGCGAGATCGTCATCGATCGAACCACGGCACTGTGCCGGTCGGAATACGAATGGGGTGTCCACGTGGTCTTATTCGGTTCGCGAATCGGTCTGACCCGGGATCAAACGTACTCGTTGGTGCACGGCAACGCCGAAGATGCCGGCTGGGGCGCCGAGGATCGGGTACTGATTCGCTTCTGCGACTCGCTGCATCGCGACGCCGCGGTCGGCGACGAACTATGGGAAGCCTTGCGATCCCACTTTGGCGAAGAGCCGCTCCTCGAATTGCTGCTGCTGGCCGGGTTTTACCGCACCGTGAGCTACCTGACCAACGTGCTGCAGTTGGCGCCTGAAGGCCGCTCGGCAAGTTTCCCCGCGAAAAGGGCCTGAATCGCGTAAACCCTGTGACTTGATTGCTCACTCAAGTCACGGTATGCTGAGTTGAGTGATCAATCAAGTCACAGGATCGGACAATACCCGCGACCGCATCATCCTCGCTGGGCTGCGGCTGTTTGCCGCCAAAGGCTACCAATCAACGTCGATTGTCGATCTGCTGCAGGAAGCGGACGCCCACTCCGGCAGCTTTTATCACTTCTTCCCAACCAAACAAGATCTGCTGCTCGCGGTGCTCAAGACTTACCGCGACGGCATCGAGCCGATGCTGCTGGCGCCGGCCTGGGACGGGATTGTTGATCCAATTGCCAAGGTATTTGCGTTGCTCGCCGTCTACCGGCGCGCGCTCGAAAACAGCGGCTGCACATACGGCTGTCCGATCGGCTCGCTCGCTCTTGAGCTCCACGAGCCCGATCCGCCGGTGCGCGAGTTGCTGTCGGTAAACTTCTCCGGCTGGGTAAGCCACATCCGCGCCTGCCTGGATGCCGCCCGCAGCCGGCTGCCGCGCTCCGTCAATACCGAACAACTCGCCACATTTGTCCTTACGACCATGGAAGGCGGCGTCATGCAAGCGCGGACCCATCGCTCGTTGTCCGCCTTCGATGCATCAGTCGCCTCGCTGCACGATTATTTTGACCGACTGGAAGCCACTGCTCGCGAGGAATCGCCATGAAGCCGAACGCAACACGCCTTGTTACGCTTGCCTGCTTGATATGTTTCGCCACGGGGCCGCTGGCCGCGGCGGAACGCACCTGGCGCGAATTCAAAGACGTATCGAACACGTCCTTCACCGAGCCGAACGGTGACCGATCGATTCAACTGTCAATCGATGTTCCCGCCTCATCGCACGATGCATTTGCCGCGTTCACCAGCAGCGAAGGTTTCGCGAGCTGGGCGGTGCCGATCGCGAAGGTCGAATTTCGTGTTGGCGGCTACATCGAGGCCAGCTACGACCCAGAAGCCAAGCCCGGCGACCCCGGCAACATCAAGAATCAAATCGTTGGTTATGTGCCGGACCGGTTGCTGGTGCTACACAACATTCAAGCGCCGGCGGGATTCGCGGATCCCGAACTGTTTCAACGCACGGTGACCATGATCGAATTCATCGCGCTTGACCCGCAGCACACGCGCGTAACCATCACGAACGCCGGCTACGGCTCCGGCGATCGCTTCGACACCTTGTATCGGCATTTTGAGTGGGGCGATGCCTATACCCTGCAGGAACTCAAGACGCGCTTTGTAAAAGGACCCGTCGATTGGGCGGCCTTGAGCGCCAAGCGCAAGTCCACCGAGGCGTCCCACGCGGTCAAGGGTTCCGAGTAAGACCGGGCGATCGAGGCTGCCTTATAGCGGCTCTGCGGAAAAGGTGTCGCAGGCGTCGATCCGCCCGGAATTGAAGCCGCGTTTGAACCAGTTGACGCGTTCCGCGCTTGTGCCATGCGTGAAGGATTCCGGAACAACCGTTCCGCGGGCTCGGCGTTGCAGGGTATCGTCGCCGATCTGCGCAGCCGCGTTGAGCGCAGCTTCAATATCTCCGGGTTCCAGGCGCCAGCCTTGCTCCTGCTGCGAGCGATTGGCCCAAACGCCGGCGAAGCAATCGGCCTGCAGTTCGAGCCGCACGCTGAGCGCATTGGATCGAGCCTCGCCGCCCTGCTCGCGCTGCGCATTCACCTTGGCGAGAGTGCCCAGCAGGTTCTGCACATGGTGCCCGACCTCGTGGCCAATGACGTAGGCGTGCGCGAATTGGCCGGGAGCACCCAGTTGCTGGGTCATCACATCGAAGAATCCTAGGTCCAGGTAGACCGTCCGATCCTCACCGCAATAGAAGGGCCCGGCGGCCGCCTGGCCCTGGCCGCAGGCCGTCGGGTAACTGTCGCGAAACAAACGCAACTTGGGATCCACGTAGAGCTTGCCGCGCTCTTGAAAGGCCGCCGCCCAGACCGTCTCGGTACTTCGCAGCACTTGCGACACGAACTTTGCCTGAGCATCGTCCGCGGGAGGAGCGTGCGCAGGCTGACCGGGCGCGGCGGTTTGCGCCGTCGGCGACCCATCGCCGCTGAGCAACCCGAGGATCTGCAGTGGATTGATTCCGAAAAACCATCCGCCGATGATCGCGACCAGAATGGTCCCGATCCCGATGCCATGCACCGGCCTGAATCCGCCGCTGGAACCACGCACGTCTTCTACGTTTTGGCTCTCTTCCTGATCATCCATTCGCATGACTTGATCTCCAGCCCTGGCGTTATCGACTTACAGCGCTCACACCCAGCGTCTTACCTTGCGGACGTAGCTGTCGAACTCCTCCCCGAACTGCCTACTCATCTTGGCCTCCTCAAAAGGAATGTGCACCCAATTGACGGTGGCGAACACGGCGATTGGCGCTAACAAGAACGGCCAGGTTCCGACCCAGACCGCAATCCCTGCGGACAGGATCACAAGACCTAAGTACATGGGATTGCGAGTAAACCGATAGGGGCCGCGGGCAACCAGTTTCCGGTTGGTGGGCGATATCGGATTGATTTCGGTACCCTCGGCTCGAAACAGAATGAAGGCCCAGAGTGATGGTATCCATGCAATCGCCACCAGAGCAACGCCGAGCGGCACAACATGCAGTTCGGGGAGCTTGGGCGCGCCTAGCAGCCGGCTGACTCCGGCCGCAAGCAGCAGATAGACGGCGGTCCAAACGGGCGGCGGCAGTTTGACCATTACTGTTGCAGCCGGCGCCGGAGTTTCGACATCCCACCCAACCACCGATCATAGTCGGCGGTTTTGCGCTGCATGTAATCGGTCACGACCGGGTGCGGCAGGATCAAGAACCGCTCGGCGGCCAGCCCGGCAACGACCGATTCGGCCAGTTCCTCGGGGGAGATGATGCCATCCACCGCTGCCGATCCCTTTTCAGGTTCCTTGCCGATCATCGCCGTGCGCACCGCCTGGGGACACAACACGGAAACCTTGATGCCGTGGTCGCGGTGAGTAATAGCCAAACATTCGGCAAACCCGATCGCACCATGCTTGCTCGCCGAGTAGGTCGCGGAGCCTATCTGGCTCAGGAGTCCAGCGGCGGAGACCGTATTGAGAAAGTATCCGGAACCGCGCGCGATCATCTGCGGCAACAACGCCCGGGCTGCATAGACATGCGCCATCACGTGGATGTTCCAGGATCGCGCGAAATCGGCATCGGGCGCGGAGGCCGCGTTGTTGCGATCCGGATCGGCCAGGCCGATTCCGGCATTGGAGCAAAATAGATCGATCGGCCCGAAGGCCGTTTCTGTTTCACGCACCACCCGCTGAATGTCTTGCTCTCGTGATACATCGCAAGCAAATCCCAGCGCGCCGATTTCCTTCGCAACGGCCGCAATCTTTGCGGCATCAATGTCTGCCACGGCAATCCCCCGGGCGCCCTCGGCTTTGAAGCGCTTTGCCAACGCATAGCCGATGCCATTGGCAGCGCCGGTAATCGCCACGACCGAATTCTGTAATTTCATGGTTCTCGCCTGTTAATCGCCCAGGGTGGAGCCGCCGTCCGCAATGATGAACTGGCCCGTGACAAAGCTCGCGGCTTGCGAGGCGAGAAATACCGCAACTCCCGCGATTTCCACGGGTTGGCCGATGCGGCGCAACGGTGCACGCTGTTCCACATTCTGCAGAATGGCCGGATTGGACCAAAGCGCCTTGGCAAAGTCTGTTTTTATCAGTCCCGGGGCGATGGTGTTGACCCGGATGCCTTTGGGACCCAGTTCCAGCGCGAGATTTCGCCCCAGCTGAGCTTCCGCTGCTTTGGAAATTCCGTACGCGCCGAGCACTGCGGTTCCCCTGATCGCGCCGATGCTCGACAGAAGTATGATATTGCCGGAACCGCGTTCGACCATGTGCGGCGTCACGAGCTTGGCGAACCACCAGCTGCTTTTCACGTTGCAGCTCATGATCTTGTCCCACGCGTCATCCTCTAGCTTCATGAGCGAGCCGTAAAATGGATTCACGGCAGCATTGCAAACCAGGATATCGATCCGGCCGTATTGGTCGAGCGTGGTTTTGACGAGCGCTTCGACCTCTTCCCTGCGGCCAATATTGCACGCGATCGAAATCGCCTCGCCGCCGCGCGCTCGGATCTCGTCGCGCACTTCGTCGCAGGCTTCTTTCTTGCGCGATGAGATGACCACCTTTGCGCCGGCCACCGACATCTCTTCCGCAATGGCTTTACCGATGCCGCGCGAGGAGCCGGTGATCAGCGCGACCTGGCCGGAAAGATCGAAAAGCTGATTAGCCATCTGGTTTCTCCATTCTTCTTGCGTTCATCCAAAATTTGAATTCGCGAGGGCAAAGCGTTGCCATCGCGGGCCGTCATGGCACGCGCTGCCGACGCGCGATCATAGCGTTGATCAGCGCCGCGAGTTCAGCGGGTTTGTCTTCCTGCAGAAAATGCCCGGCGCCCTGAATTGCCGTATGTGGTTGCCCCCGAGTGCCCGGAATGCGCGCCTGGAGTAATTTGTCGCCGCCGCGCGTGATCGGATCGCGATCGCTGAACGCGGTGAGGAACGGTTTGTCGAAGCGCTCCAGCTGCGCCCAAGCTCGTTTGTTCTCAGCTACTGACGGATGCGCATCGGTGATGGGCACGAGCGTGGGAAAGGCCCGCGCGCCGGCCTTGTAGCGCTCGTCCGGGAATGGCGCGTCGTAGGCGCGTTTCTCGGCGGCTGTCAGACCCTTTACGCAGCCCTTGCTGATCAGCCAGCCGATCGGCAATTTCGGCACCAGCTTGCTGAAGGCCAGCCAGATCTTGAAGGCGAAGGGAATTTGCCCGCCGCCTGCCGGCAACCCCGTATTCGCCGCGATCACGCCGACGAAGCGTTGCGGAAAGCGCGCAACCAACCGCAGGCCGATGAGGCCGCCCCAGTCCTGGCAGAACAGCGTGATCGACTTGATATCGTTCTGCGCAACCCATTCGCTCATCCAGTCAACATGACGTTCGAAGGTGTAATCGCTCTGTGCCGACGGCTTGTCGGACCGGCCAAAGCCGATCAGGTCGGGGGCAAGCACACGATGACCAGCCGCAGTCAGAAGCGGGATCATCTTGCGGTAGAGAAAGCTCCAACTCGGCTCGCCGTGCAGCAGCAATACCGTCGCGCCATCGCGTGCGCCTTCGTCAATATAATGCAGGCGCAGCGCGCCATCCGTCGCACCGAGAATTGTCGTGTAATGCGGTCCGAACGGGAAATCCGGCAACCCCTCGAAGCGCGCGTCGGGCGTACGTAAGATGTTCATCGCCTACGATATCCCCCGCCGCACGCCTGCACTTGCCTGCAATTATAGGCTGCGGCGCGCAAGAAGTGCCGATATGGCCGCTCGGCCGCCTTGCAAAATCAACCCGCGTTTCCGCCGGCGATCAGAATTCCAGCAGGTTGCCGGTCCATGGCTGCTGGGAAGCATACAGCGATTGCCGCAGCACCAGGTGCGACACATTCCAGCCTAGGTCGGTGGCTTCTATGAGGGCCTGATTTTCTGCCTTGAGGGCCGAACGAAAATCGCCGCTCGATGCATTGGCGGCCGCGCGAATCTCCCAAAGAGACGGATCCATTTTGTATTCACGTTCAAGACTATCCACCAGACTCAATGCGCGGGCTGGATCGCGTATGTCTGCCGACGGGCTTGCAGCCAGCATTGCAGCGAGCTGCAGCTTTGCGGAACTGTTTCCCTGCTTCGCAGCGCGCTCCAGCCATACCAGTGCCCCGGCAACGGATTCGCGAGTGGGATTATCACGCAGCAGATACTCTGCCAGCGAGACCTGCGCATCCGGCTGATCCGCCTGCGCGGCCTTCTCCAACCATATTTCACCCTTGGTACTGTCACATTGGCACCCCCGGCCCTGCAATAGGCCCGTGCCGATCTGATATTGGGCGTAGGGCGCGCCCGCTTGGGCCGCCTTGAGAAACCACGGTAGTGCCTGATCGTGAGATTGTTTCAATTGGGGCAGACCAGCAATCATCATGCCGTACAGCATTTGTGCTGATGGATCTCCGGCCTCTGCTTTTAATTTTGTCTTAAGAACACGCTGCTCGAGATTGCCGTAATCCCGAATCGACACCGACTCCACCTTGAAGTAGTAAAACATGCTGGTCGCCGAGGATATCGGCTCGCCGTTGATCCTCGCCGGCAAATACACCGTTCGCAAAATGCTTTCCCTGACCGTGCTCTCAAAGTATCCATTGGGCAGCGCGTACAGGATGCGTGGCATACGGGGGTGGCCGTCCGGAGCGACAATGAACTCGACGAACACCTCGCCTTGCACACCCTTCGCCTGTGCTTCAGTAGGATAGGAAGGCACAAACGGCTTCGAAAGTCGTGCAGGATCGCGATCCTGGTAGTCCCTACCTTTGAGAAAATGCGGCAGCAACTGTTTATCAAGGTTGGCTTGACTGTACTGAGCTTGTAAGTCAGACGATAAGCGCAGCGAGTTCGGAGTCAACTGGGGCGCCAATTCAGCCGCAAGCGCGGTCCCTTTCGTCTCGCCATTTTCACCCGCCAGCGCCGCCCACGCGTGACCGTACGTCAGGCTGGTGGGAACCCCCTCTCCTCGTACGTACAGCACGGCCAAAGTATATTGCGCTTGCGGCTGCCCCAATTCCGCCAGTTCCTTGAACTCCTCGAATGCCTTTTTGTAGTCATGGTTTTCGTAGGCAACGTGCGCCGAATACAGATCCGCGCGCACCGTTCCTGCCATCAGGAGCATTGCCACAGCGATCGAAACGGTGGATGAGAGGCGGACCCAGATGAAGGGCATCTCGAACTCTTATTTGAACGTCATTTTAGGACCAGAGCCCGCGGCACCATCGCCGTAGGCTCACAAAATCAGGTCGTGCCCCAGGATCATATACTGACGGAGGAAACCGCGCTTTCTGGGAGACATGTGCCTACCACCTGTAACTCCCAGTCCGCAGCGTAGTATTTGTCATATCCCCAGAGAGTGTAAAGTTCTGCCGCTCGCGGCCGATTTACCTTCGATGAGCCCAACCAGCGCCGTCACAGCATCTACCATGTTACCGAGTGCAGAGAGCAGCGGACTCGCCGCCATCGCGACCAGCAACCGGCAGCTGAATCAGGACGCGCAACAGATCGCCAACCCTGACAATCAAAATGTGACCAATCCATTGCTTGATTTGAACCAGGCCAAGTTGTTGACTGAAGCCGGCGCGGACGTCTTGCGCACGTCGAATCAGATGCTCGGCAACTTGTTTGACATGTTCGCCTGAGGAGTCGGCGTTACTCGCGTTGCGCTACCCCGCCACCAACGCGAACTGCAAAACGAGCATTGAAACGAACGTGACTGCTACGGCCAGAAGCGCCTGCGCAAACCGCACGATGAAATGGACTTGATTGCTCATGTGAATGCTCCGTTGATTGAACCGCTCATAGGTGACTAGGTTGCGCCGCGCACCGATGCACAACAAACGCATTACTTGACCAGATGTTAAGGAAACCTTAACGCGCGATCCGTTACCCCAGAGCGGCGAAAACTGGCGGTTTCCAGCGCTTTTGGTACTCAATGCGCAGAAATTGCCAAAGCCGGCGCAGACACTGGCATGGCCGTGTTTCCACTGCGAGACTGCTATGACCGAAGTGTTCTTCCGATTCCCCGTTCATTGTCCGATTTGCAAGCAGGAGTGGACCTCCTCGCGCACCAAA
>Ga0209447_10000578_pt1 | contig 10290 bp, 9 predicted proteins | sample BogFormECP04_OM3_FD_188243 | JGI IMG/M metagenome (GOLD analysis project Ga0209447, IMG submission 188243) | Bog forest soil microbial communities from Calvert Island, British Columbia, Canada - ECP04_OM3 (SPAdes) (version 2) | ecosystem: Environmental > Aquatic > Freshwater > Wetlands > Bog ... | reverse complement strand
CGCGTGTTTTGTTATAGGTCTGTGAATACAAGGTGAGAACTAGGCGGTGGACCCCTGGGCTGTGAGTAATTGACAAATCCTTGAGCCAGGCGATGCACCTGTCGTTACTTCCCAGGCGTCGGTTCCACGCGGATGGTGCCCATCATTCCGCCGTCTTCGTGCTCCAGAAGGTGGCAATGATAGACGAACGTGCCCACGATCCGCGGATCGCGAAAATCCATGCGCAGCCGCACGCTGGGGTACTGCGGGCTATGGCCATCCCAATATTGCACGTTGATGGTGTCCCGCAGATATGGCTCGTCGAGCGGTATCCCGTTCCATTCCTTCAAGATAAAGTGAATCTGGTGGATGTGGAAGGCATGTAGTTCCTGCGAGCGATTTTCGATGATCCAGTCTTCGACGTCGCCCTGCCGCACGGTAATATTCGGAGCCGTCGCCTGGGGGTCAAACTGCACCGGTTTTTCGCCCTCCACGGTGATGTAGAACTTGGTGGGGCTGCTGGGATCCTTGGGGTCCAGCGCCTCCTCGGAAAAATACAGTTTTCGCTCGCGAACCGGAGCAACCTCTCCCAGCCATCCGGAGTTTATGTGCGCCGGAAGCATCGGCGCTGTCGAAGCCACCAGCGTCCCGTCCGTCGGATTCCGGGCCGTAACCGGTTGTGAAGTCAACGGCAGCCTCGAGTGCGTCTCGGGCGCCGCCCGGGATGCCACAATCGTCGCCAAAGGCCGCGTGGGGTCATTTTCTCCCGCCGGCCCGGTATCCACAGTGCGCGTCACCAGGCTGGCCTGGATACCTTCCGTGGGTCCTTTCACGATAAATTCAGCACGCCCCGCCGGCGGAAGCGCGATGTGGCTCTTCCAGATAGTGCCATGTGCAACGTCCCCGTTTTCGCTGAGTGGTACCCCGTCCAGTGCCACGACGCCCACAAGTTGTGGATTGCCGCTAAATAACACCTGCAAATCAAGATAGGTGATCGCCGAAGCATTCAGCACACGCCAGAACTGCTTCTCCGAAGGTTTCATTTTGATGACCGCTGGCGGGTATTCCGGGTAAGGCACAGGAACGAAATTCAAGGACAAGTCCTTCGCCGGCTTGCCTCCTCCCGTCCCCGTGTTAATGGCATCCCCCTCCGCATCTCGCAGCACGATAGGTGCGGGCATGGAATCGGTCTGTACCGGGGCAGCGTCGGGGTTTACCAAATCCTGGTCCCTAACGATGAAGACGCGCTCCGGCAAACCTGCCGCCTCCGCGCTCGCTTGCTCGATTCCTTCCACAATCAGCGCTCCGGAAGCCCCTCCAAGCACTTGCGCTTTGCTAAACCCATGCGGGTGAGGGTGATACCAGTACAACCCTGGAGGCGTGTCCTTGGGAATTACGAAGCGATACTCGAATGGTGGATCTGCTGGCTGAATCAACGTCTTCAGCGTCTCGTCCTGATGGCAAACCGGGGGGATAACCAATCCATGGAAGTGCAGATTGGTGGTCGCCGCCGTCATGGCGCCCCCCAGGCAGGGGTCACTTGCGCTACTCCCGTCCATTTTCGCAGAATGCGGCATGGGCTCCGACATTGGGTGGTTCATTGTTTGAGCAGAAATTCCGTGGGGAATCTGCGCCTCATTCTTCAGCAAAAGAATCAGTTCGTCGCCCGGGTGCAGCCGCAAATTCGGGGCCTGCGTTCCGTCTTTCGCCACATAGCAATAGCGGGTTTGGCCGTTTTTGCCGGTAACTGCTCGAAACATCAGCTCAACTTTTAGAACGCCATTCTGGCTCCGCAAATCCTCTGGTTCAGGTGCAGTGCTTCCCTGCGCCCCGCGAGCGCAGACCTGATCGGGGTTTGCCGGTAAAGGAGAAGCAGCCGTTTGCGCCCCGCAGGGTTTGCAAACCGCCACGAGCAGTGCGGCGGCGTAGCAAAGCATTTGCAGAAAGGGCTTCCAGGGCTTGATGCGCATTTTCATGTGGGTGCCGCGCGCCGCTCAGGGGCAGTTGAAGCCCGCGCGCCAAACATTCATAGCTACGCGTTTTTTGTTAACGATGGATAAATGAATCGTTACAGCCGAACGCCACGCGCGAGGCGATGATCGTGTCAATCCCTCCAGACCTGCCAACCAGAGGCCTTGCGCGGAAGCTGCGTCTGGGAGACTACTTCGCTTTGGCATTCGGAGCAATGGTGGTTGAGGCTGGCTTGCAACTTGTCGCTCCTTCTGGGTCGTGGAGCGAGGCCCGCGCATGCGCCTCCTCGCCGGCCTGGGCATCGTTGTTTCGTTGCTGCTGGTCGTGATGAAGCTGCTCCCCATTGTTCCTGGGCACTTCACTCGCGCCGAATGGAGCGCTCTCGGAATTTGGGTCGCGCTCGGCGTCTTCCTGCGGCGCCGGGCGTCGCGCGCGCCAAACGCCACGGTGAACCAGCCGCCGCCGTAGCGTCATGTATACTTCCGAAGGCGTCTAACGCTCCAAAAATCATGATTCCTTATCTCCATTTTGGCTGGCTTCAGATTCCGACGTTTGGTTTGATGGTCGCCACGGGCCTGCTCACCGCCGCCTACATTTTGCAGGCGGATTTCGACCGCCGCCGGTCGCAACTCGATAAGTACCGGCCCTCGAAGAACGCGCTCCCCAAAGGTTTTTTCGCAAAATTTGTCGCCCAATCGCATGGAGATGAAGGATTCCTGATCATCGGCATTGCCGGACTTGCAGGCATCGTCGGCGCGCGTCTTTATCACGTACTGGAAAGTCCCCGCGAGTTCTTTGCCAACCCCTGGCCGCAGATCTTCAGCCGCTACGGTTTCGCCTGGTTCGGTGGTTTTCTCGGTGGCTTTCTCGCGCTGCGCTTTCTCGCGCGGCTTTACAAAATTCCGTTGCTGGAATTTCTCGACATCTGCTCGCCCGCGGCCGCCGTCGGCTACGCCATCGGGCGCATCGGCTGCCTGCTCTCCGGCGATGGCGACTACGGCAAGCCCACCTCGCTTCCCTGGGGCATGAGTTTTCCCAACGGCGTCGTTCCCACTACCGATCGCGTGCATCCCACGCCGCTCTACGAATTCTTCATCTGGCTGGCCATCGCGGGTTTCCTCTGGCACCTGGGTTCCAAAGCGCTTCGCGGGCCGAAGGCCAAAGGCGAAATTTTCTGCAATTATCTGATTCTTACCGGAGCGGCTCGTTTTTTGATTGAATTCATCCGCATCAATCCGCGGTCGTTCTTCGGCCTCTCGAACGCGCAGGCGGCTAGTTTGGTATCGATTATCCTGGGCGCGGTGTTACTTTGGCGTGTTAAAAGCCAATTCTATGCGCTCAGCAAAGAGCACCGCATCGTCGAGCACATAGCCTTTCGCGGCGACGTTCTCCAGCCGGAGTATCATCGCGCCACGCCGGAGTGCCCGCATCCGGAGCGCTGGCACATGTACGACTCAATGACCGCGGAAGTCGAAGTCCTCGAATTCCTGAAGGCTATTGTCACCACGATCAAGCCCGAGCTCGTCGTGGAAACCGGGACGTTTTCCGGGCTGAGCACGCTGCACATCGCGGAGGGTCTCAAAGCCAATGGCTTTGGGCGCGTGATCACCTGCGAATACGACGCAAAAGTGTTTGCCGCGGCACAGAATCGCTTCGCTGCCTCAGGCCTGGGCGGATGGATCGACGCGCGCAACGAATCCAGCCTGGAGATGAACGTCGCCGGCCGCATCGATCTTCTTTTTTGCGATAGCGACGCGCCCCTGCGCGGACAGGAAGTGCGAAAATTTCTTCCCCAAATGAATCCGAACGGACTGATCCTCATGCACGATGCGAGTTCTTCCATGAAAACGGTTCGCGAAGCGGCGTTGCAATTGGAGGCCGAAGGTCTGTTGTCGGTGCTTCTGCTGCCCACGCCGCGCGGCCTGGTGATGGCGCAGAAAAAAGAGGGACGGAGCTAACAGCGCCGCCCCGGGCGAGCCCTTACTGCTTCACAATCGTTCCGTCCTTCATCACAAACGAAACTTTGCGCAGCGTCTGAATGTTGTCTTCCGGATTCTCCGGCGTGGCAATGATGTCCGCTTCGTAGCCGGCCCTGAGGAAGCCACGCTCCTTGTCCACTCCTAGCAAGCGCGCCGCATTCACGGTGAGCGCGCGCAGTGTGTCGGCATTCGGCACGCCGGCATCGACCCAGCTGGTGATGTAATCGATTGCCAGTGTCCCGCGCGTCTCGCCGGGGAGCTGCACATCGACATCCGTGCCGAACGCCATGTTCACGCCGATTTTGTACGCGCGCTGCAAGCGGTCCACCCAAATCTTGTGCTCCTCGGCGTTGCTGGTTTTTTCCGTGAACTCCGTGCCTACCAGCGTGACGCCATTTTTCTTGGCCAGTTCCAGATCGTCGTTGGTCATGCGAAAGCCGTGCTCGATGGAATCCACGCCCGCTTCCGCCGCGTTGTGCGCTCCCGGATGCGTCCAGCAATGCGCAGCCAGCTTCAAGCCCATCGCGTGCGCTTCCGCGACCATAAAGCGGATGTCGTCGACCGAATAAATGTAGCGCTGGTCGTCGACGACGATTTTGATGACCTTGGCGCCGAAGTGGACATTCTGGCGGATGGCTTTGCGCATCTCATCGCGCGAATCCGCGAAAAGATATTCCGGCGTGGCCAGCTCTTTTTTCTCCGGCTGCAGATGAAACTGGCCGCCGTAAGGGGCGATGATGATTCCGGCATTGATGATGGTCGGGCCAATCACCCACCCCGCTTCGATGGCTTCGCGCAGCGCGGTATCGGCGTAATTGCCGTTATTGCCGACGTCGCGCACGCTGGTGAATCCGGACTGCAGCATGGCTTGACCGTTGGCTACGCCCTCAATCGCGCGATAAGCGGTGGTGTCCAGAAGCGTCGTGAAGTAGTAATTGCCGGCATCACGATTGGGAATCACCGTCATGCACAAATGCGTGTGCGCGTCGAAGAGCCCCGGAAGCACAGTCGATTTCGAGAGATCGATAACCTTGGCGCCGGCAGGTATTTCCAGCTTGCCCCCAATGTCCGTGATCCGCGATCCTTCCACCAGAATAATTTGGTTTGGCGTGGTTTTTCCGGTTTCCGGATCGAGCAGTTTTCCCGCCTTGATCGCGACGATTTGTGGACTTGCCGTTTTCTGCGCCGAAGCCGGAAGATTGCAAATCAACAACGCCGCCAACCCGAAAAGAATCCATCGAACTTTCATTCTTGCTCCTGTGAACGGGGATTTATCGCCAGATCGCTCGCGCCCGCGCATGATACGCCGTCATCGCGGGGACTTCAATTCGGGAATGACTTTGGCGGAGTCTGGCAAGCGAAGCCAGTGGCGCTCCGATTTACGATTGCATCGCTGCTTGGTTTCCCTGATCATCTTGGTACAGCCCGCTCGCTAACTCAATGGATCTGACTCTTTTCTTTGCTCTTCTCGGCGGCCTGCTGGTGCTCGCGTTCGTCGCCAACCGCCTCGTACGCTTCACACGCGTGCCCGACGTCATCATCCTGATGGCCACGGGCGTGCTTATCGGTCCCGTCCTCCACTGGGTCAACCCCGACATTTTTCGCGGCGCGACCCATGGGTTTGGCGCGCTCGCGCTTATCCTCATTCTTTTTGAGGGTGGACTCGATCTCAAACTCCGCGAGATTCTCAAACACTTCGGCTCCGGTTTTTTCCTTGCGCTGTTCAGCTACGTTCTGTGCATGGCCGCCGTCGCCGGTGTTTGCCGTCTGGCCCTTCATTTTTCCTGGCCCCACGCCTTCTTGGTCGGCGCGGTCCTCGGCTGTATCAGCAGCTCGATACTTTTGCCCGTGCTTCAGCAGGTGAATTTGCGCCGCGAAGTTAAAGTGACGCTTTTGGTTGAGGCGTCTTTCGGTGACGCTCTCGCCGTCCTGGCAGTCACCACGCTTTTGGACATTGCCGCCGGAGGCAGCGCCGCTCCCAGAGCAGTTGCCTGGACCCTCGCCTCCAGCCTTCTCCTCGCCGTGACTGCGGGAGTTCTCGCCGGCATGCTTTGGTCTTACCTTCTTCCCGTTTTATCCGAAGAACGCTTTTGGCACGTTCTCACCTTCGCCGCTGTTCTGCTCGTCTATTCCGGGGTTCACTTTCTCAAAGGCAACGACCTCGTCTCCGTTTTGGTCTTCGGTCTCACCCTCACCAATTTTCCAACCGTCCGCAAGCGTCTCCATTTTGACGAAGCCGCCGGCTCGGACTGGTTCACCGAAACGCCTGTCAAAGGACAAACCGGAGGCGTACCCCATCATTCGCACGAGCAGATGCTTACCTTTCACGGAGAATTGGCCTTTCTCCTGCGTACCTTTTTCTTCGTGCTCCTCGGCACCCTCGTCGAGTACTCCGGCATGCGCCAGAATATTCTGCTCGCGCTCGCCTGCTTCGTGGTTATTTTGGCTGTTCGGCTGATTGCCGTGCAAGCGGGCCGCCTCGCCTGGCGCTCTTTTTCCGCCATCGAGCTTGAGCTGATGGTGTGGTTTGTCCCCCGCGGCCTGATCACTGCCGTCCTGGGAATTCAAGTACTCGAAGCGCGTGGCGCGGATTTTGCATTTTTGCCGTCGCTGGCCTTCGCGCTGGTCGTGCTCACCAACCTTACCGTGCTCATCGGCACAATTCGCGCGCGAAATCTGCCCGCCGCTGATGCTTCACCAAAGCCAGCGGAAGGAACGTGAGGCCGCTTTGAAAAAACGGAGTAATCCTCGCCCAGCCGCGTCGCCCGCTGCTGAACTCGCAGGCTTCATCGCCAAGTTTGACCCCGCCATCGCCAAACGCATCCGCGCCTGCCGTCGCACGCTCCGCAAGCGGTTTCCCACCGCTCACGAACTGGTTTATGACAACTACAATTTTCTGGCCATCGGCTTTTGCAGCAGCGAGCGCGCCTCGGACTGTATCGTTTCCCTGGCTGCGCAAGCCAAGGGCGTGGCCCTGTCTTTTTATTACGGAGCGACCTTGCCCGATCCCCACAAGCTCCTCCAGGGCAGTGGAAATCAAAATCGATTCATTCGTTTGGAGAGCGCCGCCGCCTTGCTCAAACCGCAAGTCCAACAGCTCCTCCGGGCGGCCGTGGCGCAGGCCAAGGTGCCGCTTCCCGCCGCCGGCCGGGGACGCACCATCATCAAATCTATTTCGGCCAAGCAGCGCCCGCGCCGCAGCGCGTAGTGACCAAGAAATTCTTTGGGAGAACTAAACCTGCCAATCCGGGGCGGTGCAGGGCAGGGTAGAGGAATCTCTGGGGATGAGTTATAAAGTCAGCGAGCAACACATCTTCAGGACGCCAGAAAAACAGGAATCTTTCGACCATGAAAAGACTCTTTCTACTGCTCTTGATTGCGCAACCGCTCCTCTCGCAGGACGCCCCCAAAGCCGAAGGGGAGAAACCCGAACGCCACGAATTTATCATCGCGAACTTCCGCACCGAGGGCGGCGCGACCCTTCCGCAAGCGCGCGTGGTCTACGGAACCTACGGCCATTTGAATGCGGCGAAAGACAATGCCGTACTCCTGCCGTCGCATTACATGGCGGACTTTCACGGCTACGAATGGCTGATTGGAGCGGACAAAGCGCTCGACCCGGCGAAACTTTTTCTCGTAGCCACGGAACTGTTCGGGAGCGGGCATTCCTCTTCGCCGAGCAATACGCCCGAGCCGTTCCACGGCCCGCGATTTCCAGTCATGACTATTCGCGACAACGTGGAAGCCGTGCACCGCTTGCTGACCGAGGAACTGAAAATCACGCATGTGCGCGCCATCATTGGTTTTTCGATGGGCGGTCAACAAGCGTTTCAGTGGGCGGTGAGCTACCCGGTATTCGCCGATCGCATCGTGGCGACCGCCAGCACGGCGAAAAATTATCCGCACGGCGTGGTGCGTCTCGAAGGACAGATCGCCGCGCTCACCGCCGACGCGGCGTTCAAGGACGGCGACTACACGGCGCAGCCTAGGAAGGGTATGGAGGCGTTTGGTGTGGTGTGGACGGCGTGGCTTTTCTCGCAGGAATGGTGGCGCCGCGAATTATGGCGTGTGGACGCCAAGCCGGGCGCCACGTTCGAAAGCGTGTTGCATGATTTTCGCACGGATTTTATTCCCGGGGCGGATGCGAACGATTTGATCCTGCAGGCCCGCACCTGGGAATGGCACGATGTGGGAAAGACGCCGGGTTTCGGCGGCGATGTGGAGAAAGCACTGCGCTCGATCAAAGTGCCGCTGCTGTATATGCCCTCGGAAACGGATCTCTATTTTCCGCTGGGGGATGCGAAATATGAAGCGGCGTTTATTCCGGGAGTTTCGCTGGTGCCGATTCCTTCATTATGGGGGCACACCGCCGGCGCGGGAGGCAGCGCGGCCGACGGAAAATTCTTGAACGAAAAAATCGGGCAGTTTCTCGCCGCGGGAAAGTAGCCTCCGCGAGAGAACACCCGCGCCTGTTGAGTAGCTATTTCGATTGATCTACCAGGGTGTAATAGCGTCCGTTGACTTCATCACCCAGAATGGCAATGCTCGCCTGCGAAGTTTCCAGTGCATCCGATTTCCAGGAAAACCCGATCGAAGGCACTTCCACCTGAGCTTCCATCTGGCAAGTCGCGCGCGTGCCGGAGAAGCGGAATTGCTTTTCCGGATCGTCGTAGATAGCAGGCTCACCGGTGGATTTCCAAACCATCTTGAAACTCATTCGCGCCGGAGTCGCAATTGAGTCCAGCGCCGGCCATCGCGGCTGATCGACCACGGCCACGTTCTTCATTTCCAGCGTGTACGTTCTTCCGTCGGCGCTGATCGTTAAACCATCTTTCGCAACGGGAACTACCCAATACAGCCCAGAAGGGGAAATCGGAGGATGAAAATCATGAATCTGGTTTGCAGGGACCGCCGGTCCCTTAAATAATGTCAGTCATATATGAGTGTAAATGCCTTGCTGCGCGGCGCGCGCCGCCCAATACTCGCCGGCCATCACGCCGTAGTCGGTCGTGGGGGCGCCAAACGCGATGCGATTCCCGGCGTTGTCCGTGCCCATGCCGGTGAACGTGCTGCAACGCGCAACCTTTCCCTTGAAATGGTAGATGTGCGAAGGCTCCAGGTTCGGCCCCGCCGGCTGGTTGTGGCTGCCGTTTTTATCCAGCCACGGAATGGGATACGGTTCGGTGCCGCCGTTGGCGGGTTTTAGCTCATCAGCTCTCAAGGAAGGAAAAGCCGGCGAGCCGACCGCGAGCGATGCTCCGGCGAGTGCCCCGGCCTTAAGAAAATTTCTTCGGTTGCCGATGGCAAATTGAGTTTTTGTTGGGGACATGAACTTCCTCCTGGCCACATGACGTCGACTGCGTGAACCCGAGGTTAGCCCCAAGATGCCAGCGTGTCACGGGATTTGTAATCCGGCGGGGGAAGTGAGGGTGGGCTAGAGCATTTGCCGGAGAACGTACTGCAGAATTCCGCCGTGGTGATAGTAAACGACCTCTTCCGGCGTATCCACGCGCGCCACCACCGAAAACGTTTTTTCCTTACCCTCCCCGGATTTGGTTTTGACGGTGATCGGTTTCTTAGGCGAAAGCGTCGAAACGCCTTCGATCTCGAAAACTTCGTGCCCCGTCAGCCCCAGCGTCTCGCGATTCTCGCCCGCTTTGAACTCCAGCGGCAGCACGCCCATGCCAACCAAATTACTGCGGTGAATGCGTTCGTAGCTTTCGGCGATGACTGCGCGGACGCCGAGCAGCCGCGTTCCCTTGGCCGCCCAGTCGCGCGAAGAGCCTGACCCATATTCCTTGCCCGCGAGCACCACCAGGGGCACGCCCTCTTCGCGATATTTCACGGCGGCCTCGTAAATCCACATTTTTTCGCCGTCCGGAAGATGCAGCGTCCAGCTGCCTTCGGTCCCCGGCGCGAGTTGGTTGCGCAAACGAATATTCGCAAACGTCCCGCGGACCATCACTTCATGATTGCCGCGCCGCGCGCCGTAGGAATTAAAGTCGTGCGGCTTCACGCCGTTGGCGATCAAGTATTTCCCAGCCGCGGAATCCGGCTGGATCGACCCTGCCGGAGAAATATGGTCGGTGGTCACGCTGTCGCCGAGCACGGCCAGCACGCGCGCGTTAGCGATGTCCCCGATCGCGGAGGGTTTCAGCGCCATATCATCGAAGTAAGGCGCCTGCCGGATGTAGGTTGAATCTTTTTCCCAGGCGTAAGTTTCGCCCTTGGGAACGGGCAGTCCGCGCCAGCGCTCATCCCCGGCATACACCTCGCTATAACTCTTGCGGAACATCTCCGACGTGATCGCGGTCGCCATCACCTGTTCGACTTCCTGCTGCGAGGGCCAGATTTCTGCGAG
>Ga0209447_10000577_pt1 | contig 10294 bp, 5 predicted proteins | sample BogFormECP04_OM3_FD_188243 | JGI IMG/M metagenome (GOLD analysis project Ga0209447, IMG submission 188243) | Bog forest soil microbial communities from Calvert Island, British Columbia, Canada - ECP04_OM3 (SPAdes) (version 2) | ecosystem: Environmental > Aquatic > Freshwater > Wetlands > Bog ... | reverse complement strand
AGCTCGCCGGCGAAGTCAATACCGCCATGCCATATCACGTGGTTGACGCCATCGCCGCCGCCCTCAACAACCACAAGAAGAGCCTGAAGGGTTCCAAGCTCCTGATTCTCGGCATGGCCTACAAAAAAGACGTGGACGATCTTCGCGAATCACCCACGCTGAAAATCATGCAACTGCTGCAGCAGCGCGGCACGGAGTTTGACTACAACGATCCGTACTTCCCGCACCTGCACAAAATGCGCCACTACAATTTCGCAGAGATGAAGTCCGTGCCGCTCAATCCGCAAACTTTGGCCAGTTACGACGCCGTGGTGATCTCCACCGACCACTCCAGCTACGACTACGCCGCCATCGTCGATGCCGCCAAGCTGGTCATCGACACGCGCAACGCCACGCGGCGCGTAGTACGGCACCGCGACAAAATCGTTCTGTGCTAGTGTTTCATCCGAGCCAGCCGGATCAGGAAGACAAACTACCTTTCGCCAACCTTCACCAGCTCCACTCGAGCCGTGGCGACGGGAATCACCGCTTCGATCAGCACCGGCGTACGCAGCGCGTTATTCGCCAGATATAGCGAGAATTGCGCGTCCTTCATCTCCGCCCCGTTATCAAGCACGTGAATTGCGATCTTCGACGCGCGAAAATTTCCCGCCGCCACGCTAACCACTTCTGCAGCGCTCTCCCGCCGCGCGCGCACCTCATACAATTTGTGCCCGTCATACACCGGACTGCGCACCTCGGGAATCTGAGACCAATCCACGCCGCGCAAATACTGCAGCATCCCCAGCGGATCCCTCGTCCCTGGCAGCACGCGCGCCTCCGTCACATCCGACGGCGCCACCTCCCGTCCGGTAGCCGTCATCCGCTGCACGGAGTCCACCTTTTGCCCACGTTCATTCAAGTGCATCTCATACTGCAAACTGGTCATGGAAGAGGCCTCGCTGAAGGAATCAAACTGGTCGTCCAGCGCAAACACCATGCGCAACGGATTTTCCGTGTGTGCAAACGCCTGCAAGTGCCACACGCTCTTGCCCAGAAAATCCCGCCGCTCGCCCACCTGCAGCCGCAAATTCGCCACATTATTCAGCTTGGCCATGCTGGCGCTGAACTCCAGCACCTCCCCAGCACGGACCACCGGCTCGTTGCTCTTCTTCGCGTCCACCCCGGAGGACGCGGGGGACGCGGAGCCCTCATTTGATGTAGCGTCGGGAGCTGTTCCTCGGTTGCGAGCCACCGTAGTCGTTGGCGGATATTCCGGTCCCGACGTCAGCATCGGCCTCGCGGACACATGTTTCACGTGGAACCAGTAGTAAGCGCCAACGGCGCAAACCACCAAAGCCAATAACGCCATCACTCGTATAACTCGGAGACCCATGTTTGTCGTGCGCCTAACCGGCTTTCGTGCCTCAGCAACATCTGACACCATATCAGCGTACCAAAATGCCAGCATCGCCGCCCCAGCAACGCCATCGCCGTCAGACAACCTTGCTCCCCCGACGCCCATCTTTATTCCAGGTCACTCGGCTGCGCAACGGGGGATAAACAAACCATTTTCAAATGGACGCCGGTTCTCAAGGAAATGCCGGAGCTTTTTCTTTACCTGTTCCGCCCATGCTAGGCTATTGCTTTCCTTGACCGGCCCAAACAGCGTGAATTCTCTCTCTCAACGACCAAGTCGTTTCGCCCTCCGCACCTCGCTGTTTCTTTGCACCCTCTTTGCTCTCTTGCAATTTCCCACGTATGCTTCTCCACAGCAAACCCACCTCCCCAACGCCAAAGGCCAACTCGCCGAAATCTCGTCCAGCGGTCCGCAGCGCCGCCAAGGCGACCTGTACTTCGCGGACGACAACGTCGTGGTCATCTATGGCGACGCCCGTCTTACCGCCGACCACGTTCAATACAATGACGCGACTTCCGAGATCATCGCCACCGGCCACGTGAAATACGACTTCGAAAATCAGCATCTCGATGCTGACGACGCGCATTACAACGTCAGCACCGGCCACGGTCTCTTCCATCACGTGCATGGCACGGTGAAAATCGTCAGAAAACCCAATCCCACCATCCTCGTCTCGGAAAACCCTTTGTATTTCAATGGCGAAGAAGTCGAGCGGCTTAGCGAAGACGTCTATGTGATCCGCAAAGCATGGATCACCATTTGCGATCCCGAACATCCCAGTTGGCAATTCTTCGCCGCACACGCTCACGTCCAACTCAACGACAAAGTCGCTCTGGTCAACGCCAACTTTCGCCTCTTTCGCATTCCCCTCATTTGGCTCCCTTATGCGAACGCCCCGGCAGGCTCCAAAATTCGCCAAACTGGCTTTCTCGTCCCGGATATCGGCCACAGTTCCGTTAAGGGCCTGGTCCTTGGCGACGCCTTTTACTTCGCCCCCACCAGCTGGATGGACGCCACGCTCGGCGCGCAATATTTCAGCCTCCGCGGCGCCAGCGAACGCGGCCAATTGCGCATCCTGCCCACTGAAAACACTTCCATCACCTACAACTATTTTGGCGTCGATGATCGCGGCCTGATTAACTCGCTCGGGCAACGCCAGCCCGAAGGCGGCGAAGATCAGCGCCTCGAAATCAAAACCCTGCTCCCCGGCGGCTGGCGTTTCGTCACCGATTACAATCAGCTTTCCTCCCTCACCTTCCGTCTGGCCTTCTCTGACACTTTTGGCGAAGCCATCAACTCTGAAGTACGCAGCGCCATCTTCCTCTCCAAAAATTATCAGGGCTTCAGCTTCAACATCGCGGGCATCAACGACAAGAGCTTTCTCACCCTTCCCACGCTGGTTCCTCCGCTTATTCCGGCAACCAGCGTCACCCTGCGCAATTTCCCCGAGCTTCGTATCAGCTCGGTCGACCAAGCTCCGTGGCAAAGTCTCCCGTTCTATTTTTCCTTTGACTCCTTCGCCGGGGCTTCGCGCCGCTCCGATGAATTCATCGACACTCCGAAATTCGTTTCCCGCGCGGAATTCGCTCCGCGCGTTACCGTTCCTTTCCACTTCGGACCCTGGTTGGACGTCGCTGCGTCCGCCACCTTCCGCGCTACTCGCTACGGCGCCAGCCTCGACAACTTGGGACCCGCTCCCGTGGTCGTCGATCAATCCATCGTCCGCAAAACCGGGGAATTTGCCATCGACATTCGCCCGCCCACGCTCGAACGCTATTTCGACCGTCCGAAAAAGAATCGCCGCTACAAACACACTATCGAGCCGTACATTACCTATCGCTACGTCACGGGCGTGAACAATTTTGCCGATTTCATTCGCTTCGATTCAGACGCCACCATCACCGACACCAATGAAGTCGAATACGGCTTCACCCAGCATTTTTTTGTGAAAGATGGAGAGAACCAGCCGGAAGAACTAATTTCGTGGAACTTGGTGCAAAAACACTATTTCGATCCTACCTTCGGCGGTGCCATCGTCGCGGGAGACCGCAACGTCTTCGAGGCGCTGAATTCCATCACGCCTTTCGCCTTCGCTCTTGGACCCGTCCACTGGTCGCCCGTTGTCAGCGACTTCAAAGTCACTCCCGGCGGTCTCTACGATTTCGAGTCCATCCTCGAATACGACACCGCTCTGCACAAACTCACCACGATTGGTGAGCTCTTAAAGATAAAGCCCTACAGTAATTTTTTCGCGACTATCGCGGACTTCCGCATCGACGCGAACACCATTCTTCAACCCATTTCCAATCAAATCCGTCTGCTCGCGGGCTACGGCGCGGAAAATCGCAAAGGCTTCAACCTGACCACCGGCGTCAGCTACGATTTCCACACCAACCAGTTGCTGAGCCAAATCGTACAGGTCACTTACAACGGCGGCTGCTGCGGCCTCAGTGTCGAGTATCGCCATTTGGACGTCGCCGGCGTCAATTCGGAAAACCAATTCCGCGTAGCCTTTATCATCGCCAATATCGGTAATTTCGGTAATCTCCGCCGCCAGGAAAAGGTTTTCTAAAAAACGCCCGTTCGTCCGGCCTCCGTTCGTCCAGCCCCCTTTTGTCCAGAGGTAGGCACAGCCGCAAATATTTTTGTCCCTCCGTGTACCGCACGCCTTCATACTGGCAATGACCATTCGCGCGCCATTTCGCTAGTGACCACCTCCGCAACCACTCGCCCAACCCCTCACAGCGGCAAACGCCACGCTCTTCTCGTCGCTACTGGAATTTTTCTCAGCCGCATCGCTGGTCTGGTCCGCGACCGCATTTTCGCCCACTATTTTGGAAATTCCGACGCCGCCGATGCCTTCAAAGCCGCCTTCCGCATTCCGAATTTCCTGCAAAATCTTTTCGGCGAAGGCGTGCTCTCCGCCAGCTTCATCCCGGTCTACGCCGGCTTGCTCGCGCGGAAAGAAGAAGACGAAGCCCGTCGCGTAGCAGGCGCGGTAGCCTCGCTGCTTGCGTTGACCACCTCGCTGATTGTTCTGGTCGGCGTGCTCGCCACGCCCTACTTGATCGACGCCATCGCCCCCGGCTTTCACGGCGAGAAACGTCAACTCACCATCCAGATGGTCCGCATCCTCTTTCCCGGCGCCGGCTTGCTGGTTTTTTCCGCCTGGTGCCTTGGCGTACTCAACAGCCACCGCCGTTTTTTCCTTTCTTACACCGCACCTGTGCTGTGGAACGCCGCCATGATCGCCACGCTATGGATCTTCGGCAGCCGCTACGCGCAATTTCCGCTGGCGGAAATTCTGGCTTGGGGCTCCGTTGCCGGCAGCGCGCTACAGGTCGCTGTGCAACTGCCGGTCGTTCTCGGTTTGCTCCGCGGTTTTCATTTCACGCTGCATTTTGGCGCGGAAAATATTCGCACCGTGGTCCGCAATTTCGCGCCGGTATTCATCAGCCGCGGCGTGGTGCAAATCAGCGCTTTCATCGACGCGCTGCTCGCCAGCCTGCTCCCTGGTGGCGCCGTCGCGGCCCTGGCCTACGCGCAAACCCTCTACACGCTTCCCGTCAGCCTCTTCGGCATGTCCGTTTCCGCAGCCGAACTTCCCGCCATGTCTGGCGCTCTCGGCGCGGAAGAAGAGGTCGCCGCGGTTCTGCGCTCCCGTCTGAACTCCGGCTTGCGCCAAATCGCATTCTTCGTCTTGCCGTCGGTGGTGGCTTTCCTGATTCTCGGCGATGTCATCGTTGCCGCCATCTATCGCTCCGGCCGCTTCACCCAGTCCGACGTGCTGTACGTCTGGGGCATTCTCGCGGGTTCCACGGTTGGCCTGCTGGCATCCACCCTCGGCCGCCTCTACGCCTCCACCTACTACGCTCTCCGCGACACGCGCACTCCTCTGCGCTTCGCCGTCCTTCGCGTGATCCTGACCACCATCCTGGGCTATCTTTTCGCGCTACCGCTGCCACACCTATTGGGCATTCCGTCGCGCTGGGGTGTCGCGGGACTTACCATCTCCGCGGGCATCTCTTCGTGGGTGGAGTTCACGTTGCTACGCCGCGCACTGAATCGTCGCATCGGCGCTAGTGGACTGCCGGCAACTTTTCTCGCCCAGCTTTGGACCTCCGCTCTGCTCGCTGCGGCAGCAGCTTGGGCAATCCACCACGCGCTCGGCCCGCGCTCGCCGATTCCTGTAGCAGTTTTGGTTTTGGGGATTTATGGAATTCTCTACTTCGCCGCCACGCTGCTCTTCCGTTTGCCGGAAGCGCGTGCACTCTTCAGCCGCGCCCGAGGCACTATCGGCCAGGCGTAACGAACAAACGCGTCACAACCTAGCCCACGTTTCAATCTTTGGTCGTAGGCATCCCCTCTGCTTCCCACGCCCTAAAGCCGCCGTCCATCGACTCCACATTGCTGTAACCCATCTTCTGAATATTGTCCGCCGCCAGCGCCGAGCGATATCCCCCGCCGCAATACAACACCACCTTGGTATTCGTATCCGGGATCAATTTGACGATGTCGCGCTCGATGATTCCCTTGCTCAAGTGGATCGCGTCCGTTGCGTGACCGTCCTTCCACTCGTTGTCTTCGCGCACATCCACCAACAGGAATTGCTCTCCGGCCGCGCGGCGCTTTTTCACGTCGGCAACATTGGTTTCCTTTACGCGGCTCTTCGCATCGTGCACAATTGTCAGGAATTTGTCGGAATGCTGCATGGCGTCTCCTCTTAGAACTTGGGAGATCAGATTATCACAGCGAAATCCCGCAGATCTTCGCGAGCCAAGGCGCCGACCGCCAACACAGTGGTTCGTGCGCGATGCTCAAGGCTTAACTGTAGGATTTATTTATCCCTCGGCTCAACGCCGCGCATCTTGCAGGTTCCACGAAGGGAACTACCCGAACAGGCGGGTTCGCGCGTACAAAAAAATGACGACGGGAGCCTAAAGGCTCTCCGCCGTCATCAACTGCGTTTCCGTAGAGTTTCCAGAGTTCTGCGCAGTAGGCCGCTCTTAATTTATGCTTTGCTTCGCCTCCAGCTGCTTCTCAAGCCCATCGAGATAACTCTTCTGAACCTCTGGCGCCGCCGCTATCGCCAGCTTCATCTCTTTTGCCGCGTCGTCAAACTTCCCCTGCGAGCAGTACACGCGCGCCAGCCCCGTGTGCACGAACCACTGATCCGGATGTTTCTTGGCATTGTCCAGGAAGATCGCAAAGGCTTCATCGTTGCGCTTCTGCGCCTGTAATTGGCGGGCGTAGATATGCAATTGCAGCGGCGTGGCCAGCGCTAGCGCTCTCTTCTGCGCCACCGCGGCATCATCCTTGCGATTCAGCGCCGTCAGCACCGCCGCCTTAATATTTTCATTCTCGAAGCGATCTTCATTTTCGATGGACTTGTCCGCATACTTCAGCGCCTGATCGAGGTCAATTTTTTCCGTCAGCAAGTAGTTCGCCGCGTCGTCCCAGCTGATCCATGTGTACTGCGAAAGATTGCGCAGTTGCCTCTTGAGATCGGCTTCCACCAGTGGATGTACGTCTACCGACACTTTGAACGGCACCGCCACCTTCTCCCAGGACATTTCCACCACCGCGGAATCCGCTTGCAGGTCATCGAAATCGTAGGTCAGCGCATTGTGCATGTCTGACGCCTTGGGCTTCACCGTTACGCGCAATGCATCCTCCGCCTGGTCGTAGGTGAATGAACCCCACGACGTCGCATTCTTCGAGAAAATAATCGTCCATTCATCGGCGTTCGGAATCATGTGCAAGCCGTACGTGCCCTTATCCAGCGCATGGCCTTCGATCGTCACCGGATCGCTGAACGTAATCGTAGTATTGATATTCGCGCCCGCCCGCCACACTTTGCCGTACGGCACTAGCCCGCCCCACACCTTGCGATCCTTCGCCAACGGACGGTGATACGCGATCGTGATGTCAGTAAGCCCGATTCGCTGCGAGACCTCCGCCCGCTGGCTGGGATCCGGCAAATCCAGCACGAACGATTGCCCCAAGGTCGCCCGCGACACACCCGCCAACAACAAGCAAAACAAAATTCCCCGCAACGCTGCTCTACACATAACCAAACGCCTCCCGCGACGGCCATCTCTGCCGTCCATTCATCGCAAATTTTGCTGAAACGGGCCACGGAACGCGGGCCCGCCACTCGTCGGCATTTTAGACGCGCCCGGCTCGGCGCGGTAAGCGAAAGGCACGGCGTTTAGATGATACGCCGCCCGATGCCACTACAACGCGCGCGACTCCCATACCACCACGGCATGCCACCGCACGTCAATCCAGGTCTCGCCAGTTCGGCCCGGCGCAAATCTCCACCCCGAGGGGCACATCCAGCTTATGCACCTCTTCCATTTCCTTGCGCACCAGCCCCTCCAGCTCCTCCTGCTCGTCCGGAGGAGCCTCAAAAAGCAGCTCGTCGTGCACCTGCAAAATCATCTGCGCTTCAAACTTTTCCGTCCGTAGCCGCTCGTCGATGCGAATCATCGCCAGCTTGATCAAATCCGCCGCCGTACCCTGCAAAGGCGAATTCAGCGCAGTGCGCTCCGCAAAATTTCGCAGCTGCACTTGCGGAGAATTGATCTCCGGAATCGGCCGAATTCTGCCAAACAGTGTCTTCGCCACACCGGTCTTACGCGTCTCAACCAGCACATTATCCAGATACGCCTTCACGCCCCTGTACCGTGCGAAATACGCGTTGATGAACTGCGCCGCCTCGCGTTGCGGCACATTGATCTGTTGCGCCAGCCCAAACGCCGACAGCCCATAAATAATTCCAAAATTGATCGCCTTCGCCGCCCGTCGGTGTTCCGCGGTCTGCGCCAGGGGGCCAACACCAAATACTTCCTGCGCCGTGCGCGCGTGAATATCCTCGCCGCTGCGGAAAGCATCCAGCAGCACGGAATCCTGCGAAAAATGAGCCATAATGCGCAGTTCGATCTGCGAATAGTCCGCCGAAATCAAAATTTTCCCTTGATCCGCCACGAACGCTGCGCGAATCTGCCGCCCCAGCTCCGTGCGGATCGGAATATTCTGCAAGTTGGGATCAGACGAGCTTAGCCTCCCCGTCGCCGCATTCGTCTGCGAAAAGCTGGTATGCAGCCGCCGCGTCTCCGGATGAATCAGTTTCGGCAGCGCATCCACGTACGTGGATTTCAATTTCGCTATTTCGCGATATTCGATCACTTTCCCTGGCAGCGGATGCTTGGCGGACAATTCCTCGAGAATTTCCACCGCCGTGGAGCGCCCCTTGGCCCGCCCGCGCTTCACCGCCGGTGCCAGCGCCAGCTTGTCAAACAAAATCTCGCCCAGCTGCGCCGGCGAATTTACGTTGAATTCCACGCCGGCCATTTCCCAAATCTCTTTTTCGAGCCGGCGCACCTCTCGCTCCATCGATTCGGACATCACCGCCAGCGCCTTCGGGTCCACGCCAATGCCCACGCGCTCCATCTCCGCCAGCACCGCGGTCAGCGGCAGATCGATGTCTGCATAAACGCCCGTCATCTCCTGCTGCTTCACCGCTTCGCGCAGCCCCGGCGCCAGCCGTTGCAAATAGTCCGCGCGTTCGCCGGCGCCGCCGCCCAGCATCGTGTTCCACTGCCGCATCACCACGTCTGCAAAATTGTGATTTCCCGTCGTCGGCCGTAGCAGGTAGGAGTAAATTTGCGTGGCGTCCTGCAAATTCTTGCCGCGCCCCGCCAGCAATTGAAAGAGCTTCGCATCGTGCACGATCTTCGGGCGTTTGGCGTCCTGCAGCACCGGCAGCAGCGCTTGCAACGCTTCGCCCTGTGCATCCATCCATACCGCACGGCCTTCGCCAGGCTTCGTCGAAACCTCAATCCCCGCGATGCGCGTGCCAAATCCCTCTGCTTCCCGTTCTCCCGCCTCCAGGTTGAACCACACGGCCAACGGCTGCTTCGCCGGAAGTCTCTCCAGGTACTCCCGAAATTCGGCGACGGTCGCGAACTGTGCGTAGTCTGTTTTCGCCGTAGCTTCTGAATTCACTGACGCTGGAAGCGCCGCTGTCTCCGTTCCCAGCTCTTTCAGCAACGAATTGAATCCCAGCTCGCGGTAGAGCGTGGCGAGCGCAGGTCCATCGGGCTGGCGCACTTCCAATTCCTGCAGCTTCACCTCAATCGGAGCGTCCGTCGCAATGGCCGCCAGTTGCTTGGACATCAAGACTTGCCCACGCTGCTGCTGCAAAGCTTCGCGATATCGTTTATTGGACACTTCGTCCGCGTGGTCCAGCGCGCTTTCCACGCTCCCGTATTTCTTGATCAGCTCGGCGGCGCCTTTTTCACCGATTCCCTTGGCGCCGGGAATGTTGTCAATCGTGTCGCCGAGTAGCGCCATGTAGTCCACTACCTTTTCAGGCGGCACGCCCAGGAGTTCCTCGACCTTTTTCTCGTCAACGATGATGTCGCTCTTGGCGCCGCCAGAACCAGTCCGCAACGTTCGCACGCTTTTGCCGACCAGCTGCATCATGTCCTTGTCGTTGGAGACGATCAGCACCTCAAGATTGTTACTGGCCATTTTGACCGCCATCGTTCCGATTACATCGTCGGCCTCGTAACCCTGCACTTCCAGCATCGGCAAGCGCAGTGCGTCGCACAGCCGGCGCACGAAAGGCAGCTGCACACGCATTTCGTCCGGCATGGGCTGGCGCTGCGCTTTGTACTTTTCAAAAAGCTTGTCGCGGAACGTCGCTCCGGGCGGATCAAATACGATTCCAATGTAGTCCGGCTGATGATCCTTGATCAGCCGCCGCAAAATATTTCCAAATAGAAAGGGCACGTTCGTGGGTACGCCACCGGGACCGGTGAGCCGCTGCGGCATGGGCGCAAAGAAAGCGCGATATATGTGCGCCATGGCGTCCACAAGGAATAGATT
>Ga0209447_10000576_pt1 | contig 10302 bp, 10 predicted proteins | sample BogFormECP04_OM3_FD_188243 | JGI IMG/M metagenome (GOLD analysis project Ga0209447, IMG submission 188243) | Bog forest soil microbial communities from Calvert Island, British Columbia, Canada - ECP04_OM3 (SPAdes) (version 2) | ecosystem: Environmental > Aquatic > Freshwater > Wetlands > Bog ... | reverse complement strand
TCTCAGCGCTGCCATAAGGGGGCCCGTAGTTGTTGGCCAGGTCGAAATGGGTGATACCCAGATCGAAAGCTCGGCGCAAAACGGCACGCTGGATATCAAGTGGCCGGTCGTCACCGAAGTTCTGCCAGAGCCCGAGGGAGACTGCAGGCAGCAACAGGCCGCTCCGCCCACAACGGCGGTACGTCATGGATACGTAGCGATCCGCGGCCGGGACGTAGCTGGTCACTCTCGCCCTCCCTGCTGCTCGAGTGCCTGAGCCACAACGGTTAGGTCGCTGTCACCGAACCCGAGATCGACCACTTCTTCCCACTCCTCGGCCAAGGCGGCGAGTGCCCCGAAGCGCTCGCGGCCGGCATCTTCGAGAGCGAGGTGCACGTCTTTGAGCGCGAGTGAGAGTGCGAACTGGGGCGAGTAGTCGCCGCGGGCGATTCGTTCCAGCTTGGCTGCTTGCCAAGGGGACACGAGCGGACCATCACCCAGAGCATCAATCACGCTTTCGGTCTCGAGGCCCAGCTGATGGGCCAGGGCTACCGATACGTTGACTGCCTCTGCCGCCAACGCCAGCCAGGTATTGGCGACCAGTTTGAGCTTGGACCCGGTCCCGACCGGGCCCACCCAGATCGTTCGCCGGCCAAGCGCATCAAAGAGCGGGCCGAGTCGTGAACGAGCAGAGTCCGGGCCTGAAGCAAATATGGTCAACTGACCCTGCTCTGCAGGCTCTTTGCTCCCCGAGACCGGCGCATCGATCAGAACCACGTCTGGGCGTTCGGCATCTACCAGAGCTTTGACGCGCTTCATCCCTCCGTCGCCGATCGTGCTCATCTGCACCCAGATCGCGTCCGGGGCGAGAGCAGCCAGCATGCCCTGGTCCTTGGCAATCGCCAGGACGACATCAGCATCTGTCACCATCGTCACGACGATGGCGGCCCGGCTCGCCCCATCGGCGGCGGATTCAGCTACCGCTGCACCGAGATCCGCCAGATCCGGAGTCGCCTCGGGCTCACGGTTCCAGACGATCGTCGGGATACCGGCACCCAGAGCCCTGGTCGCCATGGCGTGCCCCATGGTGCCGACTCCCAGAAATGCAACCGGCTCTTTTTCTTGAGCCATCACTTCCTCCTCTCGACGCCGCCCTCTGGGACAACAGCCGCAGATCAGCTCCGCGACCTCCTATCGCCTCATCATGGATGAGGACGGTCTTCCCGCGGGTGTGACGCTGTTCCAACGCGGCAAAGGATTCCCACTTAGATATCTTCGAGAACGTGCACTCGGTCATCGAACGGTGAGCCGAGGAGCGGGTGCAATCGCTCTCTGTATTGGAGCGTGATTTGTGCGCTGAGGCTGTCGACATAGTGAGATTCGGAGTCCCAAACAGCCAGTGTCTCGAAGTGATTGGGCCGGTGGAGTTGATGCAGCAGCTCGAACCGTGTGAGTCCAGGCTGACCACGAACGTCCGCCGAGTAGTGCACAAGCAGATCTCGACCAGCCTCCACGTGTATTGGGATGATATCGATGTGTGAAATCACATACACCGATGTCGACGCGGCAGCAGTCCCCACCAATGCCTTTTGCGCCAAGGCAGTGACAACGCCGATGAGATTGCCTTCCGAGTCCTTAAACCACGCAGCTTCTCGTCCGTCCGGCGTCTGAGCGACGCCGTCCACCGTCTGCGTTTCAGCGGTCGCGTACTCCTCAAAGTGCACGCCGCGATCTCTCATTTGTTCGACGGCAGCACGCACGTCTGAGACCTGGAGCACGGCCTGCATGAAATCACCACGGGACCTTGCCTCGGCGGGATAAATGACGAGTTGGTTGACACCATCTCCGATCGCAAGACCCAATCGTCCATCGCTCGCATTGAGATAGCCCGCGTCTGCCGTCTGTAGTCCCACCTTCTCGAGATAGAAGGCCCTGACTCGTCCAAGGTCTGCTGCCGGCAGCGTCGCAGTAATTGCAGAGGTCTTCACGGACAACCTCCAATGCCTAATTTTGTCGGCGCACTAATCGCCGTGGGCTTGGCTGACGCCTCATTCCAAACTGTGGCGCTCCCAGCCGACTGGTCCATGAGATTCCGATGGAGGTCCGACGTCCGGGGCGGTCCAGCACGAGGCGCCACTGCGACAGCATCCTTCTTCTCAGGGACTTGGATGGTTAGTGATAGTCGGGTGGGCAATGGCATCAGACACCACAATCTGGTCGCGTAGAGGGCCTGTGACATTGCAGCTAGCCCCCAAATTCCGATTGTGCCGCTCATGGATATGGAAGTCACCATGCATTCGCGAGATGACCTGCCGGGTAGAGATGACGTGATACCGACAAGGGTGTCCGACGTACGCCAGCTGGTCAGGCGGACAGCCGTTAGATCCGCGGCTGGTCTTGCAGTGCCCGTGCAAGCTCGCGACGGCTCGTGATCCCGAGCTTCTCATAGGTGCGCTGAAGGTGGTTCTCGACCGTCCGCACCGATAGATCGCCGTCAGCTGCAATTTGCTTGTTGGAACGCCCGGCAGCCGCCTGGACAGCCGCATCCAGCTCGCCGGGGGTCAGCCGAGCCCAGGCCGTGATCGTCCTGACGACCGGGCTGGAGGCACCTTCGCAACGGCTGAGAAGTTGCTGCGCTCTGTTCTCGTCAGCCGCGGCTTCTCGGGGGCGTCCATCACGTCGCAGGGTGGCGGCGGCCTCGACGCTCGCCTCAGCTGCATAGAGATTGGCGCCGATCCCCTCAAGAGTGTGGGAAACCACGTGGAGAGCGTGGCCGTCCTGGGCTGCAACCGCGCTGGCGTAAGCGGCCCGCGCAACCACGAACTCGCCGTCCACCTGGGTGGAGAGGTCTTCTAAGCGTCCGGCCACCTCCCGGGCCTGGCCCAAACGAGCCAGTCCGTGCAGCGCGCTGGCTGCACCGACGAGATGTCCAACCTCCTCGCCGCAGTCGGCCGCCTCCTTGAGGGATACCCGGGCGGTAGGAAGATCGCCGGCGGCCACGGCCGCCCACGCCCGGGCCTGGAGCACTGCGGTTCTGAAGTTGCGAAAGATCGGAGGACTTACGGCATCGAGTAAGTCCAGCGTCGCGGCCGATTCCTCGGCCCGTCCGCTGATCGCCAGCGCATGAGCGGCGATCGCATAGGCCCGTCCCGAAAGGATCGAGCGGCCGAGCTGTTGGTAGAGGGTGTACGACTCGCTGGCTCGACGGAACGCGCTCACCGGGCGGCCTTGCTCAAAATGAAGCACAGCGAGCCAGTCGGCGACGAACGCTCTCGCTTCGGAAGCAGGATGATCAATGACGTCGCGATACGCCATCGTGAGGAGCTCGTCGGCCTCGGCGAGACGGCCAGCGGAAATGAGCGCGGCAACGCGGTTGCCAAAAAGCATCCACTCCTGCCAGGGCTCTTCGGGCGCAGGAACTGCGGCGGTGCCCGAAGGTGATGTCAACTGCTCGATGGCCTCGTCAAGGCGCCCTATACGGACCAAGGCGTAGCCCACGGCAACGCGCAAGGCGGGATCGGGGTGCCGGCTCCAAGTTGACGCCACTTCCATTGTGTTTCTGGGCCCACTGACGATGGAGGTCACGAAAAGGCGTCTATTTTTCAACTCGTCGCGCCAGAATGGATCGATGATTGCGGCAAGCGTTTCGTCGATGATCTGAAAGTCCGGCAAACGCTCCATGAAGACGTTGTCGAATCGCAGCAGGGCCACCCGGGCCTTGTCGGCATCAGTCGTTGCTTGCGGAGCGAGCGCTGCGAGCTCCTCCTCGGCCTGGTCGGAGCGACGCTGGAAGTGAGCGGCCTCTGCGGCCGCGAAGCGGGCCTCGAACCCCGCGCCGGCATCCGAGGCGGCCCGGGCCAGTCGTTCTGTGAGCGGGTAGTCGTGGCGGGCCCTCGCTCTCATGGCCCCCGAGAGCAGCAGCTCGGCGCTGCCTCCGCCGCCCACGAGGCGCAGCGTTGCCACTTTCAAGAGGTCCCCCTGGCGCTGTTCACCGACTGCCTCGATTACATCGGCCAGCGAACGAGAAAGGGTCCGCACTCGTAATGCGCTGATGCCGCTACGCACCACATCGCCATAGACGGGGTGGGCGAGGCGGATCTCGAGCCGGTTGCCCTCGGTGCCGCTGGTGATCAGACCCTTCGCCTCGAGAGCCTCGACTACAGCGGGATCCGCCAAGCGGACCAGCTCGCCCGGTCCGAGCGGTTCGCCCAACGCAACCAGCTCGAGCACGGATCGCTCAGCGCTGCTTAGGTCACCCAGGCGCAGTGCTACCAATTCGACCAAACGGAGTGTTGGAGACGGTTCGCCCTGAAGACGCCACAAGCCGCCAGCCTCGGTGAGGGCCCCGTGCTCGAGCGCCCCACTTACCAGTTCTCGCAGGAACATCGGATTCCCACGGCTACGAGTAGCAAGCTGTCGAACCGCCGCTGCGTCGATGGGTCCCCCAAGCGCCTGGACGAGTACCCCCTCGATGGTTTCGCCATCGAGGACACTGACTTCGATGCGTTCGGCCGGGCCGTCCTTCCACAGGGAGAGCACTGGATCGGGCATGGCCTCACCGGAGCGAACCGTGGCCAACACAGTTGCCGCCTGAGTCAGAGCCAACTGCTGCACCAAGATCGCCGATCCCTCATCGAGGAGATGTGCGTCGTCGACGAAGAGCAGCAGAGGAAGGCCTTGGGACCCTTCGACCATCGCCCGGGCATAGCGCCCGAGCAACACGGTGAGGTCCTCGCGCGACGAGTCCGCTCCTGTGGGTTCAGGAGGCAAGAGTGACGCGAATGCCCCGAAGGGCAACCCTAGGGAGGCCCTCGTGCCGCTGGCACGCCTCTGGGTCATGCCGTGCCGCTGAGCCCACTCCGCACCGCTCAGGGCGAGCGTGGTCTTCCCCACTCCGGCCGGCCCGGTGATCACCGCCCCGCGCCTGGCGGCTATCGCTCCGGTCAATTGGGACAGCTCTTTTTCTCGACCCACCATTGGCCACGCGGGCACGTCCGAGGCTACCTACGGGAGGAGCTCTACTTCAAGCCCTCCTTTGCTGAATCAGGCCTGTGAACTGCATCTTTACAACTGCAATTGCCATTTCAGCTAGCTCGCTGGTCCCACTCGGTGCAGTCCTGATTGGTGCAGGCCCGATAGAACCGACCCAGACGCGCCGCTGGCCTAGGTAGCGGCTACTCAGGCTTGCTTGGTTCTGTTGTGGTCCGCTCTACCCGTGATGGCGCAACGGAATCGCGAAAGGCTTCTCGAGCGCCAACCGCAGGTCAGGAAGAGCAACTCCGAGGCGGGGGGCGACGTCAATTCCTCCTCCAAGGCCTCCGTGTTCCCGCTGGGCACGCACGTGGACGCGAACCTCGAGAACCGCACCGAGCTCGCTCGGCTGGTCGAGGAACAGGCGGCGTTGAGACGAGTGGCGACCCTGGTGGCGGGAGGGGCCGCTCCGGCCCAGGTGTTCACCGCTGTTACCGAGGAGGCTGGACGGCTGTTCGGTGCGCACCTGGCAGGACTCGGCCGCTATGAGGGCGAAACCGTGGCTGTCCTTGCCGGCTGGTCCGCCACGAACCTGCCACACCGAAGGGTGCCGGTGCGGTGGCCGCTCGGCGGGGGTGACCTCGCATCGACGGTCTTTCGGACGGGACATTCGGTCCGGATAGCGACTTACCAGGACATTGGTGGACCAATCGCCGCGTTCGTACGGGACGAACTCGGAATCGATTCGTCGATCGCAAGCCCCATCGCCGTCGAGGGGCGGCCGTGGGGTGTGCTGTTCCTTCACGCGAAGGATGGTGAACGTCCGCTCTCCCAAGACGCAGAGTTCCGCCTCACGGCCTTCAGCGAGCTGGTGGCGGCGGCCATCGCCAATACTGAGAGCCGTTCGGCCCTCGCTCAACTGGCCGAAGAGCAAGCTGCGCTGAGGCGTGTCGCCACACTCGTGGCGGGCCGGACGCCGCCAGAGCAGCTCTTCGCGGCGGTCACCGAGGAGATCGGGTCGTTGTTTGACGTCGATTGGGCGAACATGGCTCGCTACGAGCCCGATAATACGGTCACCTTCGTTGCCACTTGGAGCAGGACGGCCGACCGTCTCCCGGTCGGAAGCCGGTGGACTCTCGGGGGGCACAACCTCGCCACGCTCGTCTTCGAGACGCGTCACTCGGCTCGGATCGACAACTTTGTCGAGGCTCAGGGTCCGCTAGAAGTGACCGTCCGCGACGCTGGTATCCGGTCGGGGGTCGGCTCACCCATCATCGTCGACGGCAGCCTGTGGGGTGTCGTGGGCGCCGGAGCGGTACTCGACCAGCTCCCGCCCGACACAGAGGAGCGCTTGGCTTCGTTCACTGAACTAGTGGCGATGGCGGTCGCAAACACCGAAAGCCGAGCTCAGCTGAAGATGTCCCGAGCGCGGATTGTCAACGCGGCCGACAAGGCCCGCCAACAGATCGAGCGGGACCTGCACGACGGCACCCAGCAGCAGCTGGTTTCGCTGATGTTGGAGCTACGGGCTGCAGAGGCCAATCAGCAAGCTGATGTAGGTGACATGCGAAAGAAGTTGACCCGAACTGCACAGGCCCTCGATGGTGTCTTGGAGGAACTGCGAGAGATCTCACGTGGCATCCATCCCGCCATCCTCTCCAAGGCAGGGCTTGAACCCGCCCTCAAAACTCTGGCGCGTCGTTCCACGCTGCCCGTCGAGCTTGATCTTCGGACCGATCGGCGGCCGCCTGAGCACGTCGAGGTCGCGGCCTATTTCGCGGTGTGCGAGGCGCTGGCCAATGCTGCCAAACACTCCCAAGCATCCGTCGTGACGATCGCACTTGACATGCGGGACTCGAACTTGCAGTTATCGGTCCACGACGACGGGATCGGGGGAGCCGACCCCAACCAGGGCACGGGCCTCGTCGGACTCGCTGATCGCATTGAGGCGTTAGGCGGACGACTCGAGATCACCAGTCCTGCCGGAAGTGGAACCTTGCTCTCGCTAGAGATTCCAATCGATTCGACCCTCCGTACCACCGCGTCCTAAGTACTGGCCCTCGACTTCACAATCAGTAACTTCCGGCGTCACAGACGTCGATGCTGCTTCCACACGAGATGTCTCTAAGAGTCCACACCCTCGCCGTCGATAATCGCGTGCCGCGATCCGCCAGGAGCGCCAACCCTCCGAACGAAAGATCGGGCATTGATGAAAGAAATGAGTCGACGTCGCTCTAAGGCATACCGGGACGCACCTTCGAGGACGAGCAGACCCGACGAGTTCATGGAGCTGACACCATCCAAATCGACCACGAGCAATCCTTCGCCACGATCGAGCACACTAAGAAGCTGTCGCAACGCTGAGCTGGCAGTCGAAAGATCGAGCACCCCGCCAATTCTGACCGTCTGTGGTCCGCTGGGACTATCGGTGACGTCCTTGACGAGGACGTCACCGCGTCCGGTGGTCGTCACAACACCCTCACCGAAGTCCCGACGAACCCGTGCCGCGCTCAGAGAGAGTCGTAACGCTCGTTGGTCACCGAGGTCCAGTCGAGGGCCTGGAAGGGGTTCCGAGCTGAATCCACCGATGGACTGCTCTCCCTCGTACACGACTGGAGCAACGTCACTTTCTAGGGCGGCCAAGACTTCCTCCATCCTGCTCAACGGTGTGCTGCCTGCCAGCCGAGCTCATCTCCGGGACTATCGCACCGGATCCCTCGATCCGGACTATGCCATTCAAGAACTGTGTTCGTCTTACCTCTACGAGGATGTCCGCGATCTGAGCCCGTGACATTGCAGCTAGCGAGAATTGTGTACGCCTACCGCAACTTCGCGACAGCATGAGTCACCTTTGATTGTCTGTCCCTATTCCAGCTAGCTGCATTTGCTGATCAATCGGTTTGTGATTAGGTGATAGAGCAGCAGTCGAACAAATCTCGAGCGCCCATTCCGGACCAAAGACAGCGCGCACCCTCGTACATGTCGACGAGGAGAGGCGTCGTCGCTCAAGACATCCAAAGGAGAACCCCATGGCCACCTACTCCCTCCCTGACCTTCCTTACGACTACGCGGCACTAGAACCCGCTGTTTCGGGTCAGATCATGGAGCTGCACCATGACAAGCATCATGCGGCCTACGTCGCTGGAGCGAATGCCACCTTGGACAGACTGCTGGATGCCCGCGGGAGGGACGCGTACGCCGACATCGTGGGCTTGGAGAAGACGCTCTCGTTCAACATCTCGGGCCACGTCCTTCACTCCATCTTCTGGCAGAACCTCTCCCCTGACGGCGGAGGCAAGCCTGACGGTGTCCTCAGTGCCGCGATCGATGAATCATTCGATTCGTTCGACAACTTCAAGGCGCAATTCACGCAGGCGACGAACACCGTCCAGGGATCAGGCTGGGGGGCGCTTGCTTGGGAGCCGCTGGGCGGTCGTCTCATCATCGAACAGATCTACGATCACCAGAACTCGGTGACAAACGGTTCACTCCCGCTCCTGGTCTTTGACTCCTGGGAACACGCCTACTACCTGCAATATAAGAACGTGCGGGCGGATTTCGTGGCGGCCTTGTGGGACCTTGTTTCTTGGGATGACGTTGCTCGACGGTTTGAAGGAGCGACGGCCGACACCATTTGATGATGGGATCGCCGGCCAAGTACCCCGGCTCCGAGATGCTCCTCGGACCTCGTGATTAGCATCGGCCGATGCGCGTTCTCCTCACGGCCGTGGCATATCACTCGTACGGGACGATGCTGGCACGACCACAGATCCAATGGCTGCTGATGGGCGAAGATGGCAGTATCCGCGATCCGGACGGCGAGAAGGTTACGAACGAGAACGCACAGCCGGAAATCGCCTGGGGCACGTCGGACCTGTTCCGAGAAGGCGCGCCGCTCGCGCCATTCTTCTCCTTCATGCTTTCTAGTCCTGGACTCCGCTGGTTCCAGTCGCCGGCCGCGGGCTACGACAGCCCGGTCTTCGCCAAGCTGGTGGCCAATGGAGTTCGAGTCACGAATGCCCACGTAAACAGTTTGCCAATCGCCGAGTTCGTTCTCCGTGCCGTGCTGGATGAGTTTCAAGGCGCTGCGCACTGGCGAGACCAAGCGTCCGAACACAGATGGCAGATTCACGATTGGCGCGAGGTCTCGGGCTCGACATGGCTGATCATTGGACTGGGAGGGATCGGGACCGAAGTCGCACGAAGAGCGCGTGCGTTTGGCGTGCGAGTGATCGGGAGCCGTCTTCATCCCTCGCCGAGCGATCCGACCGACCAAACCGTGACGCCCGACCAACTTGATCAGGTGATCGGGCTTGCCGACGTGGTCGTGCTGGCCGCTCCCGCCACTCCGGAGACGGAGAACCTGGTGGACGCAGATTTCCTTGGTCGAATGAAGTCCGGTGGCCTGCTCGTCAATGTTGCCCGGGGGACATTGATCCAGGACGACGCGTTACTCGAGAGCCTCGATTCGGGTCACCTGTCGGCTGCTGTTCTCGACGTGTTTCGGACTGAGCCGCTTCCGTCCGATCATCCGTTCTGGTCCCATCCGTCAGTCCGTGTCACGCCGCATAATGCTGCAGGTGGAAGTGGCCGGTTTCGGAGACAAGCGGAGCTCTTCAAGGAGAACCTCGATCGCTACGCCGACGGTCGCTCGCTCCTCAACGAGATCACGAACGCCATCTCCCGTCAGGTGCGGGCCCGAACTCCTGGCAGCTCGTAGAGCACCAGGCGGCGGCACTCCTCATCAGAGCCGAAGATGGCTGTCGCACAAGACTCCCACCTCAAAGTCGGATCATGCTCTTGTGGCGTGGGTTTTCCATGTGCGGCTACCGCTCGAATTCCCAGGCAAATCTGCGACGGGGCCTACAGTCTCCATGAGAGCGGTGACACGACTCAACTCGACGGCCATGCTGTGAACCACTTGGTCGATGACACTCACCACCATTTCATCGGTGTCGGCAGCGCGCTCAGAGGTCCCAAATACCTCTGATCTGGTTATCCGATCTGTGCTCGAGTGAACTAAGGACTTAGAACGATCTGCATCACAGAGTCGTCGCTCTGACGGACAAGTCAATTCACAATGTGGCCACTTCGGATCCCATCCCTTAAGGCCTGCTTGCCTTCTGAGCATCACTCGGGGATCCACTTGGAACTACAGAGTTCGACGGATTCCGGCCATGTGCTCATAGCCACGAAGTTGGGATGCGATATTGCCCTCAATGGCCTCCCTTGCTGGGCCACTCCGTCCAACCGGTAGAACCGTATGACCTCGGACATCTTCGATCAGAAGTGCGAAGGCCGTGTACATGGCGACCGCAGCGAGAACGAACCCGAGCGCTCCCGCTGCCTTCG
>Ga0209447_10000575_pt1 | contig 10306 bp, 8 predicted proteins | sample BogFormECP04_OM3_FD_188243 | JGI IMG/M metagenome (GOLD analysis project Ga0209447, IMG submission 188243) | Bog forest soil microbial communities from Calvert Island, British Columbia, Canada - ECP04_OM3 (SPAdes) (version 2) | ecosystem: Environmental > Aquatic > Freshwater > Wetlands > Bog ... | reverse complement strand
GACCCAGAGAGCCAACGTCGCCGCGTTCGACAAATGGGGCCTGCCGCCGCGGATGTTCGTCGGCGCCAAGCGGCGCGACCTCGCGATCGAGCTCTTCGGCATGAAGCTCTCGACGCCGTTGTTCATGAGCCCGATCGGCGTCATCGGGCTTTGCGCCCCCGACGGCCATGGCGACTTGGCGACCGCGCGCGCCGCCGCGCTGACCGGCGTGCCGATGGTCGCCTCGACCCTCACGGTCGATCCGCTCGAAGCCATCGCCGCCGAGATGCAGGGCATGGAACTCTTGGACATGCGGCCGGTGGTCCTGCCGTGCGACGCCGGCGCGATGCGTGTCAGGCGCGTGATGCAGCGGTTGATCCGGGCGGAGAGCGGGAATCCCGACAGTGATATTTCTGGTCCTTAGATCATATGAATTCGAATGGAGCAATCGATGGCTGGTTTTGGCTCAGACAAAGAAAACATGGACATCGCGATCATCGGCGCGGGCATTGGTGGCGCCGCGACTGCGGTTGCCCTTCAGCAAGCGGGTTTTGATGCCGATGTATTCGAGCAAGCATCTCAACTGCGTGAAGTCGGGGGAGGCATCGTGTTCCGCGAGCCCAGCAGAGCGCTGTTCGCCCGATGGGGTATCCTCGACGACCTGAGACCGAAGCTGGCCGCCGTCAATGTGATGGAAATCCGCGATCGCAGTGGGTCCGTTCTCAATGTTGCGCCGGCCGCTACCGAGCCGGGAGAGACTCATTGCGCACATCGCGCGGATGTCCATAATGCTCTCATTTCAAAATTGTCGCCGGCTCGGTTGCATCTGGGTCATCGCCTGGTGTCGGTCGAAAATGGGTTCGACTTCGCCGAAGCGACTTTTGAAAACGGCCGCCGCATTCGTGCGCAGCTGATCGTGGGCGCAGACGGACTTCGTTCGATCGTTCGCACGCTTCTTGATGCAACGCCGATGACTTTTCTCAAGCAGGTTACGAATCGCACCATTGCGCCTGCCTCCCTTCTGCCCGCCGACATACCCAACGATCGCATTCGCATTTGGCAGGACGGCATGCGACGCTTGATCTCACTCCCGATTCGCAACAGGACCGAAATCACCTTGAATTTTGCTTTCGGCGCGGAAGAGCCGCCGGACAAGATGTGGTATTCGATGTCCGCCGGCGCGTTGCTGCCCTTCTACACGGATTTCGAGCCGGTGGTTACCCGGCTACTCGAAGGCAGGATCGCGCCGATCACGTCGCACGCGCTCCACGATAAGGAGCCCATAACGCAATGGGCCGACCGTCATATCGTTCTGCTGGGTGATGCGGCCCACCCGATGTCACCAATGAATGGCCAAGGCGCTAATCAGGCGATACAGGACGCCGGTGCGCTGGCCGGCGCGTTGAGCGGTCGGTACCCTGACGATCTGACGTCGGCCCTTGAGGACTATCAATCCGTTCGAGCTCCTGCGACTGCACGGATCCAGATGCTGTCGCGGAAGCCGCCGCCGTCACTGGTTCGCGAAGCGCCGGCCGAAAAATAGCCGACTCATCACTGTTTCGGATATGCAAACTAGAGGACGGTAGATTCCATAGGCCCAAAAAAGCCGAGACAATCCAGTGGAGCGGCATGTCTGACTAGAACCAGGGTAGGTGCGTTGCTCTCCAACATCCGTGTGCAGCCCTTGCTGTCTTCGGGCACGAGCTTGCGATCGGGGCCTTCACGTGCAGCGCTTGAGGAACTCGAAGAAGTCCGATTCCCGATCCGCCATCGTGACGACAAGAACGCCCACCGGCGGACGCGCTAGCATGGGATCCCGCAAAACATGAATGGTGAGTCATGAAGGAAGAAATGGTTGGATCAAGTGGCAAAAGGGCGTAAACTAATCAAGCGAGCACGAGGACCGCGAAGCAAACATTGTTGGGGGAAATATGATTGCTAAAATAAAGTCGGGGCTGTTGCGCGGAGCTCTTGTGCTAAGCACGTCTGTACTGGGTCTCACAGCTGAGGCTCTGCTGAGCAAGGAAAGCTAATGGTATACAAACCCCCAGCTATCCCCCTTAAAAAGGGCGGGGCACCATCGATCATCCCACCGGGTGTCGGGCCTGTCGATCCCCTCAACATTCGCTCAAAACTGATGCTCGAAACCGTTTCTCATATGATGACGGATTGGGACTGGCCTTACCGCGAGGCGACGATTGATCTCAAGAGTCAAGGCGACGAACTGGGCACATTCCGCCTCTTTGGTGCGAACCACCCAAGCTCGATTCAAGGAGTCTTCGAGCGCAAGGTCGACATTTCCATCATGAATCCGTCGCTTCTCCTTTCGATGGCACATCGCGGCGTGGGATTGTTCTCGCAGCCCATGCAGGTCGCGCTGATCGCCGTGATGCCCCATTACGACCAACTTGGTTTCGCGGTGACTACGAAATCCGGGTTGACGTCGCTCGACGACATTCGCGAAAAGCGCTATCCGCTGCGCTTGTCGGTGCGCGGCTCGTTGGACGCCAGCACAGCCATGGCGGTCGAACTGGTGTTGCGTGCTCATGGCTTCGGCTATGACGATATCATTTCCTGGGGTGGCTCCATCTCCTACGATCAGGCGATGCCTCCACAGACGCCGCCTGGTCATTTGTCGCGGATGGGTCGTGTCGCAAAGGGGGAGTTGGACGCTATCTTCGAGGAGGGCGTTATTATCTGGGCAGGCGGACTTCCAGACATCGGCATGCGCCTCCTTGAAATCAACGACGATCGTCTGGCCAAGCTTGTGAAGATGGGGTTCAAGCCCGGCAAGCTCGAGAAGAAATTTTATAAATGGCTGGGAACGGACGTCCAGACCGTCGATTTCAGCGGCTGGCCAATCTTCACCCGTATCGATGCGCCTGAGCTTCTTATCCGCAAGTTTTGCGAAGCTATGGTGGCGCGCAAGGATTCGATACCCTGGAACTGGGGTCCTGTGAAACAGAAGGATCTTCCTTTGGAGAGAATGCTTGTCGACTCACCTGAGACACCCGTAGACATACCGTTTAACCCGGTGGCCGAAGAGTTCTGGAGAGAGGCTGGCTACCTCAAATAGTGAAGGTGGGTTGCGGCGCATGTCGCGGTTCATTTTGGCGTGCGTCGGATTCCGCAGACCGACAGGTGGGTGAAGTTGCCGCGGTGCCTAGGCAGAGAATTTTCCTTGGCCACGCTATCTCTGATCTTGATCGTGCATGAGCAAGATCATTATTCCTGCACTGACGCCGGTTAGAAGAGAGAGAAATACGTGGATCAGCCAATTCGCTTAAAGAAAGGCAAGGTAGCCTTGGTGACGGGAGCCGAGAGTGGCATGGGCCTTGCAATTCGCCGCGCGCCTCGCCGCCGGGGCTGTCCTTTCCCTGGTCGACATTTCCGATGAAGCGCAGATCGAGCAGATGGCGCGCATGGTGCTTAACCCACGCGCAACAATCAGATCTTCAGGATGATTGCGCAAGAGCAAGCGATCAAGCGGCGAACCGCGCACGAGGGGTGCGATGTCGTTTCTGACATTCTTGTCGATGGCGGTCTTCTAAAGGCGATGTAGCAAAGTTCTCGACTATGACTATTTTGTACCTGCATATAGGTGATTATCATGGAACTTGGTTTCTTTACACAACCCATACACCCCAAGGGTCGCAACTATTGCGAATCTCTGCATGAGGATCGAGACATTTTTGTTCTTGCGGACGAGCTCGGTTATACCGAAGCCTATTGCGGTGAGCATATTTTTGACATCAGCGAGACGGTTCCCAATTCACTGATGTTCGTCGCTTGGCTCGCCGGGCAGACCAGAAATATCAAGCTAGGCACCGGTGTTCATAACCTGCCGTTCAGTCACCCGGCGATTGTCGCGTCGAACGTCGCGATGGTAGACACGATGCTCAAGGGGCGTTTTCTGTTCGGTATCGGCCCGGGCGTTTCGCGCGCGGATGCTGAAGTGGTTGGCCGACTCGATGCCGATCGCAACGAGATGTTCGAGGAGGCAATCGATCAGGTCCTCGCCCTCTGGAAGGGTGAGGCCCCCTTCAATATCAAGGGCAAATACTGGGATATCAGCACTGAGCGCACTCGCTGGCCCGAGTTGGGCATTGGCGACATGGTCAAGCCCTATCAGCGGCCGCATCCGCCGATCCTTGCGGCGTCAGGCGATGCGCGTTCCAAGCGCGTTGCCGGTTTTGGCCGTCGTGGTTGGTCGCTCATGTCGTCTGACACCATTTCGACGGCTAGGTTGCGCCAGCATTGGGCGGGCTATACTACCGGTTGCGCCGAAGCAGGTAACCAATCTGTTCGTGACTCATGGCGTGTCGTGCGCGCCATTTTCGTGGCTGACGACGACAAAACCGCAGAGGCTTATGGACGCACCGATGCGCACAGCCCCTATCGCGAGCACTTCCATCATTTCCACATGAAGTTTAGTAAGGGCCGCGCGCTCAGCATGTTCAAGGGCGACGAGTCCATTCCGGATGAGGATGTCACGCTCGATTATGCTTTGGACCAGTGCGTCATCACGGGTTCAGTGAATAAAGTCGTCGATCAGATTCTGGAATTGCACGAGAAATCCGGGGGCTTCGGCAAGTTGATCTATGCAGGCAAGAACTGGACCGATCCCGCGCTCAGCCGCCGTTCCATGGAGTTGATGGCTGAAAAGGTGATGCCTGCCGTCAATGCGGGCATCCGCGAAAGCGAGGCGGCTTAATAATTAGCGCGCGAGAGAGCGGTCGCCCGTGGATAGGAGAGGTAGGATGGTTGCTATCAAGGTGGGCGAGATTGCTCATATAAGGTTGCGCTCACCAGATCTTGTTTCTGGGGCAATTTCTGACCGACTTTGGCATGTTCAGACGGGCGCGTTACGAGAAGAAGCTCTACATCAACAATTGCAGTGGGCGAAGAGTCTCAAAAACACCTCATCGGATACCTATGCTCATGAAGGACAAGACGACTACGGTCCAGGCAATTAGGCGCCGACCCTTTATTGTCGGGATTGGCGGAACGGTAAAACCGGAATCGTCAACCGAACAGGCTCTGGAAATCGCTCTCCGGGCGGCCGGCGAGAAGGGAGCCGAAATCGAGCTTTTCGGGGGCGCGTTCCTGGCAGAGTTGCCGCACTATGGTTTGCCTGAGGGGCGGACGAGTAAGGCTGCCGCCCGTCTTGTGGCCGCCATGCGCAATGCAGACGGCGTTATCATCGCCAGTCCCGGATATCATGGCAGCATTTCTGGACTGATGAAGAATGCGATCGACTATACCGAAGATATGGTCAATGATCCGCGCGTTTATTTCGATGGTCTGCCCGTCGGTCTGGTCGCTACCGCGTATGGCTGGCAAGCCACAGGTTCCACTTTGGCGGCGTTGCGCTCGATCGTGCATGCGCTGCGAGGATGGCCGACTCCCCTTGGTGCCGGCATCAACTGTGCTGGCGGCGTGTTCAAGGATGGCGCATGCACGGTGGATGCGTTCACCCAGCAGCTGCGGACAGTTGGTCAACAGGTCGCCGAAGCGGCCATCCGCAATTCCGTTTTTAGGACAACAGCTTGAAATCTGAATCTACGGGAAAACTGCAAAGGCTCAATCAGCATTATCGCGAGCCGTGGCCGCATAGACCTCGATCCAGCTGTAACGGCAGTTTGAATCCGTCCCTCCGCCCCGGACTTATGGGCTTGGATACGAGTTCTAGTCGTCCGGTGTTACGGTGCCATACTGGCGAGCGAATCTGCAGTTTGTGGAACGGATTAGGCGGAGACTGGAAATGACAATTGACCTCTCAGGCGCCTCGGCTCTGGTGACTGGTGGTGCACGGGGTATCGGGTACGCTTCGGCCGCGCGGCTAGCTGGGGCAGGGGCGCGGATTGCCATCGCCGATCGCAGAATTGATCTCGCGCGATCAGCCGCAAGCGAGATCAGCGCGAACGCTTACGAGCTGGATATCTCTGACGAGAGCATGGTGGAACGGGTAGTGGAGAAAGTCGAGCAAGAGCTGGGTCCGCTCGACATCTTAGTGAACTGCGCAGGTAATTTGCAAAACACTGTTCCGCCGGATCAGCTTCCTCAGAATGTCTGGGATAGGATCGTCAATGTGCATCTCCGCGGAACCTACATGGTGACGCGGGCGGTTGGGCTGAGGATGGTGCAACGGCGCAAAGGCGCCATCGTGACGATCGCGTCGGTCACGGGCATGCGCTCTGCTCCGTTGCATGCCTATGCGCCCGCCAAGGCGGCGCTGATCAGTCAGGTCGAATGTTTGGCGGCCGAATGGGGCCCGCGCGGGGTGCGCGTGAATGCGCTTTCGCCTGGTACGGTCCCGACCCCTGGGGTTCAGCGGGGCTTCGAGGAAGGTGTTATTGATCCCGAATTGATGAGCAAGCACTCTGCGTTGAGGCGGCTGGTGGCGGTCGAGGAAATCGCCGATGGCGTTTTGTTTCTCTGTTCACCGATGTCGAGTGCGATAACGGGTGTGAATCTGCCGGTGGATGCGGGGTGGCTCGTGGGAGGCTCTTGGGCTTCCTATGGCGGCTTGCGCGACTGAACCAAGTAAAGGGACTGACATGCAAAATGACATCGCCTCCCCTATCAAGAAGGTGCTTGACGACGGTGTAATGACCGTCCAAATCAATCGTCCGCAAAAAAAGAACGCGGTGACGCTTGCGATGTGGAAGGAACTCGCGCAACTGTTTCGCTCTCTTGAAGGTGACTCGAACGTCCGGGTGGTCGTTCTCGCGGGTGCTGGCGACTGCTTTTCGGCGGGCGCCGACATTTCCGAATTTTCTCAAGTACGCGCGACGCCGGAGCAGGTGGCCATCTATGAGGATGCCGTCGACGGGGCTCTCTCCGCCATCGCGAAGTTACCAAAGCCTACCATCGCGGCGGTTTCAGGAGTCTGCTTTGCCGGCGGCCTTGCGCTCGCCGCCAGCGCTGATTTTCGTGTTGCTGACGCAACTGCCAAGTTCTCTGTTTCTGCAGTTCGGATGGGCCTCGTTTACAACATCTCCAAATGCGCGCGACTCTATCAAATCGTCGGCCTCGTGCAGGCAAAACGCATCCTTCTAACCGGCCAGAGATTCAGCGCCCAAGAAGCCTTGAGCCTTGGCTTGGTCGACCAGGTTGCAGATGAAGACGCGCTTAGGACCGCCCAGGTTTTGGCCGGTGCGTTGATTGAGGGCGCGCCGCTGGCGATCGAGGGCATCAAGTCGATTCTGGAAGCTCTCGCCACTGATACCGTGGATGCCAGGCGCCTCGATCTCGAGCGCCGCATTCGCGCCGCAGACGCCAGCGAGGATCATCGTGAGGCGGTCCACGCGTTTGCCGAGAAGCGCCGCCCGATGTTCCAAGGGCGGTGACCGACGCTCAAGGACCGGTAAGGCTTCATTGTCGGTAACCAAAGTCCGATTCTGCATGAGTAAGACAGACGTTTCGGCAAACATCTTCAAGGACAGCATCTCAGGAGGTTGGGCGCGGCGGTAATCTCAATTGACTTGGCGTCAGTCGCGATCTGCGCGCAAAACCGAACGCACAGCGAGATGACAGAAGCTCATCTAGGTCATGAACCTGCGCGTCGCCCGTGCGTGGATCATCAAGCGCAGAAAAGCAATCTCGAAACCTGTCCATGCCGCAGATCCGGTGCCGTTACCGGAACCCCCGGCAGAATCCGAATCGCACTCAAACGGGACAAAATTCGAAATGCAATTCCCCCGGGGATTTTGTGCGTTGACAGAGCCGCCACGTGGCTGCTATAACGGCCGATATAAGATAAAAATGATTTGAATCATTTTCTCTGCAGTAAGATCGATCACAAAATTTACCATTACGTCGCGAGACGCGACGGATCGGGAGCGAAGTGACTTTTCACACATGGGGCATCCTCGGCGAGTTGACGTCGCCGGCTGTCTGACCCGAGATAGGGGGCATTGCTGATGGATCTAGGATTCTTTACGCAGCCCATTCATACCCCTGAGCGCAAGCTGGCGGAGACCTTGGAGGAGGATCGGATGATCTTCCGTTTGGCGGACGGTCTTGGCTACACGGAGGCGTTCATCGGTGAGCACATGACGGCGCAGCGGGAGAACGTGCCCAACGCGTTGTTGTTTGTTGCGTCGCTTGCCGATACGACCAAGAACATGAAGCTCGGGACGGGGATGCACAACCTTCCGTTTAGTCATCCGCTCGTGGTCGCTTCAAACGTTGCGTGGGTAGATCATTTGCTTCGGGGGCGTTTCTTGTTCGGTATCGGAGCCGGCGTCACGTTTACGGACGCCGAGGCGCTCGAGCTTCTGGGCAACGATCGTCGGGCGATGTTCGATGAGGCGGTTTCGCATGTGCTCGCACTTTGGGCCGGCGAGCCGCCGTACAATCTCACCGGCAAGTTCTGGAATATCTCGACCAAAAAGATGAGCTGGCCTGAGTTGGGGCTCGGTGAGACGCATAAGCCGTTCCAGAAACCTCATCCGCCGATCCTCTTCGGGTCGGGAGAGGCGACGTCGAAGCGTCTCGCGACGTATGGTGAACGCGGTTGGTCGATGCTTTCGTCGGACACGCTGCCGGCCAGCAGGCTCGCGGAGCAGTGGGCGAACTACGCTGGGGGGTGCGCCGTGGCGGGGCGCGTGGCGGACCGGCGCAACTGGCGGGTGGTGCGAGCGGTTTTCGTCGCTGACGATGGAAAAGCGGCGCTCGACTACGCCAATAAGAACCCACACAGCCCTTATCGGTTTCATTTCCACGAGTTCCACGAGAAGTTCAAGCGGGCCAAGTTGCTCGATATGTTCAAGGCCGACTCGAAGGTGCCGGACGAGGAAGTGACGCTCGACTACGCCCTCGACAACTGCGTGATCGCAGGCACGGTGGACCAGGTCGTCGAGCAAATCTTGGCGGTTCGGGAGATGACGGGACCGTTCGGGACCCTCGTATACGCTGGCAAGAACTGGAGTGATCCGGCGCTCAGCCGTAGGTCGATGGAGCTGATGGCCGAAAAGGTGATGCCGGCGGTCAACGCTGCGATCGGCCAGGAGAATTGGGACGAGGTGGCGGGAGCTCGACGCCAGTGATCGACCGACCGGGAGACACAAGGTGAGCATTGAAGTGACTGATGTGGCGCTGGGCTCTGCGCGAGCCCAGGTAACCGCTCCGTCTCAGCCTTCCGAGGCCGGGGTCCTGCTCTACCCGACCATTATGGGCATCGACGCGGCCATGCGCCGCTTCGCCGAGGACCTCGCGGCCCGGGAGATGACCGTGGTCACGTGGGACCCCTATGCAGGGGAGCCCACCAGCGACGTGTTGATGGAGATGGTCGTCAGGTCGAAAGCCTGCGAGGACAGCAGGGCGGTCGACGCGCTGAAGCTAATTACTGACCATATGCAGACAAAACTCGGGCTTCGACAGATCGCCGGCATCGGCTGGTGCTTCGGTGGCCGGATCGGACTGCTGCACGCCGGCCTCGACGATCGGATCGCGGTCCTGAGCGCGTATAACCCGACGATATTGTCGCCAACCCCGGTGGAGATCGCGGGCGTAGGAGTCACGAGTAAGGCCGATCTCCCGGGTCAGACGATGGACGAGTTCGATCTGGCGCGACGGATCGTCGGCCCGGTCCAAGTTACGCGACCGGCGCGCGATTTCACGCAACCCGCCGAATACCAGGCGTTGATCGATGCCTTATTCAAGCGCGAGGCGCCAACCTTCTATGAGTACTACCCAGGCGTCGGGCACGGCTTCTCCTACATCCCCGGAGAGGCGAACGAGCGCGCGCAGCGGTACGCGTGGACCGGAACGCTGTCACTGCTAGCGAGCCTGAGAGCCAAAAATCTGATCGGCCGGAGCATTTGGCCTGAAAGAACGCGACCATGAGCAACGCCAGGCCGGAGATTCCCATAGAGATGACGGCCATGCGGCTACACAGCTATGGTGGGCCCGACGTGTTTCAGGCCGATACTGTGGCGGTGCCGAAATACGGGCCGAAGGATGTCCTCGTGCGCGTCAGGAGGCTCGCAGTCAGCGGCTGGGATGCTCGCGTCCGTCAAGGCCGTGCGCCCCAGCTTCCGGGACGCAGACCGATCGCGCTTCCGGTACAGCCCGGTCGCGAGATGGCCGGCGAGGTAGTCGCCGCTGGCGAAAAGGTGCTCACGTTGGAGGTCGGCGATCGTGTCATCCTGACGAGCGCCCCCAGCTGCGGCGAGTGCGACTTCTGCTACCGCGGCAAGGGCAACCTCTGCACCAGGGTCGACTACCCCGGTCACGCGGCCCCAGGGACTTACGCTCAGTACGTTGCCTTTCCTGAGAACTGGCTGCTGAAGACGCCGCAATCCTTGTCGGACGAGGAAGC
>Ga0209447_10000574_pt1 | contig 10308 bp, 7 predicted proteins | sample BogFormECP04_OM3_FD_188243 | JGI IMG/M metagenome (GOLD analysis project Ga0209447, IMG submission 188243) | Bog forest soil microbial communities from Calvert Island, British Columbia, Canada - ECP04_OM3 (SPAdes) (version 2) | ecosystem: Environmental > Aquatic > Freshwater > Wetlands > Bog ... | reverse complement strand
GTGTGTTGGCCGCGGCGTCGCCGCTCATCACCGCGAACTTTGCTGTGGGCCAGGCGAACATGAAGCGCGGGTCGTAAGCTTTGCCGCACATGGCGTAGTTTCCGGCGCCGAAGCTGCCGCCGCAAATTACTGTTATTTTTGGGACGACGCTGTTGGCGACGGCGTTGACCATTTTTGCGCCGGCGCGGATGATGCCGCTCCACTCGGCGTCTTTGCCGACCATGAACCCGTTTACGTCGTGCAAGAACACAAGCGGAATGCGATTTTGGTTGCAATCCATGATGAAGCGCGCGGCTTTTTCCGCCGATTCCGTATAAATCACGCCGCCGAATTCCATGCGTTTCTGGTCCGAGCCGCGTGCCATCGTTTGCACGTGTTTTTTTTGGTTGGCGACGATGCCGACGGCCCAGCCGCCAATGCGCGCGTAGCCGCAGAGCAGTGTTTCACCATACTCGGACTTGTATTCCTCGAACTCACTTCCGTCCACGATGCGCGCGATGATTTCGCGCATATCGTATTGCTTCGCGGGATTATCGGAAAAAATGCCGTAAATTTCCTCGCTTGGATACAGCGGCTCGCGCGAGGCGACATGGCTAAAGGGGGAAGCATCGGGCGCGCCGATTTTGTCCACGAGCGCGCGGATGCGGCCGATGCAGGCATCGTCGTCGGGTTCACGAAAATCGACCGTGCCGCTGATTTGTGAGTGCATCTTGGCGCCGCCCAAGTCTTCAGCGGACGTCTTCTGTCCGATGGCGGCTTGCACTAGCGCCGGTCCTGCGAGAAACAAGCCGGAGCCTTCGGTCATCAATATGTGATCGCACATCAACGGCAAATACGCCCCGCCCGCAACGCACATGCCCATGATGGCCGCGATTTGCGATATGCCCATGGCGCTCATCACCGCGTTGTTGCGGAACACGCGGCCAAAATCGTCGGTATCGGGAAATACATCTTCCTGCAGCGGGAGAAAAACGCCGGCAGAATCGACGAGGTAGATCGTGGGAATACGGTTTTCGATGGCGATGTTCTGCGCGCGAATTACTTTCTTTGCGGTCATCGGGAAAAACGCGCCTGCTTTCACCGTGGCGTCATTGGCAATGATCATGAAGGTGCGCCCGCATACCCTTGCGAGCCCAGTCACCGTTCCCGCCGATGGTGCGCCGCCCCACTCTTCGTACATTTCGTAAGCGGCGAAAATGCTCAACTCGAAAAACTGCGAGCCTGGATCGGCAAGTTTGGCGATCCGCTCGCGCGCGGTGAGCCGCCCCTTTTTGTGCTGTGATTCGACCGCTTTTGCGCCGCCGCCTTGGCGAATCTGTTCTTCCTCGTTCTTGATCCTGGTGAGCAGATCGATCACCCGCCGCGTATTCTTTTCGAACTCGGGCGATTTGGCGTTCACGCTGGTTTTCAGAACGGAAGCGGGCACTCGCAGACCTCGCGTAGAAATTCGATGCGGACGCGCCTGCAAGCACGGAAAAAGCTTCGCGGGCGCACCAAGCGAAACAGTATACGAATTAATCGTGCGTTGTGCGAGCGGGGCAGGGAATCACGGACGGCTGGAACTTCGCGCAGCGGGTAAACGCGGCATCGTCAATCTATTTGGGAACGGATTGGGTGGAAGGCGCGGCAGGCGTGAAGCTTCCAGACTTCGCCATCGCCAAATAGCCTGCCATCACCACGCCCGCGACGGCTACAACCAGCGCGAGAAAAATGGCCAGTCTGGACGGACGGCCCACCGGCAGGGAGTCTTGATCGAGGCCGTGGATGTAGCGCACATGCTGCCAGCTGGAGAACAAGTTGACGAGCACTCCCATCAAAACAAACGCGACGCCCAGCGGCATCGAAAGTGCCAGAGGTTCGATGGGCGATGAGCCCCGCGACGATTCCAGCGCCCGAAGAAAAAGGCCAAAGCGCGCAATCACGAAGCCAAATGCCATCAGCGAAAGCCCCGTGCGTATCCAGGCGAGAAACGTCCGCTCGGCAGCAAGGTAGACGCGAGGGTCGCGAGTGAGATTTTCTGGCGGCATGGGAGCGTTGGTCCTTCGGCCAGCTTCAGCGCTGGAAGGATAGCATTGCTGGCCTGAACCGCTTCTGAAAAAGACGCTTTTCCCGCGCGCACCGGGAAATCGTTTGCAACCCTTCCACTTTCGAGCCGCCGGTTTGGCGAAACATGCCGCCGCCCTGTACACTGCGCGGGACATGAATCATCCTCACTTGGACTTGGATTTAGCGCGGCGCATCGAATTGGCGGAAGCGGAAGCGGCCGTCGAAGGTGCCCACACCTATACGCGGTTGCGGCCAGGCAGCTTCGCAGCCGTCGAAGAAATCGCCGGCGGATTCGCCATCTTCTGCGGCGCAAATTCTCCCATCACCCAGGCAGTTGGGCTCGGTCTCGACGGTCCTGTGAGCGAGGAGGAATTCGATCGTTTGGAACAATTCTATCGCAGCCGCAAGGAGCCTGTTCGCGTGGAGACTTGTCCGTTGGCGGATCCTTCTCTTATCGAACATTTCGGGAAGCACAACTATCGTGTGACGGAATTTACCAACGTAATGGCGCGGCCTGTGGAGGCTACCGAGAAATGGCCCGCGCCTTCACGCGGCGTGGCCATTGAAAAGTGTGGCCCCGAACTGCTCGAGCTGTGGACGATGACCGTTTCCCAAGGGTTCGCCGAACATTTTGCCGTTACGCAAGAACTCCTCGACGTAATGCACATGTTTGCGCTGGGCTCGGGGACGGAGTGCTATCTTGCCCGCGTGGATGGCAAGGTGGCCGGGGGCGCCACGCTATCGATGCGCTCGAAGGTCGCCGGACTGTTCGGCGCGAGTACCCTTCCCGCTTTTCGCAATCGTGGAGTGCAGACGGCCCTGCTGCATGCGCGACTGGCCCGCGCCGCAGCCGGCGGATGCGATGTCGCCGTCAGCCTCGCCCGTCCGGGCAGTATTTCCCAGCGCAACATCGTGCGCCAGGATTTCCGCGTCCTCTACACGCGGGTTAAATTCGAGAAAGACGTGTCGCTTGGGGTTGTCTGAGGCTATCTGCTTCGGTTTTTGGATGCGGCAAAATTCCAGGGGTGCACTCGCAACTCACGCGGCTAGTGCTGGGGCACTTTTCGATGGATAAAGTCGATGATGTCTTGCGTGGAAGTGCCGGGCAGGAAAATTTCCGCGATGCCTGATTTTTTCAGTGCGGGGATGTCGGCCTCGGGGATAATCCCGCCGACGAGGACAGTAACATCGTCCATACCTTTTTCGTGCAGCATGGCCATCAGTTGGGGGCAAATCGTGTTGTGCGCCCCGGAAAGAATCGAGAGGCCGATCACGTCCACGTCCTCCTGAATCGCCGCCGAGGCGATCATCTCCGGCGTCTGGCGCAAGCCGGTGTAGATCACTTCCATTCCAGCATCCCGCAGCGCGCGGGCAATCACTTTCGCGCCGCGGTCGTGCCCATCCAGGCCCGGCTTGGCAATCAACACTCGAATCTTTTTTTCAGGCATAAGTGAAATCGTCGTCGCGCGTCATGAGCGGACAGCTAAGTGATAGCAACTTCTTCGTAGATACCAAAGACTTCTTTCATGGCGTCGCATATTTCGCCCAGCGTGGCGTAGGATTTTACGGCGTCGAAGATCAACGGCATCAGATTGTCGGTGCCTTGCGCGGCTTTGCGCAGCGCAGCCAGGCGCCGGTCGACTTCGGCCTGCGAACGTTCGGCGCGCAGCTTGCTCAGCCGCTCAGCCTGGCGATGAGCCACGGATTCGTCGATCTGTAAAACGTCGAGCGATTTTTCTTGCGAAACGAAATCATTCACGCCGACCATGATTTTTTCTTTTTTATCGAGCTCGCGCTGGTAGCGGTAGGAAGCTTCCGCGATTTCGCGCTGCGGGTAACTGCGTTCAATCGCCGCTACCATTCCGCCCATGGCGTCGATCTTTTCGATGTAATCCCACGCGCCGCGCTCGACTTCGTTGGTCAAGGATTCGAGGAAGTACGATCCGCCCAGCGGGTCGACCGTATTGGTCACTCCGGTCTCATGCGCAATGATCTGCTGCGTGCGCAACGCGATGGTCGCCGCAAACTCCGTCGGCAGCGCCCAAGCTTCGTCCAACGAATTCGTGTGCAGCGATTGCGTTCCGCCCAGCACCGCGGCCAACGCCTGAATCGCGGTGCGCACCACGTTGTTGTAAGGCTGTTGAGCCGTAAGAGAACAACCGGCAGTCTGCGTATGAAAGCGTAGCGCCCACGAGCGGGGATTCTTCGACTTGTACCGATCGACCATGGCTTTATGCCAGATTCGCCGGGCCGCGCGGTACTTGGCAATCTCTTCAAAGAAATCGCTGTGCGCATTGAAAAAAAACGAAAGCTGCGGCACGAATTCATCCACATCCAGCCCGCGCCGCATGCCCCATTCGACATACTCGAGGCCGTCGCGCAGTGTGAACGCCAACTCTTGAATCGCAGTCGAGCCCGCTTCCCGGATGTGGTAGCCGCTGATCGATATGGGATTGAACTTTGGAGTGTGCTTCACTCCGAATTCAAACGTATCGATCACCAGCCGCATCGACGGTTCCGGCGGGTAGATATATTCCTTCTGCGCGATGTATTCCTTCAAAATATCATTCTGCAACGTGCCGGAAAGCTTCTTCCAATCGGCGCCTTGCTTTTCCGCCACAGCCAGGTACATCGCCCAAATCACCGCCGCAGGCGAATTTATAGTCATCGACGTGGTCACGTTGGCCAGTGGAATCTGGTCGAAAAGCACTTCCATGTCGGCAAGAGAGCTGATGGCCACGCCACATTTTCCCACTTCGCCTTCCGACAGGGGATGATCGGAGTCGTAGCCCATCAAAGTAGGCAAATCAAACGCGGTCGAGAGTCCCGTCTGCCCCTGCGCCAGCAAATACCGGAACCGCTGGTTCGTATCTTCCGCGGTACCGAAGCCGGCGAACTGCCGCATGGTCCACAAACGCGTGCGGTGCATCGAGGAGTGAATCCCACGCGTATAAGGTGGCTCGCCCGGAAAACCCAAATCGCGCTCCGCATCCCAATCTGGCAGATCGGCTGGCGTGTATAGCCTGCGGATGGGATGCCCGGAAATGGTAGTGAATTCCTTTTGACGTTCAGGATTTTTTTTCAGCGTGGGTTGGAGTGTGTTTTTCTCCCAGGCTTGTTCTTTAGCGGAAGGCTGGCGGGAACTAGCGGCGGTCTCGGCAGGGGGCACAGTCTGCGTGAATGCCTTCGCCTCATCGCTCATTTTGCTGCGCTCCCCCTGACCCCTAAAGCTCGAACGCTCGTTCGAATTCGCCCGAAACTCCATGCTATGCGAAAGTCTGGGCAGGGGCAAGACGCGCCTTGGCACAAAGCAGGGAAGCGAGCAACGGATACAAACGGCATTCGCCAGAAAGCCAAACCGGCCCGGAAGCGAGATTCCGGGCCGGCGGACAAGCTCCAATCAGTGCTCTGGCCTATTTCTCGCCCGAAGTCGTGAACAGGTTTTCCGTGCCCACCACGTGGCCATTGAGTGTGCCCGGGATGAGTGTCTCGCGTTCGACATTGCCGGACTTGGCGTCCGCCACCGTTACGCGATTCACTTCCAGCGTGCGGCCCACCGACCGCTCGTAGTTGGCTTTGGCCTCCACAAGGTTGGCCAGCGCGCGCAATTCTGTCCCCTGCGCGGCAATCAAGTCGCGCTGCGTCTGAATCACCAGGTACACAGTGGAAGCGCCGAGCTGATATTTTTTCTGCTCCGCGTCAAAGGTTTGCTGCTGCAGTTCGCGCGCCTTTGCTGCGGCATCGACTTGGGCGCGGTCCTGCACAAGCGCAATGTAGGAGTTTCGCACATCAAGAAGCGCGGCGTTTTTCAACTGTTGCAGCTGCGCTTCGAGCTGGCGCTGCGTCAAGATAGCCCGTTGATTATCCGCCTGCGCGGAACGGTTGCGGATGGGCAGCGTGACGGTCAATTGCGCGTTGAAATCCGGGAATTGGCTATGGAAAGCCTGGCTCAGCGCGCTGCCCAGACCGCCGTTGTTTACTCCAGTTACGTTTGTCAGCGTGCTTGGGATAAAGATGGGCACCGGCAGGCCCGTGGTTGGGTCAATGCCGTTCACAGCGTTTCCGCTGGCGTCCACCACCGCGGAGCCCGCTATCGCACTCGAATTGGTAATCAAGGAGTTTCCGGAAAGCCCCACGGTGCCGTACTCCGCGGATAATGTCGCCACAGGAAGAAGCGCGTTGCGCGTAGCCTTCACGTCGATATCGCCGTTCAACAAGTTCAGCGCCTGTTCCTGCAATTCCGGGCGCTTTGCGAATGCCTCTTTCACAGCGTCCTCGAAAGTAGGCGCTTCGACCAATTCCGGCCGCACTGGCAGTTCCGTGGGAATGATTTCCACATTAATCAGATTCGGCGCAAGTGGATTCTTTGAAATGGCATTTTTCAGGATCTGCTCATTCTGCAACTGGACAGTTTGCGCGACGATCAGGTTCTGCCGGTCGGTGGCCAGCTCGGATTCCGCGCGCGTCACGTCCAGTGGCGCCATCGTTCCGATTTCCAATTGTTTTTTATTGTCGCTGTAAAGTTTGGCCGCAACATCTACCGCCTGCTGCTGCACCTTGACGTTTTCTCGCGCATACACCAGCTCCCAATAATCGGTCACCGTGTTCGTCACCGTGGTGATGGCCTGCTGAGTAAACGCCCAATCCGCAATTTTCCGGTTGTTCTTGGCAATGCGGATATTCCGTGTGTTCACCGACGGACCAAAACCATTCAGCAATTGCTGCTGGAACCCGATAAAAATCGAGGTCTGCACTGCGGGATTGAATAAGTTGAAGATCGAGCTCGTTGAACTACGCGTGTTGTTCCAGGACACGAAAATGTTGGTTCCAGTTTGCAGTCCCTGCGTGTACTGAAAGTTGTACGTCGAGCTGTGCGATCCCAGGCTCGGCGGTGTTGTGCTCGTTGCCGTGCCGGTTCCCGTTCCGGAGGTCAGCGGGTTATTCACTGGGGTTTGCCGCGAATCGATCCCCAGCGTGGTTGTCAGCACAGGATCGAAATTGAGAACCGGAATGTTCGCGGTCGACGAGCTGACCGCCGTGTTCTGGCTCCCCCGGCCGAACCCGCCGGAGTCCGCCTTTAAAATATCCAGGTCCGCGAACCACGGCGCGTAGCGCTGCACCACGATGTCCAGGCTGTTCTCTAGAGCCAATTCCACCGCATCCTGCAAAGTCAGTTCCAGCTTTCCATCATGCACCAGCTGGTCGATCCGCGGAGAATTCGTCAGATTGGGCTCGTCGATGTGAATCGGTTTGTAAGGATCGATCAAATTGGGGAACGGGCGCGGCGCGCGCGTGAAGTTGTATTTGGAGAGCCCTAGAGATACCGGAATCGCGGGCGCCAAAGGAGTGGGGTTGGCCGTCTGCACCGGGGCAGGCGCAGGCAATGCCGGCGCCGGATTCTGCTGCGGGTCCTGGGCAAAAACGGGCCAAGCTTGGCCCCCGGCAATCAGTCCGGCCAGCAGCGTGGCAACCAGAGAACGAGCAAACTGCTTCTTCATCGTGTGCTTACCCCTCGAGATTCTGTCCCCTTGGGACGTTTAGCTTAATTGTCGCTCAACCTTGTAAAACGTTCGCGGCACGGTGTTTGTTTCACTAATTCGGCTAATCGAGCGCTTCATTAGGCCGGCTCCGCGCCCTATGGAGCAAAAAGTCAGTCTAGCAGGCGCCCCCAATCCTTGACAACGCGTTACGCCGCAGCTAGGCTGCTGAGGTTTCGACGTTTACGAGTTTCTTGCCGTTAGCCGGGGCGGTTTCCCGGGCGCCATTTGCCCTCTGTTTTGGCGGTTTCGCCCCGCTGTTTCCGCCTCGTAATCGCGCGGCGCCCGCTTCTCGAATGCATTATTTCAAACTCACCATTGCCTACGACGGCACCGATTTTCATGGCTGGCAAGTCCAGTCCAACCGGCCCACCATTCAGGGCGAAATCGTCAAAGTGCTCTGCAGCATCACGCAGGAGCAAGTTAACTTGCACGGCGCCGGGCGCACCGACTCCGGCGTACACGCGCTGGGCCAAGTAGCCAGTTTTCGCACGCAATCGAGCCTTTCCGCTCAGGAGTTTCAGCGCGCGCTCAATGCGATTCTGCCTCCCACCATTCGTATCATGGCCGCCGAAGAGGTCGGTCCGGTTTTCAACGCCCGCTGGTCGGCGCGTGGAAAAATCTATCGTTATCGCATTTATCGCGGTAAAGTCGTGCCTCCCATGCTGTGGCGCTACGTCCTCCACTATCCATTTCCGCTCGATGAAGACGCTATGCGCAATGCCGCCGCGCGTTTCGCCGGAACCCACGATTTCGCATCCTTTGCCGCTTCCACCGGCTCGGAAGAAGACGACAAAGAGCGCTCCACCGTGCGGGAAATCTACTCCGCGGAGCTCACCCGTACTGCGGATAACGAAGAGCTGGTCTTCACCGTTTGCGGCCGCTCCTTTTTGCGCTACATGGTCCGCAAAATGGTCGGCACTCTCCTGGATATCGGTCGCGGAAAGCTAACTCCGGACGATATCGACCGTCTGTACGTCCTCAAGGACCGCTCGAAGTCCGGGCCCACCGTCCCGCCGCAGGGGCTGGTCATGGTCGCAGTGCAACACGAGGAGGCGTGGCGCCTCGGCCCCTCTTGAACGCCACGGAACAATCGCTCTGGCGGTCTTATCGCTTATTCGTGCAACTTTCTGGCCATCACATCCGTACTCGTCTTTACGCGGGAGCCCTAAATGGAATTGAAAATTGAAGGTTTGTCGAAGACCTACCCCAACGGCGTCAAAGCTCTCGACAGCGTCTCTCTGACCATCCCTTGCGGCATGTACGGATTGCTGGGACCCAACGGCGCCGGCAAATCCACGCTCATGAGGACGCTGGCCACCCTGCAAGAAGCGGACACCGGCAAAGTTTCGCTCGGCGACATCGACGCGCTGCGCCAAAAAGAAAAGATCCGTACCCTGCTCGGGTATCTCCCTCAGGATTTCGGCGTCTACCCACGCATCTCCGCGCAAGACATGCTCAGCCACATCGCCATGCTCAAAGGCATCACCAATGGCAAGGAGCGCAAGGAAACGGTCGAAGCCTTGTTGCGCCGCTGTAATCTCTGGGATGTCCGTAAGAAATCGCTTTCAGGGTTTTCCGGCGGCATGCGCCAGCGCTTTGGCATCGCCCAAGCCCTCATCGGCAATCCGCAACTCTTGATTGTCGATGAGCCCACGGCGGGCCTCGATCCCGGCGAGCGCAATCGCTTCTACAACCTCATCGCCGAGGTTGGCGAAAACGTGATCATCATCCTCTCGACTCACATCGTCGAAGACGTGATGGATCTCTGCACCAATATGGCCATCATTCACGAAGGCCGCGTTTTGTACCAGGGGCGCCCGGACGCCGCCATTGCCGAGCTGAACGGGAAAGTTTGGCAGCGTTCCGTCGGGAAAACTGAGCTTCCCGCCTATGAAGAGCGCTACAAGATCATTTCCAACCGTCTGGTGGGAGGCAGCCCGCTGCTTCATGTGCTCAGTCCCACACCGCCCGAAGCAGGATTCACACCCACCCCACCCGACCTCGAAGACGTTTTCTTCACCAAAATCCGTGGTTGGAACTGAGGGCCACGATGCTTGCGCACATTCTGTGGTTTGAAATCCGCTACTGGCTCCGCTCCTGGATGACCTGGATTTTCCTTTTCATTATCGCGTTCTTTTTTTGGGCGGCCGTAGTTAGCCCGAACGTGATCATCGGCGGGGCTCTGCCAAATACGTTCCACAATGCGCCGTACGTAATCGACATCTACTACGCGGCCGTAACCATCTTCACGTTGTTGATGACCACGGCATTCGTCAACTCCGCCGCCTCGCGTGATTTTAGCTTCAATACCTACCAGTTGATGTTTTCGACCCCATTGCGCCGCTTCGATTTTCTTGTTGGCCGTTTTCTAGGTGCCGTCCTCATCTCGATTATTCCTTCGATAGGCGTTTCCATCGGCATTCTCGTCGGCAAATACATGCCTTGGGTCGACCCCGAGCGCTGGGGACCTGTGTTATGGTCGGCGCACTTCAAAGCCATCCTGTTGTTCGCCGTTCCAAACACCATTATCTGTGCCGCATTCATCTTTGCGATTGCGGTGTTGGCGCGCAACGAAATCGCTTCGTTCGTCGGCGCGCTGTTGCTGCTAACCGGCTGGGGCGTTTCCGCCGGACTGCTGTCGAACCTCGATCGACAAAACATAGCGGCGATGCTCGATCCTTTCGCTATCCGGACATTTTCGATCGTCTCGAAATACTGGACC
>Ga0209447_10000573_pt1 | contig 10316 bp, 9 predicted proteins | sample BogFormECP04_OM3_FD_188243 | JGI IMG/M metagenome (GOLD analysis project Ga0209447, IMG submission 188243) | Bog forest soil microbial communities from Calvert Island, British Columbia, Canada - ECP04_OM3 (SPAdes) (version 2) | ecosystem: Environmental > Aquatic > Freshwater > Wetlands > Bog ... | reverse complement strand
AGAGATCAACGGCACGCCCGTCGTTCTCAGGGACAGCAACGGCTTCACGGCCAATATCGGCATCGGCGCCAAGTACTATTTGACAACCAGTCTATATTTTGATGTTGGAACGCGTTATCGATACCTCGACCGGCTCGTCAGCAGCTCGAACCAGAACCTAAATACGGCCGAGACCACGTTAGGTATTGGCTGGCGGTTCTAAACCTATGCTGGCGGCCAAAGCGTGAATGCTGGCTTGCATTGGAAGACCTTGAGCCCAATTTATTCGACCAGTGTTTCTTCCGTCGGCGGTCGCGACGGCACGATTCGCAGCGATGATGGGATGCTCGATCTTACGGTCGCGCTTCCACAAAGCTTGGGTGGGGCAGGCGGTGCCACTAATCCAGAGCAGTTGCTCGCGGGCGGCTATGCGGCGTCTTTCGCGAATGCAGTCTTCGATGCGACTCGCGATAGAAGTCACAAGGTCGTGCACAAGGACATTGAAGTCATTGCGGAAGTAGACATGGAGGCCAATTTGCACGGCAGCTTTGAATTGTCGATCTCGCTCATCGTGATAATCGCGGGCATCGGCCAAAAGATGGCCGAGGAAATAGTCAAGTCCGCTCACGCGATCTGCCCGTATTCCAACGCGGTTCGCGGAAATATCAAAGTCGCAACATCGATCATCACGCGGTGAGTTGCACAGAGGTACTCGGGAATGCGTCTTTTGTCACGTGCACGGTCCGATTGGCAAGGCGTCACCAAAGTATACTTCCAGCCGCCTAAAACGAATGCGCCAGCCTTTCGGCGTCCGGACCATCTCGTCATGAAAGGCACCTGACGCGTTGTAGTGGACATTGAATCCGCGATCGGCGCGACCGCGATAAGTGGCGAAAAAATCGGTTCGCGCGATCGCCTTGTCACCCATGAGCGTAATGATGGGTAAGCTAAGCATGTGTTGCCAATTGGAAAAGGCGTTCAAGCGGCCGGGTGTGCCACCATTGCCTCGCATCCACTTTGCCAAATCTCGGTATGAACCTACGGGGCCGCCAGCTACTGAATAGTCGACTTGTGCGTCTTTGGAAAATGTCTCATCCCACTGTTGAAGGATTCCCGGGTCCGTCCCCTGGTGGCTGTTCTCGCCCAGCGAGTATCTGGAGATCGTGTCCTGAATATCTCGCCTGTCGAGTAGATCACTTAGAAGAATGCTCAAATCAAACATCGAGACGGTTTTGTTGTGCAGCATGGTTAATTCCTTGGTCTCTAATGCCTGATCGATTTGCTCGAGAATGACGGTAGCGTCAATCGGGACGTCTGTTATGTCGTCAAGATTCAAAGCACGCGTTCCACCAACAGAAGCCTGCTATCCCTGGGATAATATCGTTGACTGAACCCCAGTCGATCCGCCATTGATCTCATCGATCGATTTTCCCTTTGCAGTAATCCCCAGGCGCGGACTACGTGATGGGATTGCGCGTGCCTCAAAAGAATCGATGCGATTTCGCGTCCAATACCCTTTCGCTGCCATTCGTCAGCCACGGCGACCGCCCATTCAGCGTGAAATCTCTCATCGATAATATACCGAGCCTCTGCAATCATCAGTCCTGGTAGCTGGTCAACGAACGCAGCAAGCGCGACATGACTGATCTGATCCACGTCAGTGAGGCGTTTTATGAGGGAATCATGATTAGAATGTCCGACGGAGTGAAATCTGTTGAAGCGGCTGATCACAGACAACTTGTCTACAAACGCGCGGTAAGGCGACGTCATGGCGGCGCGAATGAAACTTACGTGCACCGCGCCGCCTTGAACAGCAAGAGAGCCAATACTACTCAACGCGTCAAACCGCTCGAAACGATCTTCTGCGAAGGATTGGTGCACAAAATTCGTCGCGGTCATGGCGCGGGCTCCCAGAGCCGCGCTCGGGGCGCGCGTGAATTCATCGCACTGGCCCGTATTGCATCTCGCCATTGCCAAAGGACCAATCTTCGCGGCTGGTATCGACGAGATTAATCCACACGTCCTCTTTTCTCACGCCGCCTTTCTCATGGATCGTGTTGGCAATCTGCTGAAAGAATCTCTTCTTCACTTCGGTCGATCTGCCGCTGACCCAGGTAACTTGGATGATGATGAGATCGCGGGTATACCGAACCCCTAGATACCCCTCTTCCGGGTAAATGATTTCATCGGCAGCGTGGCGGTTAATGACCTGAAACTTGTCGTGTACCGGCACATTGGCGATATCTACCATTGCACGGTAAACCGCATCGCTCACAATCCGGACGAGTTCGGCCGATGCGTTCTTGTTGATGTCTATTCTGGCTAACGGCATTTGAGCTACTCCGAGCCGCTATAGATTTACCGCGGTCAGCCCGATGCGGGACAAGGATCGGATCATCGCGATCGAACGACTGGGTGTTCGCTCGTGCTCAGCGGCCGATGCCGCCGACAGGGGCGGTCTCTCTTTTAGCCACCGGGCGTCTTCCTCTATGAGTTGGTCGATGAACCAACGCCCCGCCGGCCCCGGGGGGGTATCGGTCCGATACGCGGCTGACATAGTGATGACGTGGCCTTCAGGCGGTGCGGACTCGCCAGTAATCTGAATGAGCGCGCCGCTTGCCAAGTCCGCCTCAATCATATGAAGCGGCATAAGGCCAAATCCAAGGCCTGCACGCAGGAACGCGAGCTTGGCCCCGATATGGGAGAGACGCCACACTCTGGGGGACAATAACCCGAAGCCACCGGGTCGCGACAGATCCGAAGGATCGGCGTGTACGAGTTGGATGTGCTCGGAGAGGATGGCCGCCGGGATCAGCGCACCGTGGATTGCCAGCGGGTGCTGTGGCGAGACGACCATGGGCGTCCTGATCGCCAGCAGCGGCTCTCGGGTGAGTTGCGGCGGCGCGATTTTCAAGGATGCCATAACTCCGACCGCGCAGCGCCCGTCGAGCACCGGTTCGATCACATCGCTCGACTCAATATCGAACTTCAGCAAGGTAGCTGGGAATTCCTTCTGGAACGCAGCCACTGCAGCAGTAAACGGCGCGAGCGGAAATACAACGTCAACGGCTACGCTCAGTTCCGGCTCGAGTCCTCCGGCCATACGCTTCGCTCGAGCCTTGAGGAGGTCTACGTCGCCTGCCACCGCGCGTGCATCGGCGAGCAGCGCGCGACCCTGATCGGTCAGCACCGGAAGATGCCCGCTGCGATCGAAGAGCTTCACCCGAAGTTGCCCTTCCAAATTCGCCAGCGTCTGGCTCACCACGGACTGAGCCCGCCTTAGACGACGGCTGGCCGCTGAGAAGCTACCCTCATCCGCGGCAGCGATGAAGGTGCGGAGTTGGTCGAGTGAAACGCCGTCAAACATGTATCTTCTCCTAATTAGAAGCGCGACGTTCAACCGCGACGCCCAACCCGGCAGTCGCGGGAGCCGATGATTGAGTTTGTGCAAGCGTATCGAAGCGCCACCCGCCGCCCAGCGCTTTGACCAACAACACGCTGGCATCCATGCGTCGGTTCAAGATGTTGACGCGGGACTGCTGAGCCTGCAGCGCAGTGGTCTCGGTGGTCGCTACCTCAAGATACGTGACCAAGCCCGCTTTGTATCGATAGCGTGCTTGCTCGAGCGCCTTGCCGGTGGCCGTTACGGCAGCGGCCTCGCTGAGGCTCTCTTGTTCGAGCCGATGCAAGGCCGCCAAGTTATCCTCTACTTCTTGGTAAGCAATGAGCACGGTAGTGCGGTAATCGGCCACTTGTTCATCGTACTGCGCGTGAGCCTGCGCAGATTGCGCGCGGTGCCGCCCGGCATCGAAGACGGTAAGCAGTCCCGCAGGGCCTACCGACCAGAGCCGGCTCGGCGCATTCAACCATGTCGAGGTCTGAGTGCTGTCGAATCCGCCGGCAGCAGCGAGGCTGAACACGGGAAAATACGCGGCTCGCGCAACCCCGATCTGCGCGTTGGCGGCGGCGACTCGGCGCTCCGCCGCGGCCACGTCGGGCCGGCGCTCGAGTAAGGTCGACGGCAATCCAAGTTCGATCACGGGCGGCGCGGTATTTTGAGGTAGAGGATCCGCAGGAAGATGAAATCGAGAGGGATTCTCGCCGATTAGCACGGCGATCGCGTGTTCGGTCTGCGCGCGCTGCAATGCAACCTCGGCGGCTTGGGTGCGCGCGCCTTCGAGTTGGGCTCGCGCCTGGTCCACGTCGGCCACCGCGGCCGCACCGCCTTTATAGAGATGTTCGGTGAGTTCGAGCGACCTCGCATAGTCTTGCACCGTATTCTCGAGCAACACTTGTTCGGCGTCCTCGCTCCTTAAGGTGTAATAGTCGGTGGCCAATTCAGCATGTTGCTCAAGGTCCAACGCCGTGAGATCGGCCGCACTTGCTTGCTGATTCGCTTTCGCCGAGTTCACCGTGTTGCGTACTCGTCCCCACAGATCCACCTCGTAGGACAGATCGGCCTCGATATCAAAATTGTTGAACGTCGGATTGTGGCCCAGCACATAAGTAGGCGAGTTCTGAGAGACGCGCTGTCGTGACGCAGAAGATGCCGCATTCAGGGTCGGAAAAAGGTCAGAGCGTGCAATGCGCGTTGCCGCTCGCGCCTCCTGCAAGCGCGCAAATGCGGCCTTGAGATTTTGATTCGCTTCGCTAACCTTGACTTCGAGGGCATCAAGGTGCGGGTCTTGAAAGAGCGCCCACCACGCGCCCCTCGCTCGATTGTCCAGGGGTTCTGCCGTGCGCCAATCGCCGGCTTCCGCGTAAGCCTCCGCGGGTGGGGGGCTGCTGGGGGTCCTGTAGGCTGGCGCGAAAGAACATCCGCCTAGAAGCCCTAAGAACGCAAAGGTCGCCGCCTGCCATGTCGCTTGCATGTCGGATCTCTTCAGGTCGATTTTGCTACACGCTTTGGCGGCTGTATGGATGGCGGAGCAGCCACGCGCACAATCACTCCGTCGATGATGGAGTCCGGCGGATTAACCACGACGGCATCATCGGCACCGAGGCCCGACAGCACCTCGATGGTGCCGCCAAAATCGCGACCCTGGACAATGCTCTTCAGTTGAATCCTGTGCTCAGCATCGACCGTGGCAACCTGCGGTCCGGGTGCGCGGAACAAAACCGTGTTGGCTGGGAGGCGCACGGAGGACGCGTTTCCGGGCAGTTTGAAGTGGACTTCGGCGTATGCGCCGGGAAAGAGTTCGCGCTGCGCATTGTCGAGTTCCAGTTCTACTTGCAAGGTGCGCAAGACCGGATCCAGCGCGTTCGCAGTACGCACGGTGGTTGCCGCATAAGCTTTCCCCGCCTGCTCGCTGAACTTGAGCTCCGCCTCGAGCCCGGGCTTTGCAGCCGCCGCGTACGGTTCGGGGACCTTCACGTATATCCGCAATTTATGAGTATCCGCGAGTCGAAATAACTCGGAGCCCGCGCTTTCACCCGCATTGATCAAGGCTCCGATATCGGTATTGCGCGCGGTGATGACACCGTCAAACGGCGCAACGACAAGCTTGAATGATTCCAACTGGCGCAACCTCGACACGTTGGCAGCGGCCGACTCCGTGATTGCCTTCTTGGCGGCTGCGTCGCCGGCCTTCTCGTCCGCGTCTTGTTTCGATACCGATTCGGTTGTGAGAAGTTCTTTCCAGCGCGTGTTAGTTGTGTTCGAGAGGGCCTCGTTGGCGCGAGCAGTGGCGAGATCCGCGATCGCCTGGGCGAGTTGCTGATCCACTTCGGGAGTATCGATTTCGGCGAGTAGCTGCCCTTTCTTCACCGTGCTCCCTATGTCTACCAACCACGACTTAAGATACCCATTGGTACGTGCATAGATGGGCGCTTCTGTGAAAGCCTGTACGGTACCCGGCAGCACCAGTTCTTCGCCCGAGGCGGAACGGGTCGGCGCCACGGTCGCAACGATCAGCGTCGCCTCGGCCGCGGTCTCTTGGCGCAGACTACTGCGCGCTATTACACGATGCACTTCACCCCACGTCGCAAGGATGAGGGCGACAACAAGCAATCCCCAAAGGCGACGATGTCCCTTGCGCGGCGCCGGTAGCTGCGGAGTATTCGGTAAGGAGTTAGCCATGTGGAACCTCAACTGGATGTGCGGGGTGCATCAATCTGCGGCCGTGGATGATCGAGAAGACTGTCGGCACAAAAAACAGCGTCGCCGCAGTCGCGAAGATCAGCCCGCCGATCACGGCGCGCCCGAGGGGCGCGTTCTGCTCGCCGCCTTCACCAAGACCCAACGCCATCGGAATCATGCCGATAATCATCGCTGCCGCCGTCATCACGACCGGCCGCAGGCGCGTATATCCTGCCTGCAAGGCCGCCTCGAATGCGGTCTCGCCGGCGTCCATGCGCTCGCGCGCAAAGCTGATAACAAGCACGCTGTTCGCGGTGGCGACTCCCATGCACATGATCGCACCCATCAGCGCAGGCACGCTGACCGTGGTATCTGTGAGAAACAACATCCATACGATTCCGGCGAGCGCGGCGGGCAGTGCCGTAATGATGATGAATGGGTCGACCCACGACTGAAAGTTGACTACGATTAACAGGTAGACGAGCACAATTGCCCCGACGAGCCCGATAAGCAGGCCGCTGAAGGACGCCTTCATCGTTTGCACCTGACCGCGTATGACGATGTTGGATCCGCGAGGCAGGTCCTTTTTGGCCTGCGCGACTACCTTTTCGATCTGGCTGGATACAGACCCCAAGTCCGCTCCTTGCACGGAGCCGTATATGTCGATCGAGGGTGTCGCGTTGTAATGGTTCACGACTGCCGGAGCGACGCTGCGGTGGATGCTGATGAGGTTGGAGAGTATCTGCGAAGAATTGCGGGCACCGTTCAGCGGTGTGTTACCGAGATCGTTGAGATTTTGCAATTGGTATTGAGGAGTCTGCGCAACGACCTGGTACTGCGTGCCGCCCTTAGGATCGACCCAAAAGGAGGGCGAGGTTTGAAAGCTTCCTGACAAGGAGACGAGCACGTTGCTCGCCACCGCCTGCTCGGTAATGCCTACCAGCTCCGCCTTGCTTCGATCGACATCGACATTGAACTGCGGGTAGTCGCTCATTTGGTGAATATGCAGATCGACGGCGCCCGGCACGTTGCGCAACTTTTGCAGCAGCTGGTTCGCAACCTCGCGATTGGCTTGCGTATTGAACCCGACGATTTGTACATCAATCGGCGAGGGTAGCCCGAAATTCAGTATTTGACCGATCATGTCCGCCGGCAAGAACGCAAAGGTCGAGGACGGGTAGGTGGCCGCAAGTTTGGTGCGCAGCGCCTTCACGTAGCTCGCGGTCGGTTTGTGGTGCGACGTCAGATTGACGTAGATATCGGCGTCGGCAGGACCTGTCGGCGCGGAAGTGCTGTAGGCAAGATTGATGCCACTGTACGGAAGTCCGATATTGTCCACGACGTTGACGATCTCGGATGCCGGAATCGTCTCTCGGATCGTCGCCTCCACCGCATCGCACAGCGCGGCCGTCTCCTCGATCCGCGTGCCGGTACGTGCCCGCATGTGAAGCTTGATCTGGCCCCCGTCGACGCTCGGAAAGAAATCTTGCCCGAGTCCCGGGAGGGGACCCAGCGGGAATGCCAGCAGAGCAGTCGCCGCCATGCAAGCCAAGAAAACAATCGCGAAGCGTGGCCCGCCCATCAGTGCAGTTTGAAGCAGCTGCTTGTAGCGATCGCGGGATCTGGCGAAGCCGCGTTCGAAGGCGCTCTGCCAACGCGAGAGAATGCTGGTCGGCTTCTCGCGCGCTTCGTGATCGTGGGGCTTGAGCCAGAACTTGGCGAGCGTTGGGACCAAGGTGCGCGACAGCAGATAGGAGGCGAGCATGGCAAATATGACGGCTTCGGCCAGCGGTATGAACAGGAACTTAGCGATGCCTGCGAGCAAAAACATCGGAATGAACACGATGCAAATGCACAGCGTTGAGACGAGAGCTGGAAGCGCGATTTGCTGCGCCCCATCGAGAATGGCCGTTTCCACATCCTTGCCGCTCTCGAGATGGTAGTTGATGTTCTCGATCGTCACTGTCGCATCATCCACCAGAATACCGACGGCAAGGGCCAAGCCCCCAAGCGTCATGATGTTGATCGTTTGACCGATTGCGGAGAGACACGCGATGGACGCGAGAATCGACAGCGGAATCGAGATTGTGATTATCGAGGTGCTCCGCCAGCTGCCCAAAAACAATAAAATCAGTAACCCAGTCAAGGCCGCAGCGATCACGGCTTCGCGGATTACTCCACTAATGGCTGAGCGGACGAACACCGACTGATCGCTGGTCGCGGCAATCTTCAGTTCCGGCGGCAGCGAGGCGCTAATCTGCGGCAATTTCTGCTTGATGCCATCGATGATGTCTATCGTCGACGCATTCCCCGTCTTTAGCACGTTCATCAACACAGCACGTCGGCCATCGACCCTCACCATGTTGGTTTGCGGTGCATAGCCGTCGCGCACATGTGCGACGTCGCGCACGTAGGTTACGGTGCCGTTTTGTGCGCGCACCGGCAAATTGTTGAGGTCATCAATTTGCGTCGGACTTGCGTTGAGCTTGATGTAATACTCGAATGAGTCTATTTTTTGCGTCCCCGCGGGCAGGATCAGGTTTTGCTCGCCAATGGCCCTGACCACGTCGTTCCCAGACAGTCCATTCGCGCGTAGTTGCTGCGGATTAAGATCCACCTGCACCTGGCGCTGCTTGCCGCCATAGGGAAACGGGATCGACGCACCTCCAATCGTCGCAAGTTGTGTGCGAAGAATCGTGTTGCCAAGGTCGTAGAGCTTGGCTTCCGGCAAGCTGTCGCTCGACAATGCGAGTTGTAGTATTGGAACGCTTGAGGCGTTGTAGGCAAGCACGAACGGCGGTGGGGTACCGGGCGGCGAGTAAAACAACTGGGTCTGAGAGACCGCGGTAATCTGCGCGAAGGACAAATCCGGGTCGACGTCGGGTTGGAAGAAGTATTTCACCACCGCGGTGCCAGTGACGGACTGGGACTCGGTGTGTTCGACGTCGTTAACGGTAGTTTGCGCTATGCGTTCGGAGAACAGCACAATGCGATTGGCTATCTCCTCGGGCAGCAGGCCGGTGTAGCGCCATATCACGGCGGCCACCGGAATCTTTATGTTGGGGAATATATCTGTCGGGGTCTTGGCTATCGCGTAACCACCCAGCAGCACGATCATGATTGCCAGCACGATGAAGGTATAGGGTCGCCGCAGCGCTACTTTTACAATCCACATGACCCACTCCAGTCGGGCAAGATATGATCTTCGAACATGATGCAGCTCATCCTTCGCTAACTAGATCTGTCCTCTGCCGCCGTCGACAAAGAGTTCGATTCCGGCGACGAAACTTGAGTCATTTGAGGCGAGAAACAGCGCCGCCTTGGCGATCTCCTCGGATCGGCCGATGCGCCCGATCGGGATAGTCGACACAATCCGAGCAATAGCGTCCTCAGGTAGCCGATTCATCAGCGGAGTATCGGTCGGACCCGGACTCAATACATTGGCGCGGATACGACGGTCTTTCAGTTCTACGGTCCATCCGCGCACGAAATTGCGTATGGCCGCCTTGGTCGCACCATAAACCCAGAAGCCAGGTGTACCTTTGATGCTCGCGACGGAGCCCGTGAGAATGATCGAGGCGCCGTCATTCAATAGTGGAAGTGCTTTCTGCACCGTGAACAGTGTTCCCTTCACATTGATGTTGAAGAGCTTGTCGAAGTGTTCCTCTGTGATCTTTCCCAAGGCAAGTAATTCACCGAGGCCGGCATTAGCGAAGACAATATCGACTCGTCGGCCCGTGGCCTTGACGGTCTCGTAGAGACGATCGAGGTCAGAGAGTTTGGCGACGTCCCCTTGAACGCCAGTGACGTTCTTACCGATAATCTTCACGGCCTCATCGAGTTCCTTCTGACGTCGGCCCGTGATAAAAACGTATGCTCCCTCTTTGACGAATAAATCTGCCGCGGCAAATCCTATTCCTGCGGTGGCGCCGGTGATTACGGCCACCTTGCCCTGCAACTTACCCATTGTGGTTACTCTGTTTGATCGTAGGTTTAGGAAACGCTGATCTGTGTGACTGCGGTTGCATGAGGTCAGCGCCCTGCAATCGGGGCGCGGCCCGTCGCATACGCAGACCAGCGGCCAGAACTGCGGCCGATGCGAGCGTCACGACCACAAGGCCAAATTCCTTGCCGGTGGCGAGGATGTTTCCGTGCCAGGCAACCAGCACCCCGGCGGCGATCGCTGGCAGGCCCATCGACAGATAGGAAATGATGAACACAACCGAGAGCACGCCGGCCCGCTGGTGAGGCGCCGCCA
>Ga0209447_10000571_pt1 | contig 10322 bp, 9 predicted proteins | sample BogFormECP04_OM3_FD_188243 | JGI IMG/M metagenome (GOLD analysis project Ga0209447, IMG submission 188243) | Bog forest soil microbial communities from Calvert Island, British Columbia, Canada - ECP04_OM3 (SPAdes) (version 2) | ecosystem: Environmental > Aquatic > Freshwater > Wetlands > Bog ... | reverse complement strand
CAGAGTGAATTATCTATGCCATGACCACTTGCGCGCTAAAATCCTTCGGAGTAGAGTGCGTAGAGCTAACTAAGGATGCAAAAACGGATTATAACTCTAAGGCAGAAAAACCCACTAACTGTATGTAGCGCTCTTGCTACAAAGAGTTAGAAGTTCTAATCTGGATCTCGACGGAAGTTCGAGATGCTCCAAGTTGGCGCCGAATAAACTGTGAGGGTGAAAACATGAGCGTCGTCACGATTCCCACTCCTGGAAACACGGGCGGTCCATGCCGAGGATCCTGCGATCATCCCAAGTGCCACACGATGCGCGCGATGGCCGATGAACGCTGCAATCACTGCGGCATTCGTTTCGGCTTCGGATCCAAAATTACTGGTGAACCGCCGATGCATCTGCGATGCGCACAGAACATCGCAGCGCAAGCTGGCTCGCCGGCTACGCATCCGATCAACGATCCGGCTGGCGGCCATACTGCCGCGCCGAGTCATCGCGGCGACAAGTAGCAGCGCCGTCTCCTCTGACATTTTTGATTTGAGGCGTGCCGCCGATCTGCGGATCGGCGGCGCGCTTGACACCTTCAGCGCGTGCGCGCTACCGCTCAGGCGTGAGCCGGGAAAGAGTCAGTGAAGTGCGAGCCGTCCGCGATCGGCTCGATCATCCGGTGATCGACGCAGACGGGCATCTGATCGAACCTGCCCCACTTTTCAACCAATACCTTCAGAAGATCGGCGGCGCCGCGATGCTCGAGCGCTACAATCGCGAGCTGCGCGAACATCCGACCGGCTCGCGCGGAAACCGCGACGCCGGCGACATGCGCGGCGCCTGGTGGGGCGTCGTCAACGACGCGTACGACCTCGCGACGGTGATGGCGCCGCGGCTGCTGTACAGCAGGCTCAACGATCTCGGCATCGATTTTTCCATTCTGTATCCCACGCTGGGACTGGCGCTGCCGACGATTCATGACGGCGAGGTGCGGCGAATCGCGTGTCGCGCGCTGAACACGATGAACGCGGAAATCTGCGGACAGTTCCGCGACCGGATAGCGCCGGCCGCCGCGATCCCGATGCATACACCGGATGAGGCGATAGCCGAACTCGAATACGCGGCGCGCCTTGGCTTGAAGGTCGCGATGATTCCGCCGGGCGTGGCGCGTCCAATTCCGGCGCTCGAACGCGAGCACCCCCGCGCGTTTCCCAATGCTGCGTACTTCGATTGCTACGGGCTCGACAGCTTCTTCGATTACGATCCGGTGTGGCGCAAATTCGTTGAGCTGAAAATAGCCGTCACTTCGCATGGTGGCGTCGGCTTGCGCTACCTGCCGCTTGGGCGCCGCTCGCCGACCAACTACATGTTCAATCACATCGGCGCGCATGCGTATCAGCAAGGCGAGCTGTGCCGCTCGATCGTGATGGGTGGAGTTGCGACGCGATTCCCCGAGTTGGCGTTTGGCTTTCTCGAGTGCGGCGCGGGATGGGCCTGCGACCTGCTCCATTCGCTCGAAGAGCATTGGGAGAAACGCAATGTCGCCGGCCTGGCGAACTATGATCCGTCGCGACTCAATCGCCCGCGGCTGCATCAACTGCTCGCCGAGTACGGCGGTCCCGAATTCGTCGCGAAGAATTCTGCGCGCGCGGAACGAGCCTACGACGAAGGCCTCGAGCGTCACGATCGCGCGGCCGATCGCGACGAATGGGCGCTGACGGGGGTGCGCGACGAGCACGACTTCGCGCGAATCTTCGCCAACTTCTACTTCGGTTGCGAGGCCGACGACTTGAGCGTCCATCGCGCGCTCGACTCGCGCGCCAATCCGATGCGGACGCGGCTGCAGCCGATCTTCTCTTCCGATATCGGACACTGGGACGTGCCGGATATCTCCACTGTGCTGCTCGAAAGCCACAAGCTGGTGGACAAGGGGCTGCTGAGCGACGCGGACTATCGCGACTTCGTCTTTTCGTATCCGGCGCAGCTTCATCTTAAGGCTGATCCACAATTCTTCGCGGGCACCGCCATTGCCGATTCCGTCGCGAAGCTGAACGCATAATGCTTTCGGCTGAACACAAGCGCGAATGGGCTGAGCAGGGTTTCTTCATCATTCGCGGATTTATGCCCGTCGACGATTGCCGCGCGATGCATGCGCGGGTGGTCGAGATTTGCCGGCTGAATGCGTCGGGCAAGCACGTTCCGAACGTATTGGTGCTGCCGGAGAAGAAGCCCAACCCGCTCGCGCGAAACCCCGAGGACCACGTCGGCAAAGTTTTTCGGCTCCATCGCGATCCGATTTTCAAAAAGCTGGTCGAAGAACCCGCGGTGATCGACATCGTCGGCGATCTGATCGGCCCGGAGCTCGACTGCTTCGTCAGCCAGTTCATCTTCAAAAATCACGGCGCGCTGGGACAGCCGTGGCATCAAGACTCTTACTACTTCGCCTTCAGCACGCGGCCGCAGGTCGGAGTCTGGCTGGCCGTCACCGAGGCGACGCTCGACAACGGATGTCTGCACGTGATGCCGCGGTCGCACACCGAGCCGGTGCACCAGCACGTGCCGGACCGGCGGCCGCACGCGCAATATGGCTACACCGAGATCGTTGATTACGACACTTCGAAGTCGGTGCCGGTGCTAATGCAGGCCGGCGACCTGTTGGTATTTCACAGCCACCTGATGCATCGCTCGACCGACAACATGTCGGGCGGCATTCGCGCTGCGATGGTGTGGCACTACACGAAGTCGGGAACGATCGATCAGACCCCGGAGAAGTTCGGTCACCAGAACCCGTCGCACGATTTCATGAAGATCGAGCGGCGCCGCGCAGCAGAGGATTAGCAAATGAATGGAGCTGAGAGTTTGATTCGCACGGCGATCGCTGCGGGCGTCGAGGTCTGCTTCGCAAATCCGGGGACGACCGAGATGCCGCTGGTGGCGGCGCTCGATTCCGCCGACGGGCTGCGGCCGATTCTCGGACTGTTCGAGGGCGTGTGCACGGGAGCCGCCGACGGCTACGGACGGATGGCGGAGAAGCCCGCGATGACGCTGTTGCACCTGGGGCCCGGCTTCGCCAACGGCATCGCCAATCTGCACAACGCGCGGCGCGCGCGCTCGCCGATCGTAAATTTGATCGGAGACCATGCGACGTGGCACGTCGGCGCCGACGCCCCGCTTACCTCGGATATCGTTTCGCTCGCCACTCCCGTCTCGGGCTGGGTTCGAAGTGTCCGCACTGCAGCATCGCTGGCGAACACGACCGCGCAGGCGATCGCGGAAGCCGGCCGCGCGCCGGGACAAATCGCCACGTTGATTATCCCGTCGGATTGCCAGTGGGATCCCGCCGAGCGTCACGCCGAGGCAATCGAGCCGCGAGCACTTTCCACCTGCTCATCCAATTCGGTCAAAGGCGCGGCCGAATCGATTCGCAAGGGCAATCGCGTCGCGCTCTTTCTCGGCGGTACTGGCCTTCGCGCCCGCGGACTGAAAGCGGCTGCGCGCATTGCCGCCAAGTCGGGCTGTCATCTGATCTGCGAAACGTTTCCCGCGCGACTCGAGCGCGGTGCGGGAATGCCGATACTCGATCGCCTGCCCTACTTTCCCGAGCAGGCGATCGAGATGCTGAAGGCATTCGATACGATTGTGCTCGCCGGTGCGAAGCGACCCGTCGCGTTTTTCGGCTATCCCGATTTTCCCAGCCAGCTGATTCCTGAAGGTCTCAACACTGCGATTTTGGCTGAACCGACTGAGGACGTGCCGGCCGCTCTGGAAGCTCTCGCCAGCGAGATTAGCGCGCCGGCTTCGGCGGTGACGCAATCGAAGGTGGCACGGCCTGAACGTCCCGTGGGAAAGCTCAACGCGATGACCGCGGGCGCCGCGATTGCGCTTACGATGCCCGAGGGATCAATCGTGATGGACGAGGCTGCTACCACGGGGCTGCCGTTTCTCGCGGCGTCGGCGGCGGCGCCGCCGCATACGTATCTTTCTCTGACGGGCGGCGCGATTGGGCAAGGACTGCCGTGCGCAACCGGCGCTGCGGTCGCGTGTCCGGATCGGCGCGTGATCGCTTTTCAGGCCGACGGCAGCGGCATGTACACGTTGCAGGCGCTGTGGACGCAGGCGCGCGAGTCGCTCAACGTCACGACGGTGCTATGCAACAATCACAGCTACCGAATTCTGCAGGTCGAACTCGCGCGCGCGGGCGTAACCGAACCCGGCCGCAAGGCGCGCTCGCTCACCAGCCTTGCCAATCCCGATATCGAGTGGACCAGCCTGGCGCGCGGTTTGGGCGTGCCCGCCGTGCGAGTCGAGACGGCGGAGGACCTTACGCGTGAGCTGGAACGCTCGCTGGCGACGCCGGGGCCGAGCCTGATCGAGATGATTCTTTAGAGCGACTAGTCGCGGCGCGCGTCCAGACGTTCGAGCGCTGCTTCCAGATCGGCAATTGTCGCGATCATGCGACTGTGCTCGATGCGAGTGCCGACGCCGATGAAGTGCATGCCGGCGCCTTCGGCGGCTTCGTAATCAATCCGGCTGTCGCCGACGTACACGGCGCGAGGAGCTTCAACTGCGGCGCGATCGAGGCATAGCCGCAGGATGTCGGGCGCGGGCTTGGGGCGAACCTTGTCGAGCGCGCTGGCGACAGCGTCGAAAACACCGGCGAGGCCGAGATGCTCGACCAGGGCAGGCACGGTGGCCGATCGATTGGTCGCTAGGCCGAGTTTATAGCGGCGCTTGAGCGCGAGCATGAAGGGACGCAACTCGAGCGGCGGCTGGAGCATCTTGAAGAACGGCGTCTGATCCATGGTGCGCGTCACGTCATGCATCCGCGCGAGCTTGGCGGCGTCGCCGCGTGCGCGGGTGGCGAAGACTTCGCTGGCGGCGTGGGAAATCGACGCGATTTCCTCGTTGCGGTCGAGCGGCGGCTCGCCGAGCTGGGCGAAAATAAAGTTGTAGTACGCGATGTTCGATTCGGTGGAATCGAACAGGACGCCGTCGGCGTCGAACATCACCAATTCAATCATGTTGAACCGATATTGTGCGGGAGGGACGCGCGCCGCGCCAGATGGCTAGGTGCGTAACGGCTGGAATCAGCGGGCGGCGCGTTTGCGCTCGGGACGATCGGGGCGACGGGCGTGCGCGGGCGCCGGGCGGCGCGGAATGGCGACGACTTCGCGCGCGGTCAGGTGATCGCCGCAATGCGAACAGACCATATCGGGAGCGGTCTTGGCGCCGCAGGCGCGATGGATGAGGGTCATCGGCGGGCCGGACTCGTCGCTCAGCCAGGTGTCGCCCCATCGCATCATCGCGATGAGGACGGGATAAAGCTCGAGGCCCTTGCGCGTCAAACGATACTCGACGCGGCCGGAGTCGCCTTCGCTGCGGGCGCGATCGAAGATGCCGTCGCGCACGAGATCGCGCAGGCGCGAGCTTAAGATGTTGCGCGCGATGCCGGTGGCGTTCTGAAACTCGTCAAAGCGATGGCGGCCGAGGAAGGCCTCGCGCAGTATGAGCATCGTCCATCGCTCGCCGACCACGGACAGCGTCCGCGCGACCGAGCAGTTCATGTCCTTGACCGAATCCCAACGCATCGGCGTCTGTCGCTCTCCTCCCCCGAAAATTCGCCCGCCACGAAGTTCCCCAACCACGCGCGTCGACCGAAAATATCGTTGCACTTTGAAACTGCGATTGCTACTGGGCTGAGGGCTAAGTAGAGGGCCCGGGCTGCTGTATCCTAAATCGCAACGCGCGAGTCCCACGTCTTGCCTGTTGGTGCATCGGCTGGTACGGATAATCAGTTGCAAAGTGAAACTGTCTGAATCGAAGCGTTTTCCTGGAGATCGTGATGGCCAGACAAATCGAGTTCTTTTATGACTACCTCAGTCCGTTCAGTTATCTGGCCGATACGCAGTTGCCGGCGATTTCGGCGCGGACCGGGGCCGAGATTGTTTATCGGCCCGCGTTTCTCGGCTCGATAATGAAGGCCACCGGCAACGGCGGGCCGCTCGTCATTCAGGGCAAAGGGAATTACAACGTCGTCGAATTCCAGCGCTGGGCGAAACGCTACGGACTGGCAGCTACGTTCAGTCCTCATTTTCCCTTCAACACAATCAGGGTGCTGCGCGGTGCTATCGCGGCGCAAATGCATGGACGGTTTCGCGAGTTCCATTCGGCGGCGTTTCGCGCGATTTGGGAACAAGGCCAGGACCTCAGCAAGGAGGACGCGCTGCGGCTGATACTCGAGAGGGCGGGACTCGAGCCGGCGCAGATCGACGGCGACGAAATCAAGAATCGACTGCGCGCCAACGGCGACGAAGCGGTCAGTCGCGGCGCGTTCGGGTTGCCGACGTTCTTCGTGGACGGCGAAATGTTCTGGGGCAACGATCGGCTGGATTTCGTCGAGGAAGCTGTCACGAGTAAAACGTGACGAAAAAACTGACACCTGGTTCCCTCGCCGCGCGCTCCGTGACATAGATCTGAAATCGCAGGATCGCATTTTCTGCACGAGGTCATTCACATGAAAGCAGTCGTGTTCGACAAGCTGGGTGGACCGGAAGTGATGAAAATCGCCGAGGTCCCGAAGCCTCAAGCGAAACCCGGCACCGTGCTGATCAAAGTGCGCGTCGCCGGGATCAACTTTGCCGACACTCTATTCCGCCAGGGACAGTACGTGATGCAGCCCCAACTGCCAGACACGCCGGGAATTGAGGCCGGAGGCGAGATCGAGGCGGTGGGAACGGGCGTGCCGAACTTGAAACCCGGGCAGCGCGTCGCCGCGATGGGGAGTAAAATGTACGCCGAGTACGCGCTCGCGCCGGCGTCGCAGGTGTTTCCGATCCCGGACTCGATAAGTTTTGAGCATGCTGCCGCTTTTCTGCAGGTGCTGACTGCGTGGCACCTGCTGCGTACGGCGCACAACACCAGGCCGGGTCAGACGGTGCTGGTGCATTCGGCGGCGGGCGGAGTCGGAATCGTCGCGGTGCAAATCGCGAAAGCCGCGGGCGCGCGCGTGATCGGGACCGTGTCGAACGCGAGCAAGGCCGCACTGATCAAAGAGTACGGGGCGGACGATGCGATCGATTACGTGGCCAATGACTTCGCCGTCGAGGCGAACCGGATCACGGGCGCGCGCGGCGTCGATCTGATTTTGGACGCCGTCGGCGCGACCACGATGGACAAGGGGCTGACCTGCCTGGCGCCGTTCGGGCATCTGATTCTCTATGGACGCGCGGGCGGACCGCCCGAGCCGCTCAACCTGTTCAAGCTGTTCGAGAAATCGACCAAGGTGAGCGCCTTCACGCTGTACACGGTGGCCGCCGTGCCCGAGTTGATGCGACGCGGACTCGAAGAATCGTTCAAGTTGATCGCCGAGGGCAAGCTCAAGCTGCTGGTGGGCAAGTCGTTCCCGTTGGCGCAGGCGGCAGAGGCGCACAAATTCATGGAGTCGCGGCAATCGACGGGCAAGCTGGTGCTGATTCCGTAGCACGGCGTCGAACGTTCCTCGGCATTTCGGCCGCGCGCGATTGCGGTTCTGTGCAGCACAAGTCATGCGTGTGTTCCGATCCGTCTCGCTGGATTTTCGACGGCGCCCGATCAGTGGCAATTTGCAACTCGATGGCAATTTGCAACTGATTTGAAATTTCCGGAGTAAACGCAGATCTGATTGACGCCTGAGCATAAACTCATAGTGTTCATTGCGTTTTTGCGCGGTCTTTTCTGATCGCGCTGCTTCTTCGTCGGGTTCTCGACCGTCGCTCATACGCGTACTGCGAAATGTTTTTCGCGGCGCGCCGAGTTTTTTCCTGCGCATATACGGATATTTCCACGCCTCGCGCTGGCACCTCTGTTGCTTGCTCTTTTCCATTTCACGCCGAGGAGGAGCTCATGGAACATTTCAGTAAGGATGTTCGCAAGTTTCGCGAGTTGCGCGCGCCCGCTCGCATGGCGCTCGCCGTGCTGGCCGCGTTGACGTTTATCGCGATCGCAGCGGCGGCTCGTGCAGAGGTCAGGCCGGGTGACTTTATTACACCGGCCAATGCGTCGAAGGTAAAGGATCTCGTTTCGCCGGGCGTCTACTACAAAGTCCAGAACGGCATGTCGATGAAGATCGTGCCGACCGGCGAAGTCGACTGGCCGCCGCCGTACAAGGATGCGACCGAGAAGTACTCGGCGCAGGTGCGGCTGAGCCGCGACAATCGCAGCCTCGTCGGTTACGTGGCCGGGCAGCCGTTCCCGCTGATCGACACCAACGACCCGCAGGTGGCCAACAAGATCATGTGGAATAACGTGTTCCGGCCGCTGCTCACTGACGACTACGACCTGCGCTTTTACGATTGTGAGAGCGTGTACGGCGGAATCAACAAGCCCAACAACGTGATCCAGTATTACCAGATCGGACACTACGCCGGTTACGACCTGGTCGGACGTGTCGAGGTCGAGCCGATGCCGATCGATCCCGACTTCAAGAAAACCAACCGGCTGTGGCTGTTCGGGCTGTTCCCAGTGCTTTCGCCGCAGGCCGAGCGCGGCGAAGGTTTCATCCGCTATCGGTACGAGCAACCCGACCGGGGCGACGACGATTGGAGCTGGAACCCCGGAGATCGCAGGATTCGACGCCTCAACGAGGCATTGCAGAGCACGGCGACCGGCCCACAGACCTGGAATCCCGATCACTACTCGGGCTTCAACGCCAAGACCGAGGAGTACAACTATAAATTCCTCGGTGAACGCGAGATGCTGGGTGTCGCACACGCCGAGCATTCGCCGGAGCTGAAGTGCTCGACCGACGGCGGCGCCAGCGCGTGTCCCGAGGCGTGGGAGATGCGGCACATGTACGTGGTCGAGGCGTCGCCTCGGCGCGAACTGATCTCGCAGGCCCTCCAGGGCAGGACCGTCGTCTACATGGACTCCGAGATGTGGTACCAGCCGTACATCGATGAATACGATCAGCGCGGCCAGCTGTGGCTCAATCACATCTGGTGGACGACTTATCGGGATCGGCCGGTGCCAGACGCGCGCGTGGCGATCTATCCGTTCAAGCGCGAATTCGAAGTGGGCGCGGTCTCGACCGACGTGCAAAGCGGCTTCGCGACGATGTGCTACCTGCCGGGGCTGCAAACTCCGGAGCGCGAATGCTGGTACATCAACATGGGCGCGGTCGACAAGAGTTTCTTCACGACCGCCGCGATGGTGAAGGCGGCGCCGTAGCAGAGATTTGAGCTGTCGGTGGGGCGGCCTTCGGGGACGCCCCATCGACTATTTCCGCAAGACGCCGTCGATTTACTGCCATCGGTCTTGACTCAGCTAATTAACTGATCAGTTAATAGTGAAGTATTAACTGTCCGGTTAACAGAGCGCTCGAGTCCATGGCTGGTCCACGCACAACCGTTCGCAATCTCAACCGCACCCGCGAAAAGATCCTCGCGGCGGCGCTCTTCGAATTTTCGGCGCGGGGCTTCGCCGGCGCGCGGGTCGACGCAATCGCGCGGCGCGCCCGCGTGAACAAGCGGATGCTCTACTACTGTTTCGGCGCCAAGCAGGATCTCTATCGCGAGATTCTGCGCCGCAAACTGGCCGAACGCGCCGAATGGATCGAATCCACTCCCGACGACTTCGCCGGTGCGCTGGCACATATGTACGTGACCGGCAGCTCGGATCTGAATTTCGTGCGACTGATGGAATGGGAAGCAATCGACAGCGGCGGCAAACGTTGTATCGTCGAGGCCGAGCGTCGCGCCCTGTTCGAAAAGGCGGTCGCGCGCCTTCGCGTCCTGCAGCGTAAGGGATCGATCCCCCGCGGCGCCGATCTGACTCAGCTTTTCATTTCGATGTTGTCATTGGCGTTGTTCCCGCTCGTAATGCCGCAAGTCATCCGCCTCATCCACGGCATGGAACCTACCGACCCGCGCTTCATGCGTCAGCGCGCGAATTTTCTCCGCTGGCTTGGTGAGCGTCTGGCTAAACCGACGGCCGCCGGGCGGATTCAGTCCCGACGCAGCCGCAATTCATCGGCGAGAGCGAAAGCCGCCGTTCGACCCGGCCAACCCGCATGAAGACACGGACTATCGTCATCGCTGTTGTTCTGCTGCTGGGGGCAGGCGCCTGGGCTGGCTATTCGATTCTCTTCAATGCGGCGGCCGCGACCGACAGCCTGCTGGTCTCCGGCAACATCGAAGCCCACGAAAGCGTCGTCAGCTTCAAGGCCGTGCAGTCGCGCGTCGTCGCATTGCCGTTCGACGAAGGTCAGTGGGTGACGGCCGGCACGCTGCTGGCGCAGCTCGACGACAGCGACTACCGCCAGCAGGTCGCAATCAACGAAGCCGCTCTGCACGTGCAGGAACAGG
>Ga0209447_10000570_pt1 | contig 10329 bp, 9 predicted proteins | sample BogFormECP04_OM3_FD_188243 | JGI IMG/M metagenome (GOLD analysis project Ga0209447, IMG submission 188243) | Bog forest soil microbial communities from Calvert Island, British Columbia, Canada - ECP04_OM3 (SPAdes) (version 2) | ecosystem: Environmental > Aquatic > Freshwater > Wetlands > Bog ... | reverse complement strand
TTTCGTCAACACATCCAGATAAACATCCTCCAGTGTTGGCTCCACTTGCCACGCCGCCGCCGTAGGCGCCGCACTCGCGACCACCCTCGCATGAACGCCGTCCACGCGATGCGCCGTGCTGCTCACCAGATGTTCGCGCCGCAGTGCCGGAAGCTCCGCACTGCTCGTCACAACTTCCCATACTCTTCCGGCCAACTTCGCCAATAACTCCTCCGGGGCGCCGTGCGCCAGCAACTCGCCTTGCGCCAGAATGGCGATCCCCGAAGCCACCGCTTCAATGTCCGAAACGATGTGCGTGGAAAGAATCACGATGCGTTCCCCGGAGAGTTCCGAGAGCAGGTTGCGAAAACGCAGCCGCTCTTCTGGATCGAGTCCCGCCGTCGGTTCGTCCACAATCAGCAGTTGCGGATCGTTGAGCAACGCCTGCGCGATTCCCACGCGCTGGCGCATGCCGCCGGAGTATCCGCCGAGCGGGCGCTTCGCCGCGGCCGTCAGGTTCACCAAGTCCAGCAGCTCCGCGATGCGCTTGCGGGCGGCCTTCGATTCGAGACCTTTCACCGCCGCGAGATATTCAAGAAACTCGATGGCGTTCAAGTTTGGATATACGCCGAAATCCTGCGGCAAGTAGCCGAGCACGGCACGCAATCCATCAGGTTTGTTCGCGATGTCCACGTCATTCCAAAGCACGCGTCCCGCCGTAGGCCGCGTAATGGTCGCCAGGATGCGCATTAGCGTCGACTTGCCAGCCCCATTAGGGCCCAGCAGACCCAGCACTCCCGGTGCGAGCAAGAGTCGCACACCACGCAGCGCGTGCACACCCCCGCCATAATTCTTGGACAAAGCTTCTACATTTAATCGCATGGAATCCGTTCTACTGCTTGATCGAAAATCGTTGCTATTTAGAATACGCAGGTGAGGGATAAAAAGTTTGAGGAAGTTCTGAGGTAATTCAATAGGGCAGGCGCAAACGCCGGCGGCGGTCCTACGGTTGCGGTGGCGAGGCGGGATTCTCAGCGACCGGTGCCGCCGTACCTTGTTGCTTCAAAGCGTCCGCTCGGCGGTTGCGTCTCAAGTTGCGGCGTACCCGGCGGCCTGATGCCGCCAACCTATCCGCCCAGGCTGATGTTCACTTCAAACTGTAGCGGGTTGGGAATCCCGCGCGGCAGCACCGTGATCATCGAAAGCCGCGGCGTATCCAGCAGGATATTCATCATCTTGTTCAGCGTGGTGCCTTCCATGATGTAGCGCGCCGTCAAGCCGTCCGGAACCGGATGCCCCTTCGGCGTCGCCGCGAATGGCGTGATGCCATATTTGTTTTTCAGGCTCACAATGATGCTCACCAGGTCCGCAAGGTTTTCCTTGTCCATTCCGCTGAATCTCATGCGTTCCAGCAAATGATGGTCCAGGGAAAATTGTCGTATCGGTACGGCCATGAGGCCTCCTTGATGTTTTTTCCGCAGGGGGTCACGCAAACTGAAAGGGCCACGCCATACGGTCAAGCATGCGATGGTCCAAATCGGTGGCCGCTCTCCGGCGCCCATTCCCCGCATAAAGACCACCCCAAACAGCATCGTCGTTAAGGCCTATCGTCAAATCTTGCGAATTCCTTAGAGTTGCCAATGGCCCGGTTCCAGTGGCTTTGCAAAAGCCGTTTTCTACGGGCCGGGAAAGCACACTCCTCCCACGCGGCCCTTCGCCACATGAGGATTTGCTTAGTTTTGTGGTTACCCCAAGGCGGCTTTAAAGCGGAATGTTCCCGTGTTTCTTGCGCGGATTCGTGTCTCGCTTGTTTTCCAGCGCGCGCAGCGCCGTAATCACTTTGCCGCGCGTCTCAGCCGGCTCGATCACCGCATCGATGTAACCGCGCTCCGCGGCCACAAAAGGATTCGCAAAGCGCTCGCGAAATTCCGCAATTTTTTCTTGGCGCAGCGCGGCACGCTCTTCTTCCGGAGTCTTGTCCAGCTCTCGCTTGTACACGATGTTAACCGCGCCTTCCGGCCCCATCACGGCAATCTCTGCCCCTGGCCAGGCAAAATTTGCATCCGTGCGAATGTGCTTCGAGGCCATGACGCAATACGCCCCGCCGTAGGCCTTGCGCGTAATCACGGTAATTTTCGGCACCGTAGCTTCCGCGAACGCGAACAACAGTTTCGCGCCGTGCTTGATGATCCCGCCGAACTCCTGCTGCGTGCCGGGCAGAAATCCCGGCACATCCTCAAAGGTAATCAGCGGAATGTTAAACGCATCGCAGAAACGCACAAACCGCGCGCCTTTCACCGAAGCGTTGATATCCAGCACGCCGGCTAGAAACGCCGGTTGATTGGCCACGATACCCACCGGCCGGCCATCCAGCCGCGCAAACCCCACCACCAGGTTCTTAGCAAAATGCTCGTGTACTTCAAAAAAATATCCGTCGTCCACCACGGCGTGAATCACGTCCTTGATGTCGTAAGGCTTCTGCGGATCGTCGGGAACGATGGAATTCAGCGCTTCGTCCCGGCGATCGAAAGCCTCGCGGCAGGCGCGCCGCGGAGCATCTTCCAGATTGTTGGAGGGCAGGAAACTCAGCAACTCGCGAATCATGGCCAGGCAATCGGCGTCGTCGCGCGAAACAAAATGCGCCACGCCGCTTTTTTCATTGTGCGTCATCGCGCCGCCGAGTTCTTGCTTGCTCACTTCCTCGTGCGTCACGGTCTTGATCACGTCCGGACCGGTCACGAACATGTACGACGTGTCTCTCGTCATGAAAATAAAATCGGTAATCGCCGGCGAATAAACCGCGCCGCCTGCGCAAGGCCCCATGATCGCGCTGATCTGTGGAATCACTCCGCTAGCCATGGTATTGCGTAGAAAAATGTCCGCGTAGCCTGCCAGCGATGCCACGCCTTCCTGAATGCGCGCTCCGCCCGAATCGTTCAGCCCAATCACGGGCGCCCCGGCGCGCATCGCCAGGTCCATAATCTTGCAAATTTTCAGAGCATTCGTTTCCGAGAGCGATCCGCCAAACACCGTGAAATCCTGCGCGAAGACGTACACCAGCCGCCCGTGAATGCGTCCAAATCCGGTAACGAATCCATCGCCGGCCGGGCGCTGCTCCTCCATGCCGAAATCCGTGCACCGGTGTCGCACATATTTATCCAGCTCTTCAAAGCTATTTTCGTCGAGCAGTAGATGAATGCGTTCGCGCGCCGTCAGCTTCCCGGCTTTGTGCTCGCGTTCCCTTCGCTCTTCGCCGCCCCCAGCCTCCGCCTCTGCGGAAATGCGCCGCAGCTCGGCCATTCTGTCGTTATGCTTAACGGTCAAGTTTTCCTGCGTAGCGCTCTGCGCCTTAGCGGGCGAAGTACCTACCGAGGTGCCCGTGGAAGCTCCAGCCGATTTCTCGTCAGACAAGCCGTTCTCCTTGCGCAGCCGAGGACTTTTGCGCTGTTCCGTTGATGATCGCTGGTTGCCCGGCGGTCTCGTTCGTGGAGAAAATGCGCACCGCCAGATGCGTGGCCATCCACACAGTGCCGAGTAAAAGCACGACGCCGAGCAGCAGTTCGGCGACGATCGCGCCCCCGCGCTGCAACGGTGCATCGATGGCCGTCACATAGATTGTGGCGCGCAGCAGAATAAACATGGCGCCAAGCGTCATAGCTACCACCAAAATCGTGGTCAAAATCGAAGCGAAGACCATTTTCATGGATTTGAACGCCGCGCCCGCCGCCCGCGCCCCAAAGCATAGCGCAACTGCGGCGAAATCAGAACGCGGTCCGGTGTCCGTTTGGCGAGCAAGAAAGGAGCGAGGTGAACTCGTGCGAGTTGAACTCGTGAAAGACACCACGCCTAGCGCAGTCCGGACCAATCGTCGGCAACGAGAATGGAATCGGTCGGATTGGAAGGATCGTACTTCACGCTGGCCGGCTGCCCCGCAACCAGCCGTTCAAAGCGAATTTGTCCTTCGAGGCCCGTGATGTCCTGCGCCGTATGATAGGTCACGCCAGAAATTGCATAGCTATAAGAAACGAGTTGCCGCTGGCGCGTATCGGCGAGCGGCCGCGAGCCCGCGCCAAAAAGGCCCTTACGCGGCGCTTGCGGTTCCGGCGGATGCTCCACCAGTTCCACAATCTGGCCCTCCGCAATGCGGCCAATCTGGTTCAGGTGCAGCCGGCGTTTGCGCTCCGCCTGCACCATATCCACCGCGGGCCGGAAAAATGCGTACGCCACCATGGCGACCGCGGCGGCCGCCGCTCCCACCACGGACAGCGTCAACTTCCAATCGGCAAGTAAAGCATTCAACGTGCGAACTCCATTTCAAAGATCGTGGGCCCCGCGCCAATCATCTGCTGCGCGCATTGCGCTAGCTGTCGGCGACCCTTTGCGAGAATCGCTGCGCGAACCGTCGCAGAAGGCTGGTGGCTGCGGCCCCGCCCACAGATGCGTATTTTACCGAAACCCTAAGCGGGAAATGAAACTACGCGTTGTGGGCGTGCACCGGGTTGCGCAACACGCCAATACCGGCAACGCGCACTTCCACGGAGTCGCCGGGAAGCAGCGGGCCGACGCCCGCGGGCGTACCGGTGGCGATCACGTCACCGGGCTCCAGCGTCATCATGCGTGAAATCCAGCGCACGATAAACGTGCACGGATAGACCATCAACGCGGTGCTGCCGCTTTGCCGCTTTGCGCCGTTTACATACGTTTCCACCAAAACATCCGTCGGCGTCAACTCGGTTTCAATGTGCGGGCCCACCGGGCAGAAGGTATCGAAGCTTTTTGCGCGCGTGAATTGTACGTCGCTCTTTTGCAGGTCGCGCGCGGTCACATCGTTCAGACACGTGTAGCCCAGCACGTGCGAAAGCGCGTCGTCCGAATCCCCGAGCTGCGCGCAACGTTTTCCGATGACCATGGCCAGTTCGCCTTCGTGTTCTATGCGCTGCGAATAGGGCGTCAAAACGATACTTTCTTCCGGGCCGATCAGCGAAGACGACGGCTTCAGGAAAATCAGCGGCTCTTTGGGAACTTCGTTGCCGAGTTCGGCGGCATGCGCGGCGTAATTTCTTCCCACACACACAATCTTGCGCGGCTGTACGGGCGCCGCCAAACGTACGTCCGTCAGCTTCCACGCACGTTCCGTGCGGCTCCACGCTTCCCATGGCGGACTAGAGATTTCGCGCACGTCGGCATCTTCGATGATTCCGTAGAGAGCAACGGCACTAGGCGCGGTCTGGCTAGAAATCGCCGCGGCAGCAGCGGGAAAAAACCGGCAGAATTTCATGGCTCTACTAGCTTACAGGATGATGGCGATGCGCGGAATCCTCGGACCAGGTGCGCCACACGGTGCGCACCAGCCAGGCGAGCGTGGCCACAATCATGTACAACACCGCGCCGAGCACGAACACCTGAAAGCCGCCAAAATGCTCGCGCAACCCGCTGAAGGCCAGCGCCAGAAGTCCGTAGGTGACGCTGAAAATGGTCCATCCGATCAGGCTGGAAACCCACAATTTCGCGGGCACTCGCAGAAAGCGCACCACGGGAATCGCCGCAACCAGCACCAGCAGCGCGAACGTCACTAGATTGCGCACGGCAGCGAATTTTTCCAAAGAGGCTGCGTGATTAGCGATAAAAATCCACGCGACCAGAATCAGCGAAAGCCCAACCCCAACGTAAACACCCGTGCGCACCGCCACGTCTTGTGGAATGGGTAGCGGGCGCGGCGAAAATGGCGGGCCAACCGGCATGGGCCGCGGGCTCCTGGGTATCCCGCCTATACTCCAACCCAAGCCCCGCGGGATGGTTGCGCACCTGAAAAGAAATTATGAGGGCCAGTGGACGCCAGTGGAAACTGTCCAGCGGCTTTACGAAGCCGGCCTCACAAAGCCGCCCCTATGAAGGCGGCGGTCCAACCTCGGCCGTAACCGCAGTCCCCGCCGCACTCTCGTTTCCGGCGCGATCCACGGCGGTAACTGCATACCAATAGCGGTGGCCGGCCTGCGCCGTGGCATCGCGATAAGCGGGTGTGGGCACCAATTCGTTCACGAGCGCTTCGCCACGTTCGCCCTCGCGTTCGCTGCGATACACGCGATAACCCACCACATCGTTCTCCGGGCTAATCGACCAGGACAGCTCGACCACCGGCGCGCCGTTGCCTTCCAGAACCGCCGCCACCAACCCTTGGGGCGCCGACGGCGGGAAAATGTCCTTCGGCGTAATCACCGCAGGTACCGAGTCCGCGGACTCCACCGCTTCGACCGTCTGCGTAAGCGGTCCGCGCGCGGGCACCGTGCGCACCACGTACACGTACGTCTCGCCAAACGTAAAATCCGTGTCTTGATAGCCGTTCGTCGTCGGGGAACCCACCAACGCCAGCGGCGACTTCCAGCGCACCTGCGCCAAATCTTTCACGGCCGCGTCAATCGCAGCTTGATCCACCGGCGGGTTCAACTGCCCGCGATACACGCGATAGCTGACCTCGCCAAGCAATTGCCCGCCGGAAGTTTGCGTAATCGCCGGCCAGCTAAGTTCGATAGCATTTTCAGTTACATTGGTCGTTACGCTCACAATGCGCTGGGGCACGGGGAAAATCGCCACCAGCACAATGTTCGAATCCGCCGAAGCCTTCTTCGACGAAACGCGTGTGCGCACCAGGTACGCCACTTTGCCGCCAGGATGCGTCTTGGTTTCTTCCGGCGCCAGCGGGTCGAGAAACTCCACGTGCTTCTCAACGATATACTCCCGAACCATGGCGCCCGGAATCGCATACACCATGCGGAAGGATTTGTTATCCACGGAACCATCCGGCTTCAGCCTGCCGCGAAAAATTTCGCACGCCGGACTTCCCGTCAGCCGCTTGCCGTCAACGGTTTTTCCCGGCAGAGAGAACGTGAGCAGCGCACCATCGCCAGATTGCTTCGCGGTGAGATCCGAGACCGCGGAAGGAATGGGCGGGGACGGTGGAGTGGGTTCGCCTGGCGCGCCGCAACCAGCTCCCAGCAATATTCCCGCAAGCACCGCGACGGTAAGCAACACGCAACGCGCAACAGCGCGGCGATAAGCAACAGAAATGGCGATTGGCCCATTGGTTCGCGCAGACAAACTTCGAACGTCAAGGCGACCCGGCTGGGCTGGCGACATGCAGCTCGCTTCCTTACAAAATGTAGCGGCTCAAATCTTGGTTCTTTACGATATCGGCGAGTTGCTTGGTAACGTACGCTTCGTCAATCTTCACATTTTTCTTTTTCAGGTCCGGCGCTTCAAAAGAAAGCTCATCCAGTACTTTTTCCAGAATGGTATGCAGGCGCCGCGCGCCGATATTTTCCGTCTGCTCGTTCACGCTGGTGGCAAATCGGGCGATGGTCTGCACCGCGTCTTCGGTAAAGGTCAGTTTCACGCCTTCGGTTTCCAGCAGCGCGATGTACTGCTTCACCAGCGCGTTCTTCGGCTCCGTGAGAATGCGTACAAAATCCTCTTCTTTCAGCGATTGCAGCTCCACGCGAATGGGCAACCGCCCTTGCAACTCCGGAATCAAGTCCGAAGGTTTGGTAACGTGAAACGCGCCCGCCGCAATGAACAAAATATGATCCGTGCGGATCATTCCGTACCGTGTATTTACGGTCGTGCCCTCGATGATCGGCAAAATATCGCGCTGCACGCCTTCGCGCGACACGTCCGGCCCGTGCCCGGACTCCCGCCCGGCCACCTTATCGATCTCGTCGATAAAAATAATGCCCATCTGCTCGGCGCGCTCCACCGCCGTGCGCGTCACCTGATCCATATCCAGCAGCTTGTTTTCTTCTTCCTGGATCAAATATTCGAAAGCGTCGGCCACCGTCATCTTGCGCTTTTTCTTCTGCTGGCCAAACATTCCCGAGAGCATGTCCTTGATGTTGACGTCCATCTCCTCCATGCCCTGGTTGGAGATGATTTCGAACGACGGCATCGACCGCTCGCGCACTTCAATGTCCACCATGCGTTGATCGAGCTTGCCTTCGCGCAGTTGCACGCGCAATTTTTCGCGCGTGCGTTGCGATTGCTCGTGTTGCGCGGTCGCATTTGCCGCGGCCTCTGGCGTCCCCGGCGTCATCGCAGCCGGACCGGCAGCGTGTCCGGGAGGAGTCGTGGGCGGTGCCGGCGGCAGCAGCAAATCCAGCACGCGTTCTTCCGCCGATTGCTCCGCGCGCTCCGCCACATCATCCAGCTTTTCTTCGCGCACCATGTCGATCGAAGTTTCCACCAGGTCGCGCACCATCGATTCCACGTCGCGCCCCACGTAGCCCACTTCCGTATACTTCGACGCCTCCACCTTTACGAACGGGCAGCCCGCCAGTCGCGCCAGCCGCCGCGCAATCTCTGTTTTGCCCACGCCGGTGGGGCCAATCATCAAAATATTCTTCGGCAGCACATCTTCGGCAATCTCCGGCGGCAGCTTTTGCCGGCGCACGCGATTGCGCAGCGCCACGGCCACGGCGCGTTTTGCCGCGGTTTGCCCCACGATATATTTGTCGAGTTCCGCCACGATTTCGCGCGGCGTCATGTCGTCCAGCGCGGGCAGCAGTTGCTGCTCCTCGCCGGGTGCCGCGCCGTTTCCGCCGTTGGGCATATAGATCAATTCTTTGTCGGACTTGCTGGCCATGAGTTACTCGATTCCTTATATCACTTCAACTACCAGAATACTTGCCTGCGACTACCGCGCCGCGCTCAGTTGGATGCCGCGCGCACCCTCCGCGCATTCCCTCAGCACGATCGAGAAGAGCACGCGATCAAGAAGCGGTCATCCTGAGCGCCGCGAAGGATCTGCTTTTCTCGCCCGTCCGCGGCGCCGCTTAAAGTTCTTCCACCGTGAAATTGGCGTTCGTATAGATGCAAATCTCGCTGGCGATGCGCATCGCTTCCATAGCCACGTCTTTGAGCGCGAGCTTCGAGTGTTTCGCCAGCGCCCGCGCCGCCGAAAGCGCGTACGCCCCACCCGAACCGATGGCCACGATGCCATCATCCGGCTCGATCACGTCGCCATTGCCCGAAAGAATAAATGTGCCCTTCGCATCCGCCACAATCAACAGCGCTTCCAGGTGCCGCAGCGCGCGATCTTTGCGCCATTCCTTGGCCAACTCCACAGCCGACTTTTGCAGATTGCCCGAAAATTCCTGCAGCTTGCCCTCAAAGCGTTCGAAAAGCGAAATCGCATCCGCCGTCGATCCGGCAAAGCCCGCCACCACTTTGTCGTTATACAGCCGCCGCGTCTTGCGCGCCGTATGTTTCATCACGTGATCACCCATGGTCACCTGACCATCGGCAATCAGCACCACTTTATTTTCCTTGCGCACGCACAGCACGGTAGTTCCATGCATCGTTCCATGCATCGTTCCATGCATCGCTCCGTGCATCGGTGCGCTTCCCTGGCTATTCGGCATCCCAGCATTATACCGCGAGCAGCCAGCCCGCGCATTCTCCGCATCGATTCTCATTGATCCATGCGATCAGACTTTGCCGTTGTAGCGATGCCCTTCAGGGCGTCACTCTCCGTCTTGCCCGCAGATACCATATTGACAATATAGGTATTGTATGGTATAATTATTGAGAGCCGATAGGTCGGGCTCTATAAAAATCCCGGCCGGAGGCCGCTGGCCAAATCAAACGCCTCGAAAGGATCGCCCTATGACCACTCACACTACGGCAGCCCGCAAACTCTATCTCCTCCAACTATCGACCACCACCCTTCCTCTCCCGACCGGCCCCATGCACCTGGGTTCGGCCTGTTATCTCATCGAAACCGGCGACGGCCGGCATGTGCTCATCGACACCGGAATGCCCGAAGATGTGCCGCAGCCTCCGGGAACGCCTCCGTCCGCAAACAAGAAAAACGTCCTCGAGCATCTCGCGGACCTGGCATTGCGCCCCAGCGACATCGACATCCTCATCTGCACGCATTTCGATGTAGACCATGCCGGCTACCACGACTCCTTCACCAACGCCGAATGCATAGTCCAGCGCGAGCACTATCAACTGGCGCGCAACGGCCACCCACGCTACGCCACGGCACGCGCCCACTGGGATCACCCCGCGCTGCGCTACCGCATGGTCGACGGAGACACCGAATTGCTGCCAGGTATCACGCTCCTCGAAACCAGCGGCCACGCCCGCGGCCACCAATCCGTGCTGGTGCAGCTGCCGCACACCGGCCCAGTGCTCCTCGCCATTGACGCGGTAATGCTCGAACGCCTCTTCACGCCCACCCGCAAACCGTGGCCCAACGATGACAACGAAGACCAATTACTCGCGAGCACGCAAAAGCTTCTGGAGATTGTCGAACGCGAACAGGTGGCTCTAACCATTTTCGGCCACGACACGAAG
>Ga0209447_10000564_pt1 | contig 10374 bp, 7 predicted proteins | sample BogFormECP04_OM3_FD_188243 | JGI IMG/M metagenome (GOLD analysis project Ga0209447, IMG submission 188243) | Bog forest soil microbial communities from Calvert Island, British Columbia, Canada - ECP04_OM3 (SPAdes) (version 2) | ecosystem: Environmental > Aquatic > Freshwater > Wetlands > Bog ... | reverse complement strand
AAAAAAAATCCGCAGATGATCGCGGCGCTGCCGATTGGCGGACGCGTAAAGATCGATCCGTGGAACGACAAGCTCGAGCTGATCAAGAGCAAACCGATTGGGACGGTAGCGGAACGGGAAAAGATGCCGTTCGAGGTGACGCCGTTTATGCCGTATCTGACGCGTTACGGCGTGGAAGCGACGAAGCCCATTGCAGCCAGCGCCACTTCACCGACGGATCCGGCGCCAATGGATCAGAAGCCTGCCGACGCAGCGAAGCCATAAGGCATCGTTAGCACATTCGAAAAAGTCCGGCCCGGAGAAGCCTCTTTCCCCGGGCCCTTTTTTTATTTACCGTGCCGCAGAATTTACGGGCGCGGGCTCGCAAGTTCCTTGATGAGCCGGTAGTTGAAATCCACGCCGTCATAAAAATCCTGCACGCCGACACGCTCGTCCTTGCCATGCGAGCGGTCGTCTTCCATGTCAAAAAACATGCAGGAGATTCCGTAAGTGGGTATCCCGGCGATGCGGGTGATTTTCCCGTCGCTGGCGCCGGTGGACATGGTAGCCACGAGGGGAACTCCGGGCCACATGGCCGCCAGAACTTTCTCTGTCGCGGTGGTGACCTCGGGAAGAAGGGGTGAAGGCGGAACGGCGACCACCGGAATCAACTGTCCGTCCGCGGCCTTTTGCGGAACGATAGTGACCGAAACCTTGGGATCGGCGGCAACGCGCTCGAGCGTTTTGCGCACGACTTCGGGGTCTTCGCCGGGAAAGATCCGGCAGTTCACATTGGCGCGCGCCGTTTGCGGCAGCGCGTTGGGGGCGTGGCCTCCGGAGAGCATCGTCGCCACGCAGGTGGTGTGCAGGAGGGAATTGTAATAAGGATTCGTGGAGAGGCGTTCGACGGCGGCGGGATCCGGAGGCTGTTTGGCGACGGCCTTCATATCGGCGGCGGTTTGCCCGGTGCTCAGGGCCGCATAGCGTCCGAAGAAATTTCGCGTGATCTCGCTGGATTCCAGCGGAAAGGAAAAAGTCTGCAGGCGGCTGAGCGCTCCGGCGAGGTGATAGATGGCGTTATCCGGGGTAGGGACGGAACTGTGGCCGCCGGGATTCAGCGATTCAAACTGGAAATCGACGTAGACCTTTTCGCTGGCTTGCAGGCCGGCGAGGAGCCGCTGGCCTTTTTGCCGTTCGAATTCGCCGCCATCGAGATTGATGCAGTACTCGGCGTCGATCCAGGCGCGGTGTTCCTTCAGAAGCCAATCGACGCCGTTGTAGTCGCCGCCTTCTTCGTCGGCGGTGAGCGCGAGGAGCAAGTCGCGGCCGGGAAGGAAGCCTTCATTCTTCAGGCGGATGAAATTCAAGACGAGGATGGCGTCGCCTTCCTTCATGTCCTCGGTGCCGCGGCCGTAGAAAAAACCGTCCTTCTCGAGGAATTGGAAAGGATCGGTGGTCCAGTCCTCGCGTTTGGCTTCGACGACGTCGAGATGGCCGATGAAAAGGATAGGCTTGCGTTGGCCCGTTCCGTGAAGACGGACGACGAGATTCTTCTTTCGAGCAACGGGGCCGGCGACGATGACATCTTTTTCAGGGAATCCCGCGTCACGCAGACGTTTGGCCATGGCTTCGGCCGCCGTGGAGACGTTGCCGACGGAGTCGGTGGTATTGATTTCTATCAGTTGCTTGAAAATCTCCCGCGCCTGCCGGTTCGTCTCATCCGTGCTTTGCGCATTCGCAGCGAACGCCAAACTTGCCGAGCAAAAAAACATCACCATCCAACATATTCCACGATGCATGCTCTTCTCCCTTGAACAGTTCATTCCGGCGAGGCTGGCAGGTCCCCCGAGGGTGGCGGGGGTTCGGCGAGAGCCTGCTTGACGCACTGGGCCACATAAGACAACGGCAAGAACATCAGGATCAAGCCAAAACCAGAATCGAGGATGTGCGTCACTAGCGCCAGCAGAATGGCGACGCCAATCAAAACCGGCTTCATCAGCGGACGCCGCAGCCGCCCGTTTACGAACCGTGCGATTTCCAGCGGCCACTTAAAGATCCAATACAAGGAGTAGAGGGGTATGAAATGAAAGCCCGCGGCGCGCGCGGGAGAGATCGGATGCTTCCAGCCCCGAACACGCGCCAGGACTACATGGATGCGATAGATGCAAGCCAGCCAGAAAATGCCACCCACAAAGGCGGTGAGAAAAAGATAAAGAGGCGCGGCGACGAAGGGACCCTTGGACAAATCAGGGGCTTGCGCGAGCTCGGGATGCAGTGAGACGGCTACAAATTCCGCAACCATGGTCGCGACGCCAAGCAAGTAGCCAATCCAAATCCTGGGCAAAGACGGCAAAACGCTGTCCTGTGCGCTCCCTACCGGCAAGTCTCCACTGGAAAAATCCATCTGCACCTCGAACCGTCGGCTTATGCAGCGTAACGGTCTGGTGGCGCGTCCGTCAAACAAGGCTGGTGCGCTGCAGGGGTGTTCAGGGGCTGAAATTTGCTTCACGCAGCGTGGCTTGCATAAACTGGCTCTGACGCAATCATCGGGAGGAAGAGATGAGGACTGCTTGGAAACGCGCCGCACAAATCGCACTCGGCGGAGTGATATTCATCGCGGGAGCAGCGACCGGCTCGCTCCGCGCACGCAGCGTGGCCGCACAGAATAAATTTGCGCAGCCCAAGACGGTTCTCCACGTGGTCGTTTACAAATTCCGGGACGCGACGTCGGAAAATGACCGGCAGCAAGTGCTCGATGGAATTAAAGACGTCGCGAGAAAAGTTCCAGGCGTCAAGAACATCTGGCTGAAGACGCAGCGCAACCAGATCCAGGACTTCAGCGGTGTGTACGCGATTGAATTCGCAAGCCCCGACGCCGCCGCGGATTACGCGGAAAGCCCGGCGCACGAAGCGTGGTCCAAGCAATGGCAGAACCTTCGGGAAAACAGTCTTTCGTTTCAGATTACGAATCCATAGCCGCGCGACGCACCCCTTTTCTGATGGTGCATAGGGCTGGTCAGGCTTCGCGCGTGACGCCGAAGCGACGACGGAAGAGAGCGTCCGCGGCGCGGTCGGATAGCAGGCGCTTGAGCCATTTCGCAACAAACGCCAGTCCGGTAACTCCGTATCGCGGTTTGGGGCTCGGAGACTCCATGGCCCGTAACATGACGCGCGCGCAATCTTCCGGAGTGGATTTCGATTTGGCGCGGCTGGCGTTGACGGCCTTCGAGAAGCGCTCATAGAGGGATGCGTAGGGGCTATTCTTGCCATTTTCAAAATACGACCGCGAGAGTTCGGCGGAGGCCTGCTGGATTCCCGTGACGATGTAGCCGGGCTGAATTAAGACCACCTGGATGCCGAACGGATACAATTCGAGCCGCAGCGCGTTGCTGATTCCTTCCAGGGCATGCTTGCTGCCGCTGTAAGCGCCCTGCGTGGGCGGGGTGAGGAAGCCGGAGACGGAACTCATCATCAGGATGCGGCCGCGCCTTTGCGCGCGCATGTGCGGCAGAACGGCTTTGGTGACGCGCAAAACACCGAAGACGTTGATCTCGAATTGCCGGCGCCAATCCTCCATACTCAGATCTTCCACCGTGGCAGTATAGTTGACGCCGGCGTTGTTGATGAGCACGTCGATGGCGCCGCTTTTTGCAAGCACGCCGGCAACGCCGCGTTGCACGGAGTCGTCGTCCTCGACATTCAGCTCCAGCGTTTCGAGCGGAAGCTTTTTCTCGCGGGCCAGCGCGTCGAGCTGGGCGCGCTTTTCCGCGGAACGTCCCGCGGCAAACACACGGTAACCGCGTTCCGCCAGCAAGATGGCAGTGGCTCGGCCAAGTCCGTCCGTCGCGCCGGTAATCAAAACCGTTTGGGCTCGGTGCGCATTCGAAGAATCGCTCATCGTGGCTCCTTTTCGCTCGTCGCTGCGCGCTATCCTATCGCGGATTGCCGAGCTGCGCGCGGACTTGGGAACGTCCCGTTTTCGGCACAGCAGCGGCCAACGGTGTCCGGCCAGCTGCAGCGGGCTGCTAGAATCAATCGTTCCCTGACGATCCAGCCTAAACTCTTGGGTGCATGCGCGCATGGCTGCTGACGGAACCCTCTCGATGAATAAGCCCGGCCGCAAGTGGAAAGGCGGCTTCTGGAGCCTCATCGCCACGCAATTCCAGGGCGCGTTTAACGAGAACGCGCTGAAGTTCCTGGTCATTTACCTGATCCTCGCCATTGAAAAGGAAAAATCGCAACGCGATCAGTTGGAATTGCTCGTCGGAATTCTCTTCGCGGCTCCGTTCATTCTTTTCTCCTTATTCGGCGGATTCCTGGCGGACCGTTTCAGCAAGCGCGGCGTCACGATCTGGACGAAAGTGTTTGAGCTGGGAGTCATGCTCTTCGCCACCGTTGCTTTGGTGCAGCCCAATCTGCATTTAGCTCTGGCGGCCATATTCCTGGTGTGCACGCAGGGAGCGTTTTTTGGCCCGTCCAAATACGGGTTGCTCCCGGAGCTGCTGCCGGCGGAAAAACTTTCCTGGGGGAATGGCGTACTCGAGCTGGGAACATTTCTCGCGATTATCGCCGGCAGCGTCAGCGGCTCGTATCTTGCGGAGGAGTTCAGCGGGCGCGAAGTTTACTCGGGAGCGCTGCTTCTTGGTTTTACCGTTCTCGGATTGCTGTGGAGCTTCGGAATCAGCCGGGTGCCCGCCGCGGATCCCGCCAAGCGGTTTCATACCGCTTCGCTGATCGATGTGTGGTCACCGCTAAAACTGATTCGCGCGGATCGTGTCCTGTGGCTCGCGGTCGCCGGAAATACGTACTTCTTTTTCGTCGGCGGACTCCTGCAGTTCAACATTTTCATTTACGGCCAGGACGTGTTGCATATCCGCGCTACGCAAGGGGGCTTTCTGCAAGCGGCGGTGGCCATAGGGATTGGCGTCGGCAGCCTTGCCGCAGGATATCTTTCGGCGGGGAAAATCGAGTACGGGTTGATTCCTCTTGGCTCGACGGGCATGACCGTCCTCGGGCTTTGCCTGGCGATTCCGGATTTGTCGTTTCGAGCGGTGCTGTTGCTGCTGGCGGGACTGGGATTCTTCGGCGGATTTTTCATTGTGCCGATCAGCGCACTGATCCAGCATCGTCCCGAAGAAAACAAAAAAGGCGGCATCCTCGGCGCGGCAAACTGGCTTTCGTTCGTGGGCATCGCCGCAGCTTCCGGCGTTTATTACGCCGCGGTTCATTTTATCCACCTCAACCCGGCGGAAGTTTTCTTTTGGTCGGCGCTGGCGACGCTCGGGGCTACCGCGTACGTGTTGTGGCTGCTGCCCGACTCGTTGCTCCGGCTCCTTTTGTGGATTGCCACGCATACGATTTACCGGCTGGACGTGGCGGGGCGCGAGCGTGTTCCTGCGCGCGGTGGAGCGCTGCTGGTTCCCAACCACGTTTCCATGGCCGACGCGGTGCTGTTGCTTGCTTCGCTGGACCGTCCCGTGCGTTTCCTGATGTTCAAAGGCTCGTACGATCATCCGCTGGTGAAACCCTTCGCGAAGATTCTGAAAGTGATTCCCATTTCGTCGGACCAGGGGCCGCGCGAAATGATTCACTCGCTGCGCGAGGCCACGCAAGCGCTGCAAAACGGCGAACTGGTGTGCATTTTCCCCGAAGGGCAGATGACACGCATCGGCCAGATGCTGCCGTTCCGCCGCGGGATGGAGCGCATCATCAAGGGTGTCGATGTCCCGATTATTCCGGTGAATCTTGACGGCGTGTGGGGCTCGATTTTCAGTTTCGCGGGCGGCCGCTTCCTTTGGAAATTCCCGCGCCATCTGCCGTATCCGGTGCGCGTAACTTTTGGCGCGCCGCTGCCCTCGACAGCGACTTCGCGGGAAGCGCGGCAGGCCGTGCAGGATCTGGGCACGGAGGCGTTCCTACGGCGAAAAAAACAGATGCGCACACTGCCGCGCTCATTCTTATACACGGCACGGCGGCATCCGTTCCGCTTTGCGATGGCCGACGGGCAAACACCGAAGCTGAATTTCTTCGCGGTGCTGGCAAGAACGCTCTTTCTGGCGCGGCGTTTGCGGAAGCCGTGGCAGGGACAGGAAATGGTGGGGATTCTGCTGCCGCCTTCGATTCCCGGGGCCCTCGTTAATCTGGCGGCGATGCTGATGGGCAAAGTCCCGGTGAATTTGAATTACACGGCATCGAACGAAACACTGGCTTCTTGTGCGCAGCAGTGCAACTTGAAAACGGTAATCACGGCGCGCGCGTTTCTGGAACGCGTTCATGTGCAGCCGCCCGCGGAGGCAATTTTCCTCGAAGACCTCGCCAAGGACCCCGGTTTGGGCGAGCGTATCGCGGCGGCGCTCGTTGCGAGCCTCCTGCCTCCACGAGCCGTGGCAAAATTTGCGGGCGCCCAACGCATGGCGAAACTCGACGATACCGGCACGATTATTTTCTCGAGCGGCTCGACCGGCGAGCCCAAGGGCGTGGTGCTCACTCACTACAACCTGGCCGCCAACGTCGAGCAGATGAACCAGGTGTTTCTTCTGCATTCCGACGATCGCATCCTGGGCATCCTTCCGTTTTTTCATTCGTTCGGTTTTACAGCAACGCTTTGTCTGCCCGGAGCCGCGGGCATCGGCGTGGTCTTCCATCCCAATCCGCTGGACTCCCGCGTGATCGGCGCGCTGGTGAACAAATACGCGGTCACTATGCTTCTCGCGACGCCCACTTTTCTAAACGCCTACGCGCGCCGCTGCGCAGCGGAAGACTTCGGCAGCCTGCGTTTTGTGATGGCTGGCGCGGAAAAGTTGCCGGAGCGGATCGCGCAGGCGTTCGAGGATCAGTTCGGCATCCGGCCGCTGGAGGGCTACGGCTGCACGGAATGCTCTCCCGCCGTTACGGTGAACACCATCGATTTTCGCGCCGCTTCTTTCCGGCAAGTCGGCGCGAAACGCGGCAGCATCGGGCATCCTTTGCCGGGAATGTCCGTAAAAATTATCGATCCGGAAACCTTGCAGCCCCTGGGATTCGATCAGCCGGGGCTGCTGCTCGTCCGCGGACCCAATGTCATGCAAGGCTACTTAAACCGCCCGGAGAAAACCGCCGAAGTCCTGCGGGACGGATGGTACAACACGGGCGACATCGCTACCGTGGATGAAGACGGCTTCTTGCGTGTCACCGACCGCCTGAGCCGCTTCAGCAAAATCGGCGGCGAGATGGTGCCGCATATCAAGGTGGAAGACAGACTCCATGAACTGGCTGCCGCCACCGAGCAAATGTTTGTAGTTACCGCGGTTCCCGACGAGAAAAAAGGCGAGCGCCTGATCGTGCTGCACACGCTCAAGGAAGAGCAGCTAGAAGATTGCCTGGAAAAACTCGCGAAGAGCGACCTGCCCGCGCTGTGGCGCCCGCGGCCCGACCAGTTTCTGCGTATCGAAACGCTGCCGTACCTGGGAACGGGAAAACTTGATTTGCGAAAAGCGCGCGAGCTGGCAGCGCAACTATCGCACAAAGATTGAAATCGCCCTGCCAATCAGGAACGCGGCAGATAGGCTCGCTGGCGCAACAGCTTCAGCGATTTTCTTCTGTTCTCCATCGAAGGCCACCAGAAAATCGAAAAACCGCGCGAAGCAACGCAACCGCCTGCGGCAGCGCCAGCGATCGCATAACCTTAGCAGTAACTGGCCTGGCTACTGCGGCTTTGGCAGTTGCAGGATCATGCCGCTGCCTTGCCCGGCTTCGACCGACGGCAATTGTCCGTTCCATTTATCAATCAACGCTTTGGCATTTTCGAGACGCCGCAGTTCGAGCAATTGCGGCGTGAGCGAAGCCTGGCGGATGCGATTGGAATCCGCTTCTCCCTGTGCGCGCGTCACTTGCGACTTGGCGTCGCCTTCCGCCTCGGCAATTTTCTTTGCGGCCTCCGCCTGCGTGGTGGCCAATTCGTTGCGTGCACGCTCGGCCTGCTGAATGGCTTGGGCTTTGGCGGTAATGGCCGTGGCAATCACTGCGGGCACGCGGGGCGCGCCGATAAATCCAAACTGTTGCACGCCCACGCCGACCGGGGTGAGCTTGGACTGAATCATGTTCTCCACTTGATTCAGGAAAGCGGCTTTCTTCTCGCCGTAAATATCCTCCACCACGTAGGTGGAAGCCACTTCGTTGAGCGAGTTGCGCACGATGTCCCGCAGGATGCCGTGCGTGAAGCGCTCCAGGTCGTCGACGCGGTATTTCACGTAAAAGTCGGGCACTTTCGACGGCTCGATCGCATAGGACAGTGAGACATCTACAAAAATCTCCATTCCTTCTTTCGAGTTGAAGCCCATCTCTTCGTTGATGGGATGCCCTTCATTGGTGTCGCGCGTCCATTTCACCGTCTGCACGTAGGTCGGAAATTCGATGATCTGCGTCGTCAGCGGCGAGTACACCACCCATCCTGTTCGGATGGGAATTTCCGAAGCGCCGCGCTGTTGCCCCGCCAGATTGATCTCCACTCCCACATGTCCCGCTTCGATGCGTGTCACTCGCAGCAGAAATGACAGCAAGAGAATAATGACGATAAGCGCTGCCAAACCGATCAGGATCATGCGCATGCCCGGGATCGCCGGCCGCATCGTAAACTCGCGGCCTTCGCCGCGCTGCCCCTTGAAAAATTCCATACTTTACCCCCTCCAATAACGCACCGAATGGATACTCGAATCAATACTACAGTGTTTCTTCCGGTTGCTTGGCGTCCGATGGGGAGCGCCTCGCACAGAGTAACGGCGATTAGGGATGCGGTGAGTTCATTTCACTTCGTCTGCGCCTGCTGGGCGAGCAAGTCCCACTCATCTCCTCCGCGCTGCAGCAAGGCCGCGCGATCCTCGGGCAAAATCCAGCGTTGACGGATGAGTTCGTCCGCGGCGTGCGCGAATAGGCCAAGATAAGTGTCGCGATCGGGGTAACGATCGGCGATCGACTTGCGTGGGTCGCCCGCCTTTGCGCTTTCCGCAGCATTCCAAGGGAAAGGAAGATACGATCCTTCGAAGCTCACCCGCTGCGGCGCCGCACCGATCGAGGGATCTCGAAGATTCCAGCCTGTGTACGTCGCTAGTGGCACCGAAATCTCGGGCAGGTGAACGCCGCCAAGCTCATTGCCATCGGCATCGACCTGCGGCACAAGCACGGGAAACGGTTTGCCGACACTCGGCGGTTGCACCGAAAGAATTCCTTCGCGACCGTTCGGTCCATAGGCAAGACGGTACGCGCTGTTGGCTTCCGTCGGCACCTCGACGTGCGGAATCCGGGGAAACGCATACGCGCCCAGCGGCACCAGCGTGTGCGCCACGATGGTGGGATACGCGCTGGGGGGCGGCGCCGTACCGCTGCGAACCCAAGCGTCCATATTCGCGATCATTGCGCGCCAAAAGTAGCGAACAGGCAGCGGCGATTGCAACTGTTGCCCGAACAGCGAACCTGCTCCGCGCGCGGGCGGAAACGGGCCGGAAAAATGTTGCAAACCCGTGAAGTAATAAATGCGCACGTTGGGACCAGGGGGCACGTCCCGCAGTCCATCGGCGGTCGTGTGGAGAAGGGAAGCGGCGCGTCCCCAATATTCGTAGGAAGTATTGGAGAAAAAAATCTTGGGAACCACTTTTTCGAGCTGCGCGCGATCAAGCAGACCTGCCTTCTCCCTGCTGAGCGGGTCAACCTCGGGCTGGTCTACTTGAAGACCAATGGGCTCCAACGCGCCATTCGTGAGTTCGAGGTCGCCACCGACCTCGCGCCAGACCACAAGAAGTCGCACAACTACCTTGGCCTCGCGCTGGCGCAGGCCGGCGAGTTCGGCCCGGCCATCGACGACCATAACGATCGCAGCGGCTTCCTCGAACGCGACTCGTGCTTGCCGAAAAATTTCCGACGGAATGAAATCTTTTTCTTCTGGAAGAATGCCGCCGGTGTCGATGACGCGAAGGCGGCGTCCGCCCCACTCTGCATCGCCGTAGAGCCGGTCGCGCGTGATGCCAGGCTCGTCGCCCACAATGGCGCGCCGCGATCCGACGATGCGGTTGAACAGCGTAGACTTGCCTACGTTCGGTCGCCCCACGATGGCAATCGTCGGAACTCCGGCTGCGGTCGTAGCCAGCGTGCTGGTCGAGTTGTAAGTGGGTTGCGTCAATGTGAGTGGCCGATGTAGGGACAGCCCCTTGGGTCAAAATAAGTCGCGTGGAGACAGCCGCCCTCGGCTGTCCGCCTCTACGAAAACTTGTCTGAGCTACTACGAATGCGAAACCCATTGGGTCTGACGACCCAAGGACAGCCGAGGGCGGCTATCCCCACACGAACCCAAATGATGCAAGCGAGCTGAAACCTCTATTATAGAGACTCCCGTGGATTTAGGTTCCCAGCCCGTGTCTTCTTCAA
>Ga0209447_10000563_pt1 | contig 10383 bp, 20 predicted proteins | sample BogFormECP04_OM3_FD_188243 | JGI IMG/M metagenome (GOLD analysis project Ga0209447, IMG submission 188243) | Bog forest soil microbial communities from Calvert Island, British Columbia, Canada - ECP04_OM3 (SPAdes) (version 2) | ecosystem: Environmental > Aquatic > Freshwater > Wetlands > Bog ... | reverse complement strand
GAGCAGCACGCAGCCAATATCCGAAGTGCGAGACATGCTGCGAAAGAGAGAGACGAAGCAATGGCGGTCAACGGGATTATCGGAATCAAGCTGGGCATGACGCAGATCTTCCAGACCGACGGTACGCTCGTCGGATGCACCGTGCTGCAAGCGGGGCCGTGCGTCGTGGTGCAGCGCCGGACCAAGGAAAACGATGGCTACGAAGCCGCGCAACTCGGCCTCGTAGAATTTGTGAAGCCGCAGCGCGTGAACAAAGCCATGACCGGGCATTTCAAAAAAGCCGGTGTAGCGCCGATGAAAGTGCTCCAGGAAGTGCGCATCGAAGAGTCGAATGACGAAACGAAAGTCGGCGACCGCGTCCTGGTCGATAAATTCGCCACCGGCGAACTGGTCGACGTGAGCGGCGTCAGCAAGGGCAAAGGCTTCGCCGGCGGCGTCAAGCGCTGGCACTATCGCGGCGGCGATGCTTCGCACGGTTCCATGCATCACCGCGCGCCCGGCGGCATCGGTGGCAGTTCGTTTCCGTCGCGGGTCTGGAAAAACCAGCATTTCCCGGGACATATGGGCAATGCCAGAGTCACGGCCAAGAATTTGAAAGTCATCAAGGTCGATAACGACGAAAACCTGCTGCTGGTCCGCGGCTCGGTTCCTGGACCCAGCGGAACGTACATTTTTATTCGCAAAGCACGGAAAGCCAAGTAACAGGGGCGTCCCGGAAAGTTCGGGGCGAGTTTTAAGCGATAAGGAAAAGACATTATGCCGGTAGTGGACGTAGTCAATTTGGATGGCAAGAAAGTCGGCCAGGTCGATCTGGCGGACGCCGTCTTTGGCGCCAAGGTGAATCAACACCTGCTGCACGAAGCTTCGCGGTGGTATCTCCGCGGGCTGCGCGCGGGCACGCACAAGACCAAGGACAAGAGCGAAGTCAGCGGCGCGGGCCGCAAGCTCTGGAAGCAGAAGGGCACCGGGCGCGCGCGTGTCGGCTCGATTCGCTCGCCTCTCTGGCGCCATGGCGGCACGGTTCACGGACCAAAGCCGCGCGATTACAGCTATGCGCTGCCCAAGAAAATGCTCCTTGGCGCGCTGCGCTCGGCGCTTTCCGCCAAGCTGGCGGAACAGAAACTGACCGTTGTCGACGAGTGGGCGCTCGAAACACACAAGACCAAGGCGCTGCTCGCAGTCCTGGGCAAACTGAATCACAAGAAATCCGCGTTGCTCGTAGCCTACGGCGAGAACCACAATCTGGAACGCGCCAGCCGCAACATTGCGGGCGTAACGCTCGCAGCCACCAACATCTTGCAGCCCTACGACGTCCTGAAGCATGACTTGCTGTTGCTCTCGAAAGACGCCGTGGCGCGCTTGAGCCATACGCTTGATCCGGAAAAAACCCCGGTCGCCGCTCCGGATGTCGAAACGATTGCTCCGGCGCCGAAGGCCGCGAAGAAAGAAACTGCACCCCAAGCCGCAGCCAAGAAACCGGCGGCAGCGAAGAAAGCCGCCAAGCCGGCCAAGAAAAAGGGGAAGGAATAAACCATGTCGACCCCCCACTATCAAATTATCCGCCGGCCGATCATCACCGAAAAAGGGCTCGGCGTAAAAGAAACCCAGCACACCGTGGTTTTCGAAGTTTCCTCCAGCGCGACGAAGACGCAGATCAAGGAAGCCGTGCAGCAGATCTTCAAAGTAAAAGTTGCCGCAGTACGTACCGCGAACTACGTCGGCAAAATGCGCCGCCGCGGGCAAAACGAAGGCTATCGCCGCGACTGGAAAAAAGCTTACGTCAAGCTGGCGGAAGGCGAAAAGATGATCGAGTACGCGGAGAACCTGTAACACAAAGAAATTCCAAGATGGCCGCGGGGCGGCCAGGCGAGAAGCAAGAACGCTTCAAGAAGGTAAGAGGCAGCGATGGGACTGAAGAGTTTTAATCCATATACGGCGTCGCGGCGGTTTATCACCGTCGTCGACAAGAGCCACATCACCAAGCAGGAGCCGGAGAAGGCGCTCGTCGAGTCGAAAAAGCGCTCGGGCGGCCGCAACAATCACGGCGAAATCGTGATCTGGCACCGCGGTGGCGGCCACAAAAAGGCCTACCGCAAGGTGGACTTCCGGCGCGACAAAATGGGCGTTCCGGCAAAAGTCGCGGCCATCGAGTACGACCCCAACCGCAGCTCGAACCTGGCGCTGCTGCACTATGCCGACGGCGAGAAGCGCTACATCCTTCATCCCGTGGGCCTCGAAGTCGGCGCCACCGTCTCGACTGGCGAAGGTTCGGACATTCTTCCGGGCAATGCGCTGCAGTTCAAGCACATTCCTCCCGGCACGATGGTGCATAACCTCGAACTCTATCCCGGGCGCGGCGGCCAGGTGGTTCGTTCCGCAGGCGGTTCCGCGCAATTGCTCAGCAAGGAAGGCGACCTCGCTCTTGTAAAGCTGCCTTCCGGCGAAGTTCGCAAATTTTCCGTGGAGTGCATGGCCACGGTTGGCCAGGTCGGCAACCTCGACCATGAGAATGAAACCTACGGCAAAGCCGGCCGCACGCGGTGGCACGGCAAAAAGCCTACCGTCCGCGGCGTGGCCATGAACCCCGTGGATCACCCGCACGGCGGCGGCGAAGGCAAGGTCAAGGGCAATCATCCGCAGACGCCCTGGGCTTTCCCGACGCTGGGCAAAAAGACACGCAACAACAAGCGCACCGACAGGCACATCGTCGAGCGCAGGAAGTAAGCAGCGGCCAAATCACTGAGGCGAGAAACCGGGCGGCGATCGCAAAGCGGCCCGGTGAGAGCAGAAGCAATGCGAGCGACACGAACAAGCCGGTCGGCAGCACGGCGCAACAATCGGCCAGTCAAGCGCGCGGCCAAGCGCGCCGCGGTAAAAAGCAGCAAGCCGGCGCGGCCGGTAGTAAAAAAAGCAGTTGCGGCGCCGCCGGAGCCGGTTCTGTACAAGCTCTGCAAGCCCGGCTGGGCGGTGATTGTGGAACGGATTGCCAACGCCCAGGGCACGCGGTTTGTTTGCCCGTTCTGCCCGAAATCGCACCGCGTTCCGGGTCCGGTGCGGGGATTCAAGAAGATGCGGCGGGCTCCGTGGAGCCGCTTGCGGCGAGTGGAGGAATAGGGAATCGATGGCACGCTCACTGAAAAAAGGGCCGTTCGTGGATGGCCACCTGCGCGAAAAAGTCGAAGGACTGAACACGCGCAATGAAAAGAAAGTCGTCAAGACGTGGTCGCGGCGCTCCACCATCGTGCCGGACTTTATTGGCCACACCATCGCGGTGCACAACGGGAAGAAATTCATTCCTGTGTATGTCACCGAACAGATGGTGGGGCACAAGCTGGGCGAATTCGCGCCGACGCGCACCTTTAAAGGTCACGGCGTGAAAGCGGCTCTCGAGAAGGCCGCCGGCCCGGCCCCCACAGGAGGCGGCGCAGGAGCACCAGCAGCGGCGCCGAAGGCATAAGATATGGCTGACGTACAGATACAACCGGGATCGATTGAAGCGCACGCCCTGGCGCGGCATGTGCGCATGTCGCCGCAAAAAGCGCGTCTGGTCATGGACTTGATCCGCGGCTCGAAAGCGCAGGACGCTCTGCACACTTTGAAGTACACGCCCAAGCGCGCCGCCAAGCACATTGAAAAAGTGCTGCGCAGCGCCATCGCCAACGCCGAGCGCAAAGCCGATGAAGCCGGAGCGCCGCTCGACGTCGATGAACTCTACGTCGCCAAATGTTTCGTCAACGAAGGCCCGCGCTGGAAGCGTTTGCGTCCCGCGCCCATGGGCCGCGCCTTCCGCTATCAAAAGCGTACCGCGCATCTCTGGGTCGGCGTGGCCGAGCATCACGTTGCCGCCGCCCAGCGCACCGCGGCCATCGCCGCCGAAGCCGAAGCACAGAAGGGCGTGCGTGGCACCGCGCGCCGCGTTCGCAAGGCTCTTACCGGCAAGCAACAGGCGCCGAAGAAGGGAAAGAAGTAATGGGACAGAAGACGCACCCGTACGGATTTCGCCTCGGCTACAACAAACCATGGAAGTCGCGCTGGTATGCCGACAAGGACTATGCCGAACTGCTTCATGAAGACGTGAAGCTGCGCACCGAGCTTAAAGAAAAGCTCAAAAGCGCCGGCATCAGCTCCATCGACATCGAACGCGCCGCCAACAAGCTCGTCGTGCGCATTTACACCGCGCGGCCGGGAATCATCATCGGCCGCAAGGGCGCGGAAATCGACAAGCTCAAGCAGGACGTGCAGAAGCGCACCAAACGCGAAGTGCACATCGACATCCAGGAAGTCCACCGCCCGGAACTCGATGCGCAGCTCGTCGCGGAATCCATCGCCCTGCAGCTCGAAAAGCGCGTGGCTTTCCGCCGCGCCATGCGCAAAGCCGTGGACTCTGCCCTGCGTTTCGGCTGCAAAGGCATCAAGGTGCGCGTCGCCGGCCGCCTGAACGGCGCGGAAATCGCCCGTAAAGAATGGTATTTGCAGGGGAGGCTGCCGCTGCAAACGCTCCGCGCGGACATCGATTTCGGCATGGCGCGCGCCAACACCACTTACGGCGTGATTGGCGTGAAGTGCTGGGTCTATCAAGGCGAAAACGTGCCGAAGAAAGCTTCGAAGATTCAGAAAGAGCGTGAAGCCACGGTTGCGGCGTAAAAAGCGCATCGAGTATTCGAATGTGGCCGCAGCGCGGTCAAATTAGTTGTGACCGCCAAGCGGTCAACGAGATCAGGGAAGCGAGAACACAGCGATGTTGATGCCCAAGAAGGTGAAGTACAGAAAGCAGATGCGCGGCCGGCGCAACGGCAAAGCCTGGCGCGGCGGAACCCTCGCGTTCGGCGATTACGGACTGAAAGCCATGGAGTGCGCGTGGATCACCGACCGCCAGATTGAAGCTTCGCGCGTAGCCATTTCGCGCTTCATCAAGCGCGGGGGAAAATTGTGGATCAGAATTTTCCCGGACAAGCCCTTCACCAAAAAGCCCGCGGAAACCCGCATGGGCAAGGGCAAAGGCGCTCCGGAAAAGTGGGTCGCGGTGGTTCTTCCGGGCCGCATCATGTTTGAAATGGCCGGCGTGGATGAAGCTACCGCCAAGGAAGCCATGCTGCTCGCGGCGCACAAGCTGCCCATTCCCACAAAATTCGTCAGCCGCGCGGGAGGGTTTTAATCATGCCGCGTCGTATTGAAAAGATTCGCGAAGCAGGCGTCGATGAACTCCACGCCCAGCACAAAGAGCTTACGGAGATGATTTTCCGCCTGCGCTTCCAATTGTCCACGGGACAAGCCGAAGCGCTCAAGCGCCTCCGCGAAGCGAAAAAAGATCTGGCGCGCGTAAAAACGTTGCTCCGCGCGCACGAGTTGCCGGCCGCCGCTAAATCGCAGCCGCAAATGACAGGGAAGGCGTAATGACAACCGAAACACAAACCGCAGCGGTAGCCGAGCGCGGCGAGCGCACCATCCTCACCGGCAAAGTTACCAGCGCCAAGATGGAAAAAACGATCGTCGTCGAAGTCCAGCGGCTGGTGCAGCATCCGAAATACCGCCGCGTCGTGCGCATCTCCAAGAAATTCTACGCGCACGACGAAACCCGCCAGGCCAAGACCGGCGACACGGTCCGTATCATTGCATCGCGCCCGCTTTCGAAGCTGAAGCGCTGGCGTTTGAAGGAAGTGCTGACGCGCAAAGCGTCGGCCTCCTAAGAAAGACAGGGGAGCAGACCAATGATCATGATGCGAACCTGGCTGACGGTGGCCGACAATTCCGGCGCGCGCAAGCTGATGTGCATTCTTCCCGTGGGCGGCGATGCCGGACTCAAAGCCGGCCTCGGCGATGTCATCACCGCTTCCGTCAAGGAAGCCACTCCGGAAAGCCAGGTCAAACAGGGAACGGTAGTCAAAGCCGTCGTCGTTCGAATGCGCAAGGAAGCCCGCCGCAAGGATGGCACCTATATCCGCTTCGACGACAACGCCGCCGTGCTCATCAACGATGCGGGCGAGCCCGTGGGCACGCGCGTTTTCGGCCCCGTGGCCAGGGAATTGCGCGAGCGCAAGTACACCAAAATCGTTTCGCTCGCTCCGGAGGTTTGGTAATCCATGACATTACGGCATAACCGCGCCGAGCGGCACGACATTCAAATCCGCAAGGGCGACAATGTAAAAGTCATCGCCGGAAAAGATTCCGGCAAGAGCGGCCGCGTGCTCTCCATCGACGCCAAGAAAAACCGCGTCGTCGTCGAGCACGTCGCCATCATGAAGCGCCACACCCGCCCCAACCCGCAGAAGAATATCAAGGGCGGCATCATCGAAAAGGAAGCTTCCATCAACGTTTCGAACGTCATGGTCATTTGCGAGAGTTGCGGCAAGCACACCCGCATCGGCCACACTGTTCTTCCGGACGGCACGAAAGTTCGCAGTTGCCGCCGCTGCAACACGACTTTGGACAAGTAACACCGGCCACACTCGGGCCGCATTTAGAAAAGGGAAGCAATGAAGAGCCGATTGCAGGAAAAATATCGCAGCGAAACGGTGCCGGCGCTCATGAAGCGTTTCGGCTGGAAGAATAGGATGGCCGTGCCCAAGGTGCAGAAAATCACCGTGAACATCGGCCTCGGCGAAGCCAGCCAGAACGCCAAACTTTTGGACACCGCCGCCGTCGAACTGGGCCAGATCACCGGACAGAAGCCCATCATCACGCGCGCCAAGAAGTCCATCGCCAACTTCAAGATCCGCAAAGGCATGCCCATCGGCTGCGCGGTCACGCTCCGCGGCGACAAGATGTACGAATTTCTCGACCGCCTCTGCAACGTCGTCCTCCCCCGCGTGCGCGACTTCCGCGGTTTGCCCGCCAACGCCTTCGACGGCCGCGGCAATTACACTCTCGGTCTGAAAGACCAGCTGGTGTTTCCGGAAATCGATTACACCCGCGTGGACAAAATCAAGGGCATGAACATCACGCTTACCACCACCGCCAGGGACGACGAACAGGGCCGCGAACTGCTCAAAGGCCTCGGCTTTCCGCTCCGTGAAAAAGGGGTAGCACAATAAATGGCACGCACAGCAAAAATCGCCAAAACACTCAAGAAACCGAAATTCAAGGTTCGCGTGCGCAACCGCTGCCGCGTTTGCGGCCGCGCTCGCGGCTATATCCGCAAGTTCCAGATGTGCCGTATTTGTTTCCGCGGCATGGCGCTCAAGGGCGAAATTCCCGGCGTCACGAAAGCCAGCTGGTAGGAGCACGAGGAGAATCATGCAGACGGATCCCATTGCCGACTTTTTGACGCGCCTCCGCAACGCGGCGGCCGCCAAGCACCAGCGCGTCGACGTTCCGGTCTCGAAGCTCAAGACCGAAATCGCGCGCATTCTAAAAGACGAAGGCTACATCTCGACCTACAAGCTGGTCGACGAAAACAAAACCCGCAAGCTGCTCCGCGTCTTTTTGAAATACACCGCGGACCGCCGCAGCGTCATCACCGGCCTCAAGCGCATTTCGCGCCCCGGCGCCCGCCGATATCTCGGCGCCACGGACATCCGCCCCGTCGTAGGCGGCCTGGGCATCAGCATCATGACCACCCCGAAGGGCTTGATGAGCGGCCGCGCCGCCCGCAAAGCCAAAATCGGCGGCGAAATTTTGTGTGAGGTTTGGTAGGGGCGCAATAGATTGCGCCCCAGTTGAGGAAGCCGTAACAGTTCGAGACTTTACGATTTGAGGCTTAGCGAAAAATGTCACGTATCGGACGCAAACCAATTCCCGTACCCGCAGGCGTAAAAATCGCCATGCAAGGCGGCCAGGTCGACGTGCAGGGCCCCAAGGGCAAGCTCTCTGTGCCCCTCCCGCACGGCATCACCTTCGAGCAAAAAGACGGCGTGCTGACCGCCATCCGCGCCACCGAAGATCACCGCGCGCTCCACGGTCTGGCTCGCGCCCTGGTGGCCAACGCCGTTCACGGCGTAACCACCGGCTTCAAAAAAGAGCTCGACATCGTGGGCGTCGGCTACCGCGCCGAACTCAAAGGCAAAATGGTCGCCTTCGCGCTCGGCAAATCGCACCCCATCGAGTTTCCGATTCCCGAGGGCATTCAGATCGCCGTCGAGAAGCAGACGCACTTGGTCGTCAGCGGCGCGGACAAGGGTCAGGTCGGCCAGGTTTCCGCCGACATCCGTTCCTTGCGTCCGCCCGATCCGTACAAGCAAAAAGGCATTCGCATCGCCGGCGAGCGCCTCAAGAAGAAAGCTGGCAAGGCGGGAGCAAAGGCCGGCGGCACAGCGTAGGGGCGGGCTTGCCCCGCCCGCTGTTTGGGCCAAGCAAGATTTAGCTACTCAGGAGAAATAAAGTGGCATCGGCAAGAGTTCGCAAACTATCGAAAGACCTCCACCGCAAGCGCGTTCACGACCGCGTGCGCACCAAGGTCGCAGGCACCCCCGAGCGTCCGCGCCTCTGCGTCTACCGTTCCCTCGGCCATATCTACGCCCAGGTGATCGACGACCGCACCGGCAAGACCCTCGTCTCCGCCAGCTCCGTCGACAGCGAAACCAAAAAATCCTTAAAGGGCGGCGGCAACGTCGCCGCGGCCAAAGTGATCGGCAAAGCCGTCGCCGAGCGCGCCAAAGCCGCTGGAGTCAGCAAAGTAGTGTTCGACCGCGGCGGATACAAGTATCACGGCCGCGTCAAGGCGCTCGCAGATGCGGCGCGGGAAGCGGGGTTACAGTTCTAAGCCTATGTCGAAGCAAATTTTGCGAGACAGTTTAGCGGTACGCCGGTTGCTCGAAGTCAATCCTTCCGACCTCAAGGATGACGTCATCGCCATCAACCGCGTCACCAAAGTCGTCAAGGGCGGCAAAAATCTCAGTTTCTCGGCGCTCGTCGTCGTCGGCGACCATCATGGCCATGCCGGGTTCGGCATGGGCAAAGCCCGCGAAGTGCCCATGGCCATCAAAAAAGGCATCGAGCAGGCCAAAAAGAATTTGATCAAGCTGAACCTCAAGGGCACCACCATTCCGCACCAGGTCATCGGGCGCTATGGCTCGGCGCAAGTTTTGCTCAAGCCCGCGTCCGAAGGCACCGGCGTCATCGCCGGCGGCCCGGTTCGCAAGGTTATGCAAGTCGCGGGAATTCACAACGTGCTCACCAAGTCTCTGGGCACGTCGAACCCCCACAACGTCGTCAAAGCCACCTTCGCCGCATTGCTGGGCTTGAAAGACGCGGCCCAAGTGGCCGAGACGCGCTCCAAAACCGTAGACGAAATCAGCGGCCGGCAGTCCAAAGCCGCGGGTGAGGGCAACTAATGGCCGCCGTAAAAGAAGTCAGCGCAAAAAAAGTAAAGAAGCCTTTCAACCGGACCGAGCACGACGGCAAAAAGTCCGGCGGCACGCTCAAGATCAAGTGGGTGGTCAGCTCGATCAGTTGCACCGATGACATGCGCGAAACCGTCCGCGGTCTCGGGCTGCGCCGCCTGCATCATGTCGTCGAGCGCCAGGATACCCCCGCCGTTCGCGGCATGATTCACAAAGTCCGGCACCTCGTGGAAGTGGTGGAGTAATCGATGGCAAGAAATAATTCAGGCGGCCCAAGAGGGTCGCGCAAACGCGGCGCGCATAAGCCGGCCACTCCGTCTTCCGGCGGCCGCAAGTCCTACACGCTCTCCAATCTTCAGCCGCCCGCCGGCTCGCGCAAAAAGAAAGTGCGCGTCGGCCGCGGCATGGGTTCGAAGCTCGGCAAGACCGCCGGCGCCGGCAATAAGGGCCAGAAATCCCGCCGCGGCTATTCGCGCCGCCGCGGCTTTGAAGGCGGCCAGATGCCGCTGCACCGCCGCATGCCCAAGCGCGGATTTCACAATCCGTTCGGCGTCACCTATTCGATCGTCAACCTGGAAGAGCTCAACGTTTTTCCGGACGGCGAAACGGTAACGCCCGACTTGCTTCGCGCCCACGGCTTCATCCGCCGTCCCACCGACCCCATCAAGGTCCTCGGCGACGGCGAGCTGACCATCAAGCTGGCCATTCATGCGCACGCGTTCAGCGCCTCGGCCAAGGAAAAGATTACCAAGGCCGGTGGCACGTTCGAGGTGGTAGCCTAGAGTTTAGTGGCAGTCAGTAGTTGCAACAACATCAGTACCGGGACAATCGCATGAACCGATTTATCGAAGCCGTGAAAAACATGTTCCGCATTCAAGACCTGCGGAACCGCGTCCTCTTCACCCTGGCGTTGCTGGCGGTGTACCGCATTGGTGCACACATCCCGACGCCCGGCATTAACCGCGACGTGCTCGATCAACTCTTCAGCCAGTCCGCCGGCTCGGTTCTCGGCATCTTCGATCTCTTCAGCGGCGGTAATTTCCGCCGCCTGACGATATTTGCGCTCGGCATCATGCCGTACATCACCTCCTCGATCATCCTGCAA
>Ga0209447_10000560_pt1 | contig 10396 bp, 11 predicted proteins | sample BogFormECP04_OM3_FD_188243 | JGI IMG/M metagenome (GOLD analysis project Ga0209447, IMG submission 188243) | Bog forest soil microbial communities from Calvert Island, British Columbia, Canada - ECP04_OM3 (SPAdes) (version 2) | ecosystem: Environmental > Aquatic > Freshwater > Wetlands > Bog ... | reverse complement strand
ACCCGCCTCACTGGCGCGAAACCGCCGCCGGCAGTTAGGCTAGGGTTCGGCGCCGCGCCGGCCGCCGGCATTTAATCATCCAAGGAACGCATGATGGGAAAAACCAATACGGCAGAAAAATTATGAACAAGCGCGAAGTGCATGTGAAATTTCCCGGCAAGATCGTCATGGTTGGTTTCGGCAGCATCGGACAGGGAATCTTGCCGCTGATCTTGCGTCACATCGGCACTTCGTCGGATCGCATCACCATTGTGACGGCGGAAGATAGCGGCAGTACGGAAGCCAAAGACTTCGGCGTGAAATTCACCAATTCCGCGCTGACGCGCGAGAACTACCGGCGCATCCTCGAGCCACTGCTCGAGGCGGGCGATTTTTTGCTGAATTTGTCGGTCGACGTGTCGAGCGTCGCGCTCGTGCAGCTGGCGCGCGAACGCGGCGCGCTGTATCTCGATACCTGCATAGAGCCCTGGGCCGGGGGATATACCGATCCTCAGATGCCGGTGGCGGCGCGCAGCAACTACACCATGCGCTTGGCGGCACTGCGCCTGCGCGGCGAGGCGAAGAAAGCCCCTACCGCCGTGCTCACCCATGGCGCGAATCCCGGTTTGGTGTCCCACTTCGTCAAGCAAGCCTTGCTCAATATTGCCACGGATACCGGTCTCAAAACCGACATCCCCTCGAGCCGCGCCGGATGGGCCAAGCTCGCGCAGACACTCGGCATCAAAGTGATGCACGTCGCGGAACGCGACACTCAGGTCGCCAATGTGCCAAAGATGCCCAATGAATTCGTGAATACCTGGTCCGTCGATGGCTTCGTCAGCGAAGGGGCGCAGCCCGCGGAACTCGGCTGGGGCACACATGAAAAGCATTTCCCGGCCGATGGCGGCCGGCACAAGGACGGCTCCGGCTGCGCCATCTATTTGAATCGGCCGGGGGCGAGTACTCGAGTTCGCACCTGGACACCCAAGGCTGGGCATTTCCATGGATTTCTTATCACTCATTCCGAAGCGATATCGCTGGCGGACTACTACACCGTCATGGATGGCGTGCGAGTTGCTTATCGGCCCACAAGCCATTACGCCTACCACCCCAGCGACAGCGCGGTGTTGTCCGTGCACGAATTCGCCGGCCGCAACTGGCAACTGCAGGACCGCAAACGCATCATGATGAGCGAGATCACGGAGGGAATCGATGAGCTCGGCGTGCTGCTCGCGGGTCACGCAAAGAATGCCTATTGGTACGGATCGCAATTGTCCATCGCCGAGGCGCGCCGGCTCGCGCCATACAACAGCGCCACCAGCCTGCAAGTCACGGCGGCCGCCCTGGCCGGCATGATATGGGCCATGGAGAACCCACTGCGCGGCATCGTGGAGCCTGACGACATGGATTTTCAGCGGCCGCTGGAGATCTGCAGACCCTACCTCGGGACCGTCGTAGGCAAGTACACGGATTGGACGCCTCTGCATCAGCGCGGGGAGCTGTTCGCCGAGGACCTCGATACGTCGGATCCCTGGCAGTTCAAGAACATCCGAGTTGTTTGAGGGGGGGCGCCGAGCCGGGGGCGCCTAGCCGCTGGCGGTCCTCGTGTAACTGATGGCGACCACTGTCAGGGTCGCCGCTCCGCCCGGCAAGGTCACGGTGATTTCATCGTCAAGATGACGGCCTAAGAGGCTCCGTCCGAGGGGCGAGTCCATACTGATGTAGTCCCCGGCCATATCAAATTCGTCGGGTCCGACGATGCGATACCAGCGAAGTTCGCCGCCGACGCTCTCCAGGTGCACCCAAGCGCCGAAGTACACCCGCTTGAGGTCGCGCCGGCCCAAATCCGCGGCAGGATCGATGATCGCCATCCCTTCGAGCCGCTTACGCAAAAAACGCACGCGCCGATCGATCTCATGCAGGCGCTTTTTGCCGTACGTGTACTCAGCGTTCTCGGATCGATCGCCCTGCGCTGCGGCTTCGGCAACGGCCTGGGTGACCCGCGGGCGCTCTTCTTGCCACAGCTGGTTCAGCTCATCTTTAAGCCGCCTCGCCCCCTCCGGGGTGATGTATTTGGAACCGGGCGGCGTGGGGGGGCGGTATCTTGACACGGTGCAATATTCTTAAGGGACGTTCCAGGACGTGAAATGGTTCTAGAGCAGCGCCAACCGACTGAGCGGTTGTTCACAGATTGCAGGGGCTGTGAACCATAAGCTCTGTACCCATGAGCGCTAAATACTACACCCACTTTATCGCGCATTCGGATGACGCCATCGAGTACAACGAGTACCGCGGTGTCGTTGAATTGCTGGGCCAATCCGGCAGCGTGGAAGGTGATCGCGACATCGCACGTATGCTCGCGCGTAGTTTTGACCTGGAGGAGACCGACATACAAGTTTTGCAATGGCACCAACTGCACTGATCCAAAGCCATTGAAGATCCCCTAGCGGGCTTTACTTCCCTTCATTGAAGTCCGCATCTTCAGCCCCGAGCCAACACTCGGGGCTTTTTTTTGCTAGGTGGTAGACTTCGCGCTTCGGCCCCAACCAACAAGGGGCAGGAGGGGAAGATGGGTAAATTAGCTTTCGCCGGTGTCGCGCTCGCGATGCTGCTCTCGGGTTGTGGCTACAACTCCATTCAAAGCCAGGACGAGCAAATCAAGGCGGCCTGGTCGGAAGTGCTCAATCAGTATCAGCGGCGAGCGGACCTCATCCCCAACCTGGTCAATACCGTCAAAGGTTACGCTGCCCAGGAACAGACCGTACTTTTGGGCGTAACACAGGCCCGGGCAAAGGTCGGTTCAATTCAGGTGACGCCGGAGCTGGCCAACGATCCGGCTGCGCTCGCCAAATTTCAAGCCGCGCAGGGCGAACTGTCGGGCGCCTTGTCGCGCCTCTTGGTGGTGACCGAAAACTATCCGCAATTGAAATCCGATCAGAATTTCCGCGACCTACAGGCACAGCTCGAAGGCACGGAAAATCGCATAACCGTGGCCCGCAACCGCTACATCCAGGCGGTGCAGGGCTATAACTCGTTCATACGCTCCTTCCCGGTCAACTTGACGGCGATGATGTTCGGCTACAAAACCAAAGCCAATTTCGCCGTGGAGAATGAAGCGGCGATTTCCAAGCCGCCTGCGGTGGATTTCGCGCCGGCACCTGCGCCCGCTGCCGCGCCCGCGCACTAGACCGTGCGCGCTGCCCGTCTCGCGACAGGCCTGTTCCTGCTGCTCAGCTTCGGGGTTGCCGACGCGCAGGTTGCCGTGCCGCCGCTCGCCGCGCGAGTCACCGATCTTACGGGCACCCTGTCGGGCGGTGCCGTCGCGCGCATCGAAGCGAAGCTCGCGGACCTCGAGGCGAAGAAAGGCAGTCAGATCGCGGTGCTGATCGTGCCCAGCACGCAGCCCGAGGAAATCGAGCAGTACGGCATTCGCGTCGCGGAGGCATGGAAGCTTGGACGCAAGAGCGTCGACGATGGGGCGATACTGATCATCGCCAAGAATGATCGGCGCATGCGCATCGAAGTGGGACAAGGCCTGGAGGGCGCGTTGCCGGATGCCATCGCCAACCGCATCATCGGCGAGACCATAGCGCCGCACTTCAAAGCCGGCGACTTCGACGGCGGAGTGGAAGCCGGGGTCAATCAAATGATTTCCGTGGTCAACGGCGAGCCGCTGCCGCAACCTGACAAGAAATGGGAGCACGCCCCCCGCATCACCAATCTCTTGCCAATTCTGCTGGTCGTCGTGGTCATTGCTGGCGGCGTGTTGCGCTCGATGTTCGGAAGGGTATTCGGATCGGTGGCCACCGGCGGCCTTGCGGGCGTCATTGCGTGGCTCTTCAGCCATCTGCTTCCCATCGGCGTGGGCGCCGGTGTGGTGGCTTTCCTGTTCGCCATGCTAACTGGGGGTGCGCGCGGCGGATGGTCCGGCGGCAGCGGCTGGGGAGGGGGTTTAGGCGGCTTCGGCGGCGGACGCGGCGGCGGTTTTGGTGGGGGTGGCTTTGGCGGCGGCGGCTTCAGCGGCGGTGGCGGCGGCTTCAGCGGCGGCGGCGCCTCGGGCAGTTGGTGATGCGGTTCGGGAGAATGATGCGGCATATCACGGCGACGCACTGGCGCACCCGGATGCTGTTCCCGAGAGCTGCGCTTGATGCAATACAACAGGCCATTGCAAGGGTGGAACAGCTCCACGACGGTGAGCTGCGATTCGCCGTTGAAACGGCGTTGACGCCGCTGCACATTTGGCATGAGGTCCCTGCCCACGATCGCGCGCTCGAGGTCTTTGGGTATCTCCGCGTGTGGGATACCGAAGGCAACAACGGCGTACTAATTTATGTGCAGCTCGCGGATCGCCATGTTGAAATCGTGGCGGATCGAGGCTTCCGGGGCAAAGTCAGCGATGCCGAGTGGCAGGCAGTGTGCCGGTTAATGGAGGAACATTTTCGCGCCGGGCGGTTTCAGATCGGTTCGATCGCCGGCGTCGAGGCGATCGGCAACCTTCTGGCGCGCCACTTCCCGGCGCCGCCCAACCCCTCGGCCCATTCCCAAAATCAGTTGCCCGATCGCCCGGCATTGCTGTAGAGAGGGTCGATGCCCATTCAATTCACCGCCTTGTTTCGCAGGACCGTCTGGTTCGCCCTCTGCATCGGGGCCGTTGCCAGCGCCGGCTGCTCGTTGTTTCGCCCCATCCCCAAGGAGCCGCCGCCGGTGGTCAAGGAATTGCCGCCGCCCAAACCAGAATTGCCAAAGCCAACCCAAACGCACTATTTCCAAGTGGATCAGGGCAGCGGCATCGTCGGCTATGCGCAAAGAACCATCATCGGCAAGGACGATACACTTCCAGATGTCGCCCGTCGGTTCGATGTGGGCTATGAAGAGATGCTCACGGCCAACCCAGGCGTGGATCCTTGGTTGCCGGGAGCCGGCCGTGAGGTGGTTGTGCCCACGCAATTTGTATTGCCGGCAGCTCCCCATGAAGGCGTGGTGGTGAACGTGGCGGCGATGCGCATTTTTTACTACCCGCCTCACAAAAAAGGCGAGCCGGAGACCGTATATACGCATCCGCTAGGCATCGGCAAGGTGGGCTGGAAGACTCCCGAAGGCACGACGAAGATCATCGCGCGGCAGAAGGATCCGATTTGGGTGGTGCCGAAATCAGTTCGCGACGAGCATGCCGAGAATGGCGACAAGCTTCCCGCCCAGGTGCCTCCGGGACCGGACAATCCGCTGGGACAATACGAGTTTCGCCTAGGATGGCCGAGCTATCTGATTCACGGCACCAACAAGCCTTACGGCGTCGGCATGCGCTCGAGCCACGGTTGCATGCGCCTGTATCCGGAGGACATTGCGGTATTTTTCGATCTGATTCCGATCGGCACCAAGGTCACCGTGGTCAATCAGCCGTATCTGTTCGGCTGGCGCGACGGCACGCTGTACTTTCAAGCCTATACGGTCATGGAAGACGATTCGCGCAATTGGTCCAAGGACCGCAAGCGCCTGCTCGCCAATTTGCTGAGTCCAAAACTGCGCGCCAAGATTGCCGAGCACGACGAGGAGATTGACTGGCAGCGTGTCGGTGATTTGGCGCACGCGCCGCGCGCCGTGCCGGTGCCGATCACCGGCGGCCGCGACGGAATCGATGCCGTTATCGCGCAATCGTTGCTGGTGCAGAACATCCTGCCCGCCGGGTCCAATTGGGACGGCCAGTCCGGCTTGCTGGTGGACGAGAAGACATTCAACGAATTGCTGAATGGACGCGACAAGCCGGCGCCACCGGCCGCGGCCACGACTCAGTCGCAGACGCAAACGCCGCCGCCGCAGACTCAGGCGGCCGTTCATTAATCGTGCGAACTCCATGAGGCGTCGGGCTGTGGCGGTTGTCGCGCTGTTAGCTTGCGGCGGCCATTCCTTCGGCGCGCAGCACACTGCGGATAACGGACCCATCGATCCCGGATTCGATTATCACTCCTATGCCAACGTCGATCAGTTTCGGGCCACGCATTTGGAGCTCGAAATGCGCGTCGATCTCGAGGCCAAGACCATTACCGGCGTTGCCGGATTTGAATTCAAGCGTCTGGATCCGCGCGCCACTCAGCTCGTGCTCGATACCAAAGGGCTGATGATCAACGATGTGCGGCAAAAAGCCAGCAACGTGTTGGGAGCAACGGCTAAAAACCAAACCATCTGGGTCAGCCGCCCGTTTCACCTCGAGAAACCGGATCCAATTCTCGGCAGCGCGCTGGTCATCGAATTGCCGCCGTCAAAGCAAGGCACCGAAGTCATCAGGGTGGACTATGAAACCACGCCGGCCTCCTCGGCGCTGCAATGGCTAACCGCGAAACAAACGTCGTGGCACAGAGACTTTCTTTATACCGTGTCGGAGCCCATCGCAGCACGCACCTGGATTCCCCTGCAGGACACGCCGCAGGTGCGCGCGACTTACAAGGCTCACGTCTATACCGATTCGCACATGCGGGCGGTCATGAGCGCTGAGAATGATCCGAAGGCGAAGCGCAACGGCGAATACTTCTTTGTCATGACGCAGGCCGTGCCTTCCTATCAGATCGCGCTGGCGGTCGGAGATCTGGAATTCAAGGAAACCGGCCCGCGAACCGGCGTCTATGCTGACAAATCCTTGATCAAGCCGGCCGCCAAAGAGTTCGCGGATGCCGAAGCGATGATTCAGGTCGGCGAGAAGATGTTTGGGCCGTATCGCGGCACCCGTTTCGACATCTTGGTGATGCCGGCGAGTTTTCCCGTAGGCGGTGCGCCAAATCCGCGGCTGACATTCATCTCTCCCACCGTCATCGCGGGCGACAAGAGTTTGGTGGCGGCGATAGCGCACGAGCTTGCGCACTCCTGGTCCGGTAATCTGGTCGGCAATGCGACGTGGCGCGATCTGTGGCTGAATGAGGGGTTCAGCGATTACCTGCAGGCCCGCATCATGACGGCGCTGTACGGGGAATCACGATCGTCCCTGGAAGCGGTGCTCGGGCTGCAATCCTTGCGGGCCGGCGTTGCGACACTCAATCCCGCCGATCGAGTGCTGGCGATCGATCTGCGCGATCGCGATCCCGCCGAAGGGTTCACCGAGATTCCCTATGAGAAGGGGCGTTTGTTCTTGGATTATCTCGATAGCAAATTTGGCCGCGAGCGCTTCGATCAGTTCTTACATGACTACTTCGATCATTTTGCAACCAAGAGCGTTACCAGCGAGCAGTTCCTGGCCTACCTGCAGGAATATCTGCTCGATCGCTATCCCGGCATCGTCTCCCGGCAGCAAGCCAACGCCTGGGTCTTCAGTCCGGCTATCCCGGCGGATGCGGTACTGCCGACGACCGCGATGATTCAACCGGTGGAAGAGGCCAGGGCGGCTTGGCTCGCCGGCAAGCTTCAGCTCAAGAAATTCGGACTCGATTGGGTGGCGCCGCAATGGCTGTACTTTCTCGATGGCATGCCAGACACCTTAAGTGCTGTGCAACTCGCGGACTTGGAAAGGGCGTACAGCTTTGGCAAGAGTCCGAATGACGAGATCGAACAAAGTTGGTTCAAGCTGGTGATCGCCCACGACTATCGGCCGGGCTTCGCACCCTTGGAGGAGTACCTAAAGAGCATCGGCCGCCGCAAGCTCGTTGTACCGCTGTATCAAGCATTGATGAAAACGCCGACCGGTCCCGAGGTTGCGCGCCGCGTCTTTGCCAAGGCGCGTCCGGGCTATCATCCGCAAACGGTCGCGGCCATCGAAGCCATCGTCGAACCCCAGGGCGAGGCGAGCGAATGATCAGCGAGTGGATGAAAGTGATGCTCGAGGAAATCTCCCGTAAGAGGACCGAAGCGCAGCAAGCGCGCGTCGAGGAGCAGCAGCGCATCGAGGAGCAGCAGCGCCACGAGGAAGTTGATCTCGAGAGACGGCAATCGAACGGTCGGCGCGCCGTAGAATGACCCGTCGTCAATCACGTGCGCGCGTGATTAGCCCGTTGTGTTACAGTTCGCGCGCATGCTTGCTTCGACAAAAATTTGGTGACGCCGAGCAGCGTTGGCGTACAGGTCGTCGAACAACGCGACCCTGACCGATCCATCGCGCGTTTCCCCACAGCGCGCACCGCCTTCGTCGGCCGCACGCTGCGCGGACCGGTCAACCGCCCGATTCCCATCAAGAGTTTCTCGGAATTCCAGCATGTATTCGGCGGTCTGTGGCAGCCAAGTCTCCTCGGCTATGCCGTCGAACAATATTTCGACAACGGCGGGGGCGAGGCCCTCATTGTCCGCGTGGTCAATGGCGCCCGTTCGGCGACGCTGACCTTGAAGGCCGGCTCGCAGCAACTCAAGCTGCAAGCCCTGCGCCCGGGTACCAGGGAATTCTTGCGGGCCAGCGTCGACTACGACAACATCGCGGCGGAAGCGGCAGTGCTTTTCAATTTGACGGTGCAGCGGGTTCGCGCCCAGGGTACCGGGCAGGTGGAAGACCAGGAAATTTTCCATCGCCTTTCGATATCGCCGGCGGCGGAAAACTATTTGCCCGCCGGTCTTTCTCAGTCGCAGCTGATTCGAGTCTTGGGCGAAGTCCCGACGCAGCGGCCCGACCAAACCTTGGATCCGGCGAGCGGCCTCGCCACCGCTTATGCCACCTCGAATTCGGACGGCGATGACGGCGCGCCGCTTACCGACTACGACTTGATCGGCTCGATCTCGGATCGCACCGGGCTGTTCGCGCTGTTCCACGCAGAGTACTTCAACTTTCTGTGTATTCCGCCGTTGTCGCGCGATCAGGATGTGGGCCCAAGCGCTTTATTGGTGGCAGCCCGCTATTGCAAGGAGCGCCGCGCACTGCTGATCATCGATCCGCCCGCCCGCTGGCATACCGCCGACGATGCTCTGGCGGGATTGCGCAACTGGAATTTTTCAAACGAAAACGCGCTCATGTACTTTCCGCGCGTGCTTGCCCACGACAAGCTTAGGGGTCACTTTGAATCCTTCGCACCGTGCGGCGCGGTGGCCGGCATGTTGGCGCGCAACGATGAGGTGTCGCCGGTCTGGGTTCCCGCCGATCATGAAGAAGCGGTTCTTCGCCCGGGATACCGGCCCGCCTGTTTGGTGAGCGAAGACCGCCGCGTGAAGCTCGCGCACCATGGGGTCAATACCCTGCAGGCGATACGCTCGACCACCCGAATCGGGGTACGGGCGCGCACCCTGGCCGCGGGCTCAGCCGCCGACACCGATTGGCAATATCTCTCGGCGCGCCGGCTGGCGCTGTTCATCTTGAACAGCATCGAGCGCGGCACTCGCTGGGTGAATGTGACTGAGGAATCGCCGTCGGAAATTGCCGATCCCGTGGCCGCGGAGGTGCGCTTGTTTTTCGAAGCTCTGCACGAATCCGGAACCTTCGGCACGCGCTGCGTGGAGGATGCCTTCTTCGTCATCTGCGATCCTGCGGTCAACTCATGCGAGACGGGCGGCGCCGTATTTCAATTCGTGATTGGATTTGCGGCCAGCCGCGACAACGGTTTGCACTGCTTTCGCATCGCGCATTCGGCGCTGGAAGCCAAAGTGCAGCCGCTGCGACTGAATCGACTCAATTTTGCCCAGTGCAGTCCCGCGGAACTCGAATGGGTCGACGGCATCGCCAGGAGGCTGTGCTAGCGCATCGCGACGGCTGCGAAGGTGGGTTTCTTGAACCAATCGTTCAAAACTGTGGTGTTTTCGCATGGCAAGGAAAGCGGCCCCTGGGGCGCCAAGATCACCGCCATGGCGGCGGTGGTGGCCGAACTTTCGCTGCGCGCGGAATCGGTGGATTACCGCGGCATGGACGATCCTGAGGCGCGAGTCCAAAAACTCATCAGCACGGGGCTTGAACTCAAGGAGCCGCTGGTTCTCGTGGGCTCCAGCATGGGTGGGCATGTATCGGCCGCCGCGGCAAGCCGGCTCGATGCGCGCGCACTGTTCCTATTGGCGCCGGCGTTTTACATGCCCGGCTTCGAGGCCTATACGCCGCAAGAGGTCGCCATCCCCACCGCGATCGTGCACGGCTGGCACGATGCCATCGTGCCGGTTGAGAACAGCATTCGCTGGGCACGCGAGCATCAGGCGGCGCTTCACATACTGAATTCCGATCATCGCCTGGAAGACCGGATAGAAGCGATTTGTATTCTGCTGCGAGCTTTTTTGGTGGCGCTCCAGCCGACGCTTGCCGCGCCTTGAGCCTAGTTGGGGTTCTTGGGAACCGGTGCCGGTTTCGAATCGGGCACCGGTTCCTCCGTCGGACGTTCGGTGGCGAGCTGCGCTATCGCCAATTCGCGCAGGCTTTCGCCGAGCTGCTCGCCGCAGCGCTTGCCCATGGCATTGAAACCGGCATCCAACGAGGCGATGTAGGCGGCAACGTAGCGCTGGCCCGGGGCGGACTTCAGAAAGGCCAATAATTGCT
>Ga0209447_10000556_pt1 | contig 10425 bp, 6 predicted proteins | sample BogFormECP04_OM3_FD_188243 | JGI IMG/M metagenome (GOLD analysis project Ga0209447, IMG submission 188243) | Bog forest soil microbial communities from Calvert Island, British Columbia, Canada - ECP04_OM3 (SPAdes) (version 2) | ecosystem: Environmental > Aquatic > Freshwater > Wetlands > Bog ... | reverse complement strand
CATCGTCGCAGAAGACCGATGAGATGTATTCGGCAAAGTGATAGATGGTCTTTCCATGAGCCGCGAAGTTGGTCCACAGATACCCGCTCGAGGGTTCCGCCACATCGGGAATGCGCTGCACTAACGGGTAGCCGTCGGCAACCACACCCTCATAATCGTAGGTGCGCTGCTCGTTGCGATAATATTGCTGCCAGGTCTTTTGCACGTAGTCGGTGGTGATGGCGGCGTTCGACCACACGTGACCATCGCCCGACACCTCGCCGGAATCAAAAAAATTGTCCAGTACGCCAAACTGCAGCACCAGCCGATGCTGGTTCGGCGTTACCTCGGCGCCGTACATCGCCAGCGTTGCATCGCCATTGCCGACGGGCTTGCCGTTTTTGGCAAGGTCGCCGAACACCTGATCGTAGGTGCGGTTTTCCTTCAAGATATAGATCACGTGCTGAATCGGGTTGGCGCCGCCGGCGAACTGAATCGTCTCCTGCGCCGCCTTCATGCGGTTCGACTGCAGTACCACGTCGGTCGCGGCCTTGAGATCGGACTCGATCCCCGCCTCATCAAGCCGGGCGAGCGTGCCGTACAGCAAGGTTGGCCCATAGGTAAATTTGAGCTTCGCCATCGGCAGGTGTTTGGTGGCCTCCGTTGGCCGCTGCGCCCTATTGTTGGCACCGGTGCCCGTTCCCTTGGCGCTCGCAATGTAGAGATTGCGGCCGTCAGACGCCAAAGCCATCGGCATCAACTCGGTCGGTACGAAACCGATCGGTTCCTCCATGCCCGGACCCAGCGCCTGTCTGAGTCGGCGCGGGTCGAGAATCGCCACCGCATCGGACCCCAAATTTGCCGCGTACAGCCGCGTGCCGCCGTTATTCTGTGCAAGCGCGCTGGGCTCGGCGCCGAAATAGCTTTGTCCCGGTAAGCGCGTGTCGAGATAACCTCGAACCTTGAAAGTCCCAACGCTGATCGCCGCTACCGCATCCCGATTCGATAGCGCCACATACAACAAGCCCGCATGCTCATCCAGCAGCAGTGCACAGGGGTGCGATCCTGGCGCCGAAACCGCGGTTGGCTTCATCAGGGACAGTCTGCGGTTCACGGTACCCTTTACCAGGTCCAGTTCGACCACCTCGCTGGCATTCCACAGGGCGACGAATGCTCGCTTGCCATCCCGCGTTGCAGCCACGGCAATCGGATAAGTCGCAGGAACGTTCTCGTCGACAGACAAATCGAAGCTGCGCGTGATGAGCCCGGTTTGCGCGTCAATCAACGCGACGCTGTCGGCAAGATTTTCCGCCACCAAAATTGATTCGCGCGCACCGCGCACGACGGCGATCGCCGCCGGATACGGAGCTACCGTATGACCATCGCTGCTCAACAAGCTGCTGTGACGCCCCGGGGCAAGCACCACCGGGGGCAAGCTCAAAAACCTCTCCGGCGTCAGCACGCCTTGGGAAAATGCGTAGACGGCGATCCCATTGCCGGTCTTTTTGTGCCGGTCGCCCTCAAGATCGGTTGACGACGCAAGGCTTGCGTAAACCTTGGTCCCGTCGCTGCTGAAAGTGATGCCTGCGAAGAACGCCTGACTGGTATCCAGCAGCGTGCGCGGCTCGGGAAAATCTCTCACGTCTCCCGTATGGGCATCGAGAACTGCGAGCGACTGCATGTATCCGGATTCGAAAGTGCCATAGCCTGCGTTCAGCGACACGACCCAGCGCCGATCCGGTGAAACGGCGAGCGACATCGGCAGGCTGTTGACGCGCTGCGGATTGCCCAGCGCCGGCAGCATCAGTTGCTTGCTGGTGGGCAGATCCAGCCAATGTGTGTTCGATGCCTGCTGCGCTTCAGCCGTTGGCGCGCACAATGCCAAGCTACTCATGGCCACCCACCGCCAAGCGCAAGTTCTCCAGCGCATTAAAATCGCGCCGTCAGCGAAATCTTCTTGGTACCACGGTACAGCTTGATGACGACCGACGAATTAGCCGCGCACGCCGCCACCGCCGCATCAAGTTCCGCCAGTTCCTTGATCGGATGGCCGTCAAATTCATAAACGATGTCGCCGATGATGATTCCGGCCTTTTGCGCCACCGAACCGCCATTAACCGCGCTGACCAGGATACCGGCGCGATTCGGCTGGCCCGCTGTTGCCGCCACCGCAATGCCGCCGATGCCAAGATCAAGCTTCGGCATGGTGGCGGCGGGGCTTGCTGCGGCGAGCGGTGAGTTGGCTTTGGCGAGCGCGGCATTTTGTTTGGCGAGTGCCGCGTTCTCCCTGGCGAGCGCGGCGTTTTCCCTGGCGAGCGCGGCGTTTTCCTTGGCAATTGCGTCGCTTTCTTTCGCGGCAGCATTATTTCTGGCGATCGCGGCGTTTGCCTTGGGCGGCGGCGCATTCGCGGATTGGTCCAGCTTGGCGAGGAAGCCGGCAATCTCCGCGTTCGAAAGTCCGCCGCTGTAATCGGGGCCCGGCTTGGTGGTGATCTTGAATGCCCAAATGCTCGGTTTGCCCGGCACATACCCTGCAGCAAGCTGACGCAGGCCCTCCTCGTCCACGCTAAATGCAATGTAGTCGGTGTACACGCAGTCCCCGACCGCGCAGGCCTCCCGTTGCGTGCGAATTTGAGTCGCCGGGGTCGACTTCGGTCCGCTCGCCCACTGATAGTTTGCGGTCTCGTAGGAGCGGCGGTTACCGCTGTAGATGGACATCACAATCACCTGAAAGGACTTCTCGCCCGTGGTCCTGTCAATCACACCCTTGAGATATTCATCATTCCATACCATTCTCATCGGGCCCGTACGCACCACGAAACCCTTCTCTGTGGTAATCGTAGTGGTGCCAGCCGCAAGATCATCCTTAACCGTTGCGGTATCCCTGAAGTGCTCCATCGTCAGCGACAGCAGCTTGGACTCTTTTGCGTTTGCGATATTGGCAGTGAGGCCGAGCGCGACAAATGCGGCCAGTGCGGCGATGCGGAGTTTCATTTTTTTCTTCGTCTTACCTTGGGAACGTCGAATGTTAGCCGATCGAAAGCTCATCAACCATGGAAATGATGCCAAGCAGAACCACACCGCTTACCCTAAGATGGCAGCGTTCGATATCCTCGCGCCCAAATGACCGCGTAACGGTTCTTCCGTTGACGGCGATTTCGATCATCGAACCGCTCGGCACATGATCGTCAGTCCCGATGTCGATGTTCCTGACGCTGCCGAAAAACCCATGCGGCACCAGCCTGCTTTTTATTTCATGCCTGATCTTGCCAAGACCCGTGTCGAATACCTCGCGGACTTGCTTATCTTCCATGAGATCATCCTCCCAGCGCAAAACTCAGCATGCCGACGGATCCCAACTCTATGCCATCAACCAAGAATTGCAGAGCGTCGTCGGCACGTTGGAGCGCAATGACATATAAAAGCGGCAGATAATGTTCCGGCGTTGGAATGCTCATCGCAGCATACTCGCCCAATGCCGCCATGTTCGCGAGGGCCGTATGGTCGTGATCCAAGAGCCGCGAGCGCACAGTCTCATTGAAGCGAGTGGCCCATGTATATGGCGCTGCCCCCGGCGCGCGCATCACGCTCAGATTGTGCACCACATTGCCGCTGCCCACCACCAGCACGCCCTCGTCCCGCAACGGTGCCAGCGATTTCGCCAATTCATAGTGGTAGGCAAGCGGCTGGGTAGCGTCGATGCTGAGCTGCACCACCGGGATGTCCGCTTGGCTGTAGACGTGCTTGAGCACCGACCACGTGCCGTGGTCGAGTCCCCACTCGGACGCGTCGGCGGCAACTCGAGTGCCCGAAAGCAACGCGATGACGCGCGCTGCCAGCGGCGGATCGCCGGGCGCGGGATACTCGACCTCATACAGCGCTTGCGGAAATCCCCCGAAATCGTGAATGGTTTTGGGCGTTGCCATCGAAGTCACCGCCGTGCCGCGGGTGTACCAGTGCGCCGAGATGCACAGGATGCTGCGTGGGCGCGGAGTGCGTGCTCCAAATTGCTCCCATGCCAGCGTATAGCGGTTTTGTAGCAATGCATTCATCGGGCTTCCGTGCCCGAAAAACACGGCCGGCAGTCGCGCGGTCGACACCGGTTTAACCCCGCTTCTTCTTCAGAATCGCCTGCTCTACCTCATCCAGCCGATCCTTGCCGAACCACATATCGTCATCGACGAAGAAAGTCGGCGAACCGAACGCTCCACGTTCCACCGCGCGCTCGGTGTTTGCGATCAGCTGTGACTTCACGGCCGGCGCGCTGGCTGCCGCAATGAGTTGTGGCGCATCGAATCCTGATTCCGTCAAAGCACCGGCAAGCACCGCCGGATCGTCCAACTTCTTGTGATCCACCCACATGTGGCGGTATATCTCATCCACGTAACGCTCGAACACACCCAGCGTGCGTGCCGCGATCGCGCCGCGCATCAGCGTGAGAGTATTGACCGGAAAAAACGGCGAATACCCAAACCCTTGAATGCCGTGCTTGCGCACGAAGCGCTCAACTTCCAAGCGTTCGTATTCAGGCTTGTTGCGAATGTGAGCGAAGGCAGCCGCGGGCGACTGATTGCCGGTGGCCTTGAAGATTCCGCCCAACAGCACCGGCACATAGTCGAAGCGCACGCCGGTGCGCGCCTCGATCGCGGGAATCACTCGATGGCTCAAAAAGGCGTTCGGACTTCCGAAATCAAACAGAAACTCGGTCTGCGGTCGCGCGCTCACCATTTTTCTCCGAATGGGCGGATTTCCTGCTCGAAGGTCCAGGCGTCCGGCGATTGGCGGTACAGCGCCCAATAAGCGTCGGCCACCGACTTAGGATTCATCAAGCGCCCGGGATCTAGATGATCGAGCGCCGCCGGTCCTTCGCGCGCGGCAATGCGGGCGCGCACGAACTCCGTATCGACTCCGGCATCGATCACCAAATGAGCGACATGAATACGCTTCGGCCCCAACTCACGCGCCATCGCCTGGGCGAGTCCGCGGACAGCAAATTTGGCGCTGGCGAACGCGGCGTAGCCGACACCGCCGCGCAATCCGGCGGTGGCTCCGGTAAAGAAGATCGCGCCTTTTTCGCGTGGCACCATGATCCGGGCCGCCTCGCGCCCGGCGAGAAATCCCGACCAGCAGGCCATTTCCCACACCTTGCGAAATACCCGGTCGGTGGTCTCCAGAATCGGAAAGTTGACGTTCGCACCGATATTGCAGATGCAAATCTCGAGCGGCGCGAAGTTTTCCGCCTCCTTCAAGAACGCCGTGACGTCGTCCGAAATTCGCGCATCGAGGGTGCGCCCGAACGCACTGCCGCCGGCCGCATTGATCTCGGCGATGAGGGGCGCAAGTTTTTCGCCATTGCGCCGTCCGGCGAATACTGCAAATCCCTCGGACGCGAATTTCCTGGCGATGGCAGCACCAATGTAGTCACCGGCGCCGATGACTGCGACCGATGCACTGTTCTGTTGCATGCCCTAAGGGAACCCCTGCATTTCAGCAACCACGCCTCGCCGGTGCTATAGCCCATTGTTTTGTAAGCAAATTACTCAAGTCGCCTGGCGCCAGCGCGGGCAGAGCCTCAAGGGCCCGCGCGGCATACATCACACTCGGAAAGGACTACGAGGTCAAGGGCGAAAAAAAGCCCCACTGAGTGCAAATTTTCTTCGCCGGCGGCCGATACATCTAGCTTGATTGGTTCGGGATAACGGGTGCTGCGCCGATGCCGTCGCGCCCCAATTGCGGGGTATCGATGGTCAGAGGTTACAGGCGTTGGTGCAGCATTTGCGTGCTCGCGATCCTGGCTTTTATCGATAGCCGTGCCTCATTTGCGCTCGATCCGTCGCTGCGCCTGAGCCAGTACCCGCTCGAGAATTGGCAGGTCCAGGATGGCATGCCTCAGAGTTCCGCCCAAGCCATCGCGCGGACAGCCGACGGCTACCTGTGGATCGGCACCCAGGAAGGACTGGCGCGCTTCGATGGTGTCCGATTCACGGTGTTTGTCGGCGGCAAAGACGTCGATATCCCAAGTAAGTATATCTCGGCGTTATTCGTCGATGCCGGCGGACGGCTGTGGGTGGGAACGCTATCCGGAATCGCCGTACTCGAACAGGGTCACTTCAGATCGTTCAGCAAATCTGCATCGCTTGCTCACACCAGCATTCACACGATTGCCCAAGACCGCGCCGGGCATCTATGGGTGGGCACCGAGACCGGCCTGATTGAAATCGATGGCGATAGTGCGCATCCCTACGACCCCTCCAGCGGGCTCCTCGAGGGTCCTGTGCAGGCGTTACTGGAAGACCGCAATGGCATTCTATGGATCGGCGGCGCCGGCGGACTGCAGCGCTTCGACGGCAAGCGCTTTGCCACGGTAGCGCTCGACGCCGGCAGCGCGGCGCGCGCGGTCACCGCCTTGTACGAGGATGGCAAAGGCACGCTGTGGATCGGGACGGCCACGGGCGCTTTGTATCGGCGCATCGCGGAGACCATCGTACAGCTGGCCAAACCGGGACAACTTGGCTCAGCGGTGCGCAGCATTACCCAGGATCACGATGACAATCTGTGGATAGGCACTGGTGGCGGCGGTCTGGTCCGATGGCACAACGGACAATTCGATTCCCTCAATGACAATCTGTTTGCCACGAGCGATATCCTTTCGCTGCTGGAGGATGACGAAGGAAGTCTATGGGTCGGCACCAATGGCGTAGGCCTGCTGCGGCTGCGAAACGGCAAATTTACCACCGCCGGCGAGTCCGAGGGCTTGCAGGGCAAAGTCGCGTGGAGCATCACGCCGCGCAACAGCGGCGGCGTCTGGGTGGGCTCCGACGGCGGCTTGAGCAGCTATGTCGATGGCAAGTTTCAGCATATTGCCGGTCCGCAGGGTCACGAGAATATCAAGGTGCGAGCCGTGATGGAGGACCGCCAGAAGGCGCTCTGGGCGGGCACTCAGGGCGCGGGAGCCTACCGCATCGATAAGAGCGGCATGAGCGTCTTCAATCACGATAACGGGTTATCGGGCGATACCGTGCTCGCTCTTTTTGAGGATCGCAGCAACCGAATTTGGATCGGCACGAATCAAGGCCTCGACGTCATCGAGGATGGCCATGTGACTTCCATGCAATCTTTGTTAGGCGGCTCGAGCCGCAGTGCCGTTCATTTTGTCTATGAAGACCTCGCCGGGAGACTCTGGGTCGCAACCGAAACCCAGGGCCTATTCGTCATCGAGGCAGGAACTACCAGCCATTTCGCCACGGCCGATGGCCTGCCCAGCGACTGGGTCACTGCGATCCATGAGGATGATCGCGGAGAAATGTGGTTGGGGACTACCGAGGGCCTCGCCCTGTGGCGCGGCGGCAAGATGATCTCTCTGGGAAATCGAGGCGGACCTCTGCATGAAACCATCCTGGAAATTCTCGAGGACGATGCGCATCAGTTCTGGCTGACGACCAACAAGGGCCTGGTATCGGTTGCGCGCAGCGAGCTCGACGAGCTGGCAGACGGCGCAACCCGCTCGCCCGACTTCCAGGTCTATGCACTGGCCGATGGCTTGCGCACCCTTGAGTTTGCCGGCGGCAACACCTCCCCCGGCTGCCGTTCGCCGGACGGGCTGCTCTGGTTCCCGAGCATTCGCGGCATAGTCATAGTGAATCCTCGCCACCTCAAGACCAATACCCTGCCCCCGCCCGTGCACATCGAGGAGGTGCTGGTGGACGGCGCGCCTTTGAACCTCGCTGATGCGGCCAACATTGCCCCCGGCGCGCGGCAATGGGAACTTCATTACACAGGTTTAAGCCTGCTGGTGCCGCATGCTGTGCATTTCAAATATCGCCTGGAAGGATTCGACAATGATTGGATCGACGCCGGTACGCGCCGCACCGCCTATTACACTCAATTGCCGCCGGGCACCTATAGCTTTCATGTAATCGGCAGCAACAATGACGGCGTGTGGAACGACAGCGGTGCTTCCTATCGCTTCACGCTCAAGCCGCATTTTTATCAGACTCTGTGGTTCGCTCTCCTCTGCATCATCGGGCTGATCGCCGCCGTCGCCACCTGGTACCGCTTACGGGTACGACGCTTGCGCCGGCTCGCCCATGCACTTACGGAACAAGTGGCGCTGCGCACCAAGGATCTTGAATCCGCCAATGCAGCGCTGCTGCAGGCCAAGGAACGGGCCGAGCTTGCCGGACAGGCCAAGTCGCAGTTCCTGGCCAATATGAGCCATGAGATTCGGACGCCGATGAATGGCGTGATCGGCATGACGGAATTGCTGCTCGATACCAAGCTCGATCGAACGCAGCGCGATCATACCGAGACGATTCGCGATAGTGCGAGTGCGCTGCTCACGATCATCAATGACATCCTCGATTTTTCGAAGATCGAAGCCGGCAAGCTGGATATCGAACTGATCGAAATGGATCTGCGCAGCATCATGGATGATGTCGCACATCTCCTGGCTATCCAGGCCCATGCCAAAGGGCTGGAATTGATTACCAGCGTCGACCCGTTCCTGCCCGACTGGGTGATCGGCGATCCGGGCCGCACCCGCCAGATCTTGCTGAATCTGGGCAGCAACGCAATCAAGTTCACCCGTCATGGCGAAGTCTCGATCGAGCTGGTGATGACTTCCGCCGATGCGGACGGCACCAAGATCCGCTGCAGTGTGCGCGATACCGGCATGGGCATTCCGGCCGAACGCATCGAATCTCTTTTCCAGCCATTCTCGCAAATCGATGCATCGACGACCCGCCACTTCGGCGGCACCGGCCTCGGGCTGTCCATCGTGAGCCGATTGGTGGCGCTGATGCACGGCGAAACCGGCGTGGAAAGCAAGTTGGGAGCAGGTTCGACCTTCTGGTTTACAGCCCGCTATGGCGCCTGTGCGAGGAAGTCGGACGTGCAGCGCCTGAATGTCAAAGTCCTGGAAAACAAGCGCGTGCTGATCGTCGATGACAACGCGACAAACCGCAAGGTGTTGAGCCAACAGCTCGCGCAGCTGGGAATGATCTCCACCAGCGTGGACAGCGCCGATGCCGCGTTGCAGGCTTTGCAGGACACTGTAGGTCTAGCGCCCTTCGATCTGGCGGTGCTCGACTACATGATGCCGCGTTGTGACGGATTTGAACTCGGCCAGAGGATTACCGGCGACTCGCGGTTTGCGGCAGTGCGTCTGGTGCTGCTCACCTCCGCGCACGGCATGCGCGGCGCGCAGGACTTCGCGCAGCTCGGGTTTGCGGCCTATATATTGAAGCCCGTGTCGCACCGCGACTTGCGCGAATGCTTGGGCCGCATCATGTCAATGGAGCTGCCAAGGCTGCACGAACGCACGCAGCCGATTCTCATTGCAGAACGCGCGCGTGATGTGCCCAACCTGCGAATCCTGCTGGCCGAGGACAATTTGGTAAATCAAAAAGTGGCACGCGGCGCACTGGAAAAAATGGGATTCAAGGTCGACATTGTAAGCAATGGCGCCGATGCGATCGCCGCCTGGAAAACCGATCGGTACCACATCATCTTTTTGGATTGCCAGATGCCGGTAATGGACGGATACCAGGCAGCGCGGGAAATCCGACGTCTCGAGCAGGGCTTGAGGCACATTCCCATCGTCGCGCTTACGGCAGATGCCATGAAGGATGCTGAACAGAACTGCCGGGAGGCCGGTATGGATGAGTATTTGACCAAGCCGTTTGATCGCAAGCAGCTGCGCGAGACCATCGAGCGGCTGCTGCCGGCTTCGATGTCGGAGCAGCCGCTCGCCAGCAATGGTTCAAGCAGCCCGCAGCCTTACACGGGTGATGCGCCCGTGGACTGGGAGCAGCTGATGAAAGTGTCGGATGGCGATGAGGACTTTGCCCAGGATTTGGTGCAACTTTTCATAGAGTCCGGCGATGCGGCATTGCGTGATATCACCGTCGCTTTGCAGCGCGGCGATTTGGCGACCGTCGGGCGAGTCGCGCACTCATTCAAGGGTTCGAGCGCCAACATATTTGCGCAGCCCGCCAGCACGGCAGCGGGCCGGCTGGAGGATGCCGCCCGCGCCGGCAATGCCAATGAGCTCTCGCTGCTGGAGGAGCAGCTGCGGTTGGAGGCAAATCGAGCTACGGATTTTCTGCGCTCGCGCCAAACAAGGCGCGAACGAACTTAAAGCACTAAGCGCCAAATCGATTCCCGTGGCAAAGTGTCGGCCACACGGGACGACATCGGGCGCTCATGATTCCAACAATTCAGATTTTGGTTCTGCTGCTGATTGTAATTGCCGCCGTTTCGGTGGTGGCGGCGCGCCTGAAGATTCCGCCGGCAATACTGCTGGTGCTCACCGGCGTCCTGGTGGCGCTCATCCCCGGACTGCCTACCGTGACTTTAGCGCCGGAATTCGTATTGCTGTTCATATTGCCGCCGCTCATCTATTCGTCCGCGGTGGCGATGAGCTGGCGGGAGTTCCGGTTCAATCTG
>Ga0209447_10000555_pt1 | contig 10437 bp, 9 predicted proteins | sample BogFormECP04_OM3_FD_188243 | JGI IMG/M metagenome (GOLD analysis project Ga0209447, IMG submission 188243) | Bog forest soil microbial communities from Calvert Island, British Columbia, Canada - ECP04_OM3 (SPAdes) (version 2) | ecosystem: Environmental > Aquatic > Freshwater > Wetlands > Bog ... | reverse complement strand
GCCACTCGCGGCCGTCTCGGCTTTGAGGTGACTCACGAGCCGGTCACGGCGGTGCAGTTGTCGCGCGGCAAAGCCGAGGCGCAGCTGCTGTTCGAGATCACTCTGCTGGCGCAGGATCTCTCGAGGCTCGCCGCCGACCTTTTGCTTTTTTATACTCAAGAATTCGCCTACGTGAGTTTGCCGGAGACCTTTACCACCGGCTCTTCGATCATGCCGCAAAAGCGCAATCCCGATGTCTTCGAACTGGTGCGCGGACGCAGTGCTGTGGCGCAGGCGGCGCTGAATGAAGTGCTCGGCATCACGCAAAAGCTGACCTCCGGTTATCACCGCGATATGCAGCTCATCAAGCCGCCTTTGTTCCGCGGCATCGATTCCTGTCTTTTAACTCTGGGTATTCTGCCGAGCGCGCTCGATGGTGTGCGCTTTCTACCGGAGAACATCCGGCTGGATCCTCACATTCACGCCGCCGCCGCAGCGAATGCGCTGGTAGCCGAGGAAGGCATTCCCTTTCGCGAGGCCTACCGGCGCATCGCCGCCAAAATCAAGGATCCTTAAATGAGCATCTGGCGCAACGTCTTTTCTCTCGAGTTTTTGAACGGTAACCCGGCAACGCTGAATGCCAGTCTCGGCATCCTGTTCACCGAAGTCGGCGACGACTTCGTTCGCGGCACCATGCCCGTGGATGAGCGCACCATGCAGCCCTACGGGTTGCTGCACGGCGGAGCTTCGGTGGCGCTTGCCGAAACCTTGGGGAGCATGGGCGCTGCCATGTGCGTCGACGCCAATGAGTACCAGGTCGTCGGGCAGGAGATCAACGCCAATCACGTGCGCGCCGCGCGCCGCGGTGTGGTGACGGGTACCGCGCGGCCGGTGCATCTCGGCGGCCGCACCCATGTCTGGGGCATCGAAATCGTCAATGCGGACCAAAAGCTGGTTTGCATTTCGCGATTGACCATGGCCGTCATCAAGCGCGGCGCCCTCGCACCGTGAGATTGGTGCTGGCATTTGCAACCTGAACAGGGGTATCTTTCGCGCCATGAAAATAGCCAGCCTTCGAAACCTGTCGCGAGCTTGCAGCCTGTGGGTCCTGGTTGCGGCCGTCACCCTCGGCGTCGCGTCCTTCGCCGTGGCGCAAACTCCTGCGCATCCTCAGGATCAGGCGCCGGCGCCGAAAGCCCCGGCCGCTCCGCCCGGCGCCGACCCCGCGCCGCCGCCCTCGCCCGATCAAGCCAGCTACTTGTTCGGCCTGATGTTCGGCACGCAATTGCACAACGCCGGCATGGGCACGGATGTCGTGATGGACGCGGTAACCAGGGGCATGAAGGAAGGTTTGCAGGGCAAGCAACCCACACCCACCGAGCAGCAGCAAATCCAGGCATACGCGCGTGCCTCCATGCAGGCGCAGATTTCCCGCAACCAAACCGCGGCTAAGGAATACCTCGCGCGCATCGCGCTGGAAAAAGGCGTGGTGACCACCGACTCGGGTCTGGAATATAAAATCCTCGCGGTGGGAGACAAGAGGGCGCCCGATATCAAGCCCACCGACAAAGTGACCGTGGAGTATCGCGGCACACTGATCGATGGCACGGAGTTCGACAGTTCGTATTCGCGCGGCATGCCGGCGACATTCCCGGTCAACGGCGTCATCAAGGGTTGGCAGGAAGCGTTGGTGCTGATGAAGCCGGGCGCCAAATGGCAGCTGTTCATACCGCCGGGCTTGGCCTATGGCGACAATCCACGACCCAAGATTCCGGGCGGTTCGCTGTTGATATTCGAAGTGAACGTCCTGAGCGCGCTGCCCCCTGCGCCGGCGCCCGCACCGCCGGGCGCTGCACCGGGCGCGCGCCCGAACAAACTGCCGCCGGCCGCTCCACCGGGCGCCCCGCGGCAGTTGAATCCCTCCGACCCTTAAAGACCGCCTGCTACTTAAGGTCGAGTGCCGGGGTCAGATCGCCCATGGGCGGCGCGCCGTGCGCCGCAAGGGCCGCATCGCGCCGCGTGATTCCCGGCAATACCGGGAGATCGAAGCGGCGCGTGATCAAGCGCAGAATCGATTCGGTGTCGTACTGCGTATGATCGACCGTGCCTGGCTTCGCAAATGGCGAGACGATCAATGCCGGAATTCGCGTCCCCGGCCCCAATAGATCGCCCGGCGGCGGCGCCACGTGATCCCAAGCCCCGCCGAATTCGTCGTACGTAATGACGATCACCATGCGCTGCCATTGGGATCCCGCGCGTAATTTGGCAACTAGATCCGCAATGTGCGCATCGCCTTCCGCGATCGACGCATAGCCGGGATGCTGGTTCAGATTGCCCTGCGGTTTGTAGAACACCACGGAAGGCAGGCTGCCTGCCGCAATGTCAACGAGCAAATCGTCATAGTCCTTGAGATGCGCGGCGCGATGCCCGTCTGCGGCGACCGGATCGAACTTTGTGTAGTAATTGAACGGCTGGTGATGGGGCTGAAAGTCGGGCTTGCCCGCGGGAGTCAGCGGCGCGTAGATCGCCTCGCGTACTTTGGCCGGAGACCGTCTGCCATCCTCGAGCGCTGCGCGCCACGCGCCGGCGTACCATGTCCAATTGACGTGCTTCGCATCCAGCTCGTCGCCGATGTTGGTTTGCGTTTGCGGCGGCAGCGTCGTGGCCTTGCCGGGATCCGCATATAAGAAGCTGGGGTCGTTGCGCGCCGGCTTGTTGCCGCTCGGCTGGTACGGCGGCTGCATGGTATTCACCGCGTAGAATTTGCCATCGCCAAAGTAGTTGCCCGGTGCGATGTTGCCGCTGTTCGCGAACCGCGGAGGTTGGTCCAGCGCCGAGGGCGCCGGCGACTGCGCCGTTTTCAAGCGCGGCAAATAGCGGCCGCTGGAATCCTGGTCGAGCACGGCGATCGTCGGCTTCGCGGCTGCGGTATCGGCGTTGGGGTATTCCGGCGCACAGGCGCAGATCAGATACTGATGATTCAGGAACGAGCCGCCGAACGCTCCCTGGAAGAAATTGTCGGCGAGCACGAATTCGCGCGCCAACGCATACAGCGATGAACCGCTGGTGTCATAGTGCCCCATCGTCAGTCCGCCGGCGTCCGACCACGCGGCAAACCCATCATTCTTGCCGCCGTCGATCTGCATCTGGTTTTCGAAGAAGCGATGCTCCAAATCACGTGTCACGCTGTTGACGGAAAGCGTTACCTGCGACTGCGCCGTATAGGCGTGCTCGATCGAAAACGGCGCATTCGGCAGACCCACGCTTTGCTGCTGCGTCACCACCGGATTTGCGCCGCTGGCGGTCACCCCACCCCATACCGGCGGCAGCACCGGCAGCGGCGTGCCGTTGCGATCCACCTGCGCTTGGTACGCAGGCAGCGGCCGGCTGCCGTCGAGAACCTCGCCGAGGCCACGAGCGCCGCGGAAATTCCCATATAAATTATCGAACGCGCGATTCTCCGCGAAGATGACCACGATGGTATCGACCTTGCTGCGCAGCGCGCGGGTGGTTGTCGAAGCGGCGCTATCGGCGCTAGCCCCGGCTTCGGGGCGGCCGAGGTTTTTCCCGGCGCAGCTGAGCAGATTCACTGCGCACGCGAGCGCGAACAACCCTTTAGCGAACTGCATGCGCGGCAGTATAGCGCGGCGCAAACCGCCCTAAGCTAGAAGGTCCAGAAGGCGCTGACCATCAGGGCATCGGGATCGCCGTATTGCGAGCTGATGCGTTCGTATTCCGCGCGCAGCGACAATGCAATGAAAGGAAATCGGTATTGGACGCCGGCACCATAGGCAAACTTCGTGTCCGTCACCGATTGCTGGGGACCGACGCTGTAATTGGGACAGGGACTGCCCGCTACGCAGGGTATTGAATTGAAGGTGGGCACATTGAGCGACAGGCGCGCGGCGCCGGCTTTGGCGAAGACATCGAAGTTCGGCACGGGAATCGGCAAATAGCCGACAGCAAAAAGCGCGGTCGCGGTTGGATGAGTGTTGATTCCGTTTTGGGCGATGTTGCAATTGCCGCTGTAATAGTTGTTGTAATAGCCATTGCAGTTCGGCTCGCCGAAATCGATATATTCGAACTCGGCACCCAATATTGAAATGGGGCGCACGCCGACGAATGCCTTCCACGCGAACTGATAATCGTTGTAGTACCCGGGATAGCCATAATTCGAATCGTTGCTGCGGACCTGGGATTGGCCCAAGCCCGCTCCGACGTAGAATCCCACCGGATTGTCGGCGAATGCCGCCGTTGAGATGCCGCAAGCCGCAATCGAGAGAATCGCGACCAGGGTCTTTGATATCCGCATCATCTAAATCTCCCGTAACGTTTGGTGATTTGACCGGACCGCGATGCCAGAAGTTCCGGTAAAACCAGCGGCTGCGGCACGGGTATACTTAACATCATGAAACCTGCTCGTCCATGGGTGCTTATCTGCCTGGCCGGAGTGCTTTTTGGCTGTGGTCAGAAAGGACCGCTGGTGATGCCGGACGCGCAAAAGCACAAACGCAGCATTCCTGCGCCGCCCGCCTCGGCAAAACCCAGCAGCGGCGATGGCACAAACGTCCCGGCGCCCGCCTCGCCCAGCGCCCCGGCACCCACGGACCCGCCCGCCCATCCTTGATCTTCAGGATGTTGAAAAAAATACATGGCTGCACGCAAACTTATTTTGGTCGACGGCTCCGGCTATCTGTATCGAGCCTTCCATGCCCTGCCGCCGCTCACCACTTCGAAGGGCGAGCCCACGGGCGCGGTGTTGGGCGTGCTCAACATGTTGAACAAGATGGTCAAGGAGGAGGCGCCGGATCGCATCGCCGTGGTTTTCGATGCGCCGGGCCGCACCTTTAGGGACGATCTATTCGATCAGTACAAGGCGCATCGCCCGCCCATGCCGGACGATCTGCGCGCGCAGGTGCAGCCTTTGTTCGACACGGTTGCCGCAATGGGATTGCCGCTGCTGCGGGTGCCCGGCGTCGAAGCGGATGACGTGATCGGCACATTGGCGAAACAGGGAGCGGACGCGGGCTTCAAAGTGCTGATCTCCACCGGCGACAAGGACATGGCGCAGCTGGTGGGGCCGAACATCGAGCTATTGAACACCATGAGCAACACCCGCCTCGACCGCATCGGCGTCAAGGCGAAGTTCGACGTATTTCCGGAGCAGATCATCGATTACTTGGCGCTTACCGGCGACACTTCGGACAATATCCCCGGCATCACCAGCGTCGGACCCAAGACCGCCGCAAAATGGCTGAATCAGTATCAGACGCTCGACAGCCTGATTGCGCATGCCGCCGAAATCAGCGGCAAAGTCGGTGAAAATCTGCGCAACGAACTGCCCATGCTCGAGTTGTCCCGCAAGCTCGCCACCATCGATACCACGCTTGATCTAAAGATCACGAGCGAACAGCTTGAGCCCGGTGCGGCTGACGCCGCGCGCCTGCGGGAGCTGTACACGCGATTGGAGTTGCGCGCTCTGCTGAAGTCGCTGGGGCCGGAACCGGCGGCGGCTTCGGGAATGGCCGAGATCGACGTGCTCATCGCCGAATCGCCGGGCGCGGGCACCGCAGAGGTCGCGGCGGCGATTGCCGTCAGCACCCGATCCGCTGTGCGCGATTATCACAAGATTCTCGCGCAGCAGGAATTCGACACATGGCTTGAAAAACTAAGCGCCGCGCCTTTGATCTCGTTCGATACCGAGACCGACAGTCTCGCCTATATGCAGGCGCGCATCGTCGGTATTTCATTCGCCGTGACTCCGGGTGAAGCGGCCTATGTGCCCCTCGGACACGACTACGCGGGCGCGCCGCCCCAGCTCGATCTTGCCTTGGTGCTGGCGGCCTTGAAGCCTCTGCTCGAGGACCTGACCAAGGCGAAGCTGGGTCATCATCTCAAGTACGACGCACATGTGCTGGCGAATTACGGCATTGCGCTGAACGGCCAGCGCTTCGATTCAATGCTCGAGTCGTATGTGCTCAACAGCGTCGCCACGCGCCACGACATGGATTCAAGCGCGCAGCGATATCTCGGGGTCAAAACCACTCACTACGAAGATGTCGCCGGCAAGGGCGCAAAGCAAATCAGTTTCAGTCAGGTGGATGTCGACCGCGCGGCGGAGTATTCCGCCGAGGATGCGGACATCACGCTGCAGCTGCATCGGGCGATTTGGCCGCAAATCGAAGCCGTCCCTGCCTTGAAGTTCGTCTACGAGAACATCGAACAACCGCTGGTGCCGGTGCTGTTCCGCATGGAGCGCGCCGGCGTGCTGGTGGATCGCGAGCTCTTGAAGGCGCAGAGCGCGGAATTGGCGGCGAAGATGCTGGAGCTTGAGAAGCAGGCTCACGCGGAAGCGGGCGGAGTATTCAACGTGGATTCCCCGCGGCAGCTGCAGGAAATCTTGTTCGGCAAGCTCGGCATACCGGTGAAGCGCAAAACTCCGACCGGTCAGCCGTCGACCGCCGAGGACGTCCTCGAGGAGCTCGCGGCAGACTACGCGCTGCCGAAGCTGATTCTGGAATATCGCGGCGTGGCAAAGCTCAAGTCCACCTACACCGACAATTTGCCGCAGCAAATCGATCCCAATACCGGACGCATTCACACCTCGTATCATCAGGCGGTTGCGGCCACCGGCCGGCTGTCGTCCACGGATCCGAATTTGCAAAACATTCCGATCCGCACTCAGGAAGGGCGGCGCATCCGCCAGGCATTCGTCGCGCCGCACGGATCGTTGCTGGTCGCAGCCGATTATTCGCAAATCGAGCTGCGCATCATGGCGCATCTTTCCGGCGACGCGACCTTGCTGCGTGCGTTCGCCGAAGATCGCGACGTTCACCAGGCGACTGCGGCGGAAGTGTTTGGCATTCCATTGGAAAGCGTCAGCGCCGATCAGCGGCGCTCGGCGAAGGCCATTAACTTCGGCCTCATGTATGGAATGTCCGCGTTCGGTCTGGCGCGGCAGTTGAGCATCGGCCGCGGCGACGCGCAGAAGTACATGGATCTTTATTTCGAGCGCTATCCCGGCGTGAAACGCTACATGGAGGAAACGCGCCGCCAAGCGCGGCACAACGGCTACGTGGAGACAGCCTTTGGGCGCAGGCTCTATTTACCGGAAATTCAATCGCGCAATGCGGCTTTGCGCCAATACGCCGAACGCAGCGCCATCAATGCGCCGATGCAGGGCACGGCCGCCGACATCATCAAACGCGCCATGATCGAGGTGGATGCATGGCTGCAAACTTCGCGCGTCGCGGCGCGGTTGATCATGCAAGTGCACGATGAGCTGGTGCTCGAGGTGGCGGAGGGCGCGGTCGATACGGTTGTAGGACAAATACGGACACACATGATCCGCGCAGCCGATCTTTCCGTTGCGCTCAAGGTCGATGTAGGACTCGGCCGGAACTGGGATGAAGCACATTAATTAAGTGCGATTGCGCACATTAAATGCGTGCGCGCTCAGGTTTTTTGGTGCAAAATCGGCAGCATTGGGAGCGCATTGCGGCGTTGCAATTTTTGCGAATGTGGCCGATTGAAAACTGGCATTCAAAGGACTGGAACTTTCGCTAACCATCCCCATCTAACCAGTTGAGCGCTTAAGGCGCTCCCCGCTCTTCTCCCTGAGCGGGCAGACCCGGTTTGTCATCCCCATGCCGGGTTGGTCTGCCCCGATGGCTGCCACAAGCGCCCATCGGGGCTTTTTTATGGAAGCTCAAGCCAGCCATCCATGACCTCGCGCGCGGCGTCGATGCCTACGCGTGCATGCGCCGAGAACAGTTGCGCGGACACCGCAGCATCTCTCCCCGCCGCCACCGTTTCCTTAAGAACTCGCTGTGAATCGCGCCGATTCAACTTGTCTGCTTTTGTCAACAAAACATGTGCGCGGGCGTTGCGTGCGAGTATCCACTCGAGCATCGCCACATCCTGCGCGCCGAGGCCCCGCCGGCTATCCACGATCAGCATCAGGCCGACCAGCGACTCGCGTACGTTGAAGTAGTGCCCCATCAGCGCAAGCCAATGAAGGCGCACCCGTTCGGGCACCTTGGCGAACCCATAACCAGGTAGATCCACCAGGCGCCGTCCCGGGGCCAATTCGAAGAAATTGATCAGCTGGGTGCGCCCGGGGGTGCGGCTCACTCGCGCCAGCCCGCTTCGCTGTGTGATGGCGTTAATGGCAGTGGACTTGCCCGAGTTCGAGCGTCCAGCGAAAGCGATTTCTCTGCCCTCGTCGGGCGCGAATTGATGGGCCTCGGCGGCGCTGGTCACGAATTTCACACTGGGATAGGTCGACATGGCCGCCGCGAACGTAAATTATTGACTAGTGTACAATTTACGGTTGGGCGACTCACAATGAAATGGGGTATCAGGGGATCATGAAGCGGTTTTGGATTCTTGCGGCGGCGATTTCCGGCGCGATGCTCAGCGCCTCTGCATTCTCGGACGGCAATGTCGAAGCCGGCGCCACCAAGGCGGTGACCTGCCAGGCCTGTCATGGCGCGAACGGCAACAGCACCAATCCTGAGTGGCCCAGTCTGGCGGGAATCGGCGGGGACTACATTGCCGAGCAGCTGAAGAACTTCAAGGATGGCAAGCGCACGAATGCCGTCATGATGCCGATGGCAGCGACCCTGAGCGCGAACGACATGGCGGATTTGGGCGCGTATTTCGATAGCTTGGTAAACACCGGGCTCGAGGCGGATCCGTCCTATTGGCAAGCCGGCGAAAAGCTCTATCGCGGCGGCGACGCCTCGCGCGGCATTCCGGCCTGCATGGCCTGCCACGGACCCACGGGCCGCGGCAATGAACCCGCAAAATTTCCGGCGCTGCGCGGGCAGCAGTCGGCCTACGTCGTGAAGCAATTGAACGACTACGCGTCGGGCAGCCGGACGACCGGGCCAAACGGCATCATGCAAACGATCGCCAAGCGACTTTCCAACGACGATATTCGAAACCTTGCATCGTACATGCAAGGCATTCGCTGACATGCGGGTTCATCAAGCCTCGCTGCTGATCGCGTTGGCGATGATGCTGTCGGCCTGCGGCCGACAAGGCTCGGCGCCCGCACCTGCGGGCCCGTCGGCGCCGGCCGCCGCGCCAGCTGCCACCGCACCCAAGCTTGGGAGCGTGCACGACAAATCAGCGCCAGATTCCAAAGAACCCTTGACCCTGAATCGCCTGAACGACGACGGATCCGAGACCGTCGAAGAAGTGCCGGGCGACAGCGGTGTGCATAATTCATTGTTGGCGGCGGTCGCCTCGACGGTGGCCGCCGCGTCCGCCTCCGCGGCCGCAGTATCTACATCCATCGCGTGGCAAGATGGCGTCAATTACACGCGGCTGGTTCCAGCGCAGCCTACCTCGGTACCCGCCGGAAATGTGGAGGTGCTGGAGTTTTTCTGGTACGCGTGTCCGCACTGCTACGCGCTTGATCCGCTGATCGCGACCTGGGAAAAATCCAACCCGTCCTACATAAGCTTTTCACGAGTTCCCGTATTGTGGAACGAAGGTCATCGCTCTCTCGCGCGTCTCTTCTACACGCTGCAGAGCATGGGCAAGCTGAGCCAGTTTCACGACGATGTGTTCAAGGAAATACACGTCAACGGCAATGTCTTGATCGGCAGCGAAAGCCCCTCTCAAGCGGAGCGCGCGCAAGTGACGTTCATCAGAAAGCTGGGTATTTCGGACGCCGACTTCGAGAAGGCTTATCATTCGTTCGAGGTTGAAAAGAGCCTGCAGAGGGCGGATGAGCTGGTGCAGCGCTACCGGATCACCGGGGTTCCGACCTTCGTAGTGAACGGCAAATACATCGCCGACCTGGGGACCGCCAGCCTGCCGTCGCAAACGCCGATTCCGGAACGCCTGATTACTCTGCTCAGCGATCTCGCGGCACAAGAGCACCGACACTAGCCTTCAGCGAGGCACAGATGCGCACCCACACCGGCGGCTGCCATTGCGGCCGCGTCCGCTTCGAAGTCATGGCGCCCGCCGGCATTACCGTCTCCGACTGCGATTGCTCCATTTGCAGCAAAGTCGGATATCTACATCTGATCGTGACCGCGGAGCGATTCAAATTGCTGTCGGGCGGCGACGCGCTTACCACCTACACGTTCAACACCGGCGTTGCGAAGCATTTTTTCTGCTCAATCTGCGGGGTGAAGTCGTTCTATGTCCCGCGCTCGCACCCTGACGGGATCAGCGTCAACGCGCGCTGCATCGACGCCGGCAGCATCGAATCCATGTCGATTCAGCCGTTCAACGGACGGGAGTGGGAGCAGGGCCGCGTGCAGTACCAGGAGCCGGATCCTTAGGCGAGCGCTGACATATCGGGCTCACGACATAACGGAGAATTGTCGGCAATTATGTTGCCATAAGGTGGCGCGCAATACGCCTTTGGCGCAGATTGTGAGCCGCATCACGGGAGATTTTCAGGGCTTTGAAGGGTGCGCGAGAGATCCTAAGCAC
>Ga0209447_10000554_pt1 | contig 10442 bp, 12 predicted proteins | sample BogFormECP04_OM3_FD_188243 | JGI IMG/M metagenome (GOLD analysis project Ga0209447, IMG submission 188243) | Bog forest soil microbial communities from Calvert Island, British Columbia, Canada - ECP04_OM3 (SPAdes) (version 2) | ecosystem: Environmental > Aquatic > Freshwater > Wetlands > Bog ... | reverse complement strand
GCCAACCGGCATCATCGGATATTTCGCCACCGGGCTTTCGACATTCGCTTACGCGTTCGCGCACAGCTGGCCTGCCATTCTAGTGATGCGCGCGCTCGGATGGATGGGGCGCGGCAGCCGCGGGCCATCGCGCGACACACTGCTGGCCGACTGCGTTGCGCCGGAACAACAAGGCCGCGCGTTTGGATTCGAGCGCGCCATGGATACGATTGGCGCGGTGCTCGGCCCGCTGTGCGCCACGGCGTTGCTCGGAACTCTGGGCTTGCGCGGAGTATTGCGCTGGACTTTGCTCCCGGGCCTCGCCGCCGGATTGGCGTTCGCATTTCTTGCGCCCAAGGGAATTCCGGATGAAGGCCACCGCGCTCCGAGCTTTGCCTCCAGCTTCGCACAACTTCCGAAAGCGTATTGGCATTACCTCGCTGGAGTTTTCGCGCACGGCATCGGTGATTTTGCTCCCACGCTGCTGATCCTGCGCGCCGGACAAATTCTGACGCCGCATTACGGATTCGCGCGCGCTTCAGCCATCGCCGTGGGGCTTTACACGTTTTACAATTTCGTGGATGCGGCGGTATCTTACCCGGCCGGCGCACTCGCCGACCGCGTCGGCAAACGCGGTCTGCTGGCCGTCGGCTATCTTTTCGCGGTCGCAGCCTTCGCGGGATTCATATTCGAGCCGCCGACGATTCCGATGCTCGCGATTCTGTTTGGCCTGGCGGGAATTCACGGCGCGGTGCAGCAATCCGTGGAAAAATCGCTCGCGGCGGAGCTGCTTCCCGCTGCAAACCGTGGTTCCGGCTTCGGCGTGCTCGCAACGGTGAACGGAATTGGTGATCTGATTTCCAGCGTCGCGGTGGGCGTGCTGTGGTCCAGCGTAAGCCCCAACGCCGGATTTATGTACGCCGGCGCGTTCACGCTGCTGGGCGCAGTCCTGATTTATTTTTATACGGGGCGTTAACGCTTGGCTTTGCGGCGGGAACGCGACACGCGCTTGCGGCTGCGCTGCTTCGCGAGCTTGCGAGGCTTTCGTGGTTTCGCCGGCGCGGGCTGGCATTGCGGGCAGAAATGGGTGCTGCGTCCTGCCACGATGATGCGGCGGATGATCGTGCCGCAGCGAAAGCATTTCTTGCCGTCGTGCTGGTAGGCGCGATGTTTTTGCTGAAACTCTCCGCGCCCGCCATCCAGATCCACGTAATCCGAAATGGAAGAACCGCGCAAGCGAATCGCCTCGCGCAAAATGTGCTGTACGGCGCGATGCAGCCGGCGCAGCTCGTCGTCCTGCAGCCGCGCGCCAATTTTTTCCGGATGAATCTTCGCGCGCCACAAGCTTTCATCCGCGTAAATATTGCCAATCCCGCGCAGCACGCTTTGGTTCAGCAGGACTGCCTTGATGCGCGACTTGCGCGCCTGAATACGCGTGCGAAATTCTGCCTCGCTCACTTCCAGCGGTTCCACCCCCAAACCGCCCAGGACGCGCTCGTGCGCGCCATTCGCCAGCAGCGCCATGCGTCCGAATCTGCGCACGTCGTTGTAGCGAAGTTCGCGGCCATCATCGAGAGCGAGAAACACGTGCGTGTGCAGCGGTACGGGAGTTTCTGGCGCGCAGACGCTGATTTTACCGGTCATGCCCAGATGAATCAGCAGCGAGCTCAATTCCGCGGGAGTCTTGCGCGGTTCCAGATCGAGCAGCAGATATTTTCCCAGGCGCCGGATGCGCGCGAACGTGCTGCCGGGCAAATCCTGTTCCAGCGCCGCCGGATCGTCAATGAAATCCGTCTTGCCCAAGCGCACGCTCAGAACGCGGCGGCCAGGCAGAACTTCCCGCAATCCGCGCGCTACTGTTTCAACTTCCGGCAATTCGGGCATGCAGGGCCTCACAAGAAAGGTAACACAGTCGAGAAAAAGTCTCTCGCGCCGCGGAACGGTTCGTCCAGACGCGCGACGCGAATATGTTAGACTCCTGCGGCTCGTGGGAAGACAAAATCGGAGGACGGGAAAATGCGTAAATTCGTGCTCGCGGTGTGCTTGCTGCTGGCCATCCCCTCGTGGGCGCAGACGATTGCCATTCGCGCTGGGAATCTGATTGACCCCGCGACCGGCGCGGTTGCAAAAAATCAGATCATCCTGGTGAAAGACAAAAAAATCGTGGAGGTCGGTGCAAATGTAACCGTCCCCAAGGACAGCACGATCGTAGATCTGTCGCATGAATGGGTGATGCCCGGCGTCATGGACGCGCACACGCATGTCACCCAGAGCGTGAAATATTTTCGCGAGCTCGATCATAACTACCTGGTCGAAGCCACAGGCCAGCGCGCCCTGCGCGGGCTGTACGAGTCGCAGATTCTGCTGAATGCGGGAATCACCACGGTGCGCGACGTGGGCAACGACGCAAATTTTGCGGCCGTGGATCTGCGCAAAGCGATTGACGCAGGTTGGTTCGTCGGCCCCACGGTGCAAACCGCCGGCAAAATCATCGCGCCCTTTGGCGGCCAAAGCCACGGCATCCCTCAGGAGATCGGGCCGTTCTGGCGCTTTGAATATTACGACGCGGATAGCCCCGAGGAAATCCGCAAAGCCGTCCGCGAAAATATTTTTTACGGCGCCGACCTGATCAAGCTCGTCGCCGACAATAGCGATTATCATTACTCCCTGGAAGAAATCCGCGCAGCGGTGGATGAAGCGCACCACGCAGGACGTCCGGTGGCCGTGCACGTGATGGGCGGAGAGGCGGCGGACAATGCAATCGCCGGGGGCGTGGATTCCATCGAACACGGATTCTTTCTGAGCGACGATCAGCTGCGGCGCATGAAGGAAAAGGGAATCTTTCTTTCCAGCACCGACTTCCCCGCAGTTCATTTTACAGCGGGCGAAATCGCGAACGGCGAAAAAATGGGCGCAGCAATTATTGACCGGCTCCAGCGCGCTTACAAAATCGGCGTGAAGCTCGCCTTTTCCACGGACATCGTTACCGATTACAAGGATGAGAACCGCGCGCAAATGACTTGGGATTACCTGGCCGTGTGGCGCGCCGCGGGCGTGCCCAACGCGGAAATCCTGAAGTGCATGACGACCAACGATGCCGAGCTGCTGCGTATTCAGAAAGAGCGTGGCGCGATCGCCGCGGGCCTCTATGCGGATATCATCGCCATGCCCTCGAGCCCGCTCGACGACATCGAGTCGCTGCGAAAAGTTGATTTCGTGATGAAGAACGGCGCGGTAGTGCGCAAGCCGCGCTAGTCAATTAGGCGGAAGGTCGCGAAAACACGCGAACGTACTGTGATGTTTCGAGCGTGAAAACCGGTCTAGCTTAGTCGAAATTCGGAAGACGTCGTTTGCAGTGTCGGATGAAGATCACTTCGACACCACGCGCGGTGACGCGATAGAAGATGCGAAAAATGCCGACCGCGGTCGCGCGCACGCCCGAGAATTCAGACGGAACGAGGCCCCCGATCTTCGGAAATCTCCTTGGTAGTTTCAATTGCTCGATGACTTCGGACCGCAGCGGCTCAGCAATCAAACGAAAATCAGTGGCCGCTTCGCGAGCCACCAGCAGCTTGCGCAATCTAGGCACGTCGTTTGTGTTTCTTCTCTTTCTTTAGCAGGGCTCCCAGCTCGATCCATCTGCCCTCGTCCAGATCCTTGATTCCACGCCGCAGCTTCTCACGCCAATCAGGGTACGTTCTTTCATCGAGCGCGATCAAATACCCTTCAAAATCCGCAGCCGAAACGAGAACTGCGGCAGCTCTTCCCCGCTGGGTAATGACGAGCGGGACGCCTGTTTCGCGCACACGCTCGACGCATTTCTTGGTTTTTTGCTGCAAATCGGTAATCGGAATAATGTTCTGCATTGGGGAAGAATCCTCCATACCCAAGCTTAGACCTGGGCTTGGACTCAGGTCAAGCGCTGCGGTTCATTTTTCATTTGGCAAGAGCGCAAACACGCGCACCGGTCCGCCGGAGCCGCCCTCGAGTTTGATCGGCGCGGAAATCAGGAACGCGCCAGCTTCGGGCAATTGCTCCAGGTTCGCGAGGTTTTCCAGATTGTAAAGTCCCGCGGGCAAATCCACGCGATGAACCTCAAAATCTTTCGACGCGCCGTAGTCAATGCTCAGCGTATCAATTCCCAGGCCCACCGCCCCGCGCTCAATAAGCAGCCGCGTCGCCTCCACCGAAAATCCCGGAAAGTGCATCACTCCGGCCGCGTCCATATTTCGGTAGCGCGCCTGGTCCGGCCAACGCGCAGACCAGCCAGTGCGCAGCAACACCACCGCACCGGCGGGAATGCGCCCGTGCAGCGCTTCCCATTTTTCCACGCGCATCACGCGCAGACGATAATCCGGATCCTTGCCGGCCTCTTCGCGCACATCAATCACCACGGCCGGCGCAAACAGGCGCTCCGCCGGAATTTGATCCAAATATTCCTTCCCCGGAGGAAAATGCGCGGGCGCATCCAGGTGCGTGCCGTAATGTTCCAGCGTCCAGAAGCTGCGTGCGAAGTAGCCGTCTTTTTCGGGCGTTGCCTCTACCTTAGTTTCAAACGTGCGGCCGTCTCCGGGCCATGCAGGCAGCTTGCCGTTGATCGCGTAGGTCATGTCCAACACGCGCGTGCTGCCGTCGGAAACACCGCGCAACCAGGCCTGCGGCGAAACTGTCTTTTTATTCTGTGGCGCCGGCGACGACGCGGCGCGCGACCGCATGAAGCCAAAAACAAAAAAAACGCAGGCCAACGCCGCGCTCGAAAAGATAACAAACCGTCTGGACATCAAATGAACCTCCTGCAATGAATGCTATCGTGGGTAAGTTTCGTTTCTCGAATTTTGCGTGGCAATTTCTGAGGCCGGTCCATCGTCCGCGGCGGCAGACTCAGGGTAACGGGATGCCAGGGGAAGCAACGATGCCCGCCATGCGCAGAATTTCGGAATATTCTTCGTCGGTCAACGGGCACACCGTCAGTCGCGTGTTCTTGAGGAACTTGATTTTGCGCAGCAATTTATTCTCGCGCAACTCCGCGAGGGTCACCTGGCGCGGCAAGCGCTCGATAGCGCGCAGATCCATCACCATTTTCTTCGGGTCATTTTCGTGCGGGTCGGGATACGGGTCGCGGCTCACTTCCGCCAAAGCGTAGAGCGCGTGCTCGGGCTTGCCGTGGTACGCCAGCGCGCGATCGCCTTTATGGATTTGCTTGAGCTGGCGTATCGCGTCCGGACGATGCCCCGCATGCCGCCACATTTCCTTGCCCTTCACGAAAAGGGTGTCCCAGTGGTAGACGCGCGGGTCTACAGCCAATAGCCAGCGTCTTGGTTTGTGGGGAGGTTGCGTCATCCGTCAAAAAGTGTCGGGCGAACTATACACGGAAGACGGAAAAAATGGCGAACTTTGTATTAGGAATTTTGCGGGCGGCGGCGGATAGGCTAGTGAACAAAGGCAAGGCGCGCAAATCACCGGCTAAGTCCCTTGTTAACTTAGATCTACGTAGATGTCGTCCCCTCGGATCTCCACCGCGTAACACTGTACTCCTACCGTCGGATTGGTGGTCAGCTTCCCGGTCGTTACGTCGTATTTCCAACCGTGCCACGGACATACGACCACCTGGCCCTCCAGCTCGCCCTCGCCCAACGGCCCGCCGCGATGCAAACATATGTTATTGATTGCAAATAGCTTACCTTCAACATTTGCCAGCGCGATGTTCTTGCCGTCTATATCAAATTCGCGGATCGTTCCCGGGGGTATTTCGTCCTTCTTCGCTGTCCGCAGAAAAGGCATCTCGTGATCTTCTCCAAGCTGGATTCCAGGCGGCGAGTTTCGGCTATAAAGGCCGCCGCCGCTCGCGGTTATTAATTCCCTACCGAGGCGCGGGCGACTGAGCCACCATCACGCCCTCTTTGAACCCTGCCACCATTTCCGGTTGCAAGCGCACCGCCGTCGGCCGCTTCGCCAGGGACATCTGGTCAATTTTGTCCTGCAACTTCAGCAGTGCGTAGAACAGCCCTTCCGGCCGCGGCGGACATCCGATCACGTACACGTCCACGGGCACGATGCGGTCCACACCCTGCAACACGGAATATACGTTGAACGGCCCGCCAACGCTGGAGCAAGCGCCCATCGAGATGCACCACTTTGGATCCGGCATCTGGTCCCACACGCGCTTCAAAACCGGAGACATTTTCAACGTCACCGTGCCGGCGACAATCATCAGGTCTGCCTGGCGCGGCGAAGGACGAAACACTTCGGCGCCGAATCGCGCAATGTCGAAGCGCGAAGTGGTGGAAGCGATCATTTCGATGGCGCAACAGGCAAGTCCGAAGGTCAGCGGCCAGATGGCGCTCTTGCGCGCCCAATTAAATACGTAATCAACGGTGGAAAGCACGTAACTGCGTTCAAAGCGATTATCCAAAACCCCCATCACGTCTCCCGGACCCCGCAAACTCGGCGAGTATAGCGATGGGCGTCGCGCGAGTCAAACAACTGTTCCCTTACTTGCTTCCGTAAACCAGCAGTGCGCCGAGCGCGCGAAAGTCGGCCAGCTCCTTGGCGTCGCGGAACCAGCGGCCGGTGTACTCGGCGGGATTGGGCGTGGGGTCGGGGATCAGACGATGCGCGACTTCCGTGAATCCCGCGTCGCGAAATAGGGTTTCCCACTCGGCAGCGGAAAGCAATTTCGTCGGCACCGCCAATTTTTCGCCCCACTGGTGGGTGTACGGATTGTCGCGATAATAATTGATCAGGGTCCACGCGGAGCCGCCTTCGGCCAGCACGCGGTGAATTTCGCGCAGCCCCTTCAAAGGATCAGGCCAGTAATACGAGGACTCCACCGAAATCACGCGCGTGAAAAAATTCACTTCCCAGGGGATCTCGTCCACCGCGCCGACGACGAACACCAGATTTTCGTGCCTCACGCCCGCCTCGCGCGCGTGATGGATCATTTCGTCGGAAATGTCCATGCCCACCACGCGCCCCTGCGGCACGCGCTCCGCCAAAATCCGCGAAAGCCATCCGGCGCCGCACCCGGCGTCCAGGATATTGTAGTCCGGCTCGATCTGCATCAGCTCCAGCGCGGGCTTGGTGATGGGCCAATGCTCATGCTCCATCGATTCGCCCTTGCCCGCATCGGCCCAGCGATTGAATTCTTCGCGCAGTCCGTTCGCCGTCTTCCCTTCCATGGGGCCAGCGCTCCTTGAATTGAATGCTGCAAGACCATTCTAATGGACCGCGCGACGTTCGAACAGCGCGACGGTCTCCGGATACCATACCGCGAGACTTGTGGTAGGTTAACGAGGAAGTAAATCCAGCCGCAAAGGGCTGTATTCTCTTGAGAATACACGCATTGACATTCTATTCGATTTAGAATATAACTGGAGACGGCCTTGTACAGCGTCATCGTGCTGCGAAAAGCCCAGCGCGTCCTCGAACACTTGGACGGCTCGCTCGACGGCGTGGAAATAGAGGGCATCATCAACAGTTTGGCGGACGATCCGGATCCGCAGGAGGCTTGGACTCCGGATGGCGAACCGCAGAGCAAGTTCGTCTACGTCGGCGAAAATAGGAAGTGGATGATCATTTACGAGATTGACGAAGAAAGCATGGCCGTTTACGTCCACTCGATCGAACGGAGGCCCTCCGCAAATCTAGACCCGCGGTGAGGCAAGAAATCTTCATGGGCATCGATCACAAGAAAGAAATTCAGCGGATTACGGTCGAGGGCAGGGTCTATGTCCTGGTGGCCGAGGAAGTGTACGAACGGCTGCTTCGCCGTCTCGACGGCCTCGAAGCCTCGCGGGAAATTCGCCAATCCCGCTCCGACGCCTCGTTCAATTTCGTGGAGGCACTGATTAACGAAAAACTGACGCCAGAACAGGTTCGCAGCGTCTTGCGAGCTCCTACCCTCGGCAAACGGTTGGCACTTCTGCGCGAATCCCGGCGGATGGACCAAACAAACCTGGCGGATAAAGCCGGTGTGTCTCAGGCGGCAATCAGCAAACTTGAGAGCGGGGAAACCAAACGGCCTTCCCTGGAGTTGATCGAAAAGATTCTGAAAGGGCTCGAGCTGCCGGATGTCTTGACCTACGCGTTGATGAGGAATGATATCGCGCCCAGCGCCCGCACCCGGGAATTGGTCAGCGCCTCCCGCTAGATCGAGACCGGCAGATTGAACCAGGCGAAAAGTCCGAGCAGCAGCAGTCCAGCTGCGAAGGAATAAATCGCAATCGAGGAACTCCATCTGAGGTGTTCTGAATATCCCCGCTCGAATTTTGCCGCCACTGCAAGAAAGTACAAGTAATACAGAGCCGCACCCACGCTGACCAAGAACGCTATCCATGCTCCGGCAACCAGACATCGCTGTTGAATCACCGCAGGGATTTTATCTGCCCCGACGCCGATAATGTCGTGGAGAAACGTTACGGAGAAAACTAACGCGCCGGTCGCAAGGTTGAGGACAGCTTTTACAAACCCTGCGGCGAGATCAAAACGCTTTTCAGCGGAAACAGGCGCGTTTCCTGAAACCGCTGGAAGATTCATGTTAGTTCGAGAGTCCGTCATTCAGTCACACGGCAACCGAAGCTTACAAATGTCTGCCGCAAGCCCAGCAATATTGCGCTCCCGCGGGCTGCAGCGTGCCGCACGCGGCGTGATACCGTACCGCCGCGACGCCCGCGGGCACCAGCACGGTGTGCACGCGCGGTTCAGAAGCGCACGCCCACAGCAGCGCCACGAACCATCCAATCCCCGTCCAGCCCGCCAGCAGATTCAGGATGAAAATCCCGGTGGAATCACGCTTGTTATGGCCGATGATCGCGGGCAGAAAATACAGCAACGCCGCAACGAGAAGAAATGTCATTTCCGCACCTCTGAATCTCTCAATTCATTCGGGACCGGTGACTCCCGCGCCCAGTCCTACAATAAGATACGATGCAACGACTCGTCCGGTTCCCTGGATATTTCGCTCGCCGCAGCGCGCACGCAAGCGCAAGGGTAAGCGCCAGGCGCCAGCCAGCGCCGTCATCCCAGCCGATCAGGAAGTCGCCGCAGTCTTCGTTTGCGGCTGCACCTTCGCCAAAAGCTGCGCGAATTTCTGCTCGCGCTCTTTCTGGTCGAGCCCCTGGTACGCCTCAGCGATCTGCGTGGTGTTCATCGAGCAGAATTTCGGCCCGCACATCGAACAGAACTTCGCTTCCTTGTAGAAATCGTCCGGCAAAGTTTCGTCGTGCATCTTGCGCGCGGTTTCCGGGTCCAGCGAAAGCTCAAACTGCTTGTTCCAGTCAAATAGAAAACGCGCGTAGCTGAGCGCATCATCGCGATCGCGCGCCCCCGGACGATGCCGCGCCACGTCCGCCGCATGCGCCGCGATTTTGTAGGCAATCACGCCCTGCCGCACGTCGTCCGCATTCGGCAGCCCCAAATGTTCCTTCGGCGTCACATAGCACAGCATCGAAGCGCCATGCCAGCCGATCATCGCCGCGCCAATCGCGCTGGTAATATGATCGTAGCCCGGCGCGATATCCGTCACCAGCGGCCCCAGCGTGTAAAACGGCGCCTCGTGGCACATCTCATTTTCTTTCTGCACCTGCAACTCGATCTGGTCCATCGGAATGTGCCCCGGGCCTTCGATCATCACCTGCACGTCGTATTCCCAGGCTTTCTTGGTCAGCTCGCCCAGAACTTTCAATTCCGCGAACTGCGCTGCGTCACTCGCATCCGCCAGGCACCCCGGCCGCAAACCATCTCCCAGCGAAAAACTCACGTCGTGCTTCTGGAAAATCTTGCAAATCGCGTCGAAATTCTCGTACAGGAAATTCTGCTTCTTGTGGAAGCTCATCCACTGCCCCAGCAACGCGCCGCCGCGGCTCACAATGCCCGTAATCCGGTTGCGCACCAGTGGCAGAAATTCGCGCAGCACGCCCGCGTGAATCGTCATGTAATCCACGCCCTGCTCGGCCTGCTCTTCGATCACTTCCAGCAGAATCTCGATCGTCAAATCCTCCGGCCGCCGCACGCGCGAGAGCGCTTCGTAAATCGGTACCGTACCAATCGGCACCGGCGAAGCGTTGATGATCGCCTTGCGAATCATGGGAATATCGCCGCCGGTGGAAAGGTCCATCACCGTGTCTGAGCCGTAATGCACGGAGCGATGCAGCTTCTCCAGTTCTTCATCCACATTCGAAGTGGTGGCGGAGTTCCCGATGTTGGCGTTGATCTTGCAGAAGAACGCGACGCCGATGCCCATCGGTTCCAGATTCCGGTGATTAATATTGGCGGGAATGATCGCGCGGCCGCGCGCCACTTCATCGCGCACCAGTTCCGGCGTAAGTTTTTCGCGCTTCGCGACGTACTCCATCTCTTCGGTCACAACGCCCAAGCGCGCATAATGCATCTGCGAGAAGTTACGCACGCCGCCATTCATCGCCGCAGCGCGCTTTTCGATCCATGCATCCCTCATTGCCATAAAG
>Ga0209447_10000553_pt1 | contig 10458 bp, 10 predicted proteins | sample BogFormECP04_OM3_FD_188243 | JGI IMG/M metagenome (GOLD analysis project Ga0209447, IMG submission 188243) | Bog forest soil microbial communities from Calvert Island, British Columbia, Canada - ECP04_OM3 (SPAdes) (version 2) | ecosystem: Environmental > Aquatic > Freshwater > Wetlands > Bog ... | reverse complement strand
GCCGCGCGTAAGCAAAATCACACGGGTCGTCGCGGTCGCCGCCAGACCCTTGATTTCCGCCAGCGCGTTGCAACATTGCAAATCGGAAAGATCCGCGGAGAGCAGAAACAGGTCCACGCCGCCGTTCTGCACAATTGTGAAGCCGTCTTCCTGCGAAGGCGCCGGCGAAACGTCGTATCCCGCCGAGCGCAGCAGTTCCAGCAGCAGTTGCCGCGATTTCTCCTCCGGCTCGACAATCAAAATATTTTCGCGTTTTGTCGCCAAACTCTAGCCCCTTCCCTGTGGAATTCCTCGGGCCGCTTCGCGAAAGCATGCCTCATTTCAGCTAGGCTCCGCCTATCGAAGAGCGTCTATAGTAACTGGAATTGGACGCGCGCGCTCAAGGCGCGGTTTCGAAACTGTATGGAGGTGGGAGCATTCAGGTAGGGGCGCAGCATTGCTGCGCCCCTACAACCCAAGCGTCCAAATGAATGCGCTTTTATCTTTTTGAGCTAGGCCAATCCGGACAAAACAAAACCAAATCCACCACAATCCCCGCGCAAGCAAATTCTCAGTATTTCCTCAAAACCCCGATCACCCGCCCCTGAATCTTCACGTCATTCGCCGCCAAAATAATCGGCCCCATCTCCGAATTCGCCGGCTGCAACCGGATCTTCCCCGCACCTTCGCGATAAAACCTCTTCAACGTGGCCTCATCCTCCCCAATCAGCGCCACCACAATATCTCCCGCATTCGCCACCTGCGTCTGCTCGCACACCACATAATCCCCATCCATAATATGGTCTTCGATCATCGACGTGCCCTTCACCTGCAACACAAAAGAATTCCCGCCGCGCGCAAAATCTCCCAGCGAAAGAGTCTCGCGTTCCTCGACCGCTTCCAGCGGCCGCCCCGCCGCGATGCGCCCCACCAGCGGCAGCTCCTGCACCCTGCGTTCAATCACCTGCTCCTTCACCGACTTCGGCAATTGCAAAATCTCAATCGACCGGCTCTGGTTATACCCGCGCCGGATGAATCCTTTTTTCTCCAGCGTCGTGATGTGCTTGTGCACCGTCGCCAGCGACGTCAGCTTCAGCCCCTTGCCGATCTCCTCAAAACTCGGCGCGTACCCGTGCTTGGTCTCAAACGCCACCAGGTAATCCAGCACTTCCTTTTGCCGTTTCGTCAGGGTCATCGCTCGCCTCCGCGCATCAAACTTTTCCACAGCCACTTTAGGCGAAAAGAAAGCGAACGTCAAGCAAAAGTTTCCTAAACCTGCCTCTGCCACGTTCTTCTTTCGTTACGTCCATAACTCTGAATTTTTTTCCTGTCAAGCCTCCTGTTTCCTCACCCTTCCCGGCAGGCGATGCCCTCCGGCCTGCAACCCTCCCGGATCGCATCCCCGCGCCTGCATCGGCCGCCTTCGCCAAACCACCGTCTTCCCCGATTGGGGCTCCTTTTCTCTAACGACACATTGCCGCGCAGCGGACTCTCTCCCCGCCCTGCGCTGTCCGGTATGGTATTCTTTTCATGGGGCTACGGCGGTTCGCTCGCTCATCCATCAGCTTTTTCGCACCGCCCGATTGAATAATCTGACCCACTCTCTCCCGGCGCAAGCCCTCGGGGAGCCGAAGCACGCAGGAGTTTAGGATCCTATGTCAACCGTCACCGATATTCCGCTGCCCAAGGCCAAGAAAGAGGTCATCGACCAGGCCGTCATCCGCTTCGCCGGCGACTCCGGCGACGGCATGCAAATCACCGGCAGCCAGTTCACCAACACCGTCGCCCTCTACGGCAACGACATCGCCACCTTCCCGGACTATCCCGCCGAAATCCGCGCCCCTGCCGGCACCCTCCCCGGCGTCAGCGGCTTCCAGTTGCATTTTTCGTCGACCGACGTGTACACCCCCGGCGATGCCATCGACGTTCTCATCGCCATGAATCCCGCCGCTCTGAAGACCAACGTCGCCGATCTCAAGGCCAACGGCATCCTCATCGTCAATTCCGACAGTTTCACCGACAACGATCTGCGCAAGGCGCAGATGACCGTCAATCCCCTCGAAGATCATTCGCTCGACAAATTCCGGCTGTTCTCCGTCGAACTCGAACGTCTCACCCGCCGCGCCCTCGAGCATCTCGGCCTCGACGCCAAGTCCATGGACCGCTGCAAAAATTTCTTCGCCCTGGGCATGTGCTACTGGCTCTACAACCGCTCCATGGACCCCACCGTCCGCTGGATCGAGGACAAGTTCCAGAAAAAGCCGCTCCTCATCGAAGCCAACAAGCTGGCCATGAAAGCCGGCTACTCCTACTGCGAAGCCACCGAAGCCTTTCAGATCAACTATGAAATCCCGCCGGCCCAACTAACGCCGGGCCTGTATCGCAGCATGAGCGGCAATCAAGCGCTGGCTCTCGGCTTCGTTACCGCCGCGCAAAAAGCCGGCCTCACCTTATTCCAGGGCAGCTATCCCATCACGCCCGCTTCGGACATTCTTCACGAACTTTCGCAATACAAAGATTTCGGCGTCATGACCTTTCAAGCCGAAGATGAAATCGCGGCCATCACCTCGTCCATTGGCGCAGCTTATGCCGGTGCGCTGGCCATCACCACGACCTCTGGTCCCGGCATGGCCCTGAAAACGGAAGCTCTGGGCCTCGCTGTCGCCGTCGAGATTCCTCTCGTCATTTGCAACATTCAACGCGGCGGCCCTTCCACTGGCCTGCCCACGAAAACCGAGCAGGCCGACCTGCTGCAAGCACTTTTCGGCCGCAATTCCGAAGCTCCCATCCCCGTCATTGCGGCTTGCACGCCCTCCGACTGCTTCTGGGTCGCCCTGGAAGCTTGCCGGATCGCCATCAAATATATGGTCCCCGTGATTATTCTTTCCGACGGCTACCTCGCCAACGGCGCCGAGCCCTGGCGCATTCCCAACGTCGAGGACATCCCGGAAATTCCCGTGCATTTCGCCACGCAAGCCAACAGCCCCAACGGTTTCCTGCCCTATAAGCGCGATCCGCAAACCCTCGCGCGTCCCTGGGCCGTTCCCGGCACGCCCGGCCTCGAGCACCGCATCGGCGGCCTCGAAAAGCAGGACGTCACCGGCAACATCAACTACGAGCCGCTCAATCACGAAAACATGGTGCGCATCCGCGCCGCAAAAGTCGCCGGCATCGTGCAAGACATTCCCAACGCGCTGCCCGTGGGTGATCCCGAAGGCGATCTCCTGATCGTCGCTTGGGGCTCGACGCACGGCTCCATCACCGCCGCGCTTAAATCCCAGCGCGCCAAGGGCCGCAAAATCGGCCATCTCCATCTGCGCCATTTGAATCCGCTGCCCGCCAACGTCGGCGACATCCTCAAACGCTACAAAAAAGTTCTCGTCCCCGAGCTCAATATGGGCCAGCTTCTCTGGGTTCTGCGCGCCAAATTCCTGGTCGACGCCATCGGCCTCAACAAAATTCAGGGCCGCCCCTTCAAGCAAACCGAGCTCGAACAAAAAATCGAAGAGGTTCTCGGTGTCTAACCATTTCTCGCTCTCAGGCCGCGGTCATTCCGAGGGCGGTTTTTGCCCGGGGAATCTGCTTTTCTCCTCGACTCCAACAGCGCGCCTCTCTCAGCAGTCCGCGCCCACTCGTTGCTCTTTCTTGAACTGTCAACTGTCAACTGTCGACTGTCGACCTCCCGGAGACCACTCATGAGCACCGCAACCCTGCCGCCCATCACGCCGCTCACCAAAAAAGATTTTCAGACCGACCAGGAAGTCCGCTGGTGCCCCGGCTGCGGCGACTACGCCATTCTCTCCGCCGTCCAGTCCGTCTTTCCGGAACTCGGCATCAAGCGCGAAAATTTCGTCGTCGTTTCCGGCATCGGCTGCTCCAGCCGCTTTCCGTATTACATGAACACCTTTGGCTTTCACACCATTCACGGCCGCGCCCCCGCTGTGGCCACCGGCCTCAAAGCCATCCGCCCCGATCTCGAAGTCTGGGTCGCCACCGGTGACGGTGACGCGCTCTCCATCGGCGGCAATCACACCATTCACATGCTGCGCCGCAACGTCGGCCTGAAAGTCTTGCTCTTCAACAATCGCATCTACGGCCTCACCAAAGGCCAGTATTCCCCCACCTCCGAAATCGGCAAAAAAGCCAAGTCCACTCCGTTCGGCTCCGTCGATCGCCCGTTCAATCCCATTTCACTGGCCATCGGCGCGGAAGCCACCTTCGTCGCGCGTTCTGTCGACGTTTTCCAATCGCATCTGAAAGACACTCTCAGGCACGCCGCCGCGCACAAAGGTTCCGCCTTCGTCGAAATCCTGCAAAACTGCAACATCTTCAATGACGGCGCATGGTTCAATCTCACCGAACGCGACGCCCGCAGCGAAAACATCCTGCAACTGGAACACGGCAAGCCCCTCGTCTTCGGCAAAAACCGCGACAAAGGCATCCGCCGCAAATCCGACGGCGACATCGAAGTCGTCGCCCTCGGCAACGGCGTCACCGAATCCGATCTTATGATTCACGACGCGCATCATCCTCGCCCGTCCTACGCCTTCCTCCTCTCCCACATGGAGCACCGCGAAGGCTTTCCCACCCCCATCGGCGTCCTGCGCGCCTGGGACGATCTCCCCCGCTACGAAGACGTCATGCGCGACCAAATCAACGCCGTCATCGCCAAACGCGGCCCCGGCGACCTAACCAAACTCCTCCGCTCCGGCGACACCTGGGAAGTCCGCTAGCCCGCAATTTCCGTAGGCCTCGCCTTCCGAGGCGGGCCGCTTTTGCTTCATCTTTCGCTTTTTAATTGCTCCTCGCCATACCCTCGCCATTACCGATACGCGCCATTAACAATTCACGCTTCCCTTTTGTGCGAAAATTATTCCATCGAGCGCCCAGCCCCAGGCGCCTGCGAACCTCCGGGTATCGGGTTCCAAACTACATGCAGCGCCGCGGCGTTCCTTCTCGCGTGATTCCCAGCACCAGAATCTGGGATTGAAAAGTTGGCCAGTCGCAAGTCCTTTCTCGGGGGTACATCGTGATCGAGACGCGCAAAAAATGGCAAGGCCAGACCGTCGACGCCAAATTCATCCTCGGCGAATACTTGGGCGGCTCGAACAATTCTGCCGTCTTCCTCACCCAGCATGGCGACAACCTTCCTCAGAAATCAGTCATCAAGCTCATCCCCGCGGAACCCGCCTCCGCCGATCGCCAGCTCTCCCTGTGGCGCCGCGCCGCGCAACTTTCTCATCCGAACTTAGTCCCCATTTTTCATTCCGGCCGCCGCATTTTCCAAAACACCGACATGCTCTACGTCGTCATGGAATATCAGGAAGAAAACCTTTCTCAGATTCTTACGCAGCGCCCGCTCACCCCCGCTGAAGCGCGCACTATGCTCGAACCGGTCCTCGCTGCTCTCGTCAATCTTCATGGCCAGGGCCTCGCGCATGGCCGCATCAAGCCCGCGAACATTCTTGCCACCGGCGATGACCTCAAACTTTCCAGCGACACGCTTTCGCCCATCGGTGAATCACGCGATGCCCTCGCGGAAAAAACTCTTTACGATGCGCCCGAATCTGCATCCGCAATGCTTGCTTCTTCTGCCGACGTCTGGTCGCTCGGCGTAACTCTCGTCGAGGCCCTCACCCTGCGCGTCCCAACGCTGCAGAACGCCGAACACATTCTTCCAGACTCTTTGCCCTCGCCTTTCCTGGAAATCGCACGCAACTCCTTGCGAATTAATCCCGCGCGCCGCTGGTCTATCGCCGATATCGCCGCGTGCCTAAATCCCCATTCCGCCAAACCTGTGTCCCCGAACTCCACCATTTCCTCCTCTGTTTCCTCCGCGACTTCTCCCTCTGCTCCTTCCGCAAAAGTTTCAGCAGCTTCCGGCATACCTTCTACCGTGGTCGCATCCTCGGCTGTTTCCGCTGGCGCAACCTCGGCACTCGCTTCGGCGGCGTCTGCAGTTCACCAACTGCCCACAGTGGCCACGCCGGCCCCAGCGGCGAAGCGCACCACGCCGGCTTCCCCGTTAGCCGTTCCGCTCTCTCCCGTTCCACCGCTGCCCAGGGAACAAATGCCCCGCGGGCTGGAAGCCCGGCCGCCCGCCGCGAACAGACAAAAGTCATCTGCATCCAATTCGCGCTATCTCCTGCTCGGTGGTGCTGTTGCCGTCGTTCTGCTGGCCATCTTCGTGGTTCCAAAATTCTTCGGTGCTCGCGATGTAGCTTCGCCGTCGGCGGCAGCAGTGGCTCCGCCGGAACCCGCTAAGCCGATCGCTCAAGTTTCCCCTCAGCCGCGTGCTCGGACCCAGTCCGCCCCAGCGGCTGCTCTTGCCTTTCCCTCGCAGGTGAAAGCGCCTGAACCGGCCGCGGCGACTTCTTTGAAAACCGCCAGCGAAAAAGAAGTCGTCGCAAAGGAAGATCGCCCCATTTCCATCGCTGCACCTGCGGCGCCGCCTTCCACTTCCCCATCCAATCCGGACAGCGGCTCCGCGCACGGTGAAGTGCTCGATCAAGTCCTCCCCGACGTTTCGCAAAAAGCGCGCGACACCATTCACGGAAAAGTCCGCGTCACGGTAAGAGTGCGCGTCGATCCCGCCGGAAATGTTTCTTCCGCGGAGATTGAATCCAGCCCCAGCACGTTTTTCGGCGATCTAGCCCTGCAAGCCGCCCGCCGCTGGGAATTTCAGTCCCCCGAAGCCGATGGCCACAGCCTGCCCAGCGAGTGGCTCTTGCGCTTCGAGTTCACGCCAAACGACACGCAGGTTTTTCCCAAGCAGCAAATCCCCTAGCCCAGAGACGCGTGGACTTCAATTTTTTACAATACCTCCCTCCCAAAACTCTGCGAGAATCTCCCCAGAGGATAAATATATGAGCACTACAAATTTAGTTCCGGGCAATATTTCGCAATCGCTGATCATTCCGGCGTTGCGTTACCGCAACGCGCCGGCCGCCATCGAGTGGCTCTGCAAAGCCTTTGCCTTCGAAAAACATCTGGTCGTTCCCGGCCCGGATAACACGATCGCGCATGCGCAACTCACCTTCGGCAACTCCATGATCATGCTCGGCACGGGACAGGTTCATGCCAATGATGAGTACGGCCGCTTGATGAGGCTCCCCGACGAAATCGGCGGCGCGAACACGCAAGGGGCTTACGTCATTGTTGCAGACGCCGACGCTCACTATGCGCGCGCCAAAGCCGCAGGCGCCGTGATCCTCCTCGACATCAAGGACCAGGACTACGGCGGCCGCGGATACAGTTGCCGCGACCTCGAAGGCCACATCTGGAGTTTCGGTACTTACAATCCCTGGCACGGCTAAATTCATGCAGTTTCGCCGCGCCTGCCATTTTCAATCCAGATCGTGGTTGCTCAGCCGCGCATCTCTTCTGTGCGGAAGCGGACAGTTTTGTGTGTCCGCAGCGTTTATGATTCGAGCGCGATTGATCGCTCTTGAATCAAAACAGGAGGAACCCATGGCCTCGACCGAAGTCAAAAAATGCGCCCACCCCAACTGTTCCTGCGAACCCGCCAACGGCAAATACTGCAGCCTGGCCTGCGAAACGATGGAAAAAACTCCCGACATCGATTGCCATTGCGGCCACGAAGTTTGCAAGGGCAAAGCGCACTAGCCACAGTTGTGGAAGCCGGCGCTCCCGGCCCAATCACGGACTCGCCCGGCACGAAGGAGAAATTATGTCGTTCGGACTTTACGCGATGGGATTCGCCATCGTCATCGGCGGATTGATTTATGGCGCCCACCTGCTGCACATGCCTGGGCACTGGATCGCTGTCGGCGCGCTCGTTTTACTGGGTGTGGGAATCCTTTCCGCTGTAAAAACCACGCGCCAGAGAGATCCCGTCAGCTAGCCGACTCTCGCCCGGCAAAAAAGAATCCGCAGGCGCCTGGCGTGCTTCTCCTGCTTCGCCGAATTTCGATTCACATCTTCCAACTCGCAAAATTCGTCGCGCCCCGTTCGTCGCAACGCGCCGCTTACAGCAAACTCCATTGCCTGCTCTCCAACTCCAGCAATTTTCGTTTATTCGCCAATCCACCGCCGAAGCCCGTCAAGCTTCCATTGCTGCCGATGACGCGATGGCATGGAATGATGATGGGAATGGGGTTGCAGCCGTTGGCGAGGCCGACTGCGCGGACTGCCTTGGAGTTGCCGATGCGCCGCGCCAATTGGCCGTAGGAAATGGTTTCGCCGTAGGGAATCGTTTGCAGGCTGCGCCAGACACTCAATTGAAATTCCGTGCCTTCCACCGCCAGGGGAATGTCAAAGTCTTTCAACTTTCCGCCGAAGTATGCGCGCAATTGACGAATTACTTCAGCGAAAGGCGCCTTATTTTCCGTCCAGTCCGGCTGCACGCGCTCGGCGCGCTTGCTTTTTTCAAAACTCACGGAGCGCAAACCGTGCGCGTCGCCGGCCAGCAGAAGCGGCCCGACGGGACTCTCGATCGTGGTGTAAAAAACAGAACTCCTTTGCTGCATTTGGACGCCGGTTGCGCTCATTGTCGTTCCTAGGCGGTCCTTTGACGGCCCATGCCTGTGAGGACACGGATCTCGGTGAGGATGAGGACGTTGATGTTTACCGTTTGCTCGCTGTGGATTAGGCGCGTGGCGCGTTCGGTGCCGGTCCAGTAGCCTTCGATGTGCAGGATGACGTCGGTTTCGTGTTCGAGGCGGGCGGCGTTTTTCACGGTGATCAGCAGGCGCTTGGAATTGAATTCCACGGTCATCTGTTTGGAGCGGGCGGCGCACCAGATGCGGATGTCGCCGAGGAGCGTTTCCTTGCAGGTGAGGGTCTCTTCCCTGGTGACTTCGTTCCACTGGGCGCAGGTGGCGAAAATTGTGTCTTTGACGATTTTCCAAACCATGGGAGCGCGGACGAAAGCGGTTTCCTTGTTGAGTTGGTGCTCGTAAGCCTGCCTTTCTTCTTCGAGTTTGGTCGCGAGGTATTCTTCGGCGGCCTGCTTGGCGCTCTCATCGTTCATTCGGCCCGTCTCCCGGTAAGTGGTTGTGCAATATGTCGAATAACAAACTCGGGGAGATTTGGCAAGCGGGAGGGGGAGGGTGGAGTTCCATTTTGGAACGTGGGTGGGGCGTGAGGCGAACTGGGCTTGCGGGGGGTGGGTTTGGCCGGCGGCAGGGAGGTTCGAAGAGGGAGAAGACCCTCCCCCCACCCGGGTGTTTTTCGTAAGGAGTGTGGATCCATTTGAAAATAAAGGAGTTGTGTTTTTGTTGTTTGCAAATGAGTTTGCAAGAGTGTGAAAAGAAAGGACTTGTGTGTCGTGGCGGGAGCCGAGTGACGAGTGGAGAGGGACGGGGGAGAGTTTGGCGCCGGGGGGTGGGCACTCCCCCCCTCCCCCGTAATTGCAGAAGAGTGCGCAAGCTATTGAAAACAAAGGAGTGGATTTTGCGTTTTGGTGCTTTGGAGTGCAAGGAGCGGCATTTTGCAGGCGGCTATTGACGGTTGATTGCGGCGGGGTGTTGGGCAGGGCGGGGCGATTGGAGTCGGGGACTGCGGGAGCTTTTGCGGAGTGGGCGCTGAGTACACGGATAGGCCGAGGAGGAGCTGCAGGGCGCGGATTTGGATTGGCAAACACGAAAAAGTATAGCACGGCGGGTATCAAGTTGTTAAGTGTTTTACAGGGAATGGTCGAAATTGGGGGTTAAACGGTTGTGGAGAAGGGATGAACGGTGCTGGCACAGCGAGAGGAACGAGAAAAGGACGCAGTCGAAGCGCGAACGATTGAGCGCAAAGGTGCCGTATCTGGCGTGGTAGAATGAGCTTGAATGGGTGTATCGAAGAGGCTCGGCATGTCTAACGTGTTGATCCACAAGGCGTGGGAACTGAAGCCGCAGACGCGGGCCGCCGTGGAGGCGGAGCTGGGCCGGTCTCTTATGGATGACGAAGACGTGAGCATCATGGCGTTTTCGGCGCATGATGCGCCGACGGGCGAAGCGCGCTCCCAAACTGCACAAAAGTTGGAGTCCTATTTCGAGAGAATTGATGGGCAGGCTGCACTGGTGTCAGACGAAGCTGCGGAAGCGGGGCTGCAAGAAGCCTTGAAGAAAGTTCGTCCTGGGTATCGTGAGTGGGAGTAAGAGTTTTCGACTCGAATGTGCCGGCCCGTGCCCACCAAAAAAAAGAAAATACGGGAGGGAAGTGAAAACAAGAGTCGGAAGAACCAACCCTTTGCAAAAGAGCAGCAAGACCAGACGCCGCCATGAATGAGAAAGACCCACCTTTTCAAAAACAAACCCTAAAAGGTGGGGCACCCCAGAAACAACAAGGTCAAAATCGTTGCATCGCGCCAAGGATGTCCCACCCGCCTGCCAAGAAAAAATCCATGCCGAACGATACAGCTAAGTGATTATGTAAGGCAACATCGTGTGATATATACGAGGGGACCTCACTACAAGGAGACGCCGATATGTGTACAGCCTTCTCTTGGACGCTGGAGCATCTGGACCGAAT
>Ga0209447_10000549_pt1 | contig 10485 bp, 9 predicted proteins | sample BogFormECP04_OM3_FD_188243 | JGI IMG/M metagenome (GOLD analysis project Ga0209447, IMG submission 188243) | Bog forest soil microbial communities from Calvert Island, British Columbia, Canada - ECP04_OM3 (SPAdes) (version 2) | ecosystem: Environmental > Aquatic > Freshwater > Wetlands > Bog ... | reverse complement strand
AATCCATCGCCCATATTTCCTTGTTGCCGCTGCGCGTGCTCACATAGGCGATTTGCGTTTGCGCGATTCCCGGCGAGCCGCCGCTGAGCAGTCCCACGATATCGTCAGCGAACTGGTGCGCCAGCTTGCGCGCTCCGGCGTCCGTGGCGGGGCCACGATAGATTTTTTGCAGCGCGATGGGCGCTTGCGGATTGTGCACGTCGGACAAATATCCCGCGGCGGCCAGGTTCGTCGCGTCGCCGGACAAGTTGCCGTAGGCCAGTATGTAAACACTCGCGGGCGCGGCCGACCACTCCGCGAAGTTCACTTCGCTGGGCTGGCTGGGCATTTGCGGGGGATAGAAGCTGGGGCTGACGAGTTCCAGCACACCGCAATATTCCAGGTCTGCCCACAGCACGTCGTGAAAAGTTTTTTCGAGCGCGGGCGGGATGGGTTGGCGCACGGCGAATTCGGGCACGGCGACGCGGGCCTTGCTGACGCCGAGGCCGGTGCCGGTCTTAAACCAATCCTGCGCTGAGGCGTTGCCGGCGCAGAGGAGCAGCGCCGCGGTAAAGACTGATGCGATGATTGCCAGTTTTTTCGTCATATTCGTTTTGTAGCGCGCCAGCTTGCCGCCGATTTTGCCCGGCTGCGTGTCCGTTGCTCGCGCGCTCTCACCTTTTGAAATCGAACCAAAATTCCACGCTTACTTTCGAGCCGGAATATGCGGGCGGCAATTGCTGCATGGGGCTAGCGTCGCGAATGGCGCGCACTGCCGAAGAATCCACCGAAGCGTTGCCGCTTGATTTGGTCACTTGAATATTGGTTACGGTGCCGTCGCGCAGAATGTCGAACGAAGCGACCACGCGCGGCGCGAACTGCACGCTGGGATCCACCGTGGATTGCAGCCAGGCGCTGCTGACTTTGCGCTGCACGGCTTCGACGTACCACGAAAAGCGCGCGCCGAAATTTCCCGCACCGGCGCCGTCGAAACCCATGCCGGCCTGGGTGCTGGCGCCCGCGCCCATCGCGAAGGAACTGTACGGGACTGTGGGCGTGCCACCGCCGCCATAGGGAACTGCGTTCGGCGGAGGCGGCGCGGGATTTTCCAGAACTTTTGAGGGGCGCGTCACATACTTCGGCGGTTTGTTTTTTTCGAATTTCGGGATTGGCGTGGCATCGGGAGGTGGCACGGCCTTCGGTTGCGGCTCGGTTTTGTACAGGCCTTTGGATTCGTCCACCACGCGGCTGGGGGTTTCTACTTCCGGTCGCGGGAGGGGAACCGCGGGCAAACTGCCGACGACGCCCACTGTGACCGCGCCTCCTGGGCCGCCCCAGGAATCGCCTTGATGGCTGTAGATTGCCGAGCCGATGAAGAGCACAACGAGTCCCGCGTGTAGCACCAGAGAAGCCGATAGCGGGCCGGTTAAATTGTCTGAGCGCGGATTTGCGGCGAGTGCGGCCATGTCATTGTTGAATTTGCGAACGCTCGGAAAGCGGCTGGGTGACCACGCTGATGTTTTGTATGCCGGATTGGCGCAGCGCGTCCACCACCGTGGCCCAGCTGCCGAAGGGAACTGTCTCGTCGCAGCGCACGTACACGGCCTGATGCGCCGGGTCTTTCATCTGCGAAAGCAATTGGCCGCCCAGGTCGTGGATATTTACCGGCTTATCGTTCAGATAGACGCGCTGGGCCTTGTCAATGGTGATGACCATGCGCACCTGGTTGAGTTCTTTCACGGTTTTCGTCTTTGGCACGTCCACTTCGATTCCGGACTGCAGGATCGGCGCGGTGATCATGAAAATGATCAGCAGCACGAGGACGACGTCAATGAACGGAACCATGTTGATTTCCGAAAGTGACGACCCGGTTTCGCGTTGTACCTGCGGCATGGTTTTCTTTTTACCCGAGCACGTAGCTGGTTGCGGTTGTCATCCCGAACCCGCGACAGCGGGCGAGGGAACTGCTTTTCCTTTCTCCGTGGCTACTTCGCGTCTACGAGCTGTAAATCGTTTCAATCTTCGCTACAAACTCCGCCGCAAAACTATCCATGCGCGCCGCAATGCCGCGAATTCCGCCCAGGTAATGGTTGTAGGCGATCACCGCGGGTATGGCGGCAAACAAGCCCGCCGCTGTAGTGATCAGCGCCTCGGCAATTCCCGGCGCGACCGCGCGCAAGCTTGCCGAGCCGGCATCGCCGAGTCCCAGGAAGGCGTCCATCACGCCCCATACGGTGCCGAACAATCCGATGAACGGCGAAACCGAGCCAGTCGTCGCGAGCCAGGACATCCATTTTTCCAGCTTGCGCACTTCGTCGCCCGCTGCGACTTGCATTTGCACGCCGACAGCGTTGGCATTCTTCACCCGCGGCGCGCTGGCTACCGCTGTGCCGCCTTCGGCAACGCCCGGAGCCAACGGACGCCGCTCGCGGGTGCCCAGTTGCGCTTCCAGTTCGCGGTATCCCGCCTGATACACGACGGCGAGAGGAGTTCCGCCGGCGCCCATCCGCAGCGTAGCCGGATCGGGAAGCCCGCGCCCCGCGCGAAACATCTCCAGAAATTTCTTGGTTTGTGATTCGATTTGCCCGAGAGTCCGGGATTTTTGAAAGATGATAGCCCACGAGAAAACAGAGAGGACTAGTAGGATGCACAGTACTACGCGTGCCACCCAACCCGTTTGTGTGATCAGCGTTTCGAGCTGGCTGGAAAAAACTAACTGCGCCAGAACAGAAATTGTTCTCCCCCCACGAAAAAGTTTTGTAAAAAGACCCACAAACAACGTAGCACACGCACAAGGAAGGGTCAAACGAATCAACAACCTACAGGAAATACCCGATGCTCTTCACGACACAGGGATTGGCGCTCCTTTCGAGTGATGTTGTGGCTGGCGTCCGACGTTTGGGCGCGCCGGGGCGTCTGGACAAATGGGTTGGTTACTTAACCACGCAGCTAAGCCGGCGAATTGCAAATCGCCGGGAAGCAAAGTATGCTCCGCCATCTTGTTGCGGCACAGAGGTAGCAGCATGGCTGGCCCAGGCAGCGTATTGATCGGTTACAAACCCAATCGCAATGATTGCGCAGCTGCGCGCCTCCTCGAATGGAAGGTGGTCTTTCTCTGTGGGTTCCTTTTGCTCTTGTGCGCGCCGGCCCGTTCTCAGGGTTCAATGCACGTCGGAGTCGGCTTGGGAGAATATTACTCGTACTCTGTTCCGACTCCGGTGCAAGTTCACCTTCCCGCGGCGTCCGTTGCCCGCTCGATTGATCTTGAATTCGTGCTGCGATCTGGCAGTGACCAGGAACGGCACGACATACTGCGCACCGATCGTTTTGTGAAACGCGTGCAAGTAAACGCGGGCCAAGCCCTGGACATTGAAGTACCAATTCTGATTCCGCAGACAGCGTGGAGCGCTCTGGACGTGACTGCGTCTGGCGCGGACGGCCAGCTCATCGAGAAAGGCGGCAGTGAGTTGCAAGGTTTCACGCCGCTTACGAACGGCCAATATCTTGCCGCGATTTACTGCCTGAACCAAGAGATTTGCCAAAATGTGCAGGCGCAGGTCGCCTTCGGCGGCAGCAGCGCTGAGAACGCGGAGAAAAATAAGTATCTTCGGCTGGCGACATTCAGGGAACCGCGGGCGGACTGGTGGGCGTACAGCGCCGCGAGTTGCGTGGTGCTCGCAGGACCGATTGCCGGTTTCTCGCAGGGTGAACGAGACGCCCTGGAAGACTATTTGCGCAGTGGCGGAATTCTGGCGCTGCTCGAAGATCAAGTCGCCGACAAGGATTTTCTGGGAGCGTACCGTCACGGCGATGCCGATTCCACGCCGATTCAGGTGGGCCGCGGAAAGCTTTTCCGCCTGCAAGGCGCTGGCAGCAAAATCCAAATCCCAGACGTTACAGGCCTTACCTATGGGCGATTTAGACTTGCTCTAGCGCCCTCTGGGGAACAATCCATGGCGGGCACACTGCTGCGCCGCACGGGTGTGTCGTTCAAGTTTCCGCGACTACGCTGGCTGATAATCTGGCTGGCAATTTATTTGTTGATGGTGGCGCCGATAAACTTCGCGATTTTGCGGCGGCTGAATAGATTGGAATGGGGCTGGGCGACGATGTGTGCGCTGGCGGTGCTGTTCGCGGCGGGCTTCTATTTGTCGGCCGCGGCGCGACGGCCGAAGAATTACACCGTGGACAATGCGACCATATATTGGATGGACGGGCGGAGCCCGGTGGCGCTGGAAGATGTAGGCGTCCGCGCATCAGCGCCGTCGCGCGGCGACGTGCGTTTGGCTTTGAACGATGACGTGGTGGTGCTGCCCGGCGCGTTGCGCTCCGCGGACGAGCCTGAAGTGGAAATCGGCGCGGACATGTTGAATAAGGCGCGCATGCTGCAAGGTTGGAACATAGATATGGGGTCGCCCACCGTGGTACAGATGCCGATGCTGCGCTGGTCCTTCGAGGATTTGAGCTTCCAGGGATTTCACAGATTTCCCGGGAGCGTGCATTGGACGTCGCAGACGAAACTGAAGAACGAAACGGGAGTGGCGTTTCGCCAGGCGATGCTTATTGATTTTTCCGCGAACAAACAATACGTCCTACCGGCAATGGCGCCCGGACAAGAGGTTGACCTGGCAGAAATGAAATTCGCCGACATTTGGACGCCGCAACGACAGCCCAACGTACAGTTTCCGCTGCCGTTCAATTTCACCCGCACGGACAACGCTACACCTTTTTCGGTGACGGAGGTGCCGTATGACGGGTTTCAGATAATGAACGCCGGGCAGCTGTTCGCGGGCCTTGCGGACGGACCAGTTCCCGGCGCGGAGTTGCTCCCTGCAGCGGTTCCGCGTTCTGCAACGGCGTTGACATTGGTTTACCTGGGCGACAGATGATTGAAGTCAGCCTAATTCAAAAGCGTTATGGGGGCTCGCGGGCTCTGGACGGGTTCAGCTTGCGTGTTGAAAAGGGCGAGCTCTTCGGACTGGTGGGCCCGAATGGCGCCGGCAAAACTACTTTAATCAAGATTTTGTCCACGTTGATTCGCGCGGACTCCGGTAGCGCGAAGATTGCGGGATTTGATGTGGCCACCGATCCACTGGCGGTGAAAAGCGTCGTGGGGTACATGCCGGATCAGCCAGGACTGTACCAGGACATGCGCGTGCGCGAGTTTCTGGAATTTTTCGCGGATGCATTTCGCATTCCCAGCCAGAGACGGCGCGCGGTAGTGGAGCAGGCGCTGGCGGATTCCGGTCTTGCGGCGCGGGCCGAAAGCTTCGTTGAAGAACTTTCGTTTGGCATGAAGCAGAGGCTGTTTCTGGCCAAGACGCTCCTGCATTCGCCGCAGGTGCTGTTGCTGGACGAGCCTGCGACGGGCCTCGATCCGCTGGCGCGCGTGGACCTGCGCGATCAGCTGAAGCGCCTGAACCAGCAGGGAATTACGATTTTGCTCTCTTCGCACATACTCGCGGATTTGCAGGAAATTTGCTCGCGCGTGGCGTTGATTGCCGGCGGAAAAAATCAGCAGGACGCCGCGGGGAACAGCGTGATCGAATTGCGCAGCGCGGATTCCTCGTTGCCACGCTTGTACGAAGTCGGGTTGCTGCAGGACGGGGAGCGGGCGGCACAATTCGCCGGCGCATTCAGCGGAGTGAAGGTTATGGACGTGGAGCCGTCGCGGATACTGGTGGAAATCAGCGGCGAGGCTGTGCGGGCGGCCGAGTTCTTGCGCCACTTGGTGATTAGCGGGGTGCAGGTGGTGCGCTTCGATCGTCCGCCGGCCACGCTGGAACAACGTTACCGGGAAGTTTTCGGAGAAAAGCCGCGATGAACCCGATGATCCGCAAAGAGCTGCGCCAGCGCATGCGAGAACGGCGCGGGTGGATATTGCCATCGCTCTACCTGCTGGCACTTTGCGCCATCATATCGTTCGTGTATTACGAGTCGTATAAGGATTCCCCGGGCACGCAACAAGGTTGGCAGTTCGGTGTGGAGTTGTTTCTGACCCTGGCGTATTCGCAGCTGGCGCTGCTGTTGCTGATGGCGCCGATCTTCAGCGCGGGCGCGTTAACCATCGAAAAGGAACAGCGCACGCTGCCGGGCCTGCTGACTTCGCTGCTGGGTCCGGTACAGATCTGGTGGGGAAAATTTGCCGCGTCGTTGATGTTCATATTGCTTCTGCTTGTGATTGGCATTCCGGTGCTCAGCGCGGTTTTTGCCTTTGGCGGTGTTGGTCCGTGGGAAGTAGGCATCGTCGCGTTCACGACGGTGGTGATTCTGGGAACGATCAGCGCGATCAGCTTGTATTGGTCCTCGACGTTCCGGCGCAGCGTGCATGCCACGGCGGTGAGTTACGTCACGGTTGTGTTGATGACCGTGGTAACGCTGATTATTTTCGGAATTGCGATGTCGCGAACGCGCGCGGTGGGGGGATGGCACGCGATTTCCGCGATGGTGAAAGCGCCGCTATACTTAAATCCGCTGTTTTTTCTGACAACGGCCTTGGTGCCTAGGAATCAGCTCTATCCGGAATGGTTCGAATGCCTGGGCGCATTTGTGGCTGTGGCGGCTTTATGCGCTGTGCTGACGCTGCGCAATCTGCGGCGCAGCGGAGATGTTGCTTAAGCGTGCTGGGGCGCTCCCAAGCTCCTGGCCGCTGACGGAGTTAGTCGTTCCTCGGAAAGCAGATCCCTTCCTGCGGCAGGCAGGCCTCACTGCGTCCCGCGCCCGCCAAACTGCGGCGGGAAAGAAAAAGCGCGGGATTACGTTCGAGATGGCATGCGCCGGTCGTCTGCGGTGCTGCTGGCTACAACGACGCTCTGCCCGTCGCGGTTCTGTACGTGTAGGTGACCTGCGCTAGAGATTGGGCGAATTGGATGGCTTGGGCTGTGGTGATTGTGGCTGGGAGCTTGAGCAGGCCGGCGCTGGCGAAATTGGTGATCATGGAGGCGATGCCGGAGTTGGCTTGGGTCCAATTCACGGCGCCGCTGGTGGTGGCGGTTACGACGTAGGAATCAATCACCCGCAGCATGGTGCCGGGTGACAGCAGGATGCCGTTGTTGGTGTTCATGGCATTGACCAGGTCGAGCGAAAACCATTTCAAGTCCTGCGCGTCTGTTTCCGCTGGAACGATGATGAAATCGTTGGTGATGCCGGCATCCACTATCGCATTTACCGCGGCGGTTTGCGCGGCGGGGTTCGTCGAACCATCGGCGTTCGTAGGCGGCAGGGCATCGGCCACAGCGCTGGCGAGGCCGACTACCGCGAGGGCCGTCGGCTGCTGCTGCACGATTTTCGAGACGGACACGCCGTAAGCTTTGAATTGAGACATGGTCAAGCCGTACTGCAGCGTCACCAGGTTGGCGCGCACCGCGTTGCCGACGAAGCATTGCACCGCGGCGTCTGGTGCTGAAGCGCAGCCTCCCTGCGCGCGCAAAGGTGGCGCAGCCGAGACAAGCAAAAGGCACACCCCTGCCAGCACGGTATTTTTCAGTTTCATTTTCGAAGACTCCTCAGTATGGAATAACGGCTGCGCGGTTCTACGTGGGCTGGGGGCCGTGGAGAGCGCGCTGGCTAACTTCTCTCCAGCTGATGCCATCATGCGTCTCGGAGCAGCGCGGTCACAACTGTCCGAGTGGACAGATTGAGGCCAGTCCCGGGGGCATACGCCTGAAGCGCGCATCCGAGTTGCGTGAATTTAGCCTGCGGACGCGATCCGAATCGCGGTAGAGCCAGGCAAGGTGCGCCACGGGGAAACTGTTTTTCGCGCGAACGCTGTGTCATTCGTAGCGTAGTGCTTCGACGGGATTCAGGCGCGCGGCTTTGGTGGCGGGCCAAACGCCAAAAACCAATCCGATGCCGACGGACACGGTGAATCCCAGAATCACTGCCCACATTGAGACCACCGCCTTCAGCGAACTGACGGCGGGAATCAGCAGCACGATTCCGCTGCCGGCCAGAATGCCGATAATGCCGCCGGTGCCGGTGAGCGTCACGGCTTCGAACAGGAACTGCCAGGTGATATCGCGGCTGCGCGCGCCAATGGCTTTGCGCACGCCGATTTCGCGGGTGCGCTCGGTCACCGAGACGAGCATGATGTTCATCACGCCTATGCCGCCGATCAGCAGTCCGATCGAGCTGAGCACCACGATCACCAGCGCGACGCCGCCGATAATATCGTTGAATTGCTGCACTGCTTCGGCGTTGGTCTGGATGGAAAAATCATCCGGTTTGTCGTATGGCACGTTTCTGCGGCGGCGCAGGACTTCGCGCGCCTGGTCCACGGCGGTGTCCAGCTGTCCGGGATACGCCAAAACTCCCATGAACACCTCGAAGCTGGCGGGGAAAATTTTGGTGAACGTATGATAGGGCACCACGACGCGGCGATCTTCATCATTGGTGCCGATGCCGCCGACCGGTTTTTCAAACACGCCGATCACCGTGAAACTGGAGCCGTCCACCAGCACTTGCTTGCCGAGCGCGTCGTCCAAGCTGGGAAATAGGGCTTTGGATACGTCTTCGCCGATCACCACGACGTCTTCGCGGTGCGAATTTTCGGTTTCAGTGAAGAATCGGCCGCGCTTCATGGTCTCGCTGGAATCTACCTCGGGATAATTCGCAAAAGTGCCGCGGAATTCGCCGCCCTGCACTTCGTTATTTTGGTAGCGAACGTTGTGCGGCTTTTCCCAGTTGTAGATGGCGATGGTCATTTCTTTCACGGCCGGACAGAGCTGCGCGACCGCGTCGCCGTCTTCCAGTGTCAGCGGCTTGCGCAGTCGCTCTTCTTTCGGGCGACGGCCGTTGCTGGGGCCTTGATTGAATCGCCAGGCCCACGCGGTGTTCACGCCGCTGGACGTGATCTCATCCTGAATGGTGGTGCGAAAACCTTCCACCAGGCCCACTACCAGAATGATGAGCATCACGCCGATCATTACGCCGAGGACGGCGAGAAAGCTGCGGAGTTTGTGGACGCGAACGGTGTCTATCGCCAGTTCGAAATTTTCGCGGAAGTTGCGGTGCAGTTCCATGGTTAGGTTTCCGCTCGCAGCGCTTCGATGGGATCCAGGCGTGCGGCGCGCATCGCGGGATAAATGCCGAAGAACAGGCCGACGCCGGTGGAAAGCAGCAGCGAGACCACGACTGCGAACACCGGCGTGGCGATTGGAATGGATGTGGAGGCGCGCACCAGCGCGGCAATGCCCAGCGCGATGGCGATTCCCACCAATCCGCCCGAAGCCGCCAGGAGCGAAGATTCCACCAGAAATTGCATCACGATGTGCCGGCGTCGCGCGCCCAGCGATTTTCGCAGGCCGATCTCGCGCGTGCGCTCGGTGACGCTGGCGAGCATGATGTTCATGATGACGATGCCGCCGACCACCAGAAACACGGAAGTGACCCACACCGCCACGCCGAAAATGTTGGCGGTGAGATTGTCCCAGATCCTCATTAGCGACGATGGTTCGACGATTCCGAAATTATCCTCCGCCTCGTAAGGCACGTGGCGGCGCGCACGCAGAATCATGCGCGCTTCATCCGCCGCGGCGGACATTTCCTGGCGGCTGCGCGCTTCGACGAAGATTTGCACGGAATCTTCCGGCTTGAGCCACTCCTTGCGGTAGGTGCCAAGCGGAATCATCACGAAATTGTCCTGCGTTTGGCCCAGGACGGAGCCTTTGGGCGCGGCCACTCCGACGACTTCGTACCGGCCTTGGCCTGCGCGAATTTCCTGGCCGACGGGATCGATTCCTGCGAAAAGCTTTGCGGCGAGGTCCGGGCCGATCACGCAGACGCCGGCGCGATGGTCTTCGTCAATTGTCGAGAGCAGGCGGCCGTTCGCGGCGTCAATGTCGCGAATGGTGGTGTATTCGGGCGTGGCGCCGATGATGCGGACGTCTTCGCTGAGGTTGTTGCCGAAGCGCGCGTCTCCGGTAGTTTCTTGCTCACCGGCGATATTGTTGGCTAGTTTCATGCCGTCGCGCAGGGCCTCCATGTCCTCCAGGCGAAGCTGCGGACGCTTGCGGCCCTTGTTCCACTGCTCGAGGTTGGTGGCGATTCCGATGCGGTCAATCACGAAGGCGTTCGAACCGAGATTGGCAACTTTGTCGGCGACGTAGAGATTCAGGCCATTGAGAACGGACATCACGGCGATGAGCGTGGTGACCGCCAGCATTACACCCAGCAGAGTGAGGAAAGTGCGCAGCTTGTGAGAGCGCAGGGTGTCCAGCGCGATCCAGAAAGTTTCCTGCAACGCTACCAGCGTCTGGCGGGTGCCGGTACGCGCTGGGGAAGTGGACATTGTTGTTAGTCTTACACCTTTGCAACGCAGCGCGCTATGTGGACGGCCCGTTCGCGCTGGTGATGATACGCAGGCGGGCGATGGTTAGTTTCGCCGTGCCAATCGCCGGACACAGGCTGTCGCGCGCCGTGTTAGACTTTGGATTGAGCCATGGCTAGAACCTTTGACGTTGGAATCGAATCGCTGGTGAGCAACGGGGCTGCATCGGCTGCTGCGCA
>Ga0209447_10000547_pt1 | contig 10492 bp, 5 predicted proteins | sample BogFormECP04_OM3_FD_188243 | JGI IMG/M metagenome (GOLD analysis project Ga0209447, IMG submission 188243) | Bog forest soil microbial communities from Calvert Island, British Columbia, Canada - ECP04_OM3 (SPAdes) (version 2) | ecosystem: Environmental > Aquatic > Freshwater > Wetlands > Bog ... | reverse complement strand
CCCGCGCTGCCGCCCGTGCCCATGCGAATGCCAATCGTGCGCTCGACCATCTGAATGTGCCGGAGGCGCCAGCTCACCACCAGCTCATCGAATTCGGTGAGGCGTTCGCAGACGTCGATCCAGTCGCGGTGATTGCGTTCGTCGCGGTAGAGCGCGTGAATCGCTTTGGCGCGGGCTTGGAATTTTTCTTCTTCGGTCGCGGCGGCGGCTGGCGGTTGCAACGTGCCCAGGGCTTCGAGGGCTTTGAAGAAAACGTCGCGCAAGGAATCTTCGCGCAGGCGGCGAAAGAGGATGGCGTGTGTTTCAGGAGTGAGTTCGTGGTAGCGGAGCATTTTTTCGTCTTTCAGGCCGCAGAGGAATTCGAGCTCGCGGAATTGTTCAGACTGAAAACCGCTGGCGGGGGCGAGCTTTTCGCGGAAGGCGAGGAAGTGGGTGGGCAACATCGTTTCGAGGATGGTGAACTGCTCGACCAGCACGCGCATGATTTCCGTACAGCGGCGCAACAAGCGGGCGGCTTCGTAAACACCGTCGCGTGAGGTGGGATTCTCGCAGGTGGCGCGCAAGTTCGCGACAACGGCGTCGAGATCGTGGAGCAGTTCTTTGAACCAGAGCTCGTAGGTCTGGTGAACGATGATGAAGAGCAGTTCATCGTGGTGCTCGGGAGAAGATTCGGGATGCTGGAGGCGCAGTAGTTCAGGAACCTGAAGATAGGAGCTGTAGGTTAGTTTCTTCTCGGATCGCGCGCCGTCATTTTTGCTTGCCGAGTTGACGTTATCCGCGGCGCCACGGGCTGGGCAACCGAAAGAGCTGCTTGCTTGCGTTGCATTATTTGTAGCAGCCACGGGTGGTTCCTGCGGCAACGCGAGCCAGGTTTGCGCATTCGCGCCGAGCAGTTTTGTTTTCGTCTCCGGCGAAAATTGGCTTCCGCGAATTAGCGCGCCGACGTGTTCTTCGCCGAGCGGGAAAGGATAGTCCGAGCCGAGCACAACACGGTCCTGGCCCATAATTTCAATTAAAAATTGTAGCGTGCGCTCATCGAAGACGGCGGAATCTACATAAAATCTATTGAGATAGTGGTTCGGAGGAAATTGTGCAGCGCCGCGAGCGAGTTCCTGGTGCTGCCAGGCGTTCTGCAAGCGGCCAAGAAGAAACGCAAAACTGCCGCCACCATGCGCGAAACAGATGCGCAAGCTCGCAGGCAGGCGATCGAACGCGCCGCTGACGATCAGCGTCACGAGCGAGAGCTGCGTTTCCGCGGGCATGCCGACGGTCCAGGGCATCATGTATTTGGGCATGCGCTGCGCGGCCATCATGTCCCAGGGATGAACGAGGACAGCGGCGCCTTGGTCGGCACAATGGTGGAGAAACGTGATGATTCCCGGATCGTCCAGATTTTTGTCGCCCACGTGATTGCCGATCTGCACACCGAGATGGCCGGCGCTCATGCAGCGGGTGAGTTCGGCGCATGACGCGTCAATATCCTGCAGCGGCACCTGGCAGAGGGCGCGCAATCTTCCTTGGCCGCGAGCGCAGAGCTCGAGCGCCGCGTCGTTAAACAGGCGAGCGCAATCCAGCGCGTGCTGCGGTTCGCGATTGTAGGCAAAGAGCACGGGAGTGGCGGAAACGATCTGCTGATTTACGCCATCACGATCCATCTGTTCGAGGCGCACATTCGCGTCCCAGCACGCCGAGGTGATCTGGCGGAACACACGATTGCCGATCATGATCACAGCTTTGTCAGGCTCGGTGTGCTTGATCCACGGCCAATCGGGCGTGCCGAACCGTGCCGCGAGGTCCGGCCACGATTCCGGGAAGAAGTGTGTGTGAATGTCTGTGACTGGCATCTAGTTTCCGATTCGCGAACGCGACGCTACTTTTTTGCCGGCTTTCCCGGGTGGACCTCGCCGCAGTTGGGACAGACGCGCAGCTTTTCATTCTGGTAAAACTTTTCGAACAGCGGCGGTAGATCGATGACGATACTCTGCAAGAGCACTTCGGCGCGATACACCAGATGATGGCATTTCGCGCAGTACCATTCAAAGGCGTCTTTCGCGCCTTCGGGACGGGGAACTTCGACGACCAGGCCAATGGTGCCGGGAGCAAGACGTTGCGGCGAATGCCGCGTATGTTTCGGGAGCAGAAAGATTTCTCCCTCCTTGATGGGAATCTCGATGGGCGGCTTTCCCGGCTGCTCCATCACGCGGATGAAAATATCGCCTTTCAGCTGGTAGAAAAATTCCTCGGTGGGATCGTCGTGGTAATCCACGCGCTGGTTGGGCCCGCCGACCACCGTGACGATGATATCGCCGTCCTCCCAAACCTGGGCGTTGCCGACGGGCGGCTGCAATTTGTCGCGATGGGCGTCAATCCAGCCCTGAAAATTGAAGGCCTTCATGGTTTTAATGGATGGCATTATTTTTTCCTTTCCGCTTCGGCGATCGGATGATAGGCAATCGCCTTCATTTCAATCAGCAGATGGGGATGAGGCAACTGATGGACGGCGACGGTGGTGCGCGCGGGACCGTTTTCGGTGAAGTACTCGTTGTAAACTTCGTTGTATCCAGCGAAATCGTTCATGTTCACCAGGTAAGTGGAAATCTCGACGACATCGCTCAATTTCGCGCCCACGCTGGAGAGAATGTCGCTGATATTGTGGATGACGGCGCGGGTCTGCGTGCGAATGTCGAGTTGCGTCGCGCCCAGGGCGTCGGCTTCCGCGCCGGCGATGGTGTTATCCGCGCGGCGAGAACTGGTGCCGGACACGAAGAGATAATCGCCGGCGCGTTTGATATGCGGAAAATTCCCGCGCGGCTGCGCTTTTCCCGGAACGACTTTGCTTTCCATTACCATCAATCACTCAACTTAACGCAGATATTGTTCAGTTCGGAATAAAAGTTCAAGGAATGTATCCCGCCTTCGCGGCCGATTCCGGAAAGTCCCATACCGCCAAACGGCGTGCGCAGATCGCGCAGAAACCAGCAATTGACCCAGGTGATTCCGACGCGCAGTTTTTCGGCGACGCGGTGGCCGCGCTTGAGATTCGAAGTCCAAACCGAACCTGCCAGGCCGTACTGGGTGCTATTGGCTTTGGCGATGGCCTCTTCGTCAGTATCGAACGGCGCGATATGGCAAACGGGGCCGAAGATTTCTTCTTTTACGCAGCGAGCGGATTCCGGCAGCCCGGTAAAGATCGTGGGCTGGACGTAGAAGCCGCCGTCGCGGCCATCGTCAAATTTTGGAATGCCGCCGCCGGTGATCACCGTCGCGCCCTCTGCCCGCGCCAGTTGATAGTAAGCGAGAACCTTGTCGCGATGGTCTTTGGAAATGAGCGGGCCGGTGGTGGTGGCCTGGTCCATCGGCCAGCCAACGCGCAGAGCCTGGGCCTTTTGATGAAGCGTGGTAACGAAGCGATCGAAGAGCTGGCGCTCGACGTACACGCGTTCCGCGCAAAGACAGACCTGGCCAGTATTGAGGAAGACGGCATCGGCGATACCGTTCACTGTTTCGTCGAAATCGCAGTCGGCGAAAACGATGGCCGCGTTCTTGCCGCCCAGCTCAAAGGAAACCGGCTTCACAGTGGGAGCGACCGCGCGCAGGATGGCCGCGCCGGTGCGCGATTCACCGGTAAAAGTAATCGCGTCCACTCCGGGGTGCGCGGTGAGGAATTCTCCGGCAGAGTCGGGACCGAAGCCGTGAACCACATTGAAGACGCCGGCGGGTACCCCGGCTGTTTGCATGACTTCCGCGAGCAAGGTGGCCGTGGCGGGAGTTTCTTCGGATGGTTTGACGACCACGCAATTGCCGCAGGCCAGCGCCGGAGCTACCTTCCAGGTGAGCAGCAGCAGCGGCAAATTCCACGGTGTGATAATTCCGACGACGCCGAGAGGCTTGCGGACAGCGTAATTGAGCGCGATGACGCCGTCGGGAGTTTCAGTGCGAAATGATTCCAGGCCAGCGGTCTTGATTACGTCGGCGAACGCGCGAAAATTCGCAGCGCCTCGGGGGACGTCAATGCGGGCAGCGAGCGAGATCGGTTTTCCGGTGTCGGCGACCTCCGCGAGAAGAAAATCCTGGAAGCGCGCCTCGATTCCATCCGCGATCCTGTGCAGCAACGCCGCGCGCGCGGGAACCGTCAAGCGGCCCCATTCGCCGGCGAGAGCTTGGCGGGCGGCAGCGACGGCTTCATCTACCTGTTCGCGAGTGGCTTCGGAAACTTGGGCGATTACGGAACCATCGGCGGGGTTCACATCGGGGAACTCGCGCGCGCCGCGCACAAAATGTCCGTTGATATAGTTTTGCAGGAGCTTCACGGAGTCGTCTGCAGTTCTGAGCGCTTCGGCCGCGACGTAATGCGCGGCTGAGGAGCTATTAGACGATACCAAAATCATGAGGCAACGACGAAAAAATTACCGCAGAGGCGCAGCGAACGCAGAGAAAGGCAACGGCGCACGGCCGGGAGTAGCTGTGCCACGTACGCCAATCGGGAGATTGGCATTCCCCCGGGCATCCGCCACCACGGCAGCTGCAAGGAGCCGGCGAGACGCCGGCGCTACTCAAACCTGGCGGCCGTGCCGTAGGTCAACCGAGCCAGCCAGCTTCTACTTGGTGCCCTGTGGCGGAGCCGGCGGAGGCGGTGAATCCTGATGCAAGACCTGGCTGGGGGTGGGCACTTGCGACGCGTCCCAGCCGCCGCCCAAGGCCTCGATGAGTTGGACGCTGGCGGTCATTTGCTGAATGCGCAGATCCACATCCGTTTGTTTATTGCTGAGAAGGGTGGTCTGCGCGGTGATGACGTTGAGATACGGATCGATGCCCAATTTGTAGCGGTCCGTGGCAATTTTCAAATTGCGTTCCGCTGAAGTGACCGCGGTGTCCTGCTGCTGGAGTTCGACGGAAAGAATCCGCAGTGAAGCGAGATTGTCTTCCACTTGTTGAAAGGCGGTCAGGACGGTCTGGCGGTAGTTCGCCACGGTTCCGTCGTATTGCGCGCGGAATTGCAGGACGGTGGCATGGCGCAATCCGCCGTCATAAATAGTTTCGGACAGACTGGGTCCCGCCGAAAAAAACCTGCTGGGCCACGTAAACCAGCTGGTGAAAGACCGCGATTCCAGGCCAATTGACGCGCTGAGAGTGAGGGTCGGATAGTAGGCGGCGTAGGCCACGCCAATCTGCGCGTTGGCTTGTTCCATGAGCCGTTCATTCGCAGCGATATCCGGGCGCCGCTCGAGGAGCTGCGACGGCACGCCGAAGGGAATCGCCGGGGGATTCGATTTCAGCGGGTCCGCGGAAATCGAAAAGGTGGATGCCGGCTGGCCGACCAGCATGGCGATGGCATGTTCGTATTGCGAACGCAGGATGCCGAGGTTGGTGTCCTGCGCTTGGGTGGTTTCGAGCTGCGTTTCGGCTTGGGCTACCGCTTCGTCGGAGTCAATGCCCGTCTCGTAGAGAACCTTGGTGAGATCGAGCGACTCCTGATAAGCGATGACGGTGGAGTCCAGCAATTGCTTCAAGTCGTCCTGCCCGCGAAGCTGAAAATAATCCACGGCGACTTCGGCCTGGGCCGTCAAGCGCGCGTTTTCTAGATCGGCGGCGCTGGCTTGCGCGGAAGCGGTATTGGCACGAACCTGATTGCGAACGCGGCCCCAGAGATCAGGGACCCACGTCGCGTCGAATGGCAAACTGTAAAACACGGAGGTGCCGGGTGTGGTGGCCAGGGAAGCTGCGGCGCCTTGACGCGACCCGGTGATCGCGGGGCCAACGGATACCGTGGGATAGTATTGCGCGCGCGCTTCCTTGACCAAGGCTCGCGCGGCCATGTAGCTGGCCATGGCTGATTGAATATTCTGATTGGAAATATTCACCTGCTCTTCCAGAGCATTCAGTTGCGGGTCATTGAACATCGTCCACCAATTGCCGTGGAGGACGTTGTCTTGCGGTTGAGCCACTTTCCATCCGTCGGTCTTGCTGAAATCGGCGGGAGTGAGTTCTTTGTAAGCCGTGGGAGCCTGCGCGGAGGGCCGCTGGTATTTGGGGCCGACGGTGCATCCGCCAAAGATAAACGCGGCAAGCAGAGTGGAGGCAATTAGAACTTGTGATTTTGCGTGAGTTCTTTCCATTGTAGAAATCTTATGACTCCATTGTGCTACTGATTTGCACGCTGCTCCAAGCAATTGCGAGACGTGTTTCATCAGTCCGCCGACTCCTCTGCCGCAGGAGCTAGCGCGAGATGGTGTCTGCGATCCCAGCGAACGCGCATGCGATCGAGATACAGATAGACGACAGGCGTGGTGTAGAGAGTCAGCACCTGGCTGACGATCAAGCCGCCGATAATGGTGATGCCGAGCGGCTTGCGCAATTCCGAGCCGGTGCCCGTTCCGAAGGCCAACGGTATAGCGCCGCAAATCGCGGCCATGGTGGTCATCAGGATGGGGCGAAAACGCAGCAGGCAGGCCTGGTAGATCGCTTCTTCGGATGTCTTATTTTCCTGACGTTCGGCGGCCAGGGCAAAGTCAATCATCATGATGGCGTTTTTCTTCACGATTCCGATGAGCAGGATGACGCCGATGAGCGCGATGACACTGAGGTCCATATGAAAAAGTAAAAGCGCCAGGAACGCGCCCAGGCCGGCGGAAGGCAGCGTGGACAATATCGTTATGGGATGAATGTAGCTTTCATACAGAATGCCGAGCACGATGTACACAGCCGCGAACGCGGTGATAATCAAATACCACTCGGTCGAAAGAGACGATTGAAACGCCTGCAACGTTCCGGAAAACATTCCGCGAATCGTGGAAGGCACGCCCATTGTCTGCTGCATTTGGGTAATGGCAGCAGCAGCGTCGCTGAGGGCTACACCCGGCGCGAGATTGAAGGATACGGTGACCGACGGAAACTGGCCCTGGTGATTGACCGAGAGTGGAGCCGTGGTCGGCGCGAAATGCGTGACGGCGCCGAGCGGGACTTCCTTACCCACGGATGGGCGGATATAAATGTCGTTTAGCGAAGCGGGATCCTGCCAGAACTGCGGAGCGACCTCCATCACCACGTGATATTGATTCAAGGGCGTGTACATAGTGGAAACCTGCGCCTGACCGAACGCTTCGTACAACGTGTTGTCAATCATTTGCGGGGTGATGCCCAAGCGCGACGCGGTGTCGCGATCGTAAACCAGCGAAGCCTGCAAGCCACTGTTCTGCTGATCGGTATTGACGTCGGTGAGGATGCGCAGTTTGCGCATTTCCGTGAGGAGGCGCGGGCCCCAGTCCACCAGCTCATCAATATTGTCACTCTGAATCGTGTACTGATACTGCGCGCTGCTCTGGCGACCGCCGATGCGCAAGTCCTGGCCGGCTTGCAGGAACACAGTTGCCCCTGGAATGGAAATCAGTTTGGGGCGCAGGCGATCGATCACCTGGCTGGAACTGATTTTCCGTTCCTCGAGCGGCTTAAGGGCCAAATAGATGAATCCCGTGTTGACGGCTCCGCCGCCGCCGGTGAACGCTCCGACATTCTGCACCGCCGGGTCCTTCTTGATAATGTCCACGAAACGCAACGTGAGTGACTGCATGGCCTGAAAGGAAATGTCCTGGGCTCCCTGAATACCGCCGAAGACAGTGCCATTATCCTGCTGGGGAAAGAAACCCTTAGGCACGATCAAGAAAAGGAAGATGTTGAGGCCGATGGTTACAAGTAGCACAAAAAGCGTGATGGCGGAGTGTTGGAGCACCCATCGTAAAGTACGCTCATAGAATCCCAACATGCCACTGAAGACTTTTTCACTCGCCCGATAGGCTCGCCCATGTTTTTCTTCACTGTGACTCTTGAGAAGCTGGGAGCACATCATGGGCGTGGTGGTCAAGGAAATGGCGAGCGACACCATGATCGCCACCGACAAAGTAACCGCGAACTCGCGGAAGAGGCGTCCGACGATCCCGCCCATCAAGAGGATGGGAATGAATACGGCAATCAGGGAGAGGCTGATGGAAAGTACAGTGAACCCGATCTCACCGGCGCCCTTCAGCGCGGACTCCATGGGGCTCATGCCCTGCTCGAGATAGCGGGAAATGTTTTCGATCACGACGATGGCATCGTCCACCACAAAGCCCGTAGCGATGGTCAGCGCCATCAGTGACAGGTTGTCTATGCTGTAATTGCACAGGTACATCACGCCAAAGGTGGCGATCAGAGAAACCGGGACCGCAACGCTGGGGATCAGGGTGGCGCGCACGTTGCGGAGAAACAGAAACACGACCAAGATCACCAAACCTACCGAAATTATCAGCGTCCGTTCGACATCTTTCACCGACGCTCTGATCATGGTGGTGCGATCAAGAACCACGGTGAAGTCCATCGCCGCGGGGATGGACGCCGCTAGCGAGGGCATGGCGTCGCGGATGCGGTCCACGGTGTCAATGATGTTGGCGCCCGGCTGGCGAAAAATGATCAACAAGACGCACGGTTTGCCGTTCATGAATCCGGCCGCGCGGATGTTTTCGACTGAGTCCACCACATCCGCGACGTCGGAAAGCTTGATGGCGGCCCCGTTGTGGTATCCCACCACGAGATTTTGGTAATAGTCGGCTTTCAAGAGCTGATCATTGGCGGTGATATCAGTAGTGATTTGGCCGTCGCTGATTTGCCCTTTCGCCAGATTGGCATTCTGCTGGCTCAACATGGACGTCACGTCCTGCAAGCCAAGGCCGTAGCTATTCAGCTGCGTGGGATTGAGTTCTACGCGCACCGAGGGAAGCGAGCTGCCGCCGACGCTGACCTGTCCGACGCCCTGAATCTGCGAAAGCCTTTGCTGGATGATGGTGGAGGCGGCGTCATACATTGGCCCGCGATCGTAAACGTTGGAGGTCAGTGCCAGCAGCATGATCGGGGAGTCGGCGGGATTGACCTTGCGATAGGTGGGATTGCTCGGAAGGTTTGCCGGCAGATAGCTGCGGGCGGCATTGATCGCGGCTTGGACGTCCCTTGCAGCGCCGTCAATGTTGCGATTCAGATCGAACTGCATGGTGATGCTGGTGGTGCCGAGGAAACTGGAAGAGGTCATTTCCGTGATGCCCGCGATGCGGCCGAACTGGCGCTCCAAAGGCGTGGCGACTGACGAAGCCATGATTTCCGGGCTGGCTCCGGGCAAGCTCGCGGCGACGGAAATGGTGGGGAAATCAATCTGCGGAAGAGCGGACACCGGCAGCACCTGGAAAGCCACAGCGCCAGCGAGAGCAATGGCCACAGTGAGCAGCGTGGTGGCGACCGGCCGATGAATGAATGGCGAGGAGATACTCATGGCTAATCCGCGGGGACCGACTCCGTGGTTCCGTGGCCGGCGCGCGATGCGGCAACTTTCTTGGCCAGATCATCAAAGAAAATGTAAATCACCGGCGTGGTGTATAGCGTCAGGACTTGGCTAAGCAAAAGGCCGCCGACCATGGCAATGCCAAGAGGCTTGCGCAGCTCGGAGCCGATGCCGGTGCCTAACGCCAGGGGGAGACCGCCGAGAAGCGCGGCCATGGTGGTCATCATAATGGGGCGAAAACGCAGCAAGCAGGCCTCGTAGATGGCGTCCTCGGAGCTCATGCCGTGCTTGCGTTCGGCTTCCAGAGCGAAGTCAATCATCATGATGCCGTTCTTCTTCACGATGCCGATGAGCAGGATAATTCCTATGAGCGCGACGACGCTGAGTTCCTGGCCGCAGATGAGCAAGGCGAGGATGGCGCCCACTCCGGCGGAAGGCAGCGTGGAAAGAATCGTGATGGGATGGATGTAACTCTCGTAGAGCACGCCGAGCACGATGTAAACGGTGACGAGAGCCGCCAGAATCAAGATTGGCTCGTTGGCCAGCGAAAGCTGGAACGACGCGGCGGTGCCCTGAAATGCCGCCTGAACACTGAGCGGCATTCCAATATCCTGCTGGACTTTATCAATCGCTTTAGTCGCCTCGCCCAGCGACGCGTCTGGTGCGAGATTGAAGGAGATGGTGACCACCGGGAATTGTCCCTGATGATTCACCGATAATGGCGCGGTTCTGGATTCGAAATGGGTGAACGCGCTGAGCGGCACCGCGGCTCCATTGGGCGTAGAGACCGCCGTGGGATTAGCAGAGCCGGAAGCTCCCCCGGCCTTGGTGGCCGCGGGGCTGGGAGACGAATTGGCATTGCCGGAAGCGGTGCTGGCAGTGACCACGTTGCTGTTGGAGGTGGGAGAGGTGGTCAATGAATTGGAAGCGAGCGCAGACCGAACGTAAATATCCTGCAGCTTCGAGGGATTCTTCTGGAAGTCCGGCATGGTTTCCAGAATCACGTGATACTGATTCAGCTGCGTGTACAGCGTGGTCACTTGCCGCTGGCCAAATCCGTCGTAGAGCGTTTGATCGATGGCGGAAGGCGTGATGCCCATGCGCGAAGCGGTCACGCGATCGATCACCAGCGCGGCAGCCAGGCCGCCGGTCTGCTGGTCGGTGGCGACGTCGCGCAGCTCGGGAATTTGC
>Ga0209447_10000546_pt1 | contig 10496 bp, 8 predicted proteins | sample BogFormECP04_OM3_FD_188243 | JGI IMG/M metagenome (GOLD analysis project Ga0209447, IMG submission 188243) | Bog forest soil microbial communities from Calvert Island, British Columbia, Canada - ECP04_OM3 (SPAdes) (version 2) | ecosystem: Environmental > Aquatic > Freshwater > Wetlands > Bog ... | reverse complement strand
CGAACGCGACGTTTAGATGCGCTTACGCGTCGACGTCTCGCGGCCCACCGCATGTTAAGATTCCCGCGCTCTGCCCATGTTCAAGAAAATCCTGATCGCAAATCGCGGCGAAATTGCCGTACGCGTCGTGCGCGCGTGCCGCGAACTCGGCATCGCCAGCGTCGCGATCTATAGCGACGCGGATCGCGCCTCCCTCCACGTCCGCATGGCGGACGAAGCGTACCGCGTGGGTCCCGCGCCTTCGCGCGAAAGCTACCTCGTAATTGACAACGTAGTCGCCGCAGCAAAGCGCTCCAGTTGCGACGCGATTCATCCCGGTTACGGATTTCTCGCCGAAAATGCTGCGTTCTCACGCGCCTGCGCCGAAGCGGGCATCACTTTCATCGGCCCGTCGCCCGAGGCAATGGAAAAATTGGGATCGAAGACCGCCGCCCGGCATCTCGCGCGCCAAGCCGGCGTCCCAACCGTACCCGGCACACTCGAGGCGGTAGAAAATCCCGAGACCGCCGAACGCATCGCCAATGAAACCGGCTACCCCATCGCACTCAAAGCCATCGCCGGCGGCGGCGGCAAAGGAATGCGGCGCGTCGAGCGCGAATCCGATTTAGCCGCAGCTTGGCGCGACGCCTCGTCCGAAGCGCTCAACGCATTCGGCGACGCCCGCCTCTACATCGAGAAATTTCTCCCCCGGCCGCGCCACATCGAAATCCAGGTGCTCGGCGATTCGCGCGGCGCAATCGTCTATCTAGGAGAGCGCGAATGTTCCGTGCAGCGCCGCTATCAAAAAGTGATCGAGGAAGCCCCATCGCCAGTGATGACCCACGAGTTGCGCCAGATGATGGGCCACGCAGCCGTGAAGCTGGCCCGCGCCGGCGCATACACCAATGCCGGCACTCTCGAATTCCTGGTGGATGAAGCGCGCAATTTTTATTTTCTGGAGATGAACACGCGCCTGCAGGTCGAGCATCCGGTCACCGAACTCGTCACCTCGCTCGATCTAGTCAAGCTGCAAATTCGCATCGCCGCCGGAGAGCCGCTGCCACTCGTGCAAAATGAAATCGAAATCCACGGCCACGCCATCGAGTGCCGCATTTATGCCGAAGATCCCGACAATCAATTCTTCCCGTCTCCCGGTAAAATTCTGGATTGCGAAGCCCCGTCAGGCCCGGGGATTCGATGGGATTGCGGCGTCTATACCGGCTGGAGCGTGCCCAGCGAGTACGATCCGCTGCTCGCCAAGCTGATCGCCTGGGGCGCCGACCGACGCGAAGCGCTCGCCCGGCTCGAACGCGCGCTCGGTGAAACCAGTTTCCTCGGTATTCGCACCAACATCGAATTCCTACGCCGCGTAGTCGCCGAAAATGATTTCATTCGCGGCGACATTCACACCAAATGGCTCGACGAATACCTAAGCCGAGAGAAGAAGCCCGTAGAATCCTCCGCCGACTCGGCGGAAGAAGATGCCGCGATTATCGCGGCGGCTCTGTGGCACTCCTCGCACAATGGCGCGGCGACGACGGCCACCGGCCGCGCTAACTGCTCAGTGGCCGAATCGCGATGGAAGTCCGAAGCGCGCCACGACCAGCTCGACCGAACGCCGAGGCGTCCATGAATTTCATGCGCAAGATTGCAAGCGAAAGCGGGGCAGCGGCGTGAAGCTCGAAGTCGAAATCGCGAGCCAGCCGGGCTCCAGCAGGAACAAGCCGAGACAGATCGAATTAACGCGCGCCGCCGAGCGATACGAATGTCGCATCGACGGTCGGCTCGTCGAAGCAGATATCTGCGAGATTTCTGATGGAATTTATTCGATCTTAATCGGCGGCCGCTCGCTCGAAGTTCATGTCGAAGCACGCGGCCAAGCCCTGCGGATCACGAGCGGCGCGTCAGAATTCGAGGCCATCGTCACCGATCCGCGCCGCTATCGCAAAGGCGCCGGCTCAATCCTCGCCGAAGGCCGCCAGCAAGTAACCGCCCCAATGCCAGGAAAAGTGATCCGAGTCCTGGTAAAAGCAGGCGACAAAGTCGCAGCAGGCCAGGGCATCGTGGTAGTAGAAGCGATGAAAATGCAAAACGAAGTGAAATCCCCTAAAGCGGGCACCATCGAAAAGTTGATAGTAACGGAAGGGCAGCCTGTTAACGCAGGCGATGCGCTAGCAGTAGTGGTCTAAGTAGCGCCGGCGTCCCCGCCGGCATCTTACGACCACAAAACCAGCCAACACCGAAACTCACGGACGGACTCACAACCAAGCTAACATCAACGCACAAATTTCCAACCAAGTAAATCGGCTCAACGAATGATTTCGAGATTTACCGAGCAGCGTTACTTTGCGGTGTCCCCAGCCGGCAGCTTCCCAGCCGATTCCAAAACCTGCCGCGCCAGATAATTCACCACATGCGAGTCATCCCGCGCCGCCGAAAGATAAGCCACGCGCAAAAGCTGTTCCTTGCGATTCCTTAAAGTCTCGCGAATCGAATTCTGCACCTGCGGATCCGAAAGCTCGCGCTGCCCCGCCGATTCCTTGGCAATCAATTTCAAAATCACGTAGCCGCCCGCCCGCACCGGAATCGGCCGGCTAATTTCTCCAGGCCGCAAAGAAAGAACCATCTTCTTCAATGCTGGGTCCGACTGGTTAAAAGACGACTCGCCATGAAATCCCAGATCGCCGCCCGTCGAGCTGGCCGTATCTTCCGAATAATCCATAGCCAGCTGAGAAAAATCCGCCCCGGAATTCAATTTTTGCTCGAGCATCTGAATCTTACGCGCCGCGTCCGCGTCGTTCGTGGCTTTATCATTCTTGCGATTATGCACCGACGGATCCGGGTGCGACGAAACCACAATCTGCGCGATATGATATTGTGGCTCGGCAACATTAAATTGCGCCCGGTTCTTCTCGTAAAAATCCTTCACGTCCTGATCGGTAATCGAAATTTTCGCCACGATCTCGCGGTTCACCAATTTCTGAATGGTGAGCTGCCGCCGCAAATCCGACTTCAAATCGTCAACGGTGAGCCCCGCATCCTTCAGCTTCTTCTGAAATTCATCCTCGGTGTAAGGGCTCTTCTCTTCGGTAAATTTATCTTCCACTTCGGCATCGCTGGCCACCAGTCCCTGTTTGGTGGCGCGCTCCAGCAGAATTTCATTATTGATGAGTTCGTCGAGGATGCTCAGTTTCAGCGAGAGGGATTCTTCCTGCGAAGGCGCAGCCGCTTCAGGATTCACGCGGTTGCGATAATATTTTTCCACTTCCTGCCGCGTGATGTCCTTGCCATTTACGGTGGCCCACACGTCCGGCCCAGGCGCCACTTCGGCACGCTTGCAGGAAACCGCCAACGTGCCCGCAAGGAGCATCGCCAGCAGCGCCAAAATTCTTTTCAAAAGGAATCCTCCGCAGGTGCCGGAATCAGGCGGCCTTCTTGACGCGGCCGGCGCGGATGCAAGCAGTGCAGACGCGCACGCGCTTGTGCACGCCGTTAACCACAGCTTTCACTCGTCGAAGATTGGGATTCCAGCGCCGCCGCGTCACATTATTCGCGTGGCTGATGTTGTTGCCGAAACTCGGCTTCTTGCCGCAAATATCGCATTCCATTGCCATAGCTAGCTCCACTGTGAAATATGCAGAATAGCTGAATTTTAATGCTACCAGAGAACGCCCCACGCCCAAAGCGGATTGCGCGTTTTGTCAGGGCATGACTTCAGTCATGCCACAAATGCCCCCAAATCAGTAAGGCTTTAGCCGCTGAGGTCCTGTTTTTGGAACTCTCACGCAGACTATTAAGCGCCTAGCTCTACGTCCCCAACTTGTGTGCCGGCGCGAGATCCCAAACTCGCCAAAATTCCGCCATCTCCGCAGACTTACCCAGCGTGACGCGAATGTAGTTATCCAGCGGCGGAAACGGACGCCCGATCAACACGCCATTCTTCTTGAAATGCTCGATCACTTGCGGCGCCGGCCGTTGCGCGTTCATCATCACGAAATTCGCATTCGAATCGATCGTCGCCAGTTTGCGCGCTTTGGCTTGATTGGAAAATTCCTGCCGATTCTCGCCATTGTTTTTCACGCAAGCGCGCACGAACTCTTGATCCTCGAGCGCGCTGACCGCCGCCGCTAAATTCACGCCCGCCGGAATGCAACGCGCCGAAAGTTTTTCCGCTACTTCCGGAGAAGCCACCGCATACCCGACGCGAATTCCCGCCAGCCCATAAACTTTCGAGAACGTGCGCGCAACAATCAAGCGGTCATCATCCACAGGCTTATCAATAAACGACGCATAGCTCGCCGTCGACGGCACGAAATGATGATAAGCCTCGTCGATCAGCACCATCGCAGTGCGGGGCAGTTTCCGAAGAAAATCTTCAATCCCCGCCCGCGGCGTAATGCTCGCCGTCGGATTATTCGGATTGCAAATGTAAATCAATCCCGTCGAAGCATCCGCTTTTGACAGCATGGCGCCAAGATCGTGCCCGAAACTTTTATCGAGCGGCACGGTGATCACTTCGGATCCTTCAATCTGCGCCGCGTGCCCTGGCAATTCAAAAGTCGGAGACGCGGTGATAATTTTCTTACCCGGCCCCGCGAAGGAAGCCACCGCGGTAGTCAAAATCTCGCTCGACCCGCACCCAAAAACAATCCGCTCCGCCTTGATGCTATGCAGCGCCGCCACGCGATCGCGCAATTCGTCATCCTGCGCCAGCGGATAGCGATTCGCCGCATGCACCGTCCCGCGCATCGCCGCAATCACTTTCTCAGAAGGCCCATAAGCATTCTCGTTGCGGCTCAAAATCACCGGCCCAGCCGAACCGCTCGACGCAGGGAAAGGCAGCGCCGCTCCAAGTCCAATTTCCGCCAACGAAGGCAGCGCAGCGGTGGCGGCAGCTCCTATTCCAAGTTGACGAAACAAATCTCGACGGCTAATCGGCATAGCATCCCCCCGAAATCAGAAAGGCTCAGTTGATAGCAAGGAACCCCTCGCCACGCAACAAATAGTGTAAATTGACGGTTGCTCGAAAACGCGCAAGGAAACTCCACCAAATGAAAGCCGCCGTCCTGCACGAATTCAAAAAGCCGCTGGCGATCGAAGAAGTCGCGCGCCCGCAGATCGCCGCCGATGAAGTGCTGATCGCAGTGGAAGCCTGCGGCGTCTGCCATTCCGATCTGCACGTAGCCGAAGGCGACTGGAAACAATTCGCCGGAATCGTAAAAAAGCCGCTGATCCCCGGCCACGAAGTGGCAGGCCGAGTAGCCGAAGCGGGCGCCAGCGTCCACGATCTAAAAATCGGCGATCGCGTAGGAGTCCCGTGGCTCTACTGGTCCTGCGGCGAATGTGAATTTTGCAAAGAAGGATGTGAAAATCTCTGCGTGAAGCAAAGCATTACCGGCGTCACCGTGGACGGCGGTTTCGCCGAATTTCTAAAAGTTCGAGCTACTCACGCCACGCGGATTCCGGACAGCCTTTCCGCATTCGAGGCCGCCCCGCTTTTTTGCGCCGGCGTAACAGTCCATCGCGCGCTAAAAAAAGCCAAGATCTCGCGAGGCCAGCGCGTCGCTATCTTTGGCGTAGGAGGCCTCGGCCACCTGGCGATTCAATTGGCCCAAGCACTCGGCGCCGAAATCACCGCCGTCGATATTTCGGAAAGCAAACTCGAAACCGCCCGCACTCTCGGCGCAACAAAAACTCTGAACGCAGCAACAACCGATATCGCCAAAGAATTCCGTCGCAGCGGCGGCGTCCACGTAGCAATGGTCACCTCAGGCTCAAAAGCCGCCTACGATTCAGCTTTTGCAGCTCTGCGTCCCACCGGAATATTGCTAGTAGTAGGCCTGCCCGCCGAAGACATCTGTTTCCCGCCGATAATGATGGCCGCCCGCGAGGTTCGCATCCGAGCCTCGGCCGTAGGCACGCGCGAGGATCTCCGCGAAGTCCTCGCATTAGCCGCCGAAGGAAAAATCCGCTGTGAAGTAGCAGCCCGCCCGCTCGCGCAAATCAACGAAATCCTCGATCAAATGCGCCGCGGCGAAATCTCCGGCCGCATAGCAGTCACCCCGCATTAATTACTACGCGGCTGAAAGCATGGTAGCCGCGCCGAAAGCCATGTAACTACACTTGGAAGAACACCTGCGAAAAAAAGCAACTGGTCGCCCCCGTGAAAAATCCATTAAACTAACAGTGCTGTCCGTGGGCGTGTAGCTCAGCTGGGAGAGCACCTGCTTTGCAAGCAGGGGGTCGCCGGTTCGATCCCGGCCACGTCCACCAATTCTTTCAATCACCCAAAGCTTCCCGCTGGCGCAGGCAGCCTGCCGGCGTTTTTGACTGTCCGCGCTGGTACCGCAACCCAGCTCCACTCACGACATGTGGTGACTGAAATGCTTGTCGTGGGCTTTGTACGGGAGGGTCTTGGTCTATAGGCCCTCCCGCCTTTCGGCCCCGCACGAAGGTGTTGCCGTTAAGTCCCGCCTTTTGCCGTCGTAGTTGCCACACAGCCAGGAGTGCCTCTGCTACTCGGACAACGTGGTACAGGAGGTAGGCTACGGCGCGGAGGGAGAAGTCGATAGATCCACGCGTGAATTCGGGGGATGGCGATCGCGGCGGCTCTGTTTCGGAACCATTGCGCGGACCACGCTCTTATTAATGTCATAGTTCGTGTGTGCCGCCGCAGGGCTTTCGATGAGCCCAAACCAGCGCCAGGCGTTCTTCGCGGGGCGATTGATTATCTGTACATGCTTCGCGCTCCAATCCTGCGCCGCGAGTTGGGCCAGCTCGGGAACCTGCCACGTAAGCAAATCGTCCGGGTCGCTCCAAGCTAAGATTTGCGGAGGAGCTTTCTGCGCCTGGCTGCGGAGGTTGCCCCAGTTGTCGAGATGGACTCGGAGGTTCTTGGTGGCGTCCAAGCTGGCGAGTTCGAGAAGCCTAACCTGATTGGCCATGAAGTAGGCGTAGGAGGTTTGACTGAGGACTCGTTCGAATCTACTTTGCCAATCGGGTTGGGTGACAGCTTGCGGGTCGCTTTGCAAATCGAGTGCAGAGAACAGGAGGTAGCTCCCTAGGCTATGGGACACGACTACAAATTCCTGTGCGCCGGCCGGGGTAACTGAAGCCAGAACGAGCTCGCGGATGCCTTCGACAAGGTATTTGCGCATGGGCCCGACGGCCAGGAGCGCATCGGCAAAGCCCCAGTCGAGAATATCGCGTTTTAACCGGCGATTGATCAGGGCGGGCTGCGGCCAGGGCGGGACGCGGCGCTGGATTTCTTCGTTGGTTATCCACGCGTAGGATTTGAACCTGTCTTCCTGAGTGGAATCCTTCGAGGTAGTGGCTGAGCAGGTGGCTATATGTTTCTCGTCGCGATCGACGAGGGCCGCCTCCATGGCGACGATCTGGCGGCATTTCGCGGAAAAGACCAGCGGCCACCAATTTATTTCGTGGAGGTATATAGTTGTGCCGTTTTTGCGGACAAGCTTGTAGTGATCGACAAAAGGGGCCGCGGCGTGCCAGTCGTCGCTGGTACTCCAGATTTCCTGGCCGAGATAGAGCAGTGGAGGAGGCGCTGTGTTGTGCCCGAACTCCGCTTCGTTGGCGTAGTTCCTTCCCTGGAATTCGCCCATTTTCGTGGTGCAGCCGATCTGTTTGCAAAAGCTGGTTCTGAATTGTTGCGACACCTGGAAGTCCTGCGGAGCAGTTTTGGGATTGGGCGCATCTATACCCATGCCATGGACGTAGAAGATGTGAAGCTGGATTTCGCCATTGTCTGCTCGATGGAGAGACCCGGCGAGGGACGATGTTGTTTGCGCCTGGGGTGCGGCGGCGGATTGTCCCCACGCCGTAGTCAGATCGCACGTGAGAACCAGCGCCAAGAGTGCTGCTACTTGGTTGCGACGCTGCATAAGGAACATTCCCGGCCAGAACAAGAAGGCCATCGCGAACGCACGCTAGTACAGGAGTACTGTATTAGCTCGAACAGCTAACAACCGGCTATGGACTTTACCGCTGCGTTATATAAATTCAAAGCACAACTTTAAACGGCGATGAGCGCCGGAAGAGAAGAAATGTTGACTGAGGTGGCCATGACTTCCGAGGAAGTCTTCCGCAATTATTCCGCGGCGCTGGACAGCGGCGATCGCCAAGCGCTCGCGGCGCTGGTGCACGAAGATTTTCAGCTGGAAGGCGCCGGCCTTGACGGCATCGGCAAGGCCGCCTTCATCGCCGCCATGAATGCGCAGATGGACGCTTTCCCCGACTATTCCGAGAATCCCAGCGATATCGAGGAACGCGGCGATCGCGTCTCATTCGTCGCGCACGTCACCGGCACGCAACGCGGCGCTCTCGTGCTCCCTGGAATCAAGCCCGTCGCGCCCACCGGAAAATCCATTCATCTTCCGCCCGAGCCCGCCTGGGTTCAGGTGCGCGATGATCAACTCGTCCGCTACCACGTCACCGCAGTTCCCGACGGAGGCATCCAGGGGATTTTGAGCCAGCTCGCCTAGCGCGCGCCATTTGGCTGTTCATTCTTTGCTGATTTGGCCCGTTTTCTCACGATTCCAGCTTAAATGTGTTCACTAGTGAACAGAAACCCGCAGCAGCTCAGCATAAGATGTTGCCCTGTGGGTGAGGCGAGAGAGCGTAGGCGAAAACTAACTCAAGAGCTTCCGGCCGAACAAAAGGAAGTCGCGCTCTTGCCGGAATCGGCTCGGCTGGACAACGAATCACTTCTCGGCGATCCCCGGCAGACCCGCCATCCATTTTCCCAAATCACAGTTCCCGCTGCGATCGAACCCCAGTCGAATCAGATTGAAATCGATCTTACTTACAATCCCGAAGTGCTCGGCCTCGATTCAATCGCCATCGAAGAAGAATTTGTACCTGCAGCGCCACTGCATCCGCGGCCGCTACTTCCCAGCCGAGTCGCCATCATCGGGAACTATCTTCCCAGGCGCTGCGGCATCGCCACTTTCACCACCGACCTTTGCGACGCCATCCACGCCGAATACGATTCCACCGAATTGCTTGCCCTCCCGGTCAACGACACGCCCGAAGGCTACAACTATCCGGCGCGCATCCGCTTCGAACTCGCCCAAGATGAGCTGGCTTCCTACCGCCAGGCCGCCGATTTTCTAAATTTCAGCAACATCGATTTGGTCTGCCTGCAGCACGAATACGGAATTTTCGGTGGCCCAGCCGGCGCCCACATTCTCGAACTTCTGCGCCGTCTGCACATGCCCGTAGTCACCACGCTGCACACGGTGCTCCGCGAGCCGGATCCCGACCAGCGCATGGTAATGGAAGAAATTGCAGCTATTTCGGATCGCCTGATCGTCATGAGCCGGCAATCCGCCGAACTTTTGCAGGAAGTTTTCCACGTCCCACTATCCAAGATCGATCTGATTCCCCACGGCATTCCCGATTTGCCCTTTATCGATCCCAATTTTTACAAAGATGGCTTCGGGACCGAAGGCAAGGACGTCCTGCTCACCTTCGGCCTGCTCTCGCCGAACAAAGGCGTCGAAAATGTAATCCAGGCCCTCCCGGCAATTCTGAAGCATCATCCCAATGTCGTTTACATGATTTCCGGAGTCACCCATCCGCATGTTCTCCGCCACGAAGGCGAGAAATACCGGCGCTATTTGCATAACCTCTCGAAAGAACTGGGCGTTGAGAGCCAGGTGATCTTTCTGAATCGCTTCGTGAGCCCCGAGGAGCTGGTCGAGCTGATTGGCGCCGCCGACATTTACATCACGCCCTACAAATCCAAAGGACAAGTCGTCTCCGGCACGCTCACCTACGCCCTAAGCGCCGGCAAAGCCATCATCTCCACGCCGTATTTACATGCCACCGAGCTGCTCGCCGAAGAGCGCGGCGTCCTCGTCCCCTTCGACGATCCAGCCGCGATTGCCGCAAAAACCGTAGAGCTCCTCGACAACAGCACCGCCCGCCACGCCATGCGCAAACGCGCCTATCTCTACACTCGCGACATGGTCTGGCATCGCGTCGCACAACAATATATGGGCAGTTTCGAGCGCGTTTACAACGAGCGCCTCCGAAAGCCCCGCGCCACTTTTTCCGCCCGCAACACCGAAAAAGCCCTCGATCTACTTCCGCCCATAAATCTCGATCACCTCAGCCGCATGACCGATCAAACCGGAATCATCGAACACGCCATCTTCGTGATTCCGAACTATCCCGAAGGCTATGCCACCGACGATAATGCTCGCGCACTGATCGTCACCGTTCTTCTCGAAGAATTCGGCAGCACGGCCCAGAAGGAAACTGCCGACCTGGCCTCGCGTTACCTCGCTTTTTTGTGGCTCGCTTATGATCCGGTCACCAAAAGATTTAGAAATTGCTTGAGCTACGACCGCCAGTGGCATGAACCCGAAGCTTCGGAAGACAGCCATGGCCGCGCGCTCTGGGGCCTCGGCACCGTTCTCGGCAGATCCGGCAATTCAGGCCTCCGAGGAGCCGCGGGGCGCCTTTTTGAATTAGCCTTTCCCTCGGCCGTCGAA
>Ga0209447_10000545_pt1 | contig 10507 bp, 6 predicted proteins | sample BogFormECP04_OM3_FD_188243 | JGI IMG/M metagenome (GOLD analysis project Ga0209447, IMG submission 188243) | Bog forest soil microbial communities from Calvert Island, British Columbia, Canada - ECP04_OM3 (SPAdes) (version 2) | ecosystem: Environmental > Aquatic > Freshwater > Wetlands > Bog ... | reverse complement strand
GCACTCGTGCAAACCAAGTCGCCCGCCGACTTCGACGACGCCTTTCGCGATTTCGCTTCGCGCGGATTCAACCTCATCTTCGCCCACGGCTTCGAGTACACCGACTCCGCGCTCGAGGTAGCGCAAAGCTTTCCCGATACGTACTTCGTAGTCAGCTCAGGCAGCCAGTCCTCGGTGAATGTCGCCTCGATCACCTTCAATGTCGATCAGGCGACCTATGTGGAAGGCGTGCTGGCGGCCGGCGTCTCGAAAAGCGGAGTGGTAGGCGCGGTAGGTGGCATAGAACTGCCGTCGATCAAATTATTCTTCGAGGGCTTCAAGCGCGGCTTTCTTTCAGTGAATCCTAAAGGCCGCATTCTGATCAGCTATACCGGCAATTTCGACGACGTCGGCGCGGCCAAGGAAGCGGCGCTCGCACAGATTGGGCAGGGCGCCGACGTTCTCATCCACAATGCCGACGCGGCGGGCCTCGGTGTTTTCCTCGCGGCCGAGCAAGGACATGCTTACGCGTTCGGCGTATTCACCAATCAGAACAACGTCGCTCCCGACGTAGTCCTGGCCAGCGCTGTCACTTCGACTCCATTGGCCTTCCTGAAGATCGCAACCGAGGTCAAAGAGAAGCGGTTTCATTCGGGGATGCTGGAGTTCGGAATGCAGGATGGGATGGTGACGGTGGTATTCAATCCTAAGCTTGAGTCGCAAATTCCCGCACCAGCGCTGGATCGCGCACTCAAAGTCGAGCACGACCTGGCGACCGGCAAGCTAGTCCTTCCGCCGGACGTCCTACCCGCTCAGCCCGCCAAGTAGGCTGTCCTGCCTATTTCCCGGTGCCCTGCAGCTGAATCGTCTGGTTCGCGTTCGCCGCGTTGTCGAAGATAGTTACCGACGAGAACACGGTACCCTGCGAAGCCGGAGTAAATAATACTGTCAGCTTGCACTTCTTCTTGGGCGGGAGTTGCACGGGGCAATTCGTCCCGCCGATCGCGAACTGCTGGGGACTGGTCAGCGTCACTGTGGTTAGCGGATTGCCGAAAGTAATCGGCGATCCATGCTTGGCCGTGTTGCTGACCTTCAAGGTGACGCTTTTAGTCTTTCCCACTTTTACTTTGCCGAAATTCACGCTCCACGGTTTGACCTTCAGCGTCTCGGGAACTGCGGTAGGTGTCGAGCCAGGTGTCGGTGTCGCCGTAGGAGTCGGTGTCGCAGTCGGAGTTCCTCCGGTCGCGGTAGCAGTCGGCGTCGGAGTGGGAGTTGTTCCGGTCGGAGTAGCTGTAGGCGTAGGAGTCGCGCCACCGGAGCCGAATGCCATCACCAGGTTGTAGGCATTGACGGTTCCGATGCCGGTGCTGAAATTCCATCCGGGTGCCGCCTCATAGGCCGGATCAAAAGCCGAGTTCGAGGTCGACAGCACGCCATACTTACCCGATGGCATGTAGCAGTTCTGGGTTCCGGTGCATGGCACATCGGAGTCGCCCTGGGTCACGTTATAGAAAATGCACGAGCCGGCCGCTGCGTTGCCGAGGGTTGAGTTACATGAGGAGGTGCCGCCGGCGTCGTACTCGGCAGCGGCAATCGAGTAGTAAGCGGAATTCGGATTACCTTGCCGGCTGCCGGTTTTCTCGTTTATCAGCGACTGGATTGCGGCCATTATCGGCGCCGCGAACGACGTGCCGCCGTATCCCGCCCACGTGAGCGGTGCGCCGGTGCATGCCACTCCGCCGCCGGATTTGTCGGAATAGCAGACCAGGTAGTAGTGGTTCCAGACGCCGTCGGCGGCGAACAAAGACAGGTCGGGGAGGTCGCGCACGTGGTCGTTCGGATTGCCTGCAATCGATTGCCACGATGGCTTCGCATATCCCGCGCAACTACCGCCGACGTCGCCGTTGTTGGGCGCCGTGCCGGTCGCGCATGCACTCGGTCCGCCGCTGCCGGCAACTACTCCCAGCCCTTCATTCGCGTTGCACAGACTCGACGATCCATAGGTCGAAGGAAAATCAAGATAGCTCGCGATCAATCCGCTGGCGCATGTGTCATTCCATGGAATTTCCGGAACATAGGACAGCGCCGACCCGAAGGTGGCGCCGTTCGAGTTGCTCCAGTAAGTGCTGGTGGCGTTCGCATAGGTATCGCCGAAATCAGTGCCGCCCATCGCCACATTGTACGGTGTCGACGCGAATCCGCTGACTGCTATGCCATGAGTCGCCGCCTTGGCCGTTTGCGACTCCGAGCTGGCCGCGCCGGAATCACCCGCGGACACGAATACCGATACACCTTCTGTAACCGCCAGCTGATACAACCCTTTGATATAAGCGTTTTGCGACGCACCCAGCTCGGCTTCGGACTCACCATAGCTGATACTGACGATGGCAGGCGGCGTGTCCGATTCGTTGAGCAGGTTGCTGAGCGCGATAAAGCCGCCGAAGGTAATAGCAGTATCCGCGCACGAGGCCATCTCTATGGCCGCGTTGGGAGCGGCCGCGCTTGACCATTCCACGTCGATAGCCGCTTCCGAATCCGCGTCATTGACACCAGGATCCTCGCAGTTGCCGGGATGCACTTCGCTCAGCGATCCTTCCGGGTAGGCGCTCGCAAGCCCGAACACGCTGCGGAAAGTGTTCCAGTCGGAATTGGAATTTTTATAAAGGTCGGTATCTTCGAGCACGACGATCGTTTGTCCCTGGCCCGAGTAACCCGCGGCAAACAGCGGGTTCAAATTGTAAATTGTGGCAAGGTCCGCCGGCACCACGGTGTAACAGTCGCCGCTGGTCACGTCGTCGCAGCTGGAGAAGGTGTAGGAAGTCCGCGGATGGTTCATCGCATGCGGCCGGAAATCGTTGAGCGACACCACGCCGATAACCACCGGCGCCAGCGCCGCAGGAATTTGCGGGTCGCTCATGTTGGCGATATGCGCCTCGCCGTTCACGTCGAGATTGTGAATCTCGGTATGGAACGCCTGTCGCACCTGTCCCGCGTTGCCCGAGAAATCAATCGACGTCCCGCTCGGATATACGCGGTTGACGGTGAAGCCATGCGACGTTAGCCAGGCCGTAATCGTGGCAAGGTCGGAAGCAGCCAGTCCGTATCGTTCGCCGAACTCCTGCGCCGTGAGCCATCGATGGTAATTCGGCGATTTGGCGTCCTCGAGTTGGTCTGTATATGTTTCGAGCGCCTGCTCCTGCTCGGGCGATCGTCGCAACTGGAGCATCATGTGCTCCAGCGGCAAATCGGCGGCAGCGGCACCGCGGTCGTTGGCCGAATTCGCTTCCGCCCGCAAATTACCGGCAAGAGTGACCAGATTGGCATCGCTGATCGCCTGGGTGATCAACGCACGGGGCTGAGATACTGCCCCCGCAACTCTCTGAAAACCCGCGCTAGCCGCAAGGAAAATCGCGCAGCACAGCACCCAACCCAGCCCGCGCCTCACGCGCGCAGTTTCAGACTTCAACGGCATCTCTGGATCAGTACGTTCGGTACTGCAAAACGGTACGCGTATTCCCATGGCGCGAACCAAGTACCACTACTGATCATACCCTCAGATCGCGCCCCGGGATACGCGGAAAAGTCGTTATTGGTCAGTTTGAACGAGAGAGCATCGGCGCAACGATACAGCTATGGTTTGTTGAAGATTCCTGGGATCTAGAGACGTGGGAGCAAGCGGCATGAAAGCCAAGACGATGGCGAAGCCACTCAAGAATCCTATCAACCTGTCGAAGAATCCGGTTCGTTTCACACCCACCGGATCGATCGAACCGGTCGCTCAACGAGGTCGCGCTCATCCCGGTGTCGAGGGCAGACTCGCGGGTGAGGCCCGAATGACCAGGAACCCGCCGCATGCTGGCGAGATGCATCCTGACGGCGACGAGCTGCTCTATCTGGTCGAGGGCGCAGTCGACATAGTTCTCGACGAGGAAACCGGCGAACGCTGTCTTTCGCTGCAAGCCGGGCAGGCCTTTGTGGTGCCACGCGGAATATGGCACCGGGTAATGGTCAAGCAACCGTGCTGTCTACTGTACTTTACGCCAGGCCGGAGCCGCGTCCGGTGGAAACGCCCAGCTCCAGCTCGCTCGAGTACGTCAAGATAGATCACAACCCGAAAACTGCGAAAGGATTACTGCCATGCACCTAGCCATGCACACGATATTCGCTGCCAGCAGAAAAGAGCCGTTGGCCGACGTCCTCGAGCGCGTTCATGCGGCAATTATCAAGGCGGATTTCGGCGAACCTCAAGTCCAATTCGCGCTGGCTGACTCGCGCGGCGTGTCGAGCGTCGACCGCGTGCTCAAACGCTTCCCAAGTCTCGAGCGATTCACAAAGAGCCTTCAGCCAAACCCTGCTGTCGCGGCTGTGAAAGCGATCTCGAATAACGCCGGTCCGGGCAGCTCCGCTGAGCCAATCGACTTCGCCATCTTGCTTGAGATTGCCCGCGGCGTACCGAGAAGCTTCCCGTTTCACAGCATAGGAATTCAGTTCCCGCTTCCCGCATTCTCCGATGGAACCGAGATTCCTGCGACGATGGTGCATCAGTTGCCGGTGCCCGGCATCTCGGTGGGCGACAGGTGGTGGGTGAACGGACGCCTGCGATCCGTCTCGGCCCTAATCATCGTCGACGCCGACCCCGCCGCCAAGAAACTTCCTCCTCTACCGGATTCAATCACCGCCGTGTTGGCTGCATGCGGCAAGGTAAAGAAGAGGGTTCAGGTCCCGCTCGTCAGCGCTCCGGCACAGCCAAGGCCAACTATCGATACGGCAGCACCCGAGATAGCCGCGTCGATCCGCGCCGCGGTGGCCGACTATCGATCACGAATCGCCGAGATCGTCGAAAGCGCAAAGCTGCCGCATGATCTGCCGCCAAACCAGGAAGCCTTCACCGCCGGCGCCACGGCCGGACCGAAGAAGCCCGAGCTAGTGCGCGCCTTCACGCCGATGGGCTACGACTGCCGCGGCGAATCCGGTACTTTCACGATGCGCCGGCGGACGCCGGGAAATCTCACCGCAGAGCTGATGCTCGACGTCGGCACCTGGAGCAACATGGCGCTCGCAATTTTTCGCGTGCTGGGTTTGGTCAACGGCGCAGGATTCAAAGCGACGCTCTTTCTTCCGGTCAGCCGCCGCGCCGCGGTAGGCGGTCAGTACCCTCTGGGCGGTCCCGAAAGATTTCGCCAGATCGTCGACAACCTGGCCGCGCTGGTCGCCGAGCTCGACCGCACCTTCGTCCCCGCCATCGAAGCTATCGCCGGTCCCGCGCCGGATTGGTACAAACCCGAAAACTGAAGCATCGGATGCCGGGGGTCACTCCTGTCCCTTGCCCGCCGCGGGCGTTGTTATGAATGCGATCGCGCCGGTCAACCCGCCGAGCATCGTAGCCGCGAACCACAACAGGCCGAGCGCAATCGCGTCTTCCTTGCGCATCCCCGCCATCCCGAACAGCACCAGGTAGGCCGATTCGCGAATCCCGAGCCCGTTCAACGTCAGCGGCAGACTCGCGAACACGTTCGCAATCGGAACGCACAGAATAAACAGCGAGAGCGGCACGGTCAGGCCGAGTCCCGCCGCCAGGATGTACTGGCAGGTGGCCAGCAAGATTTGCAGCACGATCGACAATGCGATCGCCGGGATAAGCGCCGCTGGATGATGCAGGTACGGCGCGACGATTCCGCCCGCGCGGCGAAGCGGCCGCGGCATCAGATGAATCAGCCGCGCTAGCAGCGGCGACGCGAGGAATCCTGCCAGCGCGATCGCTCCGACCGCGATTGTCGGCGTAGTGACCGACGACGGAATCGGCGCGAAGTTAAGAAACTTCGCCGCAATCGCCGCGATCCAGAACAAGCCGAGCAATCCCACGGCGCGATCCGCAACCACCGAAGCGATCGCCTCGCCCAGCCGGTCATAACGCCGGCCGAGATAGACCGATCGCGCCGCGTCGCCGCCGAGCAATCCCGGCACAAACAAATTCGTAAACATGCCGACGAACAAGTAGGAGAAAAACTCGGAATAACGGCCGTGCAATTTAAGCAGCGCGGCCAGCATTTGCCATCGATATGCGCACATCGCCTGGCCCGCGAGGTAAAGCGCGACGGCAGCGGCAAAGTAAACGGGACGCTCGCGGCTGATAACCCGGAAAATCGGCCGCGCGTCGAAACGCCACAACAAAACCGCGACGACCAACAATCCCAGGCCCGCCCGCAGCGCGAACGCGCGATACGGATGGGCAGGCGCGGCCCCGTCAGTTGAGGGTGATTGGGTCTCTGCGTGAGATTCGTTCATGTCGGACAATTGCGCGCTTCTTCCCCTCGATAGCAATCACGTCGAACTCGCCGAAGCGATCTTTCATTCGCGCCAGATCGGCGGCGTCGAGCACCACCACCACGCGTCCCGGCTGGTCCCACCGTTGAAACATCTGATCGTCATTGTTCATGAACCATTCGTTCGCATCGGGGTCGAGCTTCGCGCCGAAGTCGAGTTCCGTGCGCCCGCCGACCAGCACCACTCGGCGTTGATTGTAAAACGGCAACGACTGAACGTAGCGATGGTAACAGATGATGTCGGCGTCGGGCGCCTGCTGCGCAATCGCCCGGCTCAGCGCCGCGTACGATCGCATCGGCTCTGCCTCCAGCCGCGCCCATCCACCCGCGATCAACGCCAGCGCGAGCGTGATGACGATCCCACCGAATCCCGCAGCCGTGCGGCGCGCAACGAATATCAACGTGGTGATTGCTCCGCCACCCAATAGGATCGCGCCGATGGCGTAGATCGCCGGCCGCGCCACCATCACGTAAGGTGTACGAAACTGCGGCGCCAGAAACGCCGCGACAATTGCGCCGACACCCAACAGCGCAAGCATCGGGCCGCTCTCGATAAGAATCCGCGAATCGGGCACCCGCAGCACCGCCCGCGACTCAGCCGACGGCCACGCCAATGACACGAGTCCATCGGCGATCAGTACGGCAATTGGGGGGACGGCCGGCAGAATGTACGGAATCAGCTTCGCGCTCGCGCACGAGAACGCGACCACGGTGACGCCCGCCGCGACGAGGCAGAAGCTGCGCGCCGGATTGCGCGGTGCGGCGCGCCAGGTGAGGAACGGCACCAGCAGCGACCACGGCAGCAATCCGACCGCGATGACGGGAAGGTAAAAGTAGAACGCTTCGCTGTGGCTGTAGTCGGTCTCGAACGCGCGTCGCAGATGCTCGCCGACGAAGTAGAAGTCGGCGAAGCCCGGCTCGCGCATCGTCATCGCGACAAACCACGGCGCCGCGATCAGAAGCGTGAGCAGCAAGCCTGGTATTGCGCGGAACTTCGCGATCGCGCCGCGCAGTTCACGATTTAACGCCAGCCACAGCAGCGTCGAGAGAATTGGCAGCGCCGCGCCAACTGGCCCCTTGGTCATGACCGCCAGACCCATCGCGACGTACGCGACCCAGCACCAGCGGCCGCCTTCGAGCCAGTGTAGATAAAGCGCGAAGGTCGCGATTGCGACGAGCGCAGTGAGCGTCATGTCGGTGGTGAGCACCTGCGCCATCAAGGCGTATAGCGGAGTCGTCGCGAGGATCGCGGCGGCGAGGATCGCGTGGCGGCGGCCGAACGCGCGCAGCGCGAAGAAGTAGGTCGCAAATATTCCGGCGATCGCAGAGAGTGCGACCGGCAGCCGCGCGGCGAATTCCGAAACGCCGAAGATCCCGAATGACAGCGTCGTCAGCCAGTACAGCAGCGGCGGCTTCTCGACATACGCGACGTAGTTGAGATGTGGCACGAGCAGGTTGCCGCTATTGAGCATCTCGCGCGCGATCTCCGCATAGCGGGCCTCGTCGGGCTCCCAGAGCCCGAATGAGGCGAGATGCGAAAAGCAGATTGCGAGCGAGAGCGCGAGGATTGCAGCAACGTCGTAGGCGTCCGGCGTCGCAGGCGTCTGCGATGCGCCTACCGCTGGCGCGGCGGTTTCAGTGCGAGCGATTCCGGACACGGGGGTTGAGTCTAACGCGCCCGTGCGATGGCTAATAGCCGACGGCGCCGCCGCCTTTGCGCGGATCGGCCGCGCCGCGCAGATTTGCCGGCTCAATCGTGATCGCGCCGACTGCGCCGAGCTCGGGCACGACCTTCAGCTTGTACCCCATCTGTTCGAGCGCACTGCGCGTCGCCGCCGGCATCGCTTCTTCGACGATCACGACATCGGGCGCGGCCTGCTCGTGGATGCGCGGCTCGCCGACGGCGCTCGCCGCATCGAGATGGAACGCCAAAATGTTGAGCGCGACCTGCAGCACGCCGCTGACTATAGTCGGACCGCCGGAGCCGCCGGTCGTCATCACGGGCTTGCCCTTCTTTGTGACGATCATCGGCGTCATCGACGAAAGCGGTCGCTTGCCGGGCCGCACCTGGTTGGCGAGCTCGCCTTCGAGGTGATACGCGTTCGGCACGCCCGGCGCGACGGCGAAATCGTCCATCTCATCGTTGAGGATGATGCCGAGCGCCGGCACGCTGACCTTGGCGCCGAACACGGTGTTGATAGTGGTGGTCAGCGCGACGACGTTGCCGTCCTTGTCGACGACCAGCAGGTTCGAAGTGCCGTGATCGTGCGCGGCCGCAGGCGGCGGCGTCGGCGACTTCGGATGCAGAGCGCGCTCGCGCAATTCAAGGATGTGCGTGTCGCTCAGAAGATTCGGTATCTGGATGCCGACGAACGACGGGTCGGCATACTGCTCGCGATCGATAAACCCCTGACGCAGCACTTCGATCAGGCGCGCGAGGTATGGAGGCGAGTTGACGCCGAGGCCGGCGAGATGGCCCGAGTCGAGCGCGCCCAGCATCTCGAGGACCACTCCGCCCGACGACGGCGGCGGCATCGCGTAGACATCGTAGTCGGCATAGCGGTGGTGAATGGGATCGCGCCAATCGGGACGATAGTTGGCGAGGTCGGCAGCGGTGATGAGTCCGCCGTGCGCCTGCATGTACGCGACGAGCGCGTTCGCAACCTGACCGTGATAAAAATTCGCGACCGGATCGTCGCCGAGACTCTTCAGTGTCGCGGCGAGATTCTTCGCGACGATCGTGTCGCCCGCCTTGGGCGCGGAGCCGTCGGGCTTGAGAAAAACCTGGCTGAGCCCGGGATCGTTTTTCAACTTCGGCGCGAGCGTCGCGATTTCCTTCGCCAGGTGCGGACTCGCGACGTAGCCATCGCCAGCGAGCTTCTCCGCGGGCGCCGCGATTTGCTGAAACTTCATAGTGCCCAGGCGTCTCAGCGCCGCGCCGATGCCCGCGATTTCCCCGGGCACTCCCACGCCGAGGATGCCGTCGCGGGCCAGGTCCTCGTCCGGCTTGCCATTACGCATGTACATGTCGGGGCGCGATTGCAGCGGCGCAGTTTCGCGGTAATCAAGCGCGTAGAAGGCCTTGGCCTTCGCCATATAGATGAGCATGAAGCCGCCCCCGCCGATTCCGCACGACGCGGGATTGGTGACGCCGACTGCCAGGGCGGTCGCGACGGCAGCGTCCACCGCGTTTCCACCCTGCTTGAGAATCTCGACGCCGGCGCGCGCGGCGTCCTCGCTCTCAGACACGACCATCCCGTGGACGCCGACGGCAGACGTGTCCGACTGCTGAGCGGCGGCATATGATTGCGGCGCGAGGAACAGAGCGATCGCGAGTGCGACCGCGCGGAGTTGAATCCGGCGTGGCATCAGCATCACGCGCTTTACTAACAGCCATCGCGGGCGGATGAAAGCACGCCCGAGCGGAATCCTGCGGCGTTAGATTTCGCGACGGGGAAGTGCTTTGATCGCAAGCACAACCGGAGGAACGAAAAATGGACTTCGCTGAAATCATTTATGAGAAGAAGGATCGGGTGGCGACGGTTACGATGAACCGCCCCGAGAAGATGAATGCGTGGACGCCGAAAATGGGCGCGGAGATGCGCACGGCGATGCTCGATGCCGAGCGCGATCCCTCGATTGGCGCGATAATCGTTACCGGCGCGGGGCGTGCATACTGCGCCGGCGCTGACATGGGCGCGCTGTCGAATATCGCGGCTGGTCACGCGGGGGCGCGCACGGCGGAAGCGCCCGACGAATGGCTGGCGTCGCAGCGCGCTGACTATCGCACGTCGTACTCGTGGCCGCTGGCGCTCGACACGCCGGTGATTGGCGCGATCAACGGCGCATGCGTCGGCTTGGGCTTCACGACCTGTCTCTACCAGGATATCCGGATCGCGTCGGAGAACGCGCGGATGGGACTTATCTTCCCGCAGCGCGGGCTTGCGATCGAACATGGCAGCAGTTGGATGTTGCCGCGAATTATCGGCCTGGCGCGCGCGACGGAGTTGGCGATCACCGGCCGGTTGGTCGATGCGAACGAGGCGCTCGAGTTAGGGCTGGTCAACCGCGTAGTGCCGCAGGACAAGCTGATGGCGACGGTGCGCGAGATCGCAACGGGCATCGCGACCAAATGCTCGCCGCTGGGCGTCGCGCAGGCGAAGAAGATGATCTACCAGCACCTGTTCACCGACCTTGCCACGGCG
>Ga0209447_10000543_pt1 | contig 10523 bp, 9 predicted proteins | sample BogFormECP04_OM3_FD_188243 | JGI IMG/M metagenome (GOLD analysis project Ga0209447, IMG submission 188243) | Bog forest soil microbial communities from Calvert Island, British Columbia, Canada - ECP04_OM3 (SPAdes) (version 2) | ecosystem: Environmental > Aquatic > Freshwater > Wetlands > Bog ... | reverse complement strand
CGCGTCAATATGCTCCGTCGACCGGGGGTTTGGCCTCCGCGGTGGAAGGATTGAGTCTCGCGGTGCGCGAAGCTGGCCACGAAGTTCACATCGTCACCTTGAAAAAGATTTTCGAGACGGGTGAACAAGCTCCCGCGGAATCCGTCATCAATGGCGTGAAAGTGTCGCGCATCGGACACTGGGGCTCGCGCCGCTATCCTGTCGCCACTTCGGTGCTGCGGCGCATGAATGGCTCTGATCTGCTCCACGTTCACGCCGTGGACTTCTTCGTCGACTTCCTGAGCCTCAGCAGGTTATTTCACCGGCGCCCCCTCGTGCTGAGCACGCACGGCGGATATTTTCACACCAACTGGTTAGCGCGGTTCAAAGCGGTGTACTTCAAGACGATTACGCGCCAGACCTTGAAGCACGTTGCCGCCATCGTCTGCGTCAGCGAACACGATTACGAGATGTTCTCTTCGATCGTCCCAAAGGAAAAACTGCACCTCGTGCGCAATGGCGTGCAAATCGAGTCTTATTCGAATGTAAGGAAGGCCATCACTCCGGGTTTGCTGGTTGGGATCGGCCGGGTGTCTCCCAACAAAGGTATCGAGCGCTTGATCCCCGCTATCGCCGCTCTGCGCAAGATGCATCCCGGCGTGCAGCTGATCTGGGCCGGACCCGACGAGGAAGGCCGCATCGAGCAGCTCAGAAATCAGGCCCAGCAAAGCGGCGTCGGTGATTGCGTGAAGTTTATCGGACGGGCGGACGTTGCCGACATTCGGAGTTTGCTCTCGCGGGCGAATCTTTTTGTCTCCAGCTCTTCCTATGAAGGATATGGGCTATCGACTGTCGAGGCGATGAGCAGTAGCACGGTTCCGGTTGTAACGCCCGTAGGCATCCACCCGCAGCTCATCCGCGACGGCAAAAACGGATTTCTTGTCAACGGCGATTCAGATTCGCTGGCCAATGGTTTGCGGCTCGCTCTGGAATTGGAACCGGGGGCGCTCGCGACCATGGGGCAGCAGGCTCGCGAGATCTCGGCGCTATGCACCTGGCGCGGCGCTGTCCAGTCTTATTTGGATATCTATGGTTCGGTTCTGGCGCAATGCTCGCGGTCTTAAACTAAACTTTCCTGCATCAGGCTTGCAGAGTTTGCGGATGCGAAAAGCATCGATTCACGGGTTTTGGCGCGAACTTTCCCTGCGCAGCCCGGACTCAAATTAATTCCGACACCGCTTTTCTTTCGTCTGGCATTTCAAATAAGGGGCCGCCAATGGGTGAATTAGCGGGAATCCGTGCGCTTCAACCAGCTTCGAGATCCGTTTCGTTGCTCGGATTTCGTGTAGACACTTTCAGCGACGAAGACGTAGTAGGTCTTGCCTCGCACGCTATCAATACACAGAAAAACTACGTCCTGGGCCACCACAATTTTCATAGCCTTTATCTGTGTCAACGCGAGCCCCGCATGCGGGATTTTTACTCCCTCGCGGATCACGTCCTGATTGACGGCATGTCTCTTGTTTTGCTGGGACGCATTTTCTCATTACCGCTTTCGCGCCAGAACCGAGCGACCTCCCTGGATTTCATGCCCCTGCTGCTCCCCGAGGCGGCAAGGCTTGGCTGGCGAATTTACTATTTGGGGTCCAAGCCTGGCGTCGCCGAACGGGGTGCTGCGCGCCTCCGGAACGATTATCCAGGTCTTCAGATTCGCACCCATCATGGATATTTTGTTCCCGATAAATCCGGCGTCGAGAACCGCAGCGTGCTGGCGGATATTAAATCCTACGCGCCTCACCTGCTCTTCGTCGGCATGGGCATGCCGCTTCAGGAGTTCTGGGTTCTCGAGAATCGGGACGATTTGGAGGCCGCTGTGACTTTTGTGTGCGGCGCTTATATTGACTATATCGCTGGCGAGATCTCTCATACGCCGCGCTGGCTCGGCGCGTTGTATCTCGAGTGGCTCTATCGATTGCTCTCTGAACCACGCCGATTATCCAGGCGCTACCTTCTTGAGCCCTGGTTCGTTCTCAGCCACTTGCTCCGGCAGCAGTTCAGAAATTGGCGGGAAGGCACCGGAGTGCACGACAACCTGCCCACCAGGCGCGTGGAATGACAAGCTTGCATCGGATGCACGCCTAGCTGCAACACAATCTCCGCGCCACCTGAATGCACTAGCGTCGCATATCTTTGTCCGGCTTTTTTCGGTTTGCATACCCCCAGCCGCTCCGCTCCTCCCTTTGCCTCCTCCCGCGTTTTCCTCAGCCCTGCGAATTCTCCGTGAACTTTTGTGCCTGGAGCCGTTACAATCGGCCCTGGGATTTTGCGCGCTCATGGAAAAAATCATCATCGCCGTCGGCAGCACTCGCAAGCCAAAACTGCATGCCGTTTCCGAAGCGCTGGCTGCGATTGCGCCGCTGCTCGCGCCGGGCGCTGTGTTTGAACTGGTTGGCGCGGAGGTCGCCAGCGGAGTGAGCCACACGCCTGCGTCCTGCGAAGAACTGATGCTCGGCGCGCGGCTGCGCGCCGAAGGGCTGGTAAAACTGGCGCGCGAGAAGAACGAGAGCTGGCGCTATTTTGTGGGGCTGGAAGGCGGACTGGATGTTGTCTACGAAGGCGCTGCGCAGGACGAATCCATGCGGCACTCCGCCTTGAATACGAACCGGCGCCGCCGCGTTTTTCTGGAAGGCTGGGCCTACGTGACCGACGGAGTGCGCGGCCACTATGGACGGTCCGGCGGAGTGGAACTTCCGGATGCGCTGGCGCACGAGGTTATCGAAAATGGAGTCGAGCTTTCCGTGGCCATCGACCGTTTCGCCGGAGCGGTGGGCATTCGCGACGCGCAAGGCGCGTGGGGCGTCCTCTGCTCCAACCTGGTCACGCGCCAGGAAGCGTTTCGCATTGCCGTCGTCACGGCCTTCGCTCCGTTCTATAATGAGAAGATGTATCGCGCCGCTGTCGCTGCGAGTTCGTAAAGACCCGGGCACGCAAAACCGTGCCACGGTGTTGGCGAGTTCGCAAACTAGGGGCACGACATACCGTGCCCCTAGGGTTGCAGATACAGTGCCGAATTCTGAAGGAGCCAGCGTGGACATCGTCAAAGGCAACATGGGCTGGATCGAAGTGGTGGTCGGCCCGATGTTTTCCGGCAAGAGTGAAGAGCTGATCCGCCGCCTGCGCCGCGCCGAATTCGCCCGCCAGCGCGTGCAGATTTTCAAGCCCGCCATCGATGAGCGCTACGCCGTCAACGAAATCATCTCGCACTCCGGCTTGGGCATCGCTTCCGACAACATCACCAAGGCCGCCGAAATCATGGACAAAGTGCAGCCGCGCACGGAAGTCATCGGCATCGATGAAGCCCAATTCCTCGGCGAAGATCTCGTCGATGTTTGCACCAAGCTCGCCAATCTCGGCAAGCGCGTCATCGTCGCCGGCCTGGACACCGATTACCGCGGCCGCCCCTTCGAGCCCATGCCCCGTTTGCTGGCCGTCGCCGAAGAGATCGTCAAACTTCTCGCCATCTGCGTGCGCTGCGGCAATCCCGCCGTGCACACGCAGCGCCTCGTCGAAAGCGAGGAACTCATCGTCGTCGGCGCCACCGACATGTACGAAGCCCGCTGCCGCCGCTGCTTTGAGCCCAACCCAGCATTGGCCAAGCCCAAATCTGATGCTGGCCCCCAATTGATTCCCCGCAACCGCGCCGCGGGTGCGGCCGGAAACTGACCTCGCGCCGCTTCTCGAAACAACTATGATCATCGAATCCAAAGCACCGACGCGTGTCGACTTGGCAGGAGGCACCCTCGATATTTGGCCGCTCTATCTGTTTCATCCGCGCGCGGTAACGGTCAACGCGGCGATCTCGCGATACGCGTCCTGCGTGATTGAAACGCACCCGGCGGGCGGCGAGGGCATCAAGCTGCTGTCCCGCGACACCAAACGCGCGGAGAGTTTTTCTTCCTTCGCGGCTTTGGCGAAAACCAAACGGTACCGTTTGCCGCTCCTCGCGGAAATCGTCAAATTCTTCCAGCCGCAGGGCGGCTTCACGCTGACGACCGACTCCGAAGCTCCCGCGGGCGCAGGCATCGGCGGCTCCAGCGCCATGGCGGTAGCCATCTGCGCCGCGCTCGATCGCTACACCGGAGCAGGGAAGAGCAAGGTCGACTGGATCCATATCAGCCGCGACGCCGAAGCCATCGTCATCCGCGTGCCCACCGGCACGCAGGACCACTATCCCCCAGCCTTCGGTGGCGCAGCCGCCATCGAATTGCCGCCCGGCGGCGAGCATCGCGTGGAATTGCGCGTCAATCTCGACGAGCTCGAACGCCGCATCGTCGTCTGCTACACCGGCAAGCCACGGCAATCCGGCATCAACAATTGGGAAGTTTTCAAAGCGCATATCGATGGCAAGCGCGGCATCGCAAACAATCTCGAGCGCATTTCCGAAATCGCCCAAAGTATGCGTGTGGCTCTTGAATCAGCCGATTGGCAAAAAGCCGGCCGCCTGATGCGCGCCGAGTGGACATTCCGCAAAAAGAATTTGCCCACCATCTCCACAAAAACGATCGATCGCATCATCGAAAACGCCCGCCGCAAAGGCGCTCTCGCAGGAAAAGTGTGCGGCGCCGGCGGCGGCGGCTGCATCGTCCTGCTTATCGAGCCGTCCGCTCGCGAGCGCGTCGAGCAAGCCGTTGTCGCAGCTGGCGGCCAACTCCTCCCCATGAAGATTGACCGCCAGGGCGTGCAAGTGATATCCCGCTAGCAGCTTTTCTTGGGAGGTCCAAATGATTTCTGGCGCTCACGTCATTGTCTACAGCCAGGATGCCGAGGAGGACCGCGCCTTTTTCCGCGACGTCCTCGGATTCAAATCCGTCGATGCCGGTCACGGCTGGCTGATCTTTGCCCTGCCCCCTGCGGAGGCCGCATTCCACCCCGCCGAGAAAAATGGCAACCACGAACTCTATTTTCTGTCCGACGACCTGAAAGCCGAAATCGAATCGCTGGCGAAAAAGGGCGTGAAGTGCTCGAAAGTGCATCAGGAACGATGGGGCTCCGTCACCAAAGTGCCGCTCCCTGGCGGAGGCGAAATCGGTCTATACCAACCCAAGCATCCCACGGCTTTGGATCTCAAGTGACCCCTACTTAAGTTCCCTCGCCCTTAAGTTCCCTTAAGCTAAGGATACCCTCGGCGAACGGGCTATCTGTTCAACCGCTTTCCCGCATCATACAATACCGAGGTGGGCCGGCAGGCGGCCCCGGGGTCTTCATGTCGCACTGGTTGACATTCGTGTTGCTGTTTACGCTCTTCGCCGACGCGGACGTTCCCCGTGTCAACAGTCTTCGCCCGCCCGCGAACCCCGTTCCTGATTTTCCGCCAGGCGATGAGATTCGCGTCCTCCCCGACTTTGAATCTACGGCAAACGACGCGCAGGCCCAGGGCCAAACGGACGCCAAGTCTCCGAATCCCGCCGCGAAGAATACGCCTCTGAAAGAGACTTCCAAGCTCGCCTTGCTTCGTTACGTTTCCGGCGAATTTGCCAAGGCCATCAAGCCGCTTCCCGCGGGCAAGGAGGGCTTCCTCGCCTACGCCGGTAAACCCATCGACCAGGCCACGCTCGACCGCGCGGTCGCCACCCACGGCGCGGCCGTCAACACCGGCGACAAGGTGCAGATTACGCGGCTCGATTTTCGCGACCACCAGATCGTGGTGGACGTCAACGGCGGCGGGCGCGGCAAAAGGAGCTGGCGCGACCATTTGCACATCGATATGGCTGGACCGATGCCCACGGCGCAGACCACCACGGAGCAGCAGACCGGCCCTCCCGGCATGCAGCCGGGGATGGGCAGCACCATCTTTCTCGAATTCAACAAGGCCGTCCCCGATCTCACCTCGGACGATTTGAAACAACTGCTTTCGCCGTTTCTCAATTTCGCCAAAGAACGCTCCGCCGCCGTGCAGTGGTTCGATACCCTCCCTCCCGAAATGAAGAAGGCCATTCAGGAGCGCAAGCCGGTCGTCGGCATGGACCGCGAAGAAGTGGTCGCCGCCGTCGGCAAGCCTGAACACAAAGTGCGCGAACGCGACTCCGACGGCAACGACATCGAGGACTGGATCTACGGCCAGCCGCCTTCCAAGACCGTTTTCATCCGTTTCGTCGGCGACCACGTCACCAGCATCAAGCAGTTCCCGCAGTAGCCGGCTACTGTCGACGCAGGGCAATCGTATAATCAATTTAGAGGTTCGCGACCGGAGCGACGAAACTATGGCTCGCAACAAAAAGCCCCATATCGAGAAGGTAGCCGAAGAACTCGCTAAAATTGCCGTTCGGCATCTTTCGCATTTTTCCGAAGAAGAACAGGAGCGGCGGATTCTCGCCGCTGAGGAACTCGTGGCTAGCCCGAATTTCTCACCAGCAACAAGCATGGCATCGGAAATTCCTTGTAGGGGCGCAGCATTGCTGCGCCCCAATTACTCAGGCGTATACATCAAAGTGTTTTGATCTTCGTTTTCCCATTTCGCGAATACTCCCGTGCTTTTTATTGGCCTTCGCAATCTCTTCCCGAATCTTGTGAGAAATGCGCACTAGAGCAGCGCTCTCCAGTTCGTCTTTGCCAGGTCGAGAATTTCATCGCCTCTGCCATTAAGCATCGCCTTCACCAGGTAGATTCCGAAACCTTTGGCCTGCTCGAAGTCAATCGTCGGCGGCATCGAGAGCTCATTTTTCGCCACTTTGACGCTCACCAGTGCTGGACCAGGATGGTCGAACGCCGCGCGGAGGGTTTGCTCAAGCTCTCCGGGGTCTTCCACATTTCGCCCGAAGATGCCGCATGCCTCGGCAAGCTTTGCGAAGTCTGGATTGACAAGGTCCGTGCCGAAGCTGATCACTCCCACTGCCTTCATTTCCAGTTCCACGAAACTGAGCGCGTCGTTCCGATAGACGATCACCTTCACAGGCGCTTTCAGTTGCTGCAAGGTCAGCAACTCTCCCATCAACATGGAAACTCCGCCATCGCCTGACAGAGAAACCACCTGGCGGTTTGGATAGGTTACTTGCGCTCCGATGGCTTGCGGCAGCGCGTTGGCCATCGAGCCGTGGTTGAACGATCCCAGCAGGCGTCGTTTGCCATTCATGGTGAAGTAGCGGGCCGCCCACACCGTTGGCGTTCCCACGTCGCATGTAAAAATCGCATCGTCCGAGGCGATCTTGTTTACGACCGCGCTCAGGTGCTGCGGATGCATCGGCGTTTTACCGGGTTCGCCGCCGGCCAGATCGTCAAGTCCTTTGCGAGCCTTCTTGTAATGCGCCTGGGCTTCCTCAAGATGAGTCCCGTCTGCCTTGTCTTGCAGCAGCGGTAAGAGCGCCCGCAGAGTATCCTGCACCGTTCCCACAAGCCCGAGATCCACCGCCGTCCGCCGCCCGATCTGCTCCCCTCGCGAATCGACCTGAATCACCTTCGCGTGGGCCGGATAGAACTGTTGGTACGGAAAGTCCGTGCCCAGCATCAGCAGCACGTCGCAATGTTCCATCGCGTAGTGGCCGGATGTGAATCCCAGCAGTCCCGTCATTCCGACGCTATAAGGGTTGTCGTACTCGATGAATTCTTTACCGCGCAGCGCGTGGACTATGGGAGCTTTCAGTTTCCCCGCGGCTTCGAGGAGTTCCGCGTGCGATCCCGCGCAACCCGCTCCTCCAAAAATCGTAACTTTCGTTCCGGCATTGAGCATTGCGGCCGCGCGTTTCAACAGAACGGGTTCCGGGCTGCTTAAAGGCTGCATCGAATCCAGCGTCAATGCGATACGCCGCAATGTGGCTTGCTGCAGCGCTGTGTCTCCCGAGATCACGATGACGCTCACTCCCCGCTTGGCAATCGCCGTGCGGATGGCTATATCGAGCACCCGCGGCATCTGGCTTGGCTGCGAAATCAGCTCACAATAATGGCTGCAATCCTTGAAAATGTGTTCCGGCTTGGTCTCCTGAAAATAGCCGCTGCCGACTTCCTTGCTCGGAATTTGCGCGGCAATCGCCAGCACCGGCACCCGATTGCGATGACAGTCATACAGCCCGTTGATCAGGTGTGTGTTTCCTGGTCCACAGCTCCCCGCGCACACCGCAAGATTGCCGGTGAGGTGCGCCTCCGCCCCCGCCGCGAACGCGCCGGCTTCCTCATTGCGCATATGAACCCAGGAAAGACCCGGGTGCGTCCGGATCGCATCCGTGATGCCATTCAGTGAGTCACCGGGAACCCCGTACACACGTTTCACGCCGATGGATATCAGCGTTTCCACAATCATCTTGGCTATGCTTGTTGTCGACATGTCCGCTCCTATCGCCGCAAGGTAAATGCTCACTGGCCGTGTGGTGGGTCGATGCTTTCCCAAGCTTAGGTAGGCCAGTCAAAATGCCTAATCAAGATCTGGGAAGCGCCCGCGCCGGGGAACATAACACACGTGGGTCAAAGCGTCATTTAGGCGCTGACTCTCCAGTCCGGTGGACGTTCTTGCAAGTTTGACGATGAAAATCGCGGTTGCGGATGGACGCGCAAATTGCAGACGGAGATAACCAAGACCCCCGCCCGCGTTGACTTTTCTCCACTCACCCCATAGCATTCTTAGTTCTGCTCTGCGGCCGCTTCCTTCCATACGGCCGCAATCCAACACACCTGCAACGGAGGATGCATGCCCATTAAGGTCGGTATCAACGGGTTCGGCCGCATCGGACGCAACATCATGCGCACCGCGCTCCACGACAAGGACATTCAGTTCGTGGCCGTGAATGACGTTACGGATGCTGCGATCCTGGCGCACTTGCTGAAATACGACTCCGTTCTAGGCAATCTCTCGCAACACGTTTCGCATACCGACGACACCATCAGCGTGGAAGGGCATAGTTTCAAGGTTTTCAAGACCAAAGACCCTGCCGAGATCGACTGGGCCTCCGTCGGCGCGGACATCGTCGTCGAATCCACCGGACTCTTCACCAAAGGCGCCGACGCCAGGAAGCATCTTCGCGCTCCCGTAAAAAAAGTCATCATCTCCGCACCCGCCGATGGACCCGACGCCACCTTCGTTCTCGGCGTCAACGACAAGACCTATGACCCGGCGAAGCACCACGTCATCTCCAACGCCTCTTGCACCACCAACTGCCTCGCCCCCGTCGCCAAAGTTTTGCATGACACTTTCGGCATTCACAGCGGCACCATGACCACCATTCACTCCTACACCAACGACCAGAAACTCCTCGATCTGCCGCACAAAGATCTTCGCCGCGCCCGCGCTGCTGCCATCAACATGATTCCCAGCTCAACGGGTGCCGCCAAAGCTCTGCACCTGGTCATCCCCGAGCTCAAAGGCAAGCTCGACGGCTACGCCATGCGCGTCCCCACCCCCAACGTCAGCGTGGTTGACCTCACCGTATTTGTTGACAAGCCTGCAACCGTGGAATCCGTAAACGCCGCCCTCAAAGCCGCCGCTCACGGCCCCATGAAGGGCTACCTCGCCTACACCGAGGAAGAATTGGTTTCCTGCGACTTCAAGAGCAATCCGAATTCTTCCATCGTCGACTCCGGCTACACCAAAGTCGTCGGCGACCGCTGCGTAAAAGTTCTCGCCTGGTATGACAACGAGTGGGGCTACTCCTGCCGCTGCCACGACCTTATCAAATTGCTAGCCTCAAAATTCTAGGTAGGGGCGGGGCTTGCCCCGCCCGCTTTTTTCACCAGTCACCAGTCACCAGTCACCAGTCACCAGTCACGAGTCACCAGTCACCAGTCACGAGTCACTGAACATGAACAAACTCACCATCCAAGACCTCGACCTCCGCGGCAAACGCGTCTTCCTCCGCGTCGACTTCAACGTCCCCCTAATAGACGGCGTAGTCACCGACGACACCCGCATCCGCGAAACACTCCCCACGCTCCGTCTCGCCATCCAAAAAGGCGGCCGCCTCATCCTGGCCTCGCACCTCGGCCGCCCCAAAGGCGGCCCCGATCCGAAATATTCGCTGAAGCCCGCCGCAAAAAAACTCGAGCAACTCCTCGGCCAGCCGGTCGCCTTCGCCGGCGATTGCATCGGCCCCGCCGCTGAAGCTAAAAGCAAAGCATTGCAAGACGGCGAAGTCCTGCTCCTCGAAAACGTTCGCTTCCACCCCGAAGAAGAAAAAAACGACGAGAACTTTTCCCAGCAGCTCGCCGCTCTCTGCGACGGCCTCTTTGTCTGCGACGCTTTCGGCTCCGCCCACCGCGCCCACTCCTCCGTCGTCGGCATCACCAAATTCGTCAAACAATCCGCCGCCGGCCTGTTGATGGAGAAAGAACTCCAATACATCGGCAAAGCCATCAGCAACCCCGCTCGCCCCTTCGTCGCCATCCTCGGCGGCGCCAAAGTCAGCGACAAAATCGAAGTCGTCGAAAATCTCATGAACATTGCCGACGCGACGCTCATCGGCGGCGGCATGGCCTACACCTTTTTCAAAGCGCAAGGCCTGCCCATCGGGAAATCGCTCGTTGAAGACGACAAACTCGATCTCGCGCGCAAGCTGCTCGCGGAC
>Ga0209447_10000542_pt1 | contig 10528 bp, 9 predicted proteins | sample BogFormECP04_OM3_FD_188243 | JGI IMG/M metagenome (GOLD analysis project Ga0209447, IMG submission 188243) | Bog forest soil microbial communities from Calvert Island, British Columbia, Canada - ECP04_OM3 (SPAdes) (version 2) | ecosystem: Environmental > Aquatic > Freshwater > Wetlands > Bog ... | reverse complement strand
AGGTTGGAGCTCACGATGTCGACGCGGTTGATCGCGATGTCCGGAAATAGATCCCAATCGACGGTGTCGCCGAAGGCTTCGTTGATGCGCACGCCGTTCTGGTAAACCGCCAGACCTTGTGGAGTTCCCAGCACCGGCGAAGCCTCAAAACCCCGGTATAGGATCTCAGGCTGAAACGGGTCGGCCAGTGTGTCGTTGACATTGATGCTGCTTAAGCGTGTGGCCAACGCGTTGATGAGGCTCGAGGTGCCGTTCTGCCTCAGGTCGTCCGCCGACAGGGTCTGCACGTTTGCGGGTACCTTATCCGCGTCCACCGTCATTCCCGGCACCGGTGTGGTTCCTATCACCACGATCTGAGTCAAGGGTTCTGAACTGGCCTCATCGAGCGCGCATGCGTATGAACCAATCACGACGCCTGCCAGCCCCGCGAGTAAACGACGCTTGAGCATTGATTTCTCGAAGATTATCGATTTGCGGTGATGCTTCCATAGGCGCTGGCCGTTGGAAATAGGAAATCTTCCCGATTTTTTCGAATGGGAACCGGGCGCGCTATGCTCTCGCCGTGAACGCCAAAATTCGTGAGCATGCCGGCCGCAAGACTTCCGCGCGCCGCGATTTCGCCGTCGTCGTGCTGGTGGCGCTGCTAACCGCAATTGTCTGTGTAAAGTTCGATGTGAGCGAGGTCATAGCCGCCTGGACACGGCCGCACGAACGATTGCAGCTCGATGAACTGCCGGGCGTACTGTTGGTCATCGCCATCGCCCTGGTGTGGTTCTCATGGCGCCGCTATTTCGAAGCCAGGCAGCAACTGAATCTGCGCAGAGCTGCGGAAACGAAATTGGCGGAGGCACTGGCTGAAAATCAACGATTGGCGCTGAAATACGTCGACACGCAGGAATCCGAACGCAAGGCTTTGGCGCGCGATTTACACGATGAGCTGGGTCAATTCGTCAATGCCATCAAACTCGACGCGGTAGCGGTGCGTGACAGCTCGGCCCTCCACGCGCCGATCGCGACCATTGCGCGAACCATGATTCAGAACATCGACAGAGTTTACGATGCGCTCGGCGGGCTAATCCGGCAGCTGCGGCCGGTTGGTTTCGACAATCTGGGTCTGCTCGCCGCGCTCGAGCACTGCGTCGGCGAATGGCGCTTAAGACTTCCGGCCATCAGCATCGAGATGTCGACCGCAGGCAACCTCGAGTCGCTGGATGAGACCTGCGCATTGGTGGTCTTTCGGCTCGTACAGGAAGCATTGACCAATGTGGCCCGCCATTCGGAAGCCACGCAGGCGCGGATTCTGCTCGAGCGCACCGACGCGGGCTGTGGCGTGCAGGTTCTCATTGTCGACAACGGGCGCGGGGCTGATTTGAGCGTGCCGCGCACCGGCTTGGGATTGATCGGCATGCGCGAGCGCGTCGCGGCGCTGGGAGGATCGATAACATTGTCGAGCGGCATTGGCGAAGGGTTCAAAGTGATGGCCTCGATTCCGGCGCCTGGGAGGGCATCGTGAGTAGCGTCGGGTCTTCCCGGATCAGCGTTCTCCTGGTTGACGATCATGCTGTGGTTCGCGAGGGTTATCGCCGTTTGCTGGAGCGCGATGATCGTCTGACCGTCGTTGCCGAGGCATCCTGCGGCGCCGACGCGCTGCGATTCGATGCGGAGCTGCGGCCCGATGTGATCGTGCTCGATATTGCTTTGCCGGGGGTGAGCGGAATCGAGGTGCTGAGACGGATTCTGTCGCGAAGAAAGGACGCCCGCGTGCTCATGTTCAGCATGTACCAGGATGGGATTTACGCAACCCGAGCGATCAATGCAGGGGCGCGTGGCTATCTGAGCAAAGCCAGCGCACCCGATTTGTTGGTGGAGGCGGTAAGTTCGGTCGCGGCCGGCCAACGTTACGTGAGTCCCGATGTCGAGGCGGCGATCTCAAGGCAGTCCCCGCACGCAAATCAGCTCGCCGAAGCGCTGTCGACGCGGGAACTTGAGGTGCTGAGATTGTTGACGCAAGGATACGGGGTTGACGAAATCGGCGAGCGGTTGGGGTTGAGCCCCAAGACGGCGGCCAATCATCAGTCCTCGATCAAGCAGAAACTGGGCGCCAATAGCGCCTTGCAGCTGATCTTGATCGCGCAGCAATTCGGGCTGATTTCTGGCTCCTAACGCCCATATCCTTCCGGCATGGGCATATATCCGTTGCAACTACCCTTGAAGGCGATGCTGCCCCGATAATAGGCGCAGGTATCTTAAGCATCGGGGCGAAATGGCTACGATTGGAACGGAACGCGTGATGACGGTGCACCATTGGAACCCAACCGTATTCAGCTTCACGACCACGCGTGATCAGAGCCTGCGCTTTGAGAATGGGCATTTCATCATGCTGGGATTGCGCGTCGATGATAAGCCGCTGATGCGTGCCTACAGCATCGCCAGCGCAAACCACGAGGAGTACCTGGAGTTTTTGAGCATCAAGGTCGCGGATGGGCCGCTGACTTCGCGCCTGCAGCATGTCCAGCCGGGCGACGAAGTTCTGGTAAGCCGCAAGCCCACGGGTACCTTGATGCTGCACGATCTGAAGCCGGGCAAACGATTATATCTGCTGAGTTCGGGCACCGGTCTTGCGCCGTTCATGAGCCTGATCAAGGATCCGGATGTTTACGAGCGCTTTGAGAAGGTCATATTGGTGCATGGCGTGCGCTACCGCAGCGAGCTTGCATATCGCGACTACATCGAGTGGGAATTGACGCACCACGAATTCTTGGGCGAACAGGTGCGCAAGAAGCTGGTGTATTTTCCGACCGTTACACGAGAACGATTTCGCTACCAAGGCCGGATAACCTCGCTGATCGAGAGCGGCAAATTCTTCGCAGACATCGGCATGCCTGCCTTGGATCCCGCTGATGACCGGGTGATGATCTGCGGCAGTCCTGCGATGTTGGTGCAACTCTCGGCGATGCTGGATGCGCGCGGTTTCAAGATCTCACCCCATGTGGGCGAGCCGGGCGACTATGTCATCGAGCGGGCGTTCGTAGCCCGATAACGCGTCTATACAGTAGTCGGCGCCTTCGACTACTGGATTTACGCGGGCACGGACGCCGCGTACAGTTCAAGAATGCCGCGCAGCTTCTTCGGTCACCAATCCTTCAAGGGCAGGGGCGTCTCGTCGAATGTTCCGGGACGCTTTGATTCGCACACGGTCGAGCAATGCGATGACGGCTGGTATCAGGATGAGATCGTCGAGAACTTGAGCGAAACCGTGCTGCCGGACCGGGCGCGCAGCGTCATTACCACCAATGATTCACCCGACGTCGGCTTCGAAGCGTCGATCAATCCTTATCGCGGCTGCAGCCACGGATGCATCTACTGTTTTGCGCGTCCCAGCCACGCCTACCTCGGTCTGTCGCCGGGATTGGATTTCGAAACCAAGCTGTTTTACAAGGCGGACGCGGTCAATGTTCTGCGCACCGAATTATCCAAGCCGAGGTACGTGTGCAAGCCCATTGCGCTCGGCATCAATACCGACGGCTACCAACCCTTGGAAAAGCGGCTTGAAGTGACCCGCGGAATCCTCGGTGTTCTCGCAGACTGCCGCCATCCCGTCACCATCGTCACCAAGAGCGCGCTCATCATCCGCGACATCGATTTGCTCAAGAATCTCGCTAAGGATGAGCTGGTGTCGGTGATGTTGAGCGTCACCTCGATGAGCCCCGATATCAAACGGACTCTCGAGCCAAGAACGGCCTCGCCGCAGGCGCGATTGCGCGTCATCCAACAATTGGCCGATGCCGGAATCCCCGTTGGGGTGCTGGTGGCGCCCGTTATTCCAGCGATCACAGATCATGAGATGGAGGATATTCTCGCCGCCGCCAAATCGGCCGGCGCCACCAGCGCCGGCTATGTATTGCTGCGGCTGCCTCATGAACTGAAAATTCTGTTTCGCGACTGGCTGGCCGAGCATTATCCGGATCGCGCCAAGCACGTCATGTCGCTGATCAATCAGGCGCGCGGCGGCAAGGACTATGACTCGCAATTCGGCACGCGCATGCGCGGTACCGGACCTTATGCGGAATTGCTGCGCACGCGTTTTGAATTGGCGAAGCGTAAATTGGGATTCGCGCCTGCTGCCGAGCGCTACGCGCTCAACACCCGCTTGTTCCGCCCGCCGCCGACCGACACGCCGCAGTTGACGCTGGGGTTTTAACCGCTCCTCAAGTCTCGTCCAGCCTTTTCTGCACGATGAGCTGAAATTTGCGGGTGCGCTCGTTGAGCGGAATCTGCGCAACGATCGGCACCTCGAACGTCACATTGCCAAGGCCTTTTTGCTGCAGAATCTCCCGCAGGCGCGCTGTGACGCCCGCGGCCGCTGCGATGCGCGCCGCATCGTTGAGGGCCGCATCGACGCAGATCGGAAAACGGAAAGAAGTGGGTCCCGTGATCTGCATTTGAAAACGCGTCACGCCCTGCACGAATACTTCGTTGATGGTGTGCGGACTGATGAAGTCCTTGGCGCCCGCGCTGTTCAGGAAAGTCGGCATTTGCTCCATGCGCCCAACCAGGTTGTTGATCACGATGCGCCGCGCATCCGGCTCGCTCACCACGCGCAGAATGTCGGACATCCGATAGCGGATCAACGGCATGGTGTAGTTAAAGAGGTTGGTGATGAGGGTGTGATCTTCGTAGATCTCAAAGATGAGATTCTCATCCGTAAGAGTCATGGTCTCGCCGTCGGGATTTGAAACCCCCATCATCATGTGCTCGGTACAGGCATAGATGCTGGATGCGGTGGCGCCGCCGAAGGCTTCGGACAGGAATGACATATCCGCCTGGGTGACCATTTCGCCGGTGGCCAAGATGGCCATGGGCCGGATTTTCAGGCGCGCGGCGCGCTGTTCTTCGCCCAGAATCTTGAGCGCCGTGGTGTAGCCGAAGATCACGTCGGGCTGGAAAGCGTTGAGCCCGCTTACCACCGACGGCAGAGGCGTGTTGACTTCGAAGGCCTGGGCGTTGACCAAAAGGCGTGCCACGCCGCGCTGCATCGACGCCACGCCGGTCACGCCTGCGTAGTGGCCGCCGGTTGCGCCGTAGAACCCGACCCTGATGCGGCGTAAGCCCGGCCAGCGGCGCGGAAACAGATGCCGAAACACCCGCCGATTGCGCATCGACATCGCGCGCATGCGCATGCGCATGCGATCGGCCGGCGCATACAGAAAGTAACCCACCTCGCCGGAGGTTCCCGAGGTGTGAGTGACGGTGATCTTGTCGAACAGCCGTTCTGCGGGGTTGGATGAGCGCGTCAGGAAATCCGCGACCACCTGCTTGCTGATGCGCGGGTCGGTGACGATGGCATCGAAGTTCGCCATCAGCAGCGTTTTTGTGAGCACCGGAAAATCAGCGGGCCCGCAGGTTTCCAAGTCAAGTCCGCGCTCGCGGATAATGTTGGCATAGTAGGGCGCGTGCATGCTGGCGTGGCGCACCAGGGAACGAAACCTGTGCTGCTTTGCCGCCTCGAACTCGGCGCGCGTCGTGGATCCAGCCATAAAAATCGCTCTCCGGCGCGCATTCGGTATACTCAGCGGCCTATCCGTCACGCTCGAATGATATGACGACTCACTCTTCTGGCGCCCGCGTATTGGATCGCAGACTCTGCGTGGCCCCCATGATGGATTGGACAGACCGCCACTGCCGCTACTTGCACCGGCTGTATGCGCCTCATGCCTTGCTGTACACGGAAATGATTGTCGCCAAGGCGATTGTGCGCGGCGACGTGCGCAGCTTGCTCGATCACGACGCGACCGAGCATCCGGTCGCCTTGCAGTTGGGCGGCTGCGATCCTGAGGAGCTTGCCAAAGCGGCACGCATCGGCACCGTGGCGGGTTACGCGGAGATCAATCTCAATGTTGGCTGCCCCAGCGACCGCGTCAAAAACGGCTCGTTTGGAGCCTGTCTCATGCTAAAGCCTTCTCTGGTGGCCGACTGCGTGCGCGGACTGCGTGATGGCACGCACTTGCCGGTCACGGTGAAATGCCGGATCGGCATCGATGACCGCGACGACTATGAGTTTTTCGCGGCATTCGTCGACGCGGTCGCGGCCGCAGGTATCGACGCCCTCATCGTGCATGCGCGCGCAGCGATTCTGGCCGGGCTTTCGCCCAAGCAGAATCGCGAGATTCCGCCGCTTAAATACGAGCATGTTTACCGCCTCAAGCGCGAGCGGCCGGATTTGACCGTGATATTGAACGGCGGCCTTACCGATCGCGCGGCGATCTGTGCTCATGTGGGCGCCGGACTCGACGGCGCCATGCTCGGGCGGGCGGCCTATCACCGGCCCGCGCTGCTCGCGGAACTGGAGCAGGCCCTGCTCGACCCGGCGTGGGTCCCGCCGGAGCCGTGGCAGATCGTGGAGCGCCTGGTGCCTTACGCCAAACGCTGTGCGCAGCGAGGAATCCGCCTGCATTCGATCACACGGCACATGCATGGCGTGATGGCCGGGCGCGACGGCGCGCGTGCCTGGCGGCGGTTTCTTTCGGAGGTGGCAGCGCGGCCCGAAGCGTTGCCGGAAACCCTGTTTTCGGCGCTCCCCATAACAAACCAGGGCCTGGCTGCGTAAACGACCCTAAGCGGCCGCGCCAGGTTAAGTATAATCGGCTGATAATGGGCAAAGAAATCGAAGTCGCCATCTTGTTTGCCGATGTGGTCGGCAGTACCAAGCTCTACGAGCAACTGGGCGATCTTCGTGCGCGCGACATGGTGGGCATCTGCATCGATGTGATGCGTGCGGCGACCGAGCAAAGCCACGGTACGGTGATCAAGACCATGGGCGATGAGGTCATGGCGACCTTCCCGACCGCGGACGATGCGTTGAATGCGGCTGCGCAAATGCAGCAGCAAATCGTGACGCATCCGCAGCTCAAAGTCGACGAACAGACCGTTGCCATCCGCATTGGCACCAACTTTGGTCCGGTGGTGCTGGAAAACCGCGATATCTTCGGCTCCGCCGTGCATACGGCGAACCGCATGACCAGCCAGGCGAAAGCCGGTCAGATCATGACCACCGCAACCATGGTCGAACGGCTGTCGCCCAACTGGCGCACATCGGTGCGTCAGATCGACATTGCCACCCTTAAAGGGCGCAGCAGCGAAGTGGCGCTGTTCGAGGTGCTATGGCAGACCGAGGACAACACCAGCATGGTGCCGGAAATCGCCATTACCGCCCGCGAGCGCGAGAAGGCGCACAAATCGGATCGCTTGCGCTTGCGATACCAAGGACAGGAAGTCATCGTCAATGACACTCGCGCCATGATCACCATCGGTCGCGCTGAGGAAAACGATTTGGTCGTGAAGGGCAATCTCATCTCGCGGCTGCACGCGCGCGTCGAGATCAACCGCAATAAATTCATACTCGTCGATCAAAGCACCAACGGCACTTTTGTTATCGGCAAAGATGGCGAAGAAGCCTTCGTGCGGCGGGATTCCATGCAGATTCGCGGCGAAGGGCTGATCGGACTCGGCAAGGCGCCGGACAGCAACTCCTCCCAGGTGATTCGCTACACCTGCGAGGAGTGAACTCGCTGCAGCGCGCTTTTAAGCTCGGTCTTGAGCGGCGGCGGCACCCGATCGCCGAATTGATCCAGGTACTTGCCGATTCCGGTAAATTCTTCCTGCCACAGCCGCGGATTTACGTTCAATAATTCCTCGAGTGCGGCCGGTGAGATCTGTAAACCCTGAGTATCCAAATCGGCGGGATTGGGTAGCAGCCCGATGACGGTCTCGCGCGCGCCTGCCTGACCTTTGCAGCGATCGATGATCCAGCGCAGGACGCGCAGGTTTTCGCCAAAACCCGGCCACAAGAACTTGCCGGCATCGTTTTGGCGGAACCAGTTGACGTGAAAAATCTTTGGCTGCGATTTCAGCTTGGCGCCAACGTCGATCCAATGCGACCAATAGTCGCCGAAGTTATAGCCGGCGAAGGGCAACATGGCCATGGGGTCGCGGCGCACCACCCCGACCGCATCCGTGGCCGCGGCCGTCGTTTCGGAAGCGACGCCGGCGCCCACGAGTACACCGTGCACCCAATTGCGGGCTTGATAAACCAACGGTGCCAAAGCGCGCCGGCGGCCGCCGAAAATGATGGCCGAAATCGGCACGCCGCGCGGGGCGTCCGCGAGCTTCGAATAGCTGGGGTTCTTTTTGGCCGAGATGGTGAAGCGCGAATTTGGGTGGGCAGCGGGACCATTTGCAGGGTCGTAAGCGCGCCCCTGCCAGTCGAGCACCGGCTTGCCTTCGGGGAGACCTTCCCACCAGGGTTGGTTGTCGGCCGTGAGCGCGACGTTGGTGAAAATGGTGTCGTGATGGATCATGTCGAATGCGTTGCGGTTGGTTTTGGCGTTGGTGCCCGGCACGACGCCGAAATACCCGGATTCTGGGTTGATGGCGTACAGCCGGCCATCCTTGCCGGGGTGCAGCCAGGCGATGTCATCGCCGAGAGTCCAGACTTTCCAACCCTTGTAGCTCGCCGGTGGGACCAGCATCGATAGATTGGTCTTGCCGCAGGCGGAGGGGAAGGCGCAGGCCAGGTAATGAACCTCGCCGTCGGGATTTTCGATGCCGACAATGAGCATGTGCTCCGCCAGCCAGCCCTCGGTGCGCGCCTGCCAGCTGGCGATGCGCAGCGCATGGCATTTCTTGCCGAGCAGTGCGTTGCCGCCGTACCCGGAGCCAAAGCTTTTGATCGACAGCTCTTCGGGGAAATGCATGATGAAGCGGCGTTTGGGATCCAATTCTCCGGTGGAATGCAGGCCCTTGACGAACGAGCCATCGCGCGAGATCCGTGCCAGCGCGGCGCGGCCCATACGAGTCATGAGGTGCATGTTGAGCACCACATAGGCGCTATCAGTGATCTCCACCCCGCAGCGCGAAAACGGCGAGTCGATGGGGCCCATGCAGTAGGGCACGATATACAGGGTGCGTCCCTTCATGCAGCCGGCAAACAGGGCGTCCATTTGCGCATGCGCCTGCTTGGGGTCCAGCCAATGATTGTTGGGACCCGCATCTTCTCGATTGTTGGTGCATACGAAGGTGAGATGTTCCACTCGCGCCACATCGGAGGGGTGCGAGCGCGCTAAAACACAGCCCGGAAAACTTTGGCTGTTGAGCGGCAGCAGCTGCTGGGCAGCGATGAGCTCTCCCTCCAGCGCGTGAAATTCGAGCTCGCTGCCCTCGCACCAATGAATTTTCTGCGGCTGCGTCAGCCGCGCGACCTCATCGACCCAGGCCGCGACGTCATGATCCATGCTGGCTAGTGCAGTGAACTGCTGAGGAGCGGTGGCCATATCGGTCCTTAGAAGCAAGCTTGATAGGCCGATAAGGATGACAGATGGGGATGGCCTCGCCAACTGCCTTGAATGTCCGAATCTGTGTAGGCATGGGCTACACTGTTATTATGTACAGAGACTGTTTCAGCCCGGCATTCGGGGCGACATTTGTCCTAGGGCTGGCAGCGCTCGCCGGCGCCCAGACGCCCGATCCTATTGCGATCAAGGCAATCGCAGAGGTTGAACTTCGAATCATTGAACAGGGGCGTGAAACAGCGAAATTGGTGCCTGCGGACCGGGTGGTGCCCGGCGATCGCGTCTTCTACACCCTGGAAGTGCGCAACACCGAGGGCGCTGTGGTTGCGGCGCCCGCGGTGACATATCCCATCCCGCAGCACATGCAGTACGTGGCGGACTCCGCGGCCGGTCCGGGCGCGGAGGTGAGCTTCTCGGTCGATGGCGGCCGCAGCTTCGATACGGCAGAGAATCTTAAAATCCGCACCCCTGAAGGGTCGCTGCGCGCCGCGGTTGCCGCGGATTACACCGACATCCGCTGGCAATTGAAGAAGAATTTGAAGAGCCATGCCGTGGCTTTTGTGCGCTTTCGCGTGCTCGTGAAACAGTGAATACCGATTACAGCGATGTGTTCAGTTCGGCCGGAAAGCTCGCGCAGGCCTTGGACGGCTATGCCTATCGTCCCGAGCAGGCGGCAATGGCCAAGGCCGTGGGCCAAGCGCTATCCAGGCTCGAGCCGCTCATAGTCGAAGCGGGCACCGGCACCGGCAAAACCTTTGCGTACCTGGTGCCCGCGCTGCTATCGGGGCGCAGCGTCATCATCTCCACCGGTACGCGTACGCTGCAGGACCAGCTGTTTCGCCGCGACCTGCCGCTGCTGGCAAAGGCCATAGGATTGCCGGTGAAAATCGCGCTGCTCAAAGGCCGCGCCAACTATTTATGCCGGCATCGCCTCGAACTCGCGGCTCAACAGGGTTCGTTGCTGGGACCCGAACGCGGCGCCGCTCGCCTGCTGGCGCGGGTCGCACGCTGGGCCGCCACCACCAAAAGCGGCGATCTTTCCGAGCTCACCGACTTGCCGGAGCAGTCCGCCATCTGGCCCAGCATCACCTCGACGCGCGAAAACTGCCTCGGGCAGGAGTGTCCGCAGTTCTCGAACTGCCATGTGTTCAATGCCCGCCGCAATGCGCAGGCTGCCGATA
>Ga0209447_10000541_pt1 | contig 10528 bp, 9 predicted proteins | sample BogFormECP04_OM3_FD_188243 | JGI IMG/M metagenome (GOLD analysis project Ga0209447, IMG submission 188243) | Bog forest soil microbial communities from Calvert Island, British Columbia, Canada - ECP04_OM3 (SPAdes) (version 2) | ecosystem: Environmental > Aquatic > Freshwater > Wetlands > Bog ... | reverse complement strand
AACACCGCCTCTATCAACTAATCCGCCAAAAAGGCGCAGTCGAAGACCGCACCTTCGAAATCGAATTCCAAGATCCCGGCGTGCAAGCCTTCGCCTTCACCTTTGGCTAAACCAAAATGAGAGAGCCCGCTATGTTTTCAGACAACTATCAGGACAAAAACCCCAGCACGATCAGCCGCCGCACATTCTTCACTGCCATCGGCGCAGCCGCCGTGGCGCTCGGCTGGGCATATTTTCAACGGCGGGATCCAGTGCAAGCAGCCGTGCCCGCAGGCCCGCCCAAGCCCGTCAAGATCGTGCAATTCACCGACGCCGGCCAGCGCCAAGACACCGTGACGATCCTTAAAATCGTCAAGACCGAAGACGACTGGCGCAAACAACTCTCGCCCGATTCTTTCGAAGTCGCGCGCCACGCCGCCACCGAGCGCCCTTACACCAACGAAAATCCCAACAACCACGCCCCAGGCGTCTTTCGCTGCATCGGGTGCGATACCGCGCTCTTCGACGCCAGCACCAAGTTCGACTCCGGCACCGGCTGGCCCAGTTTCTGGCAGCCCATCGCCAAAGAAAATATTTCGGAAACCTCGGACATCAGCTTCGGCATGATCCGCACTGCAGTTTCCTGCCGTCTCTGCGACGCGCATCTAGGCCACGTCTTCGACGACGGCCCCCGCCCCACAGGCCTGCGCTACTGCATGAACTCGGTTGCCATGCGCTTCGCCAAAGCGACGTAAATGTTTTTTGCTGCATCCAACAACAAGTTGCACTGGCCGGTAGGCCAAAGGTAAAAAAATGAATCGCTCCGTAAAAATCACTTTAATTCTCTGTGCCGCACTCCTGATCCTTTTCACCGTATTCCGCCACGACGCCGCCAGCGCCGCAACCGCCCTCCCGGACCCCACGGTGGACGAATCCCTCTCCACCCAAAAAGGTCAATCCACTCTGGTAGTCGCAGGCGGCTGTTTCTGGGGCGTGCAAGCGGTTTTCCAACACGTGAAGGGCGTCACCAGCGCCACCTCCGGCTACTCCGGCGGCACCGTCAAAAATCCCGACTACGAAGACGTCAGCAGCGGCCAGACCGGCCACGCCGAATCCGTGGAAATCATCTACGACCCGTCGCAGATCACTCTCGGCCAGCTCCTGAAAGTGTTTTTCTCGGTAGCCCATAACCCCACTGAGCTAAATCGTCAAGGCCCGGACTCCGGCACGCAATACCGCTCCGCAATTTTCTTTGCCAACCCAGATCAACAACGCATCGCCCAAGCCTACGTTGACCAACTCAATCATGCCAAAGTGTTTTCGCAACCGATCGTTACCCAGATCGCCCCACTAAAATCCTTCTACCGCGCCGAGGATTACCACCAGAATTACGCCACCAATCATCCCGACAATCCCTACATCGCCGCCTTCGACCTCCCCAAAGTCCAACATCTCCAACAACAATTTCCCAATCTCTACCACTGAGCCCGCAGCCGAGCGCGCCGGCGATTCCTGGGAACGCCAATGCCGTAAAGCGGGATTGGCGTTTTTCGCGGCCTCGTCTCAACTCGCCCGGCGCGCCCGCCCGCGCGTGAACCATATCCACACTTGACTCAATTCCACCACCGTTGTTAATTGTGGGCCTCAACCCAATCCAGGAGCCCTCATGAAAGCCATCATCTACGCCGCGCACGGCGGCCCCGAAGTTCTCCAGTACAAAGATGTTCCGGAACCGCAGATCGGCCCCTACGAAGTCCTCGTCCGCGTCCGCGCCTGCGCCTTGAATCACCTCGACATCTGGCTGCGCATGGGCCTGCCCGGCTTGCACGTCCCTCTCCCGCATATCCCGGGCAGCGACATCGCCGGAGAAGTAGCCAAGGTCGGCGACAAAGTCACCAACGTAAAAGTCGGCGAGCGCGTCCTGTTGCAGCCGGGAATTTCCTGCGGCCAGTGCGACAAGTGCCTCTGCGGACAGGACAGCATGTGCGCCGCCTATACCCTCTTCGGCCAGGGCGTTGACGGCGGCTGCGCCGAGTTTGTGAAATCCCCGGCAGTGAACTGCGTCCCGATTCCAGAGACACTTTCCTTCGAAGAAGCCGCCGCGTTTCCGCTGGTTTCGCTCACCGCGTGGCACATGCTCATCGGCCGCGCGAAATTGCAGCCCGCCGAAACCGTCCTCGTTCTCGGCGCGGGCAGCGGCGTCGGCAGCGCCGCCATTCAAATCGCCAAAGCCGCCGGAGCGCGCGTGATCGCCACCGCCGGCTCCGACGCAAAACTGGAAAAGGCCAGGGAACTGGGCGCCGACGCCGTCATCAATCACACCACGCAGAAAATTGCCGACGAAGTAAAACGCTTAACCAATCGCCGCGGCGTGGAGGTTGTCTTCGAACACGTCGGCCAAGCCACATGGGACAACAGCATCCACAGCCTCGCCGTCGGCGGGCGCCTGGTCACCTGCGGCGCCACCACCGGCTTCGACGGCGCCATCAACATCGCGTATCTTTTCACGCGCCACCTCACCATCCTCGGCTCGTTCATGGGCAGCAAAGCAGAATTATTCTCCGCGCTCGAATTGCTGCGTCGCGGCCTGCTGAAACCGGTAATTGACATAGTCCTGCCGCTGGAAAAATGCGCCGAAGGACACAAACGCATGGAAAACCGGGAACTATTCGGCAAAATCGTTTTGAGGGTGGACTAACGATGTGGATTCGCTTCGCGCTGCTGCTCGTCGCCTCGCTGTTGCAAGCGAGCGCGCCTGCCGGAAGCGTTGCGCCGCACGAAAAAGTTGATCTCATTGTGATCGAAAAATCAGCGCACACGATGACGCTGATGAGCAAAGGAAACGCGCTGAAGACTTACCACGTCGCGCTGAGTACCGTGCCAGTGGGAGGAAAAGAACGCGCAGGGGATCACAAAGTGCCCGAAGGGAAGTACACGATCGATGAAAAGAAACCGCAGAGCCGGTTTCATCTTGCTCTGCACGTATCATATCCGAACGCAACGGATCGCGCCCGCGCGAAGAAAATGGGCGTTGATCCCGGCGGAGAAATTGAAATTCACGGCCTCGAAAAGAAATACGCGTGGGTCGGGAGCATGCATCGCGCAAAAGATTGGACGGACGGATGCATCGCTGTGACCGACGTGGAAATTGAGGAAATTTATCCTCTCGTCGCGGTTGGGACGGCAGTTGAAATTCGGCCCTGAGGCCTGACCGAGGAAAAACGGGAATGCTCGAGCAGCCGGAACAGAAAACGCCGCGCACTTTGCGAAACATGTGGCTGGGATTCGGCGTGCTCGCCGCGATCATCGTCGGCTACACCGCTTTCGTTTTCTGGTCGCGCTGGCAGGAAAACCAGGATCTCACCGCGAAAGAAAAAACTGCGCAGGCCGCAGCGCAGCGCGACGCGGCCGAAAAATCCGTCGCAGTGCTGGGCGGCGCTGAATTCAAGATCATCAGTTTTTACGCGATGCCCGGAACGATTCATCGCGGCGAATCCGTGGACATGTGTTACGGCGTTTCCAACGCGAAATCCGTGGCGCTAGATCCGCCCGTAGCCAGCGTTTGGCCCTCCGTAAATCGCTGCATGCAGGTCGAGCCCAAGAAAACCACCACCTACACCTTCACCGCCGACGACGGCAAAGGCGACACCAAAACCGCGCAGCTCACCATCGAGGTGCGCTGATGGAAGTGTGCCGCGGCGAACAAGAAGTGTTCGCGATCGCCGCGAGCACCGCGGCATCGCGCTGCGTTGCAAAGCGCGGCGCAAACAGGCAAAATGAGTACAGTCGGCGCCGGATGTTGCGCCGCTACGGAGTTACCTAGGTTATGGCTGTCGAACTCGCGAAGGGCGTCACACTCGAGGCTCCAGGACAGGATGCGAACTTCCTGAAGGACGAAGGAATTTTGTTCGCGTCGCTGGACAAAGTGGTGAACTGGGCGCGCCGCAGCTCGATCTGGCCCATGTCCTTCGGACTCGCCTGCTGCGCCATCGAAATGATGTCCATGGCCTCGTCGCGTTACGACATTGCGCGTTTCGGCGCCGAAGTTTTTCGCGGCTCGCCCCGCCAATCCGATCTGATGATCGTCGCCGGACGCGTCTCCGTAAAAATGGCACCGGTAATCAAGCAGCTCTACGAACAAATGCCCGAACCCAAGTGGGCCATCTCCATGGGCGCCTGCGCCACTTCCGGCGGCGTCTTCAATAATTACGCGGTAGTGCAGGGAGTCAACCAGGTCATCCCGATTGATGTGTACGTGCCAGGCTGCCCGCCGCGCCCCGAAGCGCTCCTCTACGCGATCTTCCAGCTGCAGAAAAAAATCGACAACGACCGCGGCAGCTTCATGCGCTCGATGAATTTCAGCAAGAGCTGAAAATTCAGTTCGCAGTCGAAAGTTGAAAATTTAATAACCGAAAGTTGAGAATTGATTTTCGTCAGTGTTCGTCCTTCGCTTGTGTTGGCGTATCGTCCGGATCTTCCCACATGTGACCGCAAGACGCGCAGCGCCAGCCGAGTCGCGAAAGCGGAATTGGAACATGCAGAATAATTGAGGCGTAGGCAATCCGTTTGTGTAAGCCCTTGTAGGAGACGTCGAAGGATTGGCAAACCGGACAACGCGGTTGCGTGAAACGCTCCTGACCTTCCACCTCGAACGAATCCTGAAAAGATTGATTGAGCAATTCCTCGGCCGCGCTCGCGTCGCAATCTTTGACGAAGAGCCGGACCCCTCCTAAAGCGTTCGACCACAGCCAATCCATGCGCACCGTGTTTACGTCGGTAAGAAAGTTTTCAATGCCCGCCGAATCTAGCACCGATTTCGCCAGCAGCGCCGCGGGAATGTCTCGGTAGCGGCGAATCGCGACGATCTCGAAAGTTTCCGCGTCGTCCTCGGGAATCTTTTCTACCAGCGGGATGTCCAGGCCGCGCCGGGAGAGCACGGCGCGCAGCGTCTCTCTGGCCAGCTCCGTTAGCGAACTGGCCTCGGCAGCAAGCTGCGCCAATTCCTCATCCGCCTTGTCGGCGTAAACTTCCGCGAGGCGTTGACGCTCGCGTTCGGAGTCGGGCGATGTCATGACCAGCGGAATATAAGTGAAAGGGCGCTGCAAAGAAAGCGGAAGTCGTAAACGATGTGCTACGTACTTTCGGCGGCAACGACAGTCGCGGTGCCGCCGTTGAAATCGAGGATGGTGCCGGGGGCGTTTTGTTCGCGGCGCACGTAGGCCATGCCGATGGCCGCGTTAGCGGCGGGTGAAAACGCGGAGCTGGTGACGATGCCGACTTCTTTCGGCTCTATGCTTGCCGTCTCGGCATTTTTGTCCTCGGCGCTTGCGGCGTACAGGCGCGTCAACGGCGCGGGCGGCTCAATCGTGGAGAATTTCAGTTGCACGCGGCGGCGATTGACCTGGCCACGCGAGCGCACGCGCTCCACGATTTCCTGCCCGGTGTAGCAGCCTTTGGTAAAACTGATGTGCGTCGCTTCCAGCGCCGCTTCGTGCGGAATCACCGTGTCGTTGAAGTCGTCGGGGAACCACGGAATCCCGGCTTCCAGACGCAGGGAATTCAGCGCGCGCATTCCAATCGCCGCGCCGTGCTGCGCGCCGACGCTCGCGCGCAGATTCTTCCACAGCAATCCAAGATGCTCGCGCGGCGCGATAATTTCCGCGCCCGGCAAACCAAAGTGCGCATGGCGGATCAAATGGCACGCCACGCCGTCAATTTGCACCTCCGCAACGGAGTGTTCGGAAAAACCCTCGAGCGCCAAGCCGCAAGCTTCAGCGATCACCGTTCCGGCGCGCGGGCCTTCCACGGCGAAGCTGCCGAATTGCTCGGTGACGTCGCTCAAGGCGACGTCGTCCATGATGATGAATTTATCCAGCGTCGCGACAGTGCGTTCCCGCACCGAAGCGTGCGAAAGCACCAGCAGTTTATCCTGCAGCGCGTAAATCTCCAGCTCCGCCAAAATGTGCCCCTGCGGTTTCAGCAGCAACGCCAGCGTGCCGCGCCCTTCGCCCAAAGATTTCACATCGTTCGAGACGATGGCGTTCAAATAGCGCACGCGATCGGGGCCGCTGAGTTCGACGATGGTGTGCCAGTTGGTATCAAAAATCGCGACAGCCGCGCGCGCCGCGCGGTATTCATCCGCGAAAGCAGTAAAAGTGTCCGGCAACATGCAACCGTGGTAAGACGCAAGCGTCGCGCCAGCAATCTTGTGGTCATCCTGTAGAGGAGCATCCATAATTTGCAGATCGCGAGCGAGCGAATCGCGCGCGATGCGATGCACCTTCATACTATCAGATGATGTTGCACCGCTACCGGACGCGGAAGAATCCTGACTGCGAGTCAAGCTCGCCACGGCGCCCGGAAAATTTGTCCGTTTCGCCGCAGCGGATCGCTTGACGACGGCACAAATCAGGTACAGACTACGCCCCAGCGGGCGGATTGATTCTCTTCCTGGCAATTCGAGCCGCCGGTTTCAGTCCAGGCGCACTTCACGTTGCGCAGCCCCAGCTCCTTCGTAATTGACCTGGATTCAACCAGTCTCGCGTGCAAAACCTCTAGCAGGGCTGGAAGTCGAAATGCATTCGGACGATCCGCACGCTGCGCGGTCACGCAGTAGTGACGACGCGCAGGTTGATCCCACGATTACAGGCAGATTCCGCGAATTCGAAGCGGTGGTGGAGCACCTCGAAGAGATCATCGTGGTGGTGGATCGCGAGTATCGATACGTGACGGCGAATCAAGCGTACCTGGATTATCGCGGCGCGCGGCGCGAACAAATTGTGGGCCATCTCGCCACGGAGATCCTGAAACCAGAGGTGTTCGATCGAGAGATCAAGCCGAAGCTGGACGAATGTTTTCAGCAGAATCGCGCAGTCAAATTCGAGTTGACCTGTGAGTCTCCACGTCTGGGAGTGCGAGAGCTGCTCATATCGTATTTTCCCATCTGTGGCCCGTCCGGAGTGGAGCGTATCGCTTCCATCACGCAGGACATCACCGAGCGCAAGCGCGCGCACGAACTGATGAGCCAGGAGCGCGATCGCGCGCAACGCTATCTGGATATCGCCGACGTGATCTTGCTGGCCCTGGACCTGGAAGGACGTATCGCGCTGATCAACCGTAAAGGATGCGCGACGCTGGGAAGGGAAGAGAGCGAGCTGCTGGGCCGCGACTGGTTCGCAACCTGCCTGCCGCCCAGAACGCAGCGCGAGCTCCAAGCATTTTTCCGCACGTTGCTGGATGGAAAACTGAACTCTCTCGAGAACCCGGTTCTCACCAGTTCCGGAGAGGAAAGAATGATCAGCTGGCGCAATTCGTTGTTGCGCGACGGCGAAGGGCGGGTGATCGGCACACTGAGTTCGGGCGAGGACGTCACCGAGCGCAAGCAGTTTGAATCCGCGCTGCGGCATTTGTCGGGCAGGCTGCTACACGCGCAAGACGAAGAGCGGCGAAAAGTCGCCAGTGAACTGCACGACGGCATCGGCACGTACGTCGGCGGATTGAGCCTGGCCCTGGGGAAACTACGGACGTTCCTGGATGAAACGAATCCCGAGCATCAAAAAGTTGTGGCGGAATGCAGGGACCTGATCCAAGCGGCGGCGGGAGAGATCCGCTCCATTTCCTATCTTCTGCATCCACCGACGATCGAAGAGATGGGCCTGGAATCCACGCTGGAATGGCTGGTGCGCGGTTTTTCCAGCCGCAGCGGAATCACAATCTCGTTGCAGCTGGCGACGGACGTGGGCCGCTTGAAAGCGGAAACCGAACTGACTTTATTTCGCGTGACGCAAGAAGCGCTGGACAACGTGTATCGTCACTCCGGCAGCAGCACCGCCGCCGTGCGCTTGTTCCGGGAATCCGAAGAGATTGTGCTGGAAGTCGCCGATGAAGGCCGCGGTATGGAGCGTCCCGCCGTGGGATCAGCTCCAGAGTTCACCGTCGGAATCTCCGGAATGCGCGAACGCGTGGAGGAGCTCGGCGGGAAATTCAGCATCGAAAGCCTCGCTGGCGAAGGTTGCACAGTGCGCGCCGCTCTTCCGCTGGGCGGGCGATCGTGATGCCAGGCTCGCCAGAAATTTGCCGCCAATAGTGACGCGGATTAATTCTTGGCGCTTTTCAGCAAGATGATGTCGCTGGATGCGGTACCGCGCGAAATGAAAAGGATCTTGCCATCGGGCGACCAGCGGAAGCCGCGCATGATACCGCTGGGAAAATTTGTGATTTGCTTCAGCGCGCCGCTGGGAAGGGGTTGCCGCCAGACATTCGTGGCGCCTCCGCGAGTCAGAGCGAGGTCAATGCCGCGATCGTCCGGCGCCCACTGCGGCAGAGCTTGTGCAGCGCCGATAGGAACGTCAAAGGAAAAAGCAGGCGGTCCGCCGGCCACCGGCACCGCAACCAATTGATCGCGCTCTTGCGGCGCATCGGGATGTCCCAGGCGATACAGCACGAGTTTGTTGTCCGGCGATAAAAAGACGAAGGGCGAGGTTTGATTGTGCAGGCCCAGCGAGGTGGGATTGGAGCCATCAATTCCCATGCGGTAGCTGCTCAGTTGGCCGTCGTAGTCATAGGTTATCAAGGAACCATCCGCAGAGCACACTGGGAGAAGCGTGGACTGGTCGTGCGTCAACTGCAATTGATTGGAACCGTCCGCGTCCATCCGCCAGACATCTGATCCGTTGCCGCGCGGAACAGCGTAGACAATGTGCTTCCCATCACCGCAACCCCACGCGAACTGGACGTTCCGATCGCTGGCCGCCACCAGGGTGCGGTCGCTGCCGTCGTATTTCGCGGTAAAGACTTCGCGGTTGCGATTGCTCAACACGATGCGGTCTTTGCCCAAAGTCGAGATGCCGAAAATCGCAGGGCCGCCCGAGGTGATTTGTGTGGCGCGGGCGGAATCGCCGCCGGGCGCGCTCCAGAGGTCCAACGAAACCGTGGATTCCACGGTGACCACAGTCGAACCGTCCGCTGTCAAGTCCAGCCACGGCAAACTGTAATCCGTCAGGTCGTTGGTTAGGCGCTGCGCTTCTCCGGCAGGATAGGAGACTTTCCAAAGCTGGCCTTGCGCGCCCCCGCTCTCGTCGCGCATCGGAACCAATAGCGCGTCGCCATCCGGCAACCAATGTGGACGGCCCAGAGCGCCGTGGGTGGCGAAGAGCGTGCGTACCGCTCCGGTGGCGACGGTGAATTCGTTGAGCTGGCTGCTGACCGATGGAAGCAAAGACGCAAAGATTATGGTTTTACCGTCTGGGGACCAAGCGGGAGCGAGAAGACCGTTGATGGTGATGTTCCCGCTCATCGAGGTCAGGAGTTTTTCGCCTGAGCCGTCTGCATTCGCGACCAGTAGTTTGAAAGTCCCCTTGTCTGGAATTCCGCGGATGTAGGCGAATTGTTTGCCATCGGGGGAGAAGCTGATGCCGGTGTCTATATCGCGCACCAGTTGCTGCGGATTGCCACCGAGCACGGGCATTTTGTAGAGCGAGCTGAAAAGCTGATTTTCCTTGGAGGCTTCGGTGAAATAAATGTAATTGCCGTCGGGGGAAAAGGTGAGGCCGTAGAAGACGCTGACGGCGGGCGCGAGTATTTGCACGTCGCTGCCGGTAGCCACCTGGCGAACCATGAGGCTTTGCATTTCGCCGTCGCGCAAGACGTACACGACGTATTGACCGTTCGGAGAAATCGCCACGCCGGCCGCTTTGCCGGTTTCGGTGAGTTTTACGATGCTCATGTTCTGCGCGTTGAAGGTGCTTTGGTGGCCGCGCGACTTGAAGACGGCGAAGGCGATGGCTGCAGCGGAGATGAGCGCTATAACGACGACTGCGGCGATTAATTTTCCTTTGTGCTTTTTGGCTTCGCCGAGGACGATGGCGGCACTGCCGGAGCCGCTCGCGGACGTTTTCGTCGAACCGGAGCTTGGTGCTGGCGGCGGGGGTGGCGCGACGCTGGCGGCGGAATTCGCGCCGGACGAGCCGGCGGCTGCGGCGGCTACGTTGGTAGCGCTGAAATTTTCTGCTGAGCTGGCTTGCGTCTTGCTTGAACCCGAGTCGCGCTGCAGGCGCTTCAAGTCGGTGCGCAGATCCGCGGCGGTCTGATAGCGCATGGTGCGATCTTTTTCCAGCGATTTATTGATGATCCGCTCGAGTTCTTGCGGCACGTCGGGATTGATGCGTACGGGCGCGACGGGCGCGCGATTCAGGATGGCGTCAAAAACGGCGGCGGAAGTGGAGCCGGAAAAAGCCTGGCGGCCGGTGGCCATCTCGTACAGCACCACGCCGAGCGAAAAAATATCGGTGCGCGAATCCAGATCTTTGCCCAGCGTTTGCTCCGGCGACATGTAGGCGACCGTGCCTACCGCAATGCCGGGGCTGGTGAGATTCGCGTTGTCGAGCGTAGCGCTGCCGGAAGCGGTGTGACCATCGCTGCCGGGAACGGCCATCATTTTGGCGAGGCCGAAATCGAGGATTTTGGTTTGGCCGCGGTCGGTGAGAAAAATATTCGCGGGCTTGATGTCGCGATGAATGATGCTTTCGGAATGCGCTGCGTCGAGGGCGTC
>Ga0209447_10000538_pt1 | contig 10547 bp, 10 predicted proteins | sample BogFormECP04_OM3_FD_188243 | JGI IMG/M metagenome (GOLD analysis project Ga0209447, IMG submission 188243) | Bog forest soil microbial communities from Calvert Island, British Columbia, Canada - ECP04_OM3 (SPAdes) (version 2) | ecosystem: Environmental > Aquatic > Freshwater > Wetlands > Bog ... | reverse complement strand
CGCCCAACTTTGCCGCGAAGCGCTCGCGATGGAATAGATCGGCGACCCGTAGCGCACGGCGCGCCACTTTGTCCTCGTAGGCAGGGCCGATTCCGCGGCCGGTAGTGCCGATGGCCTTGGCACCCTGTGCCTTCTCGCGCGCACGGTCGAGGGCAATGTGCGAGGACAGAATCAGCGGGCAGGCAGGGCTCACGCGCAGGCGCTCGAACACCGGCACTCCCTGCCCGATCAGCATCTCGGCCTCTTTGAAAAACGCCTCGAGCGACAGCACCACGCCGTTGCCGATCAAACATTGCACGTGCGCGTGCAGAATTCCGGAGGGGATCAGAGACAGCACGGTTTTCTTGCCGCCGATGACCAAGGTGTGTCCGGCATTGTGGCCGCCCTGGAAACGCACCACTGCCTGCGCTTGATCGGTGAGTAGATCGACGAGTTTGCCCTTGCCTTCATCGCCCCACTGCAGACCGATCAAAACCAGGTTTTTACCCATTGCGTGCCATCCACAGCAATGCGAGTCCGGCCACCATGCTGATCAATCCACCCCAGCGCAGCTGCGACGGCTCGGTCGCCGCGAGCTTCGCCATCCAGCGCTGCGCCGCGGCCGGGTTGACAAAGGGCACTATGCCTTCGAGTACCAGGTACAAGGCGAAGGCGCCGCCCAGATAGCGCGCAAGTTCGGTCCAACCAATGTCCATCATCGTGTAGGTCTAGCGCTGTGGCGGCTGCGGCTGCGGCTTATTGAAATACTTGAAGTAGGCATTGTCGGGGGCGACGAGCAGCACATCGCCTTGCGTGCCAATCGACTCGCGATAGGTCTGCATGCTGCGATAGAAGCTATAGAACTCGGCGTTCTTTGAATACGACTTGGCATACACCTCGCTCGCGGACGCATCACCCTGACCGCGAATCTGTCCGGCCTGGCGCGCTGCATCCGCCAGGATCTGCGTCTGCTCCTTGTTGGCTTCGGCGCGTGTGCGCTCCGCGACCTCGACGCCTTCGGCGCGCAGCTTGGCGGCCTGCGCCTTGAATGAGGCTCGCATGCGATCGAACACCGAGTCCTGCACCTGTTGCGGCAGATCGATCTTGGTGATGCGCACATCGACGAGTTCGACGCCCAGCTGCTCGGCGAGCGGCCGTGCCGTTTTCATCATGGCGCCGGTGAATTCGGCGCGCTCGGCCGTAATCACCTGCTGCAGGGTGCGCTGCGTGACCACGCTTTTGATGCTGTCCTTGACGGTCTCACCGAGGCGCGCATTGGCGACCTCTTCGCTGCCGCCGGTCGATTCGTAGTAGCGGCGCAAATTCTGGATGCGCCACTTGACGTAGAAATCCACATTCAGCTGTTCCTGCTCTAGCGTCAAGAAATGCTCGGCAGGATACATCTGTGTGAGGATGCGCTTGTCGAATCGGCTGACTTCGTTGACCAGCGGAATCCGAAAGTGCAGCCCGGGCTCAAAGTTCGATTCCACGATATTGCCGCCGGTCGATTTGATCGCGAGCTGTCCTTCGCTAACCGTGAACATGCTGGCGCGCGCCACTAAAATGATGGCCACCAGTCCCAGCAAGATGTACAGCAGTCGGTTTTGCATCAGCGTTGTCCACGCGCGCGCGCCGGATCCTCGGCTGGGGAGACCTGGATCTCCGGCAGCCGCTGCGGGGCGACGGTCATCGTATCGTTGGGCATGGAGATGGAGTCGCGTCCCGGCGTGATCAACTTGTCGAGCGGCAAATACAGCAAGCTGTTGCCGGTTTTGGCATCGACTATGACCTTGCGCGAGTTCTTGTAGACATTCTCCATGGTCTCGAGGTACATGCGCTCGCGCGTGACTGCGGGTGCGTGCTCATACTGTGCGAGGACCTGGTCGAAGCGCGAGGTTTCGCCCTGCGCCAAGGCAAGCACCTGCAGGCGATAGGCCTCGGCATCGAGCAGATTCTTGGCGGCCTGGCCGCGCGCGCGCGGCACCACATCGTTGCGATAGGTCTCCGCATCCTGCTGATAGCGCTGGCGGTCCTTGCCAGCCTTGATGGCGTCGCGCTGCGCATCCTGTACGGGTTCCGGCACGACCACGTCGCCCAATTTGACGCTGATGATGCGGATGCCCATGTCATAGTTATCAAGGGTACGCTGCAGTACCACGCGGGCGCGGTCGGTGATCGACGGATCAAACGCCAGCGCCTTGTCGAGCGAGGCCTGCCCGACCGCCTCGCGCATCGCACTCTCGCTGACCTGAACCAGCGTCTCTTCGACGTCCTTCACTTTGAACAAATACTTGAGAGGATCGGGCTGCGTGTACTGAACGGCGGATTTGACCTCAACCAAGTTGGTGTCGGCCGTGAGCATTCTGGCATCGTCGGTGACGCTGTACTGCTGCGACACATTGACGATGCGCTTTTGTTCAATTGGCCAAGGCAGATGCCAGTTATAGCCGGGACCCGTGGTCTGCACGTACTTGCCGAAACGCAGGATGACGGCGCGCTCCTGTGCGTCGACGCGGTACAAGCCGCTGCCGATCCACACCGCGCCAATCAGGACCAAAATGCTGCCCAGGCTGCGGTTGAAGCCGGGAGAACCCTGCCCGCCCCCGATCCCGCCGCCGCCGCCGCCGCGCCCAAACAGCGACGCCAAGCGGCGCTGAAAATTGCGCAGCACATCGTCCAGATCGTTCTGTGATTGTTGCGGGCGGTTCCAGGGATTGCGTTTTTCCCCGCCAGGTTCGTTCCAAGCCATCAGTTATGCCTAGTTAAAAGTTGCGGAGTATCGGGTTCATGGATGCGGAGCCGAGCATTCTAACAGGCGACTCGCCGCCCACATAGAGAGCTCAAGCGACGCGCTGTTCGCGGGCTCTAGGCGTGCTACCTAAGTTGACGCCCTTGGCGCCAAGCAATTTGGCAACTTCGGTTAAATCGAGTTCAACGTCCATCTCCCAACTGCCATCCTCACATTGCCGCTCAGCGCGCACGGCGTTGCGCTTGTACAGTTCGGACCGGACCGCGGCAGCTTTGAGATCCAGATGCAACGTACGGCGCACCTGATTGGGCCGCACCGCCTGCGCCAGCGATTCGCACAAGCTCTGAAGCCCCGCACCGGTTACCGCGGACACCCAGGCCTGCGTCGGCGCGCCATCCGGCCCCAGAATGGTTCGCGGTGCATCGTGACTTAAGTCGATCTTGTTGAATACCACCAGTTCGCGGATCTCGCCCGCGCCGATGCCGCGCAGCACCTCGCGCACCTGCTCCATGCGCTCGTCGCGCAAGGGATCGCTGGCGTCCACGACATGCAGCAGCAGGTCCGCATCGCGGGCTTCCTGCAGCGTCGAGCGAAATGCGGCAATCAGCTCGTGCGGCAGAGCGCGCACGAAGCCAACGGTGTCGGCCAGCACCACCTCGCCGATTCCCGCCAACTCGATCCGGCGCACCGTCGGATCAAGCGTCGCGAACAGCTGATTGGCAACATAGGTGTCCGCTCCGGTCAGCGCATTGAACAGTGTCGACTTGCCGGCATTGGTATAGCCGACCAGCGCGACCGTCGGTACCGGCACCTCGCGCCGGACGTGGCGCCCGGTCTCGCGCTGGCGATCCAGCTTTTCCAAGCGCGACCGCAGCGTCCGAATACGCTTGGCGATCAGGCGCCGGTCGGTCTCCAGCTGAGTTTCGCCGGGACCGCGTAATCCGATACCGCCTTTCTGACGCTCAAGGTGAGTCCAGCCTCTGACGAGGCGCGTGGCCAGGTGCGAAAGTTGCGCGAGTTCAACTTGCAGTTTGCCTTCAAAGCTTCTCGCGCGTTGCGCAAAAATATCCAAAATCAAGCCATTACGATCCAATACTCGACGTCCAGTCAGCTTTTCCAGATTGCGCTCTTGGCTGGGAGTCAGGGTCTGATCCACCAGGACCAGATCCGCCTGATGTGCTTCCGCGAATGCGCGGATCTCTTCGGCCTTTCCGGAGCCCACAAAGTACTTCGGGTCCGGCCGCGCACGGGCCGCCAGCACCGTACCCAATCCGACGGTGCCCGCGGACGCGGCAAGCGCCGCGAATTCAGCGATATCGGTAGGGTCCACCGGATGACCGATGCCGACGCCGACTAATACAGCGCGCTCACCGCCGCGTGGACGTTCAAACAATTGCAGAGTGCCACCCACTCATTCGACGATAGCCGGTTCCGTCACTTCGCCGTCTTCCCCCGTCGGCAGCCGCACATTGCGTGCAGGCACCACCGTGGAAATGGCATGTTTGTACACCATCTGACTCACGCTATTTCTCAGCAACACCACGAACTGGTCGAATGAATCGATTTGTCCTTGTAACTTGATGCCGTTCACGAGATAAATTGAAACCGGCACCCTTTCTTTGCGCAGGGCATTCAAAAATGGGTCCTGCAGAGACTGGCCACGGGCCATGAGTAGAACTCCTTGTTTTTAGTGTCGTTTGTACTGCCGTATTACTTCCATGCGGCAAGGCACACACCTTATCAATGCTAGCACAGCGCGGCTCACGTTATGTGGAAGACCATTTCGCAAAACCGCCCTCGGACAGTGCATCAAACATCGCGCGTGCAACCTCCGGATGCATGGAATCCAACCACTGTGCGGCGGGCCGCCGCCGAAGCCAGGTCAACTGACGCTTCGCGAGTTGTCGCGTCGCGGCAATCGCTTGTTCGGTCGCTTGGTCCAGCGCGCAGTATCCGGCCAAATACCGCCATATCTGTCGATATCCGACCGCGCGCATGGATGTATGTTCCGCACTCAAATCGCCCCTCCCGTACAGGCTCCTTACCTCGGCCACCAAGCCTGCGTCGAGCATCGCCTTGAATCGCAATTCAATGTTGGTGTGTAACTTGGCCCGTTCAAGGGGCGCAATGGCAAATTCAATGACCTTTACGTCAGCAAACGCCGACAGCCGCTGCTGCTGCAGTTTCGTGATGGGCCAGCCCGTGAGCCGATACACCTCCAGCGCCCGCTGGATGCGCTGCGGATCGTTGACATGAATGCGTGCGGCCGCCTGCGGATCGACCCTGGCCAACTCGCCATGCAGCGCGGCCCAACCCACCTCCAGGGCCTGCGCGTCGATCGCTGCACGCAATCCAAGGTCTGCCGGGGGTAGTGGCGCAATGCCGGCGCTCAATGCGTGAAAATACAGCATGGTGCCGCCGACCAGCAGCGGTTGCCGCCCGCGCCGCCAGATGTCCTGCATCGCCAGGTGTGCATCCCGTGCAAATTCGCCGGCAGAGTAGCTCGCCTTGGGATCACGTATGTCGATCAAATGATGGGGAATGCGCGCGCGCAGCGTCTGATCCGGCTTGGCCGTGCCGATGTCCATGCCGCGATACACCAGCGCAGAATCAACGCTGATGATCTCCAGCGGCAGCTGTTCGGCCAGGCGCGCGGCGAGAGCGGACTTGCCGGCGCCGGTGGGGCCCATCAACAGCACCGCGCAACGGCGCTCGGCTGCCTGGCGTTGAGACGCCCCACGCATCAGCGTCCGCGCAAAAATAGCCGATCGAGGTCGTTCAGCGACAAACGCACCCAGGTTGGGCGACCATGATTGCATTGATCGGCGCGCTCCGTTCCTTCCATTTCACGCAACAGCGCGTTCATCTCCGGCAGGCTCAGGGAGCGCTGCGCACGAACGGCGGCGTGGCACGCCATCGTGGCGAGCAAGTGATTGATCGATTCCTCGACGCGCCGCGAATGGCCCTGATCCAGAAGATCGGACAGGAGGTCGCGCACGATACCCGCAGGGTCGCGCGCGGCCAGCAAAATTGGAATGGCCCTCAAGGCCAATTGATCCGGCGCCAAACGCGACAATGCGAACCCGAGCGCGGCAAATTCCTGAGTGTGGCCTTCGGCAATGTCGGCCTGCGCGGGGGTCACGTTGATGATTTCGGGCATCAAAAGTTGCTGCTGCGCCGTGTGTCCCGCTAAGAGCTTCTTCATGCTCTCGTACAAGATTCGCTCATGGGCCGCGTGCATATCGACCAGCACCATGCCGTCGGCAGATTGCGCCAGGATGTAGACGCCATGCAGCTGCGCGATCGCGTAGCCCAAGGGCGCGCCGTTGGCGGAGCGGTCGGGGTGCGCCGCGTCTTGCACGAGCGCGGCCGCCGTGCCCACATAACTTCGGTAGGCATCCGCTGCGGAGCGCGGCGCGGCTTCAGGCAAGATGAAGCGCGCTTGGTTTGGATTCGCCACGCCTGCGAAGCGCGCACTGCTCGCGAGCCAATCCAGCGACGCACTGCCGGCAGACTCGGTGCTGGGACGCGTATTGCTAAGCACCTTTTCCAGCGTGCGAAATACGAATTCATGGATACGGCGCGAATCCCGAAATCGCACCTCCAGCTTCTGCGGGTGCGCATTGACGTCCACCTGGGCAGGATCCAGATCCAAATAGAGCACGTAGGCGCAAAAGCGGCCGTGAAACAGTACGTCTTGATAGGCGAGGCGGGCCGCGCCGGCAATCAGCTTGTCGCGCACGAAGCGGCCATTCAGATAAGCGAATTGCAGATCGGACTGGCTGCGCGAGAATGTCGGCAGTGCCGCCCACCCTGACAAGTGCAAAGTTTCGGTGTCATGGTGCAGTTCAATGACATGGGCGGCGAACTCATCGCCGCAGACCGTCGCAACGCGCTCCAGACGCGCAGCTGTGCTTGGGGCCGCCGCCAGCGTCCAAACCTTCTTGCCGTTGTGGATCAAGGTGAAGGCAACATCGAAGCGCGACAGTGCCAGGCGCTCCAGAATGCGCACGATGTGCTGGTACTCGGTGTTCTCAGTGCGCAAGAATTTGCGCCTGGCAGGCACGTTGAAGAAGAGGTCGCGGACCTCCACGCTGGTTCCCGGGCTGTGCGATGCCGGCGCCGGCGCGGTGACCACCCCATCGCGGGCATCCACTGACCAGGCATGTTCCCCGAGCTCGGTGCGCGACATCAACGACAGCGCGGAAACGGACGCAATACTGGGCAGCGCTTCGCCGCGGAACCCCAGGGTCGCGACGTTTTCAAGATCCTCGAGCGAGGCAATCTTGCTGGTGGCGTGCCTTGCCAAGGCCAGCGCCATTTCGCGAGCTTCGATGCCGATGCCATCGTCGCGAACGCGGATCAATCCGCAGCCGCCGCGCTCCAGTTCAACCTCGATGCGCCGCGCGCCGGCATCCAATGCGTTTTCCACCAACTCCTTGACCACGGAGGCCGGACGTTCGATCACCTCGCCGGCGGCGATTTGACTGATCAAGGTGTCGGGCAGTAATTGGATGGGCAATGGCGACCTCGGACGTCGCGCATTTTCGCACAAGCCCGCAGGTTAAGGGCGCGCGATGAATCGCGCGGCGGATTTAACTACTCGCCGGCGCCGGCGGCAGAAGCCGAGTTGGACGACGCCGGCCGCGGCGCGCCCGCTGCAGCAAGCTGGGCGATGCGCGTGCCCGACGGCGGATTGGCATAAAAATAATCATGCACGCCTTGGTGGATCGCGGCTGCGAGTCGTGTCTGGTGTGCATGGGTGCGCAGCCGCTGCTCCTCTTGCGGATTGGAGATATAGGCTGTTTCAACCAGCATCGAGGGTATATCGGGCGCCTTCAATACTATGAATCGCGCTTGCTGTACCTGGTGCTTGCGAACCTCTCCCGCTTGGGCCAATTCGCGCAGCACGCTGGTCGCGGCCACCTGGCTGGCATTCAACGCCGCGGACTGCGACAAATCCAACAGCACCGAGGCAAGCACATCGTCCTTGTCGTCCAGTGAGACCCCACCGATCAAGTCGGAGGCGTTTTCACGCTCGGCGAGCCAGCGCGAAGCCTCGTCGGTCGCGCCGCGCTGCGACAGTATGTATACCGATGAGCCGTCGATACTGCGGTCGCGTATCGAATCGGCATGAATGGACACGAACAGGTCCGCTTGCTGCGCGCGCGCGCGTCGCATGCGATCGGGCAACGGTATGAAGTAGTCGCCGCTGCGGGTGAGAAAGGCTTTCATGCCCGCCTCCGCATCGATCTTCACCGCCAGTTCCCGGGCGATCGCGAGAACCACGTCCTTTTCGCGCGTACCGTACTTGCCGATGGCGCCGGGATCCTCGCCGCCATGGCCGGCATCGATGGCGATTATGAGATCGCGAGCATCCGCCGGCGCGTGCTGCACCTTGATCGGGCGGTCGGCGCGGGCGGCCACACCCAAATCGATGACCAGCCGATAGCCGTAGCGTTTATTGGGCGCAGTGAGAAAACTCTTGGCTTGGATGGGCTGCGTCAAATCGAGCACTATGCGCAGCTCCCCTGACGGGCGATGCGCCATGCGCACTTGTTTTACGTTGCCGGCACCCGCCGATGGGGTGTGAGCCGTTCTCGCAAGGCGGGCGCCCGACACATCCAGAACCACGCGATCGGGATTTTGCAGCACCAGCAAGCTGTGTTGCGCATTGCCGGACAGGTCCAATACGACGCGGGTGCTATCCGGGCCCGCCCAGAGGCGGACATCCCGCACCTCGACCGAAAACACGGGCGTCCCGAGAGTCGCGAGCAACAATCCTGCGGCGCACTGGGAGAGCAGACGGTTCATTGGCATTAAGTTAACGCCGAACCAAGGTATTTTTCAAGTTAAATTAGATACATAGGGCGCTAAGCTAGTGTCGGTTACCAAGTTGAGGAGCCATTGCCTTCCTAACGGGCTCAAGGCGGTCAAGGATGCCGAACGCCCGTGCCCGGCATAGAACAGGCGCAAATTCACATCCGCGGCCGGAACGGCGGCGCCGCCATTCTCGGGCCACTCGATCAGCATGAGCGATTTAGGACCGGTCATGTCGCGCAAGCCCAGCTCCAGGGCCTCAGCGGCGGAGCTCAAGCGATACAGATCGATATGCAGGCAGTCGAGGTTCGCAAGGCTGTAGCTGTCAACCAGAGTATAAGTCGGGCTGCGCACATGCGCGGTGACCCCGAGCGCGTGCAGCAAGCTGCGCGCGCAGCTCGTCTTGCCGGCGCCCAGTTCGCCCTGCAGGTAAACCACTGCGCCGGCGCTCAAGCCAGGCATTGCACGCGCGAGCGCCGTACCCAACACCTCGGTGATGCGGCTGTCAGGAAGGTCCAGATTGATCGAGTCTTGAGGCATTGATTGACTTGCTGCGCTTGCTTAAGTTTTTGGCCATTATACGGACGCCTAACTCATGAACGCCTCCGCACCACCGTCCGTCGCCGGTCTCGATCCGACGACCCTGTCCCATTCCTTGCGACGCTGGGCCGAGGAGCTTGGGTTTACCGGCCTGGGCGTGACAAATATCGAGCTATCGGCCGACGAAGCCTTTTTTCTCGACTGGCTGCGCGCCGGATTCAACGGCGAGATGGGCTACATGTCGCGCCATGGGATCAAGCGCAGCCGCCCGGCGGAGCTGGTGCCGGGCACGGTGAGTTGCATCAGCGTGCGCATGAACTACTGGCCCGCCGAATCGGCCGATGCGACGGCCGCGCTGGCGGACGGCAGCGTCGCCTATGTCTCGCGCTATGCCCTGGGACGCGACTACCACAAGCTGCTGCGGGCACGGCTGCAGAAACTCTGTGATCGCATCCAGGAGGCGGTGGGCCATTTCGGCCATCGGGTGTTCACCGACAGCGCACCGGTTTTGGAGAAGGCCTTGGCGCGCAACGCCGGGTTGGGGTGGATCGGCAAGCATACGAATTTGATCGATCGCAACGCCGGATCGTATTTTTTTCTGGGCGAGATCTACCTCGACCTGGAATTGCCCGTCGACAGCCAAAGCAGCGCGCACTGCGGCTCGTGTAGCGCCTGCATGCCCGCCTGCCCTACCGGTGCCATCGTCGCACCTTACCGTCTTGACGCTCGACGCTGCATTTCCTACCTGACCATTGAGCTCAGCGGAGCGATTCCCGTTGAGTTTCGCCGCGCCATCGGCAATCGCATCTACGGCTGCGATGATTGCCAGCTGGTATGTCCGTGGAACAAGTTTGCGCGCCCCACAGCGGAAAAGGATTTCGCGGCTCGGCACGGACTCGATCACGCGCAGCTCACCGATCTGTTTGCATGGAGCGAGGCCGAGTTTTTGGAGAAGACTCGCGGCAGCGCCATTCGGCGCATCGGCTATGAACGATGGCTGCGCAATATCGCCGTCGCTCTCGGCAACGCACCTACCTCGCCCGAACTGATAGCCGCCCTTACCCGCCGTGCGCGCCATCCTTCGCAACTGGTGAGCGAGCACGTGCAGTGGGCGCTCGCCCAGCACACTACACCCTGACGATCGCGATTAACTGGCCGGCAGCAAGCTGCTGCCGGTGGGATTGAAAAAATGCCGGCCGCGGCGCGGCTTGGCGATTTCGGCAAAAAGTTGTTGATAATCGCTGTCGCTATTCACGGTATCAATGGCCGCGGAATTGACGATCAGCAGCGGTGATGCGTCATAGCTGTGAAAGAAGCGCGCGTAGGCCTGGGTGAGTTTGTCAAGATAGGCGCGTTCGATGTGCTGCTCGTAGCGGATACCGCGCCTGGCGATGCGGTCGACCAGCACATCGACCGGCGCCTGCAGGTAGACCACCAGATCGGGCTTCGGCGCATCAAC
>Ga0209447_10000537_pt1 | contig 10565 bp, 8 predicted proteins | sample BogFormECP04_OM3_FD_188243 | JGI IMG/M metagenome (GOLD analysis project Ga0209447, IMG submission 188243) | Bog forest soil microbial communities from Calvert Island, British Columbia, Canada - ECP04_OM3 (SPAdes) (version 2) | ecosystem: Environmental > Aquatic > Freshwater > Wetlands > Bog ... | reverse complement strand
GTGAGTTGCCAGTTGTGTTGTTCCACCATGTTTCGGGGAGGTGGGTCCCGGCATGCCTTCGAGCCGCTACAGTTTCCGTCGAAACCGTTGCGCCCCCGTAGGACCCCACTAGAATATCACTTCAGCGAATCGCGCGCCAAATCGCCGCGCCGTCCCGCAGCCTAACGCGTCAACGCCGTTACGAGCGCGGAATGCTCCGGAAATTGCACGCTGAGCTCTTGCCGCGTTCCCGTTTCGTAGTCCTCATACTCAAATCCCGGAGCCATCGTCGTCCCCAACAGAGCGTATTTCCCGCCAGCGCGCAGCCGCGAACCCTGCCACACTCCACCGGGCACAGTGTGCTGCAAACGCATCCCTGCCGCGATATCCTGGCCCAGCACGATCACTTCGCCGCTGCCATCCGCTCTCAATTGCAGCATCTCCACGGCATCGCCCAGATAAAAATGAAACATTTCGTCGCCCCGCACCCGGTGCATAGCCGAAAAAGTATCCGGTGTCAGCAAATAATAAATCGCTGTGGAGATCGCGCGGTTACTTGGATAACCCGGCAGCAAACTTTGCGGCACAATAGGCGAGCCGCGGTAAGTCTCCGCAAAATATCCGCCCTCGATCGGATGCGGCCGCAGCTGCAACAACTCTCGAATCTGTTCAGCTGTCAACATGCCAGGAGGGCGAGATGCCATGCTCGTGATGATATTGCTTCTCGGGTTCGATTGTCTTTCAGAATGAGTTTCTGGCGGGCAAATTTTCGCTGCGTGACATTGATTGAACCAAAATCCGACATCAGCACCCTTGCTGATCGCTATCTCACGGTCGCGAATGTATCAAAGATTCACGCTGGTGAAATGCGCAGGTCTTCCCATCGGCGGCAAACGCGCGGGCGCTATTGGTTCGGTGCTGCGCTGTCCGGTTTCTTCGCCTCAGCTGCTGGCGCCGCCTGCAGCTTGGCGAGCGACTCATCCACACGCTTCTTGAAATCGCCTGCATCATTGTGGTTCAACCCGCTATACGCGGTCTGAATCGACATCTCGCAAGTATCGCCCTTCGCGTTCAGCACGACGGAGTTGATACGCTTTCCGCCGAGTGTTCCTCCAATGACGAACGAGGCTGTCATCTCAGTGTTATCTATCCCCAAGATGCCGTACTTTCCCGAGTTGCGGAGCGTATCCTTCACTGCAGGCCACAAGACGCTGCACGAGACTGGATAGGACTCGACGTGTGTCTTACAGAACGATGGGATGGCGACTAGGAATAACAGCGCTGCAGCAACTGCGAATCGTTTCATGAAACTCCTCTCCTCAATGCGCTGACTGGACGCAACGACGAGGCCCGGGATCTAGCCAGGACTGGCGTTCTCGCGCCTTCCGAGAACGCGCGCCTCTCGGCCGGAACGGGATCTCCCGTTTAACGACCTATCTGGCTCACAAAGTACTCCCGCCCCCGTCGGCACGCAATGCTCCCGCGAAGTTCTGGAGTGCAAAGCGTTACCGGCGACGTCGGCGGCATCGCAAGCGAAGAACTGGAGATAGGAGGCACGTCGCCGATCCGAGTCAGCCGTTTGAACACACGTATAGCGGCGCGATTAGTAGCGAGGAACCACAACCCAACAGCCCAACAGCCTTCGATAAGCTAGTTGCGATTCAATGCGCGTCCAGACGAAGACGAGGACCAAGACTGAGCGCGATCGTCAGTTTCTGACGCAAGCCCATCTTCCACCGGAATCCTTGGTCGGATGTTGACCTGGTGTGCACAATGGTGGCGGCCCGGCATCGCGGTCGCGATCTTTGTCCCGGTCGCGGTCTCTGTCGCGATCCCGGTCGTGATCGGCGTTCTGGCCCGTCGCGCCCTGATCTCCCGGAGGTCCTTGAGGTCCCGCTGGGCCGGCTGCTGGCGTGGTGGAGCACCCGCCGACCAGAAACATCAGCGACAACGCGCCCAAAAATAGCGATCTCTTCATTCCGATTCTCCCTTATGGCGTCGCTCGGGGCAAAACGCTGCCACCAAAAACAATCGCGCACAGCAAGAATGGTACTAACAGCGTACGAGCCCGCGCTGTTCCAATTCGCACAGTCGTCAAACATGGTGGAACCCGAAAGGGCCGCGACCTCGCCCGCTGCATGGCAGGCACGCACTTCCGTAATGCCAGTTGACACCCCTCGTCACCGTTTCCATAATTCAAAAGAGGCAGCTATTCCTTTGACTCCGAGGAAAACGTCGCTCGAGCAAGCCCTGGAAGAGGCGGTTTCGCGCGCTCTGCGCGACAACCTCGCCCCACTGCAGCGCACCGCGGACGAGCTGCACCATGCCTATGCGGACCTCGTTGCCGCATGCAGTTCCAGCCGCCCCAGCAACGCATTGCCCGCGCTGCTACGTGCGCAAACCGCGGCCGCTGCGCTGGCTGCCGGACTTTCCGTACTTTCGAATTTCGTTGCGGTAGCCCTGAATCCGCGGGATCAGCACTCCTCTGAGGAGGACGAATTTGCCGGTGCGTCTTCCACTGTAGGCGTGGCAGAGGAGGCGGAAGCGCCTGAGGATGTGGCCGACGAAGAAGCCGCTCCGGAATCAGTGCGCGAGACCGCGGAAGCTGAAGAACCCGCCGCGACCGTCGCAGAGCCGAGCGCCGTGCGACCGCCGGCCGAAGCCGAGCTCGAATGGGTGGAAGAGCCCGAGGAAGTGTTGAACGCAGCTCCCGAAGCAGCAGCGGTTCCCACGGTTGCTCCGCCTCCCGAAGAAGACGTTGCCGAAGAAGCCTTCGACCTTGCGAATCTTCCCAGGGAAGAGCAGGAACTGCATCGCCGCGCGAACCGGGTGGCCAAAGTGGCCATGCAGGACATCAAGCTTCTGCAGCCGAAAGAAGTTCGTCTCGGCCGCGAACACAAAGACATCTGCGTCCGCCTGCGCGTGGACATTGATAAAGCACGCAAGGAATACGACCGCCGCTTCCGCGCGATTCAAGATCATCCCGTGGATTACTTCTACGATTGGATGGTGGAGATTCTGGCGGATGGCGATGCCAAGGCCCTCGGCGAATATCCGTATCCCTCGCCCGTTCTGCGGCATTAAGATAAATCAGGATGAAATTCTTCGGCCCTGCAATGCGCGCAGTCGCAGCTCTATTGGTCTTTTCCGTCGCGGTATGTTCGTCGCCGGACGCCTGCGCGCAACACGCTTCGCAAAGTCAGATCCATCCGCCGGCTTCCACGAACGCGAAGAAGCCCGCCGCTTCGCCGGATTCCGCGCGCGTACCCTCCACACCCTCCACACCTTCTGCAGCCGCCACAAAACAGCTGGAGCAATTGACGCGTGCCCTGAAACAGAAAAATTCCGCCGCGCCCTACGCCAAGCTCAGCGCCCTGGCGCTGCAGAAATCGCCGGGCGTGGTGGGTTATCGCGCCGCGCTGGCCCTGGGATATTACGATTACGGCAAAGCGCATTATGCGCAGTCCGCGAAATGGCTGAAGATCGCGCAAAGTGATGCGCTGCTGCGCGACTACGCGCTTTATTGGAGTGCGCAGAGCAATCTCGCGCTCAATCACAACGCGGACGCGCTCGCACAGCTGCAGGAATTTCGCAAGGATTATCCCGACTCTGTAATCACCGATCAGGCGCTGCAATCTCTGGGCGTCGCGGCGCTGGCCGCCAACCAGCCCGCGGAAATTCTCGCGGCCCTCGACAACTATCCGCAAACTGGGCAAAAGCCGGCGCTGCTGTTCCTGCGTGCCGAAGCCCGCGAGCAATCCGCGCAACCTCTGCTGGCGGCCGCCGACTATCAGGCGATTTATTTGCGTTTTCCCTTGAGCGATCAGGCGCGCGAAGCCGGCGAGAAGCTTTCTTTCCTGCGCAGCTCGCACGGCGACAAGCTCGCCGCGATTCCCATCGAACAGCAGATCGAACACGCCGCCACGATTTTCACGGCGCATCAATGGGGCGATGCGCGCAACGAATACTCGCGCCTGCTGCCGCAACTGAGCGGCGGGGATCGCGAGCGCGCGCAACTGCGCATTCTGGAATGTGGCGTCGCACTGGGCGGGGGCATAGCGGAAATTTCCGCGCTCAGCATCGCCGACCCCGACGTGGACGCCGAACGGTATTACACCATCGCCAATTACTATCGCGACCGGCCGTCGGAATCGCAGATGATCGCCGCCGTGGAATCGGCGGTGCGGCGCTCGCCGGCGAGCCGCTGGTCGGAATCCGCGCTGTTCTTGGCGGGAAATTATTATTGGGTGCAGCTCGACCGCGATCGCGCCGCCGCCTACTACAAACAATTGTCCGACAATTTCCCGTCTGCCGCGGACGCGCTTCCGGCGCAGTGGCGCCTCACCTGGGCCGCGATTTTGAAACGCCAGCCGGAAGCCGCCGCGGACCTGGCCGATCATCTGCGCCGCTTTCCCGGCTCGCAATTTTCGCCGGACGCGTTGTACTGGCTCGGCCGCTTGTCGGAAGAAGCAGGGAACTCGGCGCTGGCGCGCACTTACTACGCGAAATTGCTGGAGCGTTTCCCGCAGAATTATTTTGCCACTACTGCCGTGAAGCGTTTGCGCGCGCTCGGTGCCGGCCCGGCGGCCGATGCGGACATTCTCGCGACGATTCCGCCCGTGCCTCCTGCATTGCCGCTCGGCGATACCATTCCCGCAACCGCCGCAAATCGTCAGATGCGCGCCGATGCGTTGCGCTCAATCAGCTTCGACGCTTCCGCCGAGCTCGAATTGCGCGCGGCCTTCGCTGCCACCGGCGAGCCCCGGCTGCTGCTGGAAGCCGCGCAGGAAGCGGTGAACGCAGGGCACATCGGCGCGGCGATCGTCACCGTGCGCCAGATTTATCCGCAGCTGGAATGGCGTCCGTTCGCGCAGGTTCCGCGCGAAGTGTGGCTCACGGCTTACGCCATGCCTTTCGAATCCTCCATCGTGGCGCGGTCCACTACCGCGGGTGTTGATCCCATGCTTACTGCCGGACTGATTCGTCAGGAGTCGGCTTACGATCCCGAAGCGCACTCGCACGCCAACGCTTTCGGATTGATGCAGCTGCTGCCGAAAACCGCGCGGCGCTTCGCGAAGCAGGCCAAGGTGCGCTACTCCACGCCCATGCTTTTCGAGCCGGATTACAATATTCACATCGGCACGATTTATTTTGCCGGCCTGCAGCGCAATTTCGGCAGCGTGGAATCCGCGCTGGCTGCTTACAACGCGGGAGAAGATCGCGTGGCCTTCTGGACCACCGGGCAGAGCTATCGCGAGCCGGCCGAGTTTGTGGATTCCATTCCGTTCACGGAAACGCGCGAGTACGTGGAAATCGTTACGCGCAACGCGGATATCTATCGTAAGTTATACGGGACGCAACCCGTGCGAGGCGCGAAGAATGAATCCCGTAAAGCCGCAAGCAGCCCCGGCCACTAGTCCGCAACTTTCCTGGAAGGCGGCGCAGTTCACCGAATCCGTCATCCGCGAGATGACGCGCCTGGCGCTGCAATATAAAGCCGTCAACCTTTCGCAGGGTTTTCCTGATTTTCCCGCGCCGGCGCTGATTAAAAGCGCTGCGCAGGATGCGATTGCCGCGGACATCAATCAATACGCGATTACCTGGGGCGCGAAATCCTTGCGCAACGCCATCGCCGAGAGATTTTCGCGCGCGAATGCCGGGATGAACATTGACCCGGAGCGCGAAATCACCGTTTGCTGCGGTTCCACCGAGGCGATGATTTCCTCGATGCTGGCCGTGATCGATCCTGGCGATGAAGTGGTGGTGTTCGAGCCGTTTTATGAAAATTATGGGCCGGACGCGATTCTTTCCGGCGCCGCGCCGCGCTTCGTCAGGCTGCACGCGCCTGATTGGAGTTTCGATCCGGCGGAACTTGCGGCCGCGTTTGGACCCAAGACGCGAGCGATCATTGTGAATACGCCGAACAATCCCACCGGCAAGGTTTTTACGCGCGCGGAACTCGAACAAATTCGCGATCTTTGCGTGCGTTGGAATGCTTACGCCATCACTGATGAGATTTACGAGCACATGCTCTACGACGGCGCCGAACACATTTCCATGGCGACGCTGGAGGGGATGCGCGAGCGCACCATCACCATCAACGCGCTGTCTAAGACTTACAGCGTGACCGGTTGGCGCGTCGGGTGGGCGATTGCTTCGCCGGAAGTGAGCGCCGCGATTCGCAAAGTGCACGATTTTCTTACGGTAGGAGCGGCGGCTCCGTTGCAGGAAGCTGGAGCCGTGGCGCTGCAATTTCCAGCGGAATATTACACGACGCTGGCGAGTGAATACACGCAACGCCGCGAGAGACTGCTGGGTATTCTCACAGGGGCTGGTTTCAAGTGCTTCAAACCGCGCGGCGCTTATTACATCATGACCGACATTTCCGCCTTCGGTTTCCCGGGCGATGTCGCGTTCGCGAAATATCTGGTCACTGAAATCGGCGTCGCTGCCGTTCCTGGCTCCAGTTTCTATCGTGATCCCGCCGATGGCCGCACGCACCTGCGGTTCACATTCTGCAAAACCGAAAAAACATTTCAGGCCGCCGCCGAGCGATTGGCCAAACTGAAAAAAATCGCGTGAAAAGTTTACGGGGCACTGTGCGAGGTTTTTCGCAGCGGTGGTCTTCAAACCGCCGTCAGGGATAGCCGCTCCACAGATGGCGCACTGAAGTGCGCCGCTACGAAGTCAAAGGCAACTTCAAAGGCGCCGATCTCGCAGAGGTAGGATGGCCGGTACAGAGTCAAAACCCGAGGCCGCGCGAATTCAGCCACCAGAACCTGTGCTAGAATCCGCCAGTTCCTTCAGGAGGCCACTGCATGGCCGTGGAATTCGTCTTGATACCGATGGGCACGCGGCTGACGGCGAACGGGGAAGGCCAGCCGTTCGAGATTTCTTCCAGCAGCACGCGCACGTTCCTGTGCTCGATGGAAATCACGGATCAGATGGAGCAGGAATCGGTGGATATTTCTGTGTGGGGATCCGCGGACGGCCAGGACTTCGGAAAAATGCCGCTGCTGAAAATGCCGCAGCGTTTTTATCGGGGCGAGACGCGCCAGGTGCTGGATCTTTCGCTGAAGCCGGACGTTCGTTTCATCCGCGCGAAGTACGATTTGACGCGCTGGGGCCGCGTGGCCCCGCATCCCATGTTCGTTCTGGGATTTCGCGCGATTGAAATTCCCGCGTTCGCTGCGCAGGCCGCCGCGCGCTGAATCGGCGCGAAGTTCAGCGCAGGCGCGTTTGTCTCGCTGTGTTTCCTCAGGGCGTTTTTTGTGCAGCAGGCGTCGCTTTCGCCGTATCCACTTTGCGCGCCACCTGCTCGCGCAACTCCTTCGCGCGAATTCCGGCGGGGCTGTCCGGATCGAGCTTGATATACGAATCAATGTCCGCGAGCAGCGCCGGATAATCCTTCTGCCGCAGATGAATATTCGAGAGCAGGCGGTACACGAGGGCGGCGCTGGGCGCGAGTGACTTTGCCTGGTTGGCTGACTTCAGTGCTTCCGCAATTTTGTCCTCATCGAGCAGGGCGCGGCCCAATTCGTACTGTCCCAGCCAATAATCCGGATTCAACGTGACGCCACGGCGCACGGTTATCTCTCCCTGCGCAAAATCCCGGCGGTCCAGCATCATTGTTCCCAAGCCCACGTCCGCTTCGCAGTATTTATCGCCGCTCAGGTCAATGGATTTCCTGAAACTGGCTTCGGCTTCGTCGCGCTTGCCCAGCGAGAGGTTGGCCATGGCAGCGTAGTAGTAAGCTTCGTAGTATCCCGGCGCGGCCGCGATGGCCGACTGAAAATCTTCCAGCGCGCCGGGGGCGTTTTTCTCCGCGTACAATTTCTTCTTGCCGGAGACCAGCAGATCGCGGGCTTTTTCGGGCATGGAAAGTTCGTGCGCGGAAACGGAACCCGTCCCCGCCGTCTTTTTTTCGCCGGGCAGCGCTCGCAGCCGGAGGACCACGCCTTTCTCGGGCATAAACGACAAGTCCACGGTGGTGGCGACGCGCTCGTAACCTTGTACGTCCAGCGCCAGGACGTAGCTGCCGCCACTCAAGCGGCGGAATTCGAACCATCCGGAATCGGTGGTTTCTTCGGTTTGCCTGGACTCGCCCTCGGAGCCTTGCAACTGTACCAGCACATGGGCGGCGGGCTGATTATCTTCATAATAGACATTGCCGTTGACGGTGAGATTGTTGTCGTCCGGACGGCCTTGGTTTACTTGCCAGGCGTGTGAACAAGGTGGGAACAACAGGCAGGCGGCGAAGGCAAACGGCACTACGGGGCCGATATAAAGCCGGCTCATGGGGCACCCCCGGCTGACTTAACGGGAGTATAGCACCACGCGGCGCGCGCGGAATACCGGGTTGCGAAACGGCTGGGCGCTTCTGGAAACTTTGACTGGGCGCGCGAGACTTTACGTATTTAGATCGAAGCTCTGCAAGTACGCGGGCACCACCACGGGCCAGTGAAAGCGGCTGGCGATCCCGGCGCGCAGGCCTTCGAGGCCGCTTGGTTCACCGTGGACCAAAAATGTTTGGCGCGGCGGCGCGGTAAATCCCGAAAGCCAGCGCAGCAGCTCGCTTCTGCCGGCGTGCGCGGAAAGTTGATCGAGCACCACGATCTCGGCGCGCACCGGAACTTCTCGGCCGTGGATGCGCACATATTGCGCGCCATCCTGCAGCGCGCGGCCCAGCGTCGCGGCGGCCTGATAACCCACCAACAGCACGGCGCTGCGCGAATCCGGCAGGCGCTTGGCCAGATGATGCAGCACGCGCCCGCCGGTGGCCATGCCGCTGGCGGAAATAATGATGCAGGGGGAAGTGACGTTGTTGATTGCCTTGGAATCCTCGACGGCGCGCGTCATGTGGACTTGCTGGAGGTTGAGCGGGTCTTTATCGCCTTGCTGCTCCTGCTTGGTGAAATCCAGATCGTGGTCTTCGTGGTGGCGCGCGTAAATATCGGTGACGCTGATGGCCATGGGACTATCCACGTACACGGGCAGCTTGGGGATGCGTTGCGCGTCGTCGAGTTCGCGCAGGTAATACATCAGCGTTTGCGTGCGTCCCACGGCGAAGGAGGGAATCACGATCGAGCCGCCGCGCTTGGCGACGCGATTGATCACGTCGGTCAGCTCGTCCGGTACAGAACCAGTGCCATGCTCGCGATCTCCGTAGGTGGATTCGCACAGCAGGAAATCCGCGCGCGAGGGCGGCTCCGGGTCGTTCAGAATCGGTTGATCGTAGCGGCCGATGTCGCCGGAGAAAACGATCAGAATGTTTTTACCGTTCTCGGTGATGGTCAATTCCAGCCACGTGGAACCCAGGATGTGCCCGGCATCGAGCGTGCGCACGGAAAATTCCGGGCTGATGGTGAAAACATCCTGGCGCGGAATTTCCTGTAATCGCGCCAGGGCCTGCTGTGCTTGCGCGACGGTGTACAGGGGCAGCGGCTGTTTGTGGCTGCTGTAGCCTTTGTGCGCGGCAAATAGCGCATCCTCTTCCTGCAGGTGCGCAGAATCGGGGAGCAGCAGATTGCAGAGCTCGCGCGTGGCGGCGTCGGCGTACACCGGGCCGCGATACCCGGCGGCCACCAGGCGCGGCAGGTAGCCCGTGTGATCAATGTGCGCGTGCGTCAGCAGCACCCAATCTATCGCTGCGGGATCTACCGTCAGTGGATTCCAATTTCGTTGCTGCAGATCTTTCGAGCCTTGAAAGAGTCCGCAATCCACCAGCAAACGCTTGCCGGCTGCTTCGAGCAGATATTTCGATCCCGTTACGGTTCCTGCAGCACCCAGAAATGTGATTTTCGCCATGGCCCGAGCATTCTAGACGCATCGCTGCCGTGATGCCACGCTGTTTCTGGCTGCGCATTTTACGAATTGTGCCGCCGCGATTTCAGCTTGACCCGCTGGCCGTCCGCACGTAGGCTCGCGAGTTCACGATGCGAGCGCAGCGCCGCCGCAAACGCGTAGCGAGTAGGAAGTGACATGAAACTGATCGCGACATTTCTTTGCAGTTTGATTCTAGCCGCAGCCGTTGCCGCGCAAGATGCGCCCGCGGCGTCTGCAGCGCCTGGCGCTGCCGTGGCGCAGGATTGGGTTGCGCAATCTCTGAAAAAGCACACGTGGGAATTGGGTGTTGTCGCCGGCGGCGGCACCGGTCTGGGCAAATCCGACGGCACGCAGTTTGCGTTCGGCGGCGGGCGCGGGGGCTGGATCCTGACCGGCGACCATTTGCCCGGCATCCTGCGCGGCAATTTCGAATGGGCCGTGGACGTGCTGCCGCTTTTCGCCGTCCTTCCGCCTGCCAGCGGAGTGTACGGCGCAAGCGTCCGGCCCGCGATCTGGCAGTGGAACTTCACCAGTTGGAATAAATGTGCGCCGTACGTTGCGATCGTGGGCGGCACGGTGTTCACCACCAGCAATGTTCCGCCGGGCAACACCGCAGCCGTGAATTTCACGGAGGGACTGGCGTTCGGCACGTACATGTTTGTGAAGCCACGCCGCGCGTTTTCCGCCGAAGCTACCTTCGGACATTTGTCCAATGCCAGCATTGGCAGGCACAACCCGGGATACAACGCCACGTTCCTATT
>Ga0209447_10000536_pt1 | contig 10572 bp, 5 predicted proteins | sample BogFormECP04_OM3_FD_188243 | JGI IMG/M metagenome (GOLD analysis project Ga0209447, IMG submission 188243) | Bog forest soil microbial communities from Calvert Island, British Columbia, Canada - ECP04_OM3 (SPAdes) (version 2) | ecosystem: Environmental > Aquatic > Freshwater > Wetlands > Bog ... | reverse complement strand
CGCAGACGGCTCAACCTTGGGCATGTGGCAGCTCACACAATTCTTTTTCGCGACCGGACAAGCCGGGCCGGGACGAACGGATGTTCGTTTTTCGCTGGCCGAAGTGACGTGGCACTGGAGACAGTTCGAATCGTAGGAGGCGAGGTCGTGCACGAGCGGCTTGTGAGGATCGTGGCAGCCGATGCAAGCGATGCGGGCGTCGCCCTTGGCCCAACATTTGCTATTTTCCAAGCGATAGGGAGCGAAGCGCACGTTTACGACGGGCGCAGCGTTCGCGCTCGCGGAGACTACATCCTGCCAGGTGCGATGGCAGGTGCCGCAAAAGTCGACGGAGTCCACGCGTGACAAATTTGCAGGATTGAATATCAGGCCGGAGCCGCGTTTTTCGGCTTTAGCGTTGGCGGCAGCGACGTGCTTCGCGCCGGGGCCGTGACAGGACTCGCAGTTCACGCCAAGGATGGCTTTGCCCGGTTCGAATTGATTTGCGGTGGTTGAGGCCATTGTGTGGCAAGCGAAACACTGGCGCGCTTCTTGGAGGCGCATGGCGCGGCCCGCAGCCATCGCGAGGCTTTCTGGCACGGCTGGTGACTGGCCGGGCGTGATATCGAGCGCCTGTGGCTTCGCAAAAAAGCTTACGTGGCTTTCGAAGAAGGTGCCGTTTTGCTCGTAGAGAAAAGTCTGGCCCATGTGAGCGGAGCCGAAGGCCCAAAGCAGCTCAACGCCCAGCGCCGAGGCTCCGCTCGACACCGTCAAAGTGTTCTTGTCGTCTTGCGTGGAGAGGCGGTAGTGGAAGGGGCCGGTTTGAAAAGCGAGCGCAGGGTGATCCTGAAGAAGTTTCGAGTCTGCCGCGCGGGAGGCGGCATGAAACATCGCGGTTTGCTGCTGGCCTTCCGCTTTCGTTTCGTGACATTCGAAACACGCCTCCGAGCCGGCGTATTCGCCACGCGAGGGATCGCCCTTGGTCGGCCACCAGCCGGAAGCCTTCACGCGAAGTTCCGTGGGCAGAGAGATGGCACTCGATGCGGGAGCTTGCGCACGCGCCGTGACGCAGGAAAGGAAAAGAAAGAGCAGGGCAACGCCGAACCATAACGCAGCGCCAGATTGAGAAAGAACGATTGCGCTTCTCACTGCTGAGGCTTCTGTTGCTCGAGTCCTACAGCAACACGGCGTTTGAGTTGCTCGAGGTTCTTGGAGGCTTCGCGCTGAAGGGCGGCTTCGCGATTGGCGTCATCCTTGCGGCCTACACCGTTGTAAGCAAGCGCCAATTGAAAATGCCCCGTGGGGCTATCCGGCGCCAGCTTCTCATACGTCTCGAGAGGCGGGATCGCTTCAGCGAACTGCTGCTGCGAGACGAGCGCGCTTCCAAGCCCAAGATACGCCTCGGCAAAGCCGGTATCGATTCTGGTAGCGCGCGTGTAGTGGCGAATCGCTGCCCCAAAATCGCCGTCGTTTTTCGCCAGCTCTCCGAGCACGTACTCGGCGGTGGCGTTGTTGGGATCGATTTCGAGCTCCTGTTCAAATTCTTTTTTGGCTTGCGCCGCGTTTTCCGCCGTCGGCTGGGGCAGGGAGAGCAGGGCGCGGCCTAGCCTGGCATGGATGCCGGGCAGCATTGGATTTATGTCAATAATTTTCTGATATTCCGCGGCGGCTTCCTGCCACTTTCCTTGTGTTTCAAGTGCTTCGGCGTTGAGGACATGAACCTGATAGGAGAAGGGTGCCTCGCGTGCCAGATCTTCCGAAGAGCGAAGAGAAAGATCGGAGAAGGCGTGAGCGGCGGCGTAGAGAACTTCCGGATCGCGCGGGAATTCGCGGTGCAGGACAGCGAGGAAGTCCAAGGATTCAAAGGGGGCATCGTGAGTCATGGCGCAGTGCAAACCGAGGAGGCCGATGCGCTTTTTGAGGTCGCGATCCGTGACCTGATGAATGGATTTCTTAAGGAGCGGCAAAGCTTCCGTGCACCTGCCCGTTTCCGCAAGAGCGATGGCGCGCGCGGAATCGGCGCGCTGGGTAGACGAGGGAGTTGTGGCTGGAGAGTTCTTGGAAGGGGATTGGGCGGCGAGAAATCCCGGGAGCAGCAGGAGCCCAGCGCCAAATTTGATCATGCGATTCACCACGAAATTGTACATCGAACCACCCTTGCGGTGATGCGTCTGAAAAGGAAATGGCAGGCGCCGAAGCGCCTGCCATTTCCGGGGGTGTTGAGGTGGAAAATCTAGAATATGAACTTCAGAGCGAGCTGAATTTGCCGAGCGCCCTGAGAGCCGCTGAAGTGTCCGAAGTCCGGATTGCTGGTTGAGACTCCGCTGCCTGGATCAAAGGAACCATTCGCCGGGCCGCCGAAGAAGGTGTAAACGGGCCGATTGAAGAGGTTCAAGGTGTCCATACGGAACTGGAGCTTCTTTCCTTCCGTGATGGGGAAGTCCTTGTGGATGGTGAAGTCCACGTTGGCATAGCCCGGGCCGCGAATGTTCCCGATGCCGCAAGTGCCGAATGTACTCGGCGCCGGCACGGAGACATTGGTCGGGTCAAAGTATTGGATATATGCGGGTGTGTTCGTGGCAGCGTTTGCCGGCACGTACTGGTTGAGGACCTTGATCGGTCCGTTGCAGTCTGGCACGCCAGACAGGGTCTGGGGTTCCACGCCATTGGTGTTGGAAGTGTTGCCGCCGACGCCCCAGCCGCCGAAGTTGTTGAGCGTGAGGGCGTTGCCGGTGTGCAGAGTGATGATGCCGCCGACTTCCCAATTTCCGACGATGGCGTTGACGACAGGATTCAGATCCTTGCCGAATTGTTTGCCACGCCCGACCGGCAGCTGATAGGTGACGTAGCTGGTCAGGATGTGCGTCTGGTCAAAGTAGCAAGGTCCCCAACTGGCTTGAGGGTCGAAAATATTCTGCCAGCCAGGCTGGCCGCCGGAGCTCTGCGCCTGCGTGCTGCCCCACCCGGTGCCGAAGTATCCGGGGGAGTTGCTGAGGCACTTGGAATAGGTGTAGGAGACCTGGCCTTCGAGGCCATTGCCCATGCGCTTCAGCAAGACAGCCTGGAGCGCGTCGTATTTTTGCGTCGCGTTGGAGAGGTTGGCGCCGGCCAATGCGCCGTTCTGATCGGCTTGGAACAACGAGCCAGCCGCGCCGCACGTTGCCAGCGTAACGCATGGCCCGCCGCCGCCGCCGAGGTACGTGCCAGCATTTTGGCTCATGATGACCTGACCCGGGAGGGCGAGGGTACCGTCGGCGTTCAGGCCTTCGCGTTGAGCGACGTCCTCGAAATTGAGAAGGTGCACGCCGTGCTGGCCGACGTAACCGACCTGCAAGGTCAGGGTGTTGGTGAATTGATGCTGGACGGTGAGATTCCATTGTTGCGACTGAACGGGCTTGAAGTTCTGATCGAAGATGCGGATGCGGATGCCCTGGTAGCACGTGATGGTGATGTTGGTGCAGGTGGAGACAGGGCCAAATCCGTTTGCGATCGGACCGACGATGGCGGCCTGTTGAAGAACGCCGTAGGGAATGTTCTGGGTGAGCTCTTCGTTGGAGCCGCCGCCCTCGACGTAAGTCGAAATCGAAAAGCCGGCGCGGAAGACGGTTTTGCCATGGAAGCGCGCAGGCGACCAGGCGATGCCAAGGCGGGGCAGCCAGTCACCGATGCCGAGATAATTGTTGTAGAGGGCCCGGGAATTGCCGTCCTGGCCAGGCAATTCGAGTGCTCCGGTCATCAAGTTGAAATTGACAACACGATTGTGGACTTCATAGAACGGAGTATGGTCCTCGAAGCGCAGACCCAGATTGAGAGTTAGAGTTGGAGTAACACGCCAATCATCCTGGCCAAAGAAGCCGAGGATGTTGCCGCGCAACTCGTCCAGTGTAGCGCCACCGCCGGTGTCTCTGTTGCCGCCAGAAACATTTCCCAGCCAAAAGTCTGCCAGGCCGGAGCCCGTCAGCGTATTGATACCGAGAAAGCCTAGGGCGCCGTTGTTGCCGGGGTAAATGTAATTCTGGCGCTCGCGAATGTACTGGAAGCCAGTGCGAATGGTGTGCTTGCCGTGGCTTATGGTGAAGTTGTCTTCAACTTGACCCTGCGTGGTGTGGAAGATCTGAACCAGGTTTCGCAAGCCGAGACTGGGATCTGCGCCAGGGACGTTGCCCGTGATGTCCAGCTCGATGAGACCGGGCGCCTGGAAGTTCCCGCCAGCGATTCCGAATTGTTGGGTGATGTCGCCCAAGCCGGATGTCGGAGATTGAGACTGGCTGAAATGCACGGCGTTGAAGCCGATGCGTGCCTCGTTCAATAGGGTTGGACTAAAAGAGTGCGTCCAACTGATGACGGCATTGCGGACTGGCTCGTCAATGCTCTCGGCAGCGCCAGCGTTGGCCACAGGTAGAGAACTCAAAGCCACCAGGTCGAGGTCCATCTGCGACCAGCGGCCGTTAATGTGGTCCTTGGGGGAGAGGACGTAGTCGACCTTCAGATCTCCCTGGTTGTTGGTGAGATTGTTTCCGCTGTTGAAGGTGTAATTGTTGCCGTCGAGAGTGTCCAACTGAGGAAGCGGATAAAGCTTGGTGTCGGCGAACAAATTCTGGGCAAAAGGGCTGATGGTATAGCCAGCCGTAGCTAGATTGTTATTAGGGATAGGCGTGCCAGTGACGATCGTGCCTGTATCGCTGTAGGTGCAAGGAGCGGTCGGAGCACAGAGTTGGTCAATAATTGCGCCAGCCGCACTTCTGTCGTTGCAGATGCCAGCGGTGAAACCGTTTTGGCAAAGCTGACTGAAGTCACCGGCGCGTGCTTTTGCCGTTAATAGCTGGGCGGACGTCGCACCTGAGTTGGGAAGACGCTGACCTTGATAGTCAGCGAAGAAGAAAAGTTTGTTCTTGAGGATCGGACCGCCAACCGTACCGCCGAACTGATTGTAGCGAACGGATGGTTTCCTGGTGGTGCCGTCGGCGTAAAAGCCCGGGGCGCCTTCATCCAGCGGCAAGCCTTTGGTCCAGGCGGCGGAGGAGTTGTTGGCGTTCAAATAGTCGTTGCGGAAATATTCGAAAACGTCGCCGTGATAGTTGTTAGTGCCGGATTTGATCGTGGCGCTGACGACGCCGCCTTCGTAGTTGCCGAAGTCCGCGGGAGCGTTTTGCGTTACGAGGTTAAATTCCTGAATGGCGTCAACGGGCGGAGTGTAGCCGATCTCGTTGTTTTTGTCCTCGCTGTTGATCTCGCCATCCAGGAGATATTCGTTAGCTTGCTCGCGATTGCCGTTAATGATCGGGCGACCAGCACCGAGCATCGTTTGAGGCTGGCGCAGGGAATCAGGGTCAGTCGTGGTCACGCCGGGAGCAAGCAGAGTGAGCTGTAAATAATTGCGGGAAGCCAACGGAAGCGAGGAGACGGTGTTGGCGTCAATCAGGGTGCTGACTTCCGTGCTCTGGGTTTGAAGAATTGGAGTTTCGCCGGAGACTTCCACGGTTTCGCTGACAGAGCCCATCTTCATTTGAACGTCGATACGTGCGATCTGGTTGAGGATCAGGACAAAGGGCGCGACAACGGTGGACTCGAAACCCTTGTTCTCGACCCTGAGTTCGTAGGTGCCAACGGGAACGGCAATGATGTTGTAGACGCCGGAACCGTTGGTGACGGAAGTCCAGTGGGTGCCACGTTCGGTGTCATGAGCCGTGACGGTGGCGCCAGCAAGTGGCGCGCCGCTGGGGTCCGTAACCGTTCCGGTGATTGTAGCGCTTACATCCTGGGCCCACGCCGCATTTGCGCCGCACAGAAGCGCAAGCAGCGTCACGCACAACAAACACAACGCCATAGACTGCAATTTTTTCATGTGAATTCCTCCGAGGAGAGGCCCCCGACAGCGCATGCTCCCCACCTCTACCGTCAAAATGTTCTGCATAGCAACGAGCACCCATGCACCGCTATATGGCCGAATGGTGAATAGCTATATAGCACGCTTTTAGGCTTGTCAAGCGAAAAAAAATGATTTATAAGGATAATGGCTGTGAATGGATGCGGGCAGGTATAGCACCGGGGCTATGTGAACTATAGCGCCTTTGTTGGCGCTCTATATCACCACGCGGTCTTCCTCTGCCATCCGGGAAGCGCCCCTGAGGCCGCCAGGCGCAGGGAGTCCGGACCTGCTGGAGAGGCTTGGGAAGGCGCGGCTGGAAACCCAGCAGGAAATGCAGGTTTCCGTTTTTTAACGACGAAGAGGCTGTGAGATTGCGCCGATCCGTTGTAGGTTATTCGTAAATTCTGTGGAGCGAGAATGCCTGCTAAAAGTCGAAGCAACGGGTTGCCTGCGTATCAGAGGATTCAGGGCACCCTCCGAAAGCGAATCGATGCCGGAGAATTGTGCACGGGAGATGCCGTGCCTTCGGAGCGCGACCTGGCTAAGATCCACCAGGTCAGCCTGATGACCGCGCGGCATGCGCTGGCGTCGCTGGAGCGGGAAGGTGTGGTGGAGCGGCGGCGCGGGATCGGGACATTTGTCTCGGCGCCGAAGATTCATTTCAACAAGTTGATGAGCTATACGGAACAGATGGCGAGCCGCAGCATGACGGCGGGCTCGAAAGTGCTGTTCGCGAAGATGATTGATGATGAGCAGGAAGCCAATGCGCGGCTTTCGCTTTCGCCGAAGAGCGGGGTAATCAAGCTGGAGCGTTTGCGGCACGCGGCAGGGGAGCCGTTTGCGCTGGAGACTTGCTATTTGTCGGCGGCGCAATTTCCTGGATTGCTTTCGGCGCCACTGCAGAGAGAGTCGCTGTTCGGGATTCTGGAACGCGATTACAAAGTGGAAATCGGATATGCGGATGAAGAGGTGGACGCGACGGCTGCCGATCCGCGCACCGCGGAACTTTTGGATGTGCCGAGGCGAGAGCCGCTCTTGCGCATCCGGCAGGTGATTTTTTCGACGAACGGGAAAGCGGTTTTGTATGTGTTGGGATTTTACCGGTCGGACCGGCACAATCTAGTGATTCGGCGGTTTCGGTAAAGCAAAAATTCGAGTGACGCGGGGCGGCGGGCATGTGCTAGGCTGCTCTGGTATAACCCAAAGTGGAGTTGCTTATTCTCTTACGGCCACCCAGCCGCCCTGTTTCATAGATGAACAGCGGCTCAAGGAGAGCAATGATTCTTGCAGGAGACATCGGCGGCACGAAATGCAATGTCGCCGTGTTTCAGGAGAGCGGAGCGGCTTTGCAGCTTGTGGCGAAGCGGCGTTTCGCTACCAGTGAGTTTGCCAGCCTCGAGGAGTTGCTGGATAGATTTTTCCCCGAATGCGCGCGAGAAGCCGGCGCGCGTCTGGAGTCCCAAATTGTCGCCGCGGGATTCGGCGTTGCCGGAGCCGTGGTGGACGGCCGCCTGGTGGCGAACAATATCCCGTGGGAACTGACTGCTTCGGCGCTGGCCGCCAAATTGAGGCTCGATCCTGAACATCTCGTACTGATCAACGATCTGGTTGCCACTGCCTATGGTTTGGTGCACCTTGCGCCTCAGGATTTTCTTGTTTTGAATGCGGGTGCGCCGCAGTTCAACGGAAACCAGGCGCTGATCGCCGCGGGCACGGGGTTGGGCGAGGCGATGATCTTCCGGGATGGCAGCCAACACCGTGCTTCTCCTTCTGAAGGAGGCTCAGCGGATTTTGCGCCGCGGACGGAGCGCGAGATTCAATTGCTGCAATTTCTTAAACGGCGTTTGCCACGTGTTTCGTGCGAAGAAATATTTTCCGGGCGCGGCTTTCGAAAGCTACACGAGTTCCTTGATCCTGCCGTTGTTCATCCGACCTTCGAATTGGCGGAGTCCGCTTCCGCCAGCGAAATCACGCAGAACGCCTTGGCCGGCGCGTGTCCGGTCTGCGTGGAGGTGCTCGATTGGTGGATCGACGCCTTTGGCGCGGAAGCCGGTAATTTAGCGCTTCGCGTTCTCGCGTATGGCGGCGTGTACTTTGCGGGTGGAATCGTTCTTAAAATACTTCCCAGGCTGCAGCAGAGCAGTTTCTGCCGGGCGTTTGCGGATAAGGGCCCATTGAGTTCGATGCTGTCCAATATACCGATCTCTGTTGTTTTGAATGAAGACGCGCCGCTTTTGGGAGCTGCCCATCAAGCCTTGGGCACAGCGCCTGCCTCCCGGCGTGAGCGGCACGAGATTTTGTTTGAGCTTCATTCGGCGCAAAAAGCGCCAGTCCGATAGCAAGCCACCGCTTTTTTTGTAAGGACGTGCTTCCCTTCGCCATTCAGGTCGCGCCTCGTGGTCTGCTCTCGCGAGTGCAACACGGGAGAACCTCTAGTCTGAGCCATCGCTCGGTGTGGAATTCGATCTGGGGCATTCATAAGAGTGGGTGCGGAGCAGTCGTTACGGTCTGACAGAGGACATGGTAGACTTGAAGGGCCGGATGCTGAACGTTCCGCGGACGAAGAACGAAAAGCCCGTTCACGTTCCTTAAACACTGCTACTGTGGCCACCCAAATGAAGTGCATGCGCGGGCGGCGAAGCAGGGTTTGTGTTTAACTTGGCCAGTCCTCCGCGCGCGCTTTGTTGTGCAATGAGCAGTTTAGGGGCGTAGCTCAGTGGTAGAGCAGCGGCCTTTTAAGCCGAAGGTCGTGGGTTCGATCCCCACCGCCCCTACCAATCTAACCGATTGACAAGGCATGGCCTTATTAGGGTCCGTTTTCCCGCGTACCTCTCGTGTACCCTTCTTACGAGTCGACGGATTGTCGTCACACAGCTAATTGTCCCGTTGTGCGCTTCTGTCAACCGATAGCAAACATCATTGTCAGATATTCGCTGATCGACCCCGCAGGGTGATATGTTCGGCTTTTCGGGAGCCAGTCTTCTCCAATCTGAATGGCGTGACTGGCGTGCGCGTAGGCTTTGAATTGTGAGAGTAGGCGGCTCCATTCCGAGACGCAATGTAATAGCGACTCATGCCAACCGCTGTCCAGTAGCTTGAGCTTGTCTGTGATTGCCTCCCGGGCCTTAGCGCGTTCGTCCTCATTCATACACTCGACAGCGTAGGCAACGACTGCATAGTCGAGCTCGGACCACTTGATTTGGGACACATGGCTGCCGCGAGTGGCTTGATCAAAACGCCATGCCAGCCACCGCTCGTGGGCGAGTGCCCATAGGACTGCTCGACGCTCAGTTGTCGCCGCTTTTTGAAACTCCCTTAGACAGTCAGCTACGCAATCTCGGCTTTCCTCCGGCTTGGTTATAGCCGGACTCAGGTATATTGAATTGATATAGCCCTTGACCGCTTCGTCTTTTACTACGGCCAGTGCTTGGCCCAACGCCACCTGTAGTGCCGGATACCGCAATGGATGGAGGTTGAAAATTTCCATCCACGCGATCCATCTTGCTTCGTCGTTCGCGACCTTGACAAGTAGCTCGGTTAGGAGTCGCCGCGCCTTAAGGTCCAATTGGCGCGGCTTGGGATGACCGGAGAGCGTTTGATATGTGCAGCTGAACTGGACATACGGATTGCCCCCCTCGTTTGCTAAGTAGAGTCTCTGCTCAGCAGACAGAGCAGCGGCAATCTGCATCGCGAGTGGTGTTTGGCGTACACGACTAAGCGCTCTCACGAGTTGGCTAAACGCATACCGATAAAGATAGCGGACGATTTGGACTAATAGAACATTCGGTAAGAACGCATTTTCAAAGCGGCGGCATTCACTAGCTATCCCGACCCAATCGCCTTTTTCGTCAGCTCGTCTAAATGTTTCGACAGCCTCTCGTTCCCAAACGGGTACAGAACTACCCTGGCGAAAGCTGAATTCTACCGTAGAAGACGAAAGCATTCTCTCCAGCGTATCGTTCAGCTCCGCGTTCGCGCCAACGTGATCTGGCAGTTTGCCCCATAAAATGTTCTCGAAATCACAAGATTGGGTCACGACGAAAATAGCTACGAGTTTGTCACGTCGAGGGTCCGCATGATCACGCCATCCGGCGACTTCACGTGTGAGCCATCGGATTAATTTGATCCACCTAGTGCGATCTTCGCTGACCAGGGGTTTCCCCGTTACATTTACAGTCGGAACAAAACGAAACTCCTGCGCGAATTCGCGAAAAAGAATATTGGCTTGGTCGATATCCGTCAGGGCCCGAATCGGGTCTTCCTGGTTGGCGATTGCAAGCAGCAGTCCAGATGGCTCCAGTTCACCGCCCGGCTTGCTCGCCTCGTTCAGCACCTCGGAAAGCACGTCTTGCATGTTGGTCACGGGGCTTTCCATATCAGGTGCTCCGGCTGGTCGAGTTGCTCCCAAAGCTCGACGAACGCATCCGCCACCGGCTGACCATCATCGACTCGCTGTAAAATGTGGTGCTCCGTGCCTAAACTGTTGACTGAAGTACCGAGAGACCATGCGAACGCTCGGAATTCCGCGCTCGGAAAGATCAGGAACCTATCATGAAATCCCCAACCGGCCTGCCCGGACTTTATGCGATATTCAAGGCGTAGCCCCCGAAGGTTGCAATGTGCGCTCTCGATAGCCTGACGTTGGCCTTCGATAAAACTCTCTTTTTGAGTAAGACGTTCTTCGCTCCGAGCTGACCTGACCGGCTTGAATTAGTCCAGCGGGA
>Ga0209447_10000535_pt1 | contig 10582 bp, 9 predicted proteins | sample BogFormECP04_OM3_FD_188243 | JGI IMG/M metagenome (GOLD analysis project Ga0209447, IMG submission 188243) | Bog forest soil microbial communities from Calvert Island, British Columbia, Canada - ECP04_OM3 (SPAdes) (version 2) | ecosystem: Environmental > Aquatic > Freshwater > Wetlands > Bog ... | reverse complement strand
GAAAAAGGCTTCCAACCGTTTCCTCAGGGGCTGAAGCCCATTGCAAGCCAAGCACTTATTGTCGGAGCTAAAGCTCCGACCCCCTAAAAAACCGACTTTCTCCGCAAACTGTAAAGCCGCTCGGATTATGCGCAGTTCATGTCGTGGCTAAAGCCACGACCCACAAAGATTCTCAAGCTCCCGCGGCTACGCTGAAGGCAGCTGCCACAAATTCAACGGCAAAGAGCCGGCGGGACGCCCGCCGACCGGCAGGCAGGCCGGCGCTATTTTCTGCCGAGGAACACTAGCGTTACGCCGATGCAGACGAGGAGAACGCCGAGCCAGCGGCGGCGCGAGACGCGTTCGCCGAGAAAAAACTGGCCGCCCAGTGCGCCAGCGGCGTAACTCAACGCAGTGACCGGCACGACGAAGCTGACGTTTTCCATCGAGAGGGCGCCTAACAGGGAAAAGAACGCGACCGCCATGAGCGCGACGCCGAGCCACATCCAGGGAACTTGGATGGCGCGCAGCATGACGCGCAGCAGCGAGCTGGGACGAAAATCGTGCACTTCGCCGATGGTTTTCATCGCGCGGGTGACGCAGAGTTCGCCGGACGTGCCGGCGAATACGATCAGAACCAGCAGCACAGTTTCCCAAGCCATTATATTTGCTCCGTGGTGCGCGGCGAGGTGTGGCCCACGATCAGCACGCCCAGGCAAATGACGCATACGCCGGCCCAACGCAAAGGGGAAATCGGTTCGTTCAAAATGAAGTGCGCTTGCAGGGCGACGACGGCGTAGGCGATGGAGCCGGCGGGTTGAACGAAACTGTAATCGGCCCAGGACAAAACCAGCAAATAGCATACGAAAAACATCAGCTGGAGCAGGATGCCGAGCCAGATGAAAGGCGACTGCAAAATTTGCTGGCCGACGTGGAGCAGGTCGGCGGGTTGATGCAGCGAAATCGCGCCGATGGTCTTCATGCCTTTGCTGAGAGAAACGTTGCCCAGCGGGCCAAACAGGATCATCAGGAATATCAGGACGAAAGTTTTCAGGTGCAAGCCGGCGGATGACGTCATGCGGTGCGCGGCCGTCGGGTGCACGAGGGGCGGTGATGCGATGCGTTGATGGTGAGTGGATGCGCGTTTTTTCTCATGGTATGCAAATTATTTTACTCGATTTGGAGGAGAAACCGAAATGTGGATTGCGGTTGGAAAGGGCCACGACAGTAAAAGATTACCGCAGAGACGCTGAGGACGCAGAGAAAGGCAGACCCGCTCGCGGTGACTATAATTCGGGTTCAGCGATAAAGGCAGTGGCTAGTGATGAGTGGCTAGTGGCTAGAAAGAGACGACAACTTTGCGGCCGCGACGACTGGCTAGAGTTTTTCAGCGCGAAACACTTGGCGTCTTGCGGGGCGTGGCGGCGGTGAGTTTTCCGTCTCGCAAAGAATAATTGATGCCGCGCCAGCGGATGGTGTGGCGGGTGAAACTGGCCAGCCAGATGGCAAAGGCGATGGCGTCCCAGAGAGGGATCAGAGGCATTTTTTTCCAGACGCGCGGTTGCTTCATTCCCCAGATGCCGATGAGCCAGGTCATGATGAGGCGCAGGAATAAATAAGTGCCGAGATATGTGGCGGCCACTGCCAGCGAGGGATGAATCGCGATAGCGACGAGCGACCACGGCAAGCCCCACGTGAAGATCAGGCCGAGGTGGCCCCAGGGGCGCATCAGGCGCATGACGGTCATCCAGCGCAGGCGTTTATAAAGAAATTCGCGGAGGGAATCGAAATCCGCGACGGAGTGCACGACGTAGGGCAGAAGTTTGACTTCGTAGCCTTGCTCAGCGACCAGGCGCCCGGCGTACACGTCGTCCGCGGGACGGTCTTCAATTGTTGGGTAGCCGCCGTAGCCCGCGATTGCTTTGCGCGTAGTGACGATGGTTTGGCCGAAGGTGAATTCGATGCCGTCGAGCTGCCAGGCGACCATCACGCCGGCGAAGAAATCGGAAATCATGCCGATGGATTGCAGTTGCTCCGTGAGATTTCTTTCTTCGGTGGAAGAATAGAGGCAGGTGGCCGCGCCTACGTGCGGATCGCGGAAGGGCGAGATGACGGTGCGCAGATAATCGGGGCGGACGCGCACGTCGCTATCGGTGATGACAAAATATTCGTGTTGGGCTTCGGAGACCAGGCGCGTGAGGCGAGCCACTTTGTCGTTCACTGCATCGCGACCGGAGCCGAATAGCAGGCGGATGCGGCGCTGGGGAAAATCGTGGATCAGTTTTTCGAGTACCGGGAGCGTTGGGTCGCCTGGATCCACGCAAAAAACTAATTCGTAATCGGGATAATCCTGGCGGCAGAAGCTGGCGTAATTTTCATAGGCTTCCGCGTCGAGGCCCTTGATTGGTTTCAGGCAACTGATGGGCGGAATGAAATCTATATTAGGAGCGGCGTCGTTGCGCGAGGTGTGGAAATAGCGCACGGTGCTGTAGAGGGAGAGGAGGTAGTAGATGAAGGGGATGGCTGCGAGGGCCAGGAATGCGTACGCGACAAACGTCAAAATCTTTTAACCTCTGTAAAGGATGCGGGAATGGTTCGGGCGGAAAATCCTAACATGAAATGGGGAAAGTAGGTTCGGGGAGCGTATCTCGTTTGGCTGGCCGGACCTGCGAGTGTGAAAATCGAGCCGACCAAGCGGGCGAACTGAGGCGGTAACACGGCTGTAACACGATTGCGCTATGATTCTTGGCTGCAAGGACGTCATGAAAAACAACGATGTAGCCGACCCACAATATATTTTCAACCGGCACCATTCCTGGATGCAATTCAACGAGCGAGTGCTGGAAGAGGCGCGTGACGCGAAAAACCCGTTGCTTGAACGGGTGAAGTTTTTGGCGATCACCGCGAGCAACCTGGATGAATTCGTCGAGGTGCGCGTCGCGGGCATCCTGCAGCAGGTGGAGCACGGCAATCGCGAGCCTGGTCCGGATGGACGAACACCGGCGGAAGTGCTGAAAGAGCTGGCGGAGACAATTCACAGCTTCGTGAAGGCGCAGTACGACTGCTGGCGCGAGGAACTGCTGCCGGCTCTCGCGGCGGAATCAGTCCGCGTGGTGAGCCTGAAAAAGGTGGGGCCTGCGGCGCGCGCGCACATTGAAAATTATTTTGTAAAGTCGGTGGAACCTCTGTTGACGCCGGTGACGGTGGACCCGGCGCATCCTTTTCCGCATGTGCTGAACAAGGCGCTGTGCCTGGCGTTTCTGCTGAAGCGCAAACGGCGCGGCGGGCAGATTTATCTGGGAGTGGTGACGGTGCCGCGCGCGCTGCCGCGGCTGGTGTTGCTGCCCGCGAAGGATGGAACCGTTGAATACGTGTTTCTTTCCGATGTGATCCAGGCGTTCGCGAACCGGCTGTATCACGGCTACGAAGTGCTATCGGCGGCGGCGTTTCGCGTGACGCGCAACAGCAATTTGTATCTGGAAGAGGAAGAATCGCGCAGCATCATGGACACGGTGGACGCGCAACTGCACCGGCGGCGCAAGGGCGAAGCGGTGCGGCTGGAGATTGAGGCGAGCGCGAATCAGGAGATTATTGACCGGCTGGTGGCGAATTTCCGGCTGGCCGCGTGGCAGATTTTCCGCGTGGACGGGCCTCCGAACCTGGCGCGCATTTCGTATTTGTACGATCAGGCGCCGCGGCCGGATTTGAAGTTCCAGCCGTTCGTGCCGCGGGAGCTGGCGCTGAAGCCGGGCGCGACTTCACTCTTTGAGTTGATTCGCAAGCGCGATCTGCTGCTGCATCATCCGTACGATTCGTATTCGGCGGTGGTGCGTTTCATTGAGAGCGCGGCGAAGGATCCGGACGTGCTTTCGATCAAGCAGACTTTGTATCGCACCAGCGAGAATTCGCCGATCGTGCGGGCGTTGATCGAAGCGGCGGCCAAGAAGGAAGTGGCCGTGGTGGTGGAATTGAAAGCGCGATTTGATGAAGCTTCCAACATTCGCTGGGCGCGCAATCTGCAGGAAGCGGGGGTGCAGGTTTTTCACGGCGTGGTGGGACTGAAGACGCACTGCAAACTTGCGTTGATTGCGCGGCGGGAAAGCGATGGGCAGATTCGACGTTACGCGCATCTGGGCACCGGGAATTACAATCCTTCGACGGCGCGTTATTACACCGACCTGAGTCTGCTGACGAGCGATACGCATATTACGCAGGCCGTGCATCACGTGTTCAATTATTTGACGGCTTATTCGGAGCGGCCGAACTATCAGCCGCTGTTCGTGGCGCCATTGAACTTGGGCAAGAGCTGCCTGAAATTGATCGAGCGCGAAACGGCGCATGCGAAGGCGGGCCGGCCGGCGTTTATTTTCGCGAAGGTGAATGCGCTGCTGGACGAAAAGACGATTCAGGCGCTGTACCGCGCTTCGCAGGCGGGCGTGCAGATTGAGCTGGTCGTGCGCGGAGCGTGCGCGCTTCGGCCGGGAGTGCGCGGGATCAGCAGCCGGATTCGGGTGCGGAGCGTGGTCGGGCGATTTCTGGAACATAGCCGGATTTTTGTGTTTGGAAACGGTGGCAAGACGGAACTTTATTTGGGCAGCGCGGATTGGATGCACCGGAATATTTACGAGCGCGTGGAGGTGATGTTCCACGTACGCGACGCGGAATTGTGTAAGCAGGTATTTGGCGAGGTGATCGAGCCGTATCTGGCGGATACGGAGAAGACGAGAATATTGCTGGCGGACGGGCGATGGCTGCGCGCCGGCGAGGCTGGAGCTCCGGCACATTCGCGGAATGGATTTCGATTTAATGCGCAGGAGTTTTTAATTGGCCTGGCGGAAGGGCGAGAGGCGATCGGCGCGGTGCCGCGGGCACCGAGTTTCTTGAAGCTGGCGCGCCCCGATAAAAGCGCATCCTCTGTATAGTTTGTAGCTGCGTGGAATTTCTTTCTCTTGTGTGCTGAACTTTCCGGAGTGCCGCTAGCTTTCGCCGTATAATCACAGGCCATGGACGAGGGAATTTTTCAGGGCGTGGTGAATTGGCTGCTGGGGCCGGAGCCAATCAGCGAGAAACGGCCGGGACATTTGTGGCCGCGCTGGATTTTCTTGCGTGCGCTGGGGCTGATCTATTTTTCCGCGTTTTATTCGCTGCTGTTCCAGATCAAGGGACTGATTGGGCCGAACGGAATTCTGCCTGCGGCGGATTATCTGCAGGCTGTGACGGCCGCGTTGCACCTGCAGAGCTACTGGACCGTGCCGACTTTGCTGTGGTTCGGAGCGAGCAACGGCGCGTTGATGACGCTGTGCTGGGTGGGGCTGTTTGCGTCGCTGCTGGTGACGCTGAATTTGTGGCCGCGCGCGGGGTTGCTGATTTGCTTTCTGTGTTTTGTTTCGTTTGTGAGCGTGGCGCGGGATTTTTCGGGGTACCAATCCGATGGCATGTTGCTCGAGGCGGGATTCATCGCGTTATTTTTCGCGCCGCCGGGCTTGCGGCCGGGGTTGGGGGAGAGTAATCCCCCTTCGCGGGCGAGTCTTTTCCTGCTGCAGTGGGAATGGTTCCGGATTTATTTCGAATCGGGCGTGGCGAAAATCGGAAGCGGCGACCTGGCGTGGCGGAATTTCACCGCGATGGACGATTACTACCAGAACGGGCCGCTGCCGACATGGATCGGATGGTACGTGCAGCACCTGCCGCACTGGTTTCACGCTTCGGCAGTGGTTTACACGCTGGTGGCGGAACTGCTGATCGTGTGGATGCTGTTCCTGCCGCGGCGATTTCGCATTGCATGTTTCTTTATCGTGACGCCGTTTGAGATTTCGATTATTGCGACGGCGAATTATACGTTTTTGAATTATCTGGTGTTGCTGCTGGGCGTGCTGCTGTTGGACGACTGGTTTCTGGAATGGGTTTTGCCGTTGCGTTTCCGCGAGTGGATCCGCGGAAGGAGCCCGATGGCCTTGGCTGGTGCGACTGGAGCGGCAGCTAGCGCGCCGGAACCACGCTCCAGCGCTCGAGCGGAATGGCGCGAAAGATTTACGCCGCTGCGCAGGTTGCTCGCGGGAGCGTGCCTGGGGCTGGTTTTCTATTCCACCACGGCGCTGCTGCTGTGGATGTTCATGCCCGGACTGCCGCTGCCGGGGGCGCCGGTGCAGGCGCTGGAGCCGTTTCGCATCGCGAATTCTTATGGCCTGTTCGCGAGGATGACGCACGAGCGTTACGAGATCGAATTTCAGGGCTCGTTGGATGGCAAAACCTGGATCGCGTATCCGTTTCGCTACAAGCCGCAAGCGATTGATAAAGCGCCGGGAATTTACGCTCCGTACCAGCCGCGATTTGAATGGAATTTATGGTTCGCGTCACTGGATTCGTGGCGAGAATCGCGCTTTGTCGTTTGGACGGAAGAGCGCTTGCTGAAAAATGATCCGGATGTGCTGGCGCTATTTGCCAGCAACCCATTTGCGAGCGCGCCGCCGCGAGAGGTACGCACCATCAAATACCAATACTGGTTTACGGACTTGCGGACGAAACGCGAGACTGGAAATTGGTGGAGGCGCGAGGAGCTGGGCCCGTACGCGCCGGCTCTGGAGCGCGAAGCGAACGGCAAGATTGTGGTGCTGGATCTGGACCGAGACGAGCTCACCGAACCGTGACCTGCTTTGCGGCCGAAACATCGCGCGGCGCGAGGAAAGCAAGTTTTGCTACGCGCGCGCAAATCCGTTAGCCTGTGCGTGACCGTATGACACCCAGCCAACGCCATTCCGACGAACCACGAGAAGCTACCATCGCAGACGAAGTTACTCCGGAGCTGGTGCTCGCACATCTGGCGACGCTTTCGCAGCCCGCGAGCATCCGGCATATTGCACACGGCATGGGGCTGAAACATCGTGGCCGGCGCTTTTTGCCGCGCGTGCTGCAAAAACTGAAGAAGCATGGCGAAGTGGAAGAAACTCAGGGCGGAAGATTCCGGCTGGCGGGGACGAAGCACGCGAAGAAGGAAGCAGCCGGGCAAGCTGCTGCGGCAAAACGTGTGAGTGCTGCGAATGTGGCGGCTGCGAGCGGGTCATTCGAGCAGCAGACGCCGAGTCCAGATGCCGGAGCGGGTGCGGTTGGCGCCGGGCATGCGGCGGCTGGCGATGCGATGCGCGCGGGATCCGCTGCGAAATCAAACATCACATCAGGGCGCGGGCGTGATCCGAATTTAGTGTCGGGGAGAATCGTGGCGCATCGCGATGGTTACGCTTTTCTGGTGCCGGATTCGCCGATGCCGCGCGTGGAAGGAGATTTATTCATCGGGCGCGACGGGTTGGGTGATGCGATGCATGGCGATCGCGTCCTGGCGCGCATCGAGCGGCGGCGCGCCGACGGTCGAGCGGAAGGCCGCGTGGTGCAGATTGTGGAGCGCGAACATCCGACGATCGTGGGATTGTTCCGCTACGGGCCGCACGGAAATGTGGTGCTGCCTTACGACGTGCGCATTTTGCATGAAGTGATTATTCCACCCGGCGCGGAGCTGACGCCCGAACTGCGGGAAAAGATTGGCGATGCAGCGAGCGGCGGTGGGGCCGCTCCGAACAGCCGTACGCGATATCCGGAACTGGATGGCGCGGTGGTGAATGTGGAGCTGACGCGTTTTCCGAAGGGCGGCCTCGCTCCCGCAGGACGCGTGATTGAAATTCTGGGGCGGCCCGGCGAGATCGGCGTGGATGTAGAGATTATTATTCGCAAGCATCATCTGCCGAACATTTTCCCAGACGAAGTGCAGCAGGAAGCGCGAGCGACGCAGGCGCAAGTGGCGGAGAGCGATCTTGCGGGGCGGCGCGATTTCCGGCATTTGCCGATTGTGACGATTGACGGCGAAACGGCGCGCGATTTTGATGATGCGGTGCATGTGACGGTGCTGCCGAACGGGCACTACGAATTGCAGGTGCACATTGCCGATGTGGCGCATTACGTCGCGCGCGGTACGGGCCTGGATCGCGAGGCGCGGCTGCGCGGTAATTCTGTTTATTTTCCCAATCGCGCGGTGCCGATGCTGCCGGAGGAGCTTTCCAATGGGATTTGTTCGCTGAATCCGAAAGTGGACCGGCTGGTGATGAGCGTGGTGATGGAGTTGGATGAAGCGGCGAAGCTGCTGCGGGCGGAATTTTTTCAGGGAGTGATCCGCTCGGTGGAACGGATGACTTACACGAACGTCAACAAGGTGATCGAAGGCGATCCGGAAATGAGCACCCGGTATGCGCCGCTGGTGAGCGAATTCCAGAGGATGAAGGAGCTGGCGTTGCTGCTGAACAAGCGGCGCCGCGCGCGCGGCTCGATTGATTTCGATTTGCCGGAGGCGGTGATCGAGTTTGACGCTGAAGGGCGCATGCTGAGCATCGTGCGCAGCGAACGGAACATTGCACATCGCTTGATCGAGGAGTTCATGCTGGCGGCGAATGAGGCCGTGGCTGAGTATCTGGAGAAACGCGGCGTGGCTTCGCTGCATCGCGTGCATGAAAAGCCCGATCCGAAGAAAGTGCTGGAATTTGAGGAGCTGGCGCACGCGTTTGGATATTCGCTGGGGGTGGATGATTTGGCGGAGCGGCGCGTGGTGGTGCGGCATGGGCGTGCGCGTCCGCAGGCACGCGAGGGGCGCGGTGGCGGCGGCGGGCGCGGACGAGGACGCATGCAGCCGATGAGCGTGACCATGCCCGCGGCGGAGGAAGTGGACATACGGCCGCAGCATTACCAGCGATTGACGGAGAAAATCGCGGGCAAGCCGGAAGAGCGGATTCTTTCTTACTTGATGCTGCGTTCGCTGAAGCAGGCGCGCTATGCGGTGGACGTGCTGGGACATTTTGCGCTGGCGACGAAGGAATACACGCATTTCACTTCGCCGATCCGGCGCTATCCGGATTTGATCGTGCACCGGGCGCTGAAGTGGGCGCTGGAAAATCCGGACGTGGCGCCGTTGCGCGCGCACGTGGAGAACGCGCGCACGGGGAAAGAGGAAACGGTGGCGGTGCTGGGGCCGTATCGCCGCATGGAATTGCAGGATATTGCCGCGGAAAGTTCGGAGGCGGAGCGGCGGGCCGATGCGGCCGAGCGCGAATTAATGGAATGGAAGACCGCGCAATTCATGGAGAGCCATCTGGGAGAGGAATATTCGGCGCTGATCATTTCGGTGCAAAAGTTCGGATTTTTCGTGGAGCTGGTGGAAATTTTCGTGGAAGGGTTGGTGAGCATTGACCGGCTGGAGGAAATTACCGGGCAGAGATGCGCGTATCAAGACCGCCATCATTCGATTGTTTGCGAGCCGTATCGCGGTTCGCGCCGTGGCGGGGGAACGAGACGGACTTTTCGGCTGGGGGATCGCGTGCGCGTGCGGGCGGAGCGCATCGATCCATTCCGCCACCGCGTGGAATTTTCGCTGATCGAGGACCCGGCGAGCGATAATCGTTGAAGCTTCGGAGGTGAAAGATGGCGGCGAGACAATGTCCGAATTGCGGCGCGGTGATGCCGGCTGGAAGCGTGGCCGTGTACTCGTATGATTTGGTTTGCGCGAACTGCCAGCACCCGCTGGCAATTTCGGAACTGAGCCGGAATTTAGCGGCATTTGCCGGGCTGGCTGCCGGAGTGATTGCATGGTGGATTGTTACGTTGCGGTTTGTCGCCCAGCACGTAGCGCTGGGTTGGGTGTGGCCGGTGATCCTAGCCTATCTGGCCGCGAGCGTGGTGGCTGCGGTGACGTTGATGTTTGTGGCCAATTTGGAATTAAGCGACGGCGATCCAGCGCCGCAGGGCGTAACAGTTACCCCTCACGTACCTCATCATTAAACAATAGCTGACTTATTTATTGATTCGTATATACTGCGCAGTCGGCTTGGTGGCTGATGTCCGTTATTCGGCCGGCTGGGGTGGAATGGCACGATACGCTGCATTGGTAGGCAAGCGGGTAGAGGCGCATTATCGCGCGGGCGATTTGCAGCTCTCGACAATCGGGACGCTGGCGTCAGACACCGGCAAAGCGATTTTCGTGGAGGAGCGATTTTCGTCGGGCGGAAAAGCCAAGACGATGCGCGTGGAAATTCCGTATTCGTACGTGATCCGCGTGGCTGAAGCGCGCGACGAGGCTGCTCAGCCCCGGGCCGTGCCCAAGCCCGCAAAGAGAAAATAGCGTTTCCGCAGCAAAAGTTCCCTCCGCTTTCCGTGTAATCCAGTTATGGAATCCTGAAAACGCGCGGCCGATTCGCATTTGCCGGCGCGCGCGGGTATATTTTTGTTCTGGTTCGGGAGGCGAGAAATGAAACCGACGGTTGGATTGATTGGGCTGGGGCTGATGGGGAAGCCGATGGGGCGCAATTTGCTGAAGGCGGGATTTCCGCTGGTGGTGTGGAATCGCACGGCGGCGCGTGCGGACGAATTGGTGAGCGAAGGTGCGAAGCTCGGAGCGAATCCGCGGGAGACCGCGGCGGCAGCGGATGTGCTGATCACGATCGTGAGCGATCCGCCGGCGCTGGAAGAAGTTTTGTGGGGCGCGCAGGGCGCGATGGAGGGTTTGCGGCGCGGCAGCATTTATATGGATTCGAGCACGATTTCGCCGGAGCTGGCGCGGCGCGCGGCAGCG
>Ga0209447_10000533_pt1 | contig 10597 bp, 4 predicted proteins | sample BogFormECP04_OM3_FD_188243 | JGI IMG/M metagenome (GOLD analysis project Ga0209447, IMG submission 188243) | Bog forest soil microbial communities from Calvert Island, British Columbia, Canada - ECP04_OM3 (SPAdes) (version 2) | ecosystem: Environmental > Aquatic > Freshwater > Wetlands > Bog ... | reverse complement strand
CTCCGCAGGTTCGATCACTTCGTGCCCTTCGGTGAGATTCTCTTTGGCGGAGTCCACGGCGGCCCGCCCCTCACCGGCAACGCACATTCCCAGAGCACCTTTGGAATGGCCGTTGGTGGAGGCGTCGACGTGGTCATCACCAGGTATCTGGCCTGGCGTTTCGTCGAGATGGATTACCTGATGACCAATTTTTCCGGGCCCACTCTGGGTGCCTCCAGCCGCCAGAATAATTTCCGCGTCGGCTCCGGCATCGTCTTCCGCTTTGGATTTCCCAATCCTCCGCCTCCTCCGAATCATCCTCCTTTTGCGGCGTGCTCGGCCAGTCCCGCTTCCGTCTTTGCCGGCTCCGGCGATAGCGTCGCTGTCCACGTAAATGCCAGCGACCCGGACAGCGATCCGCTCACCTATAGCTACACCGCCACCGGCGGCTCCGTCGACGGCACCGGCCCCGATACCCGCTGGAACTCCACCGGCCTCGCTGCCGGCACCTACACCGTCAACGCCAAGGTTGATGACGGCCGCGGCGGCACCGCCACTTGTGCCACGGACATTGCCGTTCAGCCCAAGCCCAATCAGCCACCCACGATCTCCTGCTCCACCGACCGCAGCCCCATTTTGCCCGGCGAACGCACCGGCATCACCTCCGTGGCCAGCGATCCCGACGGCGATCCGCTCACCTACAGCTACACCACCACCGGCGGCCAGATCACCGGCAGCGGTGCCAAGGTGCAGTTCGATTCCACCGGTCTCTCCGCCGGCAACTACTCCGTGAAGTGCTCGGTCAGCGATGGCCGCGGCGGCAACGCCGATGCTTCCACCAACGTAGATGTGCAGCAGCCGCCTCCTCCGCCGCAGGCCACGAAGGTCGGCGATTGCGGCTACACCAAGGCCGGCGCTTCGCGCTTCGACAACCTCTGCAAGCGCGTCGGCGACGACGTGGCCTTGCGCCTCAAGAACGACCCCAACGCCAAGGTCGTCATCGTCGGCATCGCCGATCCCAGGGAGCCCAAGGCTTCCAAGCTTGCTCTCGAGCGCGCCGAACTCGCCAAGAAATATCTCGGCGAAAAGGGCATCGACGCTTCGCGCGTTTCTACCCGCACCGGCTCGGCTTCCACCGAGAAGGGCATGGAGAAAGAAAACCGCCGTGTCGACTTCATCTTCGTGCCTGAAGGCGCCACCTACTAACAAAAACGCCGCTGGTGACTCGTGACGGGAAACCAGCGGCAACACCGATGGAAACCGGCGGGCTCTCTGAGACAATTCTCAGAGAGCCCGTTTTGTTTTCTCTGAAACAGAAAAGAAACCAAGCGACCGTGATCCATTTCCTGCGCGCGATTTTTTCCACCACGCTGGCTGCTACGCTTTTAGCGCCGGCGTTCGTCCCGCTGCGCGCGCAGGTTTTTCCCCCCGCGGCTCCTGCTTGGGAACGGCTTGGCCCAGAAGGCGGCGATGTCATTTCGCTCGCCGCCGCTCCGGGAAGCACCCTATATCTCGGCACCCCCGATGGCCACGTCTTCGCCTCCGAAGACGCCGCCGCGCATTGGCAGCTTCGCGGACGCGCCGCTTCCCGCTTCGATGGCGTGCTGCAGCGTCTGCTCGTCGATGCCAGCCAGCCCCGGCGCCTCTTTGCCGCTGTTTGGTTTCAGGATCCCTCCGCGGGCGGCGGTATCTTCCGCAGTGACGACGCCGGAGGCACCTGGATTCTCGCAGGCCTGCCCGGAGAAGCTGTCCGCGCGCTCGAGCAGTCTCCCTCCCATCCCGAAATCCTCGTCGCCGGAGCGCGCAGCGGCGTCTTTCGTTCGGGTGACGCCGGCGCCAGCTGGCAGCGCATCTCCCCCTCCGGCGATCCCGAACTCCGCAACATCGATTCTCTGGCCCTCGACCCGCGCGACCCGCAAGTGATTTTCGCCGGCACGTATCACCTCCCCTGGAAAACCACCGACGCCGGGAAAACTTGGACGCCCGTCGCAGCCGGCATGATCGACGATTCCGACATCATGAGTCTCCGCATGGATCAGCAGAGCCCCGCCCGCCTCTTCGCCAGCGCCTGCTCCGGCATCTACCGGACCGAAAACGCCGGCGCCCAATGGATCAAGCTCCAGGGCATTCCCTACGCTGCCCGCCGCACACAAACCATCGTCCAGGATCCCCAGGATCCTCGCTCCCTTTACGCCGGAACTACCCAAGGCTTGTGGGTCACCCGGGATTCCGGCGAAACCTGGGCGCGCATCACTCCCGGCGAGTGGGTTATCAATGCCATCGCCTACGCGCAAGGAGCCAACCACGCAAGGATCATCCTGGGTACCGAAGAACAGGGCGTCCTCGTCAGTGACGATGCTGGTTTCACCTTCACGCCCGCCAACGCCGGCTTTTCCCACCGCGTCGTTGCGGATTTTGTCGGAGACCTGCGCGATCCCCGGCATCTGCTCGTCCGCGTCACAGGCTTGCAAGAACAGTTACTCGAATCGCGCGACGCCGCCAAATCCTGGCATCCCCTGGCTTCCAGCCTCCGCCCTGCCGAGGTCAAGAAGCTCTACGCCACCTTCGCCGGCTGGTGGGCCGCACTGGATGGCGGGGGACTCGCGCGCTACGAGGAATCCTCGCAAAAATGGCAAAAGTTCGAGTTCTCGAGCACACCAGCCGCAACTCCCCCGCGGGGGCGCTACAAAGCCAGGCCCCTGCCCAATGCGCGTGCCCGCGAAACGAAAGAATCAGACCCGGAGGTAACCGGCTTGTGCGTGGAAGGGACTCGCGTCTACGTGGCTACTTCTCGCGGCCTTTGGAGCAGTGAGCTTCGCGGAGGAATCTTGCGCCGCCTGGCTCCGGATGTTTTCCCCACTCTCGTCCGGAGTCTCGCCGTTTCTCGCGCCGGAGAGGAAATCTCCGCCGTCACTCCGGATCGCTTTTACCAAACCCAGGATTCTGGCAAGACCTGGAGAACCCTTATACCTCCCAAGGATTCCGGTGAACTCCTCTGGCTCCTCCCCTCTGACGCCCCCAACCCCGTCCAGCCAGATCCCGCGGCGCCCTCCTCCGGCTGGCTGGTCGGCACTGCCCATGGTGTTTTTCGCGTCCCCGCCGCCGGAGGCCTTCCCTGGCAGCTTTTGCAATCCGGCCTGCCAGCAGCGCGCTCCTCTCCACCCGGCGTTTCCCGCGCCACCATCGCTATCCCGATGAGCGCCGGCGGCTTCTACCTCACGCAGGACCAGGGGAAAAACTGGCAGCGTCTCGACTCCGACGCGCAGGCCGGCCCCTTCACCGGTATAGCCGCCGACGGCCAGGGCGGCTACTTTCTAGGCTCCAGGAATGAAGGGATTCTGCACCTCACGCTTCCCGGCACCAGCGAATAAGCCCCGAGAAAGCCGCCCTCCCTTCCGTTCCAAATCGAAACTTTGCCCGCCCCGTTTTGGCAAGCTGCTCAATCCCAACCTCTTATCCTCCATCCTTGGATATCCATATTGACAATATTCCCAAAGTGGAATAGAACTGCTACGTTACATCTTTCTACAATTACTTGATATATTTATAATTAGATGACCTTTCCGCAAATGGAACTCTGCTTGCTCTTCTACTCGCACCGTTGGAAAGAGGGTGCCCTTGCATGAATGAAGAAGCCGCCGTTCGCCGTGAACTAGCTCCCATGAGCATCCTCATTGTGGATGACGAACTCAGTATTCGCGAAGCCTGCGCCGACGTCGCCGTACAGACCGGCATGAAAGCCACTTCCGTGGCCACCGCCGAGGAAGCCCTCGAAGTCCTCGAGCAGTCCGCCATTGATATCGTCCTCACCGACCTCAAACTCCCCGGCACCAGCGGTCTCGAACTCATCCGCCGTGTCCACGACTCCCACCCCGAAGTCATCGTCGTCGTTCTCACCCAATACGGCACCATCGATTCCGCCGTCGAAGCCACCCGCATGGGCGCCGCCGACTACGTCACCAAACCCTTTCTCATCGAAGAGCTGCGCTCCCGCCTCGAGCGCGTGGCCCGCGCCGCCGACCTCCAGCAGGAAAACCGTCTCCTTCGCGAGCAGTTGCGCACCCGCCCGGGCTTCGGCGGCCTGATCGGGCTCTCCGAGCGCATGCAGCGCGTCTACAAAATGATCGAAAAAGTCAGCCAGCACGAATATCCCGTGCTGATCCTCGGCGAGAGCGGCACCGGCAAGGAACTCGTCGCCCGCAGCATTCATTTTTCCGGCCCCCGCAAAAACAAGCCCTTTGCTCCTGTGGACTGCTCCTCGCTGGTCCCCACGCTCATCGAGTCTGAACTCTTCGGTTACGTCAAAGGCGCCTTCACCGGAGCCATGCAGGCCAAGCAGGGCCTGCTGGAAGCCGCCCAGGGCGGCACTTTATTCCTCGACGAAATCGGCGACATGCCTGTGGACCTCCAGGCCAAGCTCCTCCGCGCCCTCCAGGAGCGTGAAGTCAAACCCGTGGGCTCCACCGAGCGCCGCCACATCAATGTGCGCATCATCGCCGCCACCAACCGCGACCTCGAATCCGCCATCCGCACCGGCGCATTCCGTCAGGATCTCTACTTCCGCCTCAACGTCGTGCAACTCAAGCTGCCGCCCCTGCGCGATCGCAAAAACGACATTCCTCTGCTGGTCACCTCGTTTCTTGAAAAGTTCTCCGACCCCCAGGGGCCCACGCGAACCATCGCCGAGGACGCCATGCGCCGCCTCATCGCCTATGACTGGCCGGGCAACGTCCGCGAACTCGAAAACGCCATCGAACGCGCCGTGGCCCTGGGCTCCGGCCCCATCGTGCACGTTGGCGATCTGCCCTCCAATCTGCAATATCCTTCCGGCGAACGCGTCCCCGAAAAAGACGAACTCCTGCCCCTCGAAGAGCTCGAGCGCCGCGCCATCCTGCGCACCTTGCGCGAAACTTCCGGCGACAAACTGGCCGCCGCCCGCATGCTCGGCATCGGCAAGACGACTCTCTACCGCAAGCTCAAGCAGTACCACATGGAGCATGCCGAGCGCTGACCGCGGAATCTCGAGCAAGCAGTCCATACGCCTTCTGCTTGTCCTCCGCGACAAGTTCGCAACTTCTCCGCTCTCTCCCCCGCCAACCCAAACTCCCCGCCTCCGCGGAGCACCTCGTCTTTCCGCTTCTTTTCACTTTGCTCCTTCGTGCCGACCCCGGTTCGTCAAACCCGCACTTCCTCCGTCATCCAGCCGGATTATCTGAAGCACACAATCTGGCGATTCGAGCCAACGCCGAGCTCGCCGGGAATTCCCCCAGTCACCAGTCACCAGTCACGAGTCACCAGTAAACAGTCACTTCTCTGTTATTCCTTCCCGGTCCACTCTGGGAATAACCCCCGGCCAAGTTTCGACATGGGATTTGTTTTTGCGCTTTCCTTCCACCCTCATCCCCTAACTGCCTGATTCTAAAAGAGAAACTGACCCTTTCGGTTGGTCCCGCCGATGCAAGAGGACAATGCGGCGAAAGCGAGCCTGCGTTTCCGCAACGCCGCTGGCCCGGACAAGCGGCTGTTTTCCCGCGGCATCGCGCGGGAGCAAGTGAGCCTCATGAGGGGTTGGGCAAAAAAAGATGCGGCGGTAGCGGCGGGCTGCGGTGTCGCTCGCGCCGCGGTGCAAGGCGCCTCCCGCGAGGAGCTTTTGCGCGAAGCCCTCCTGTGCATGTCCTCAAGTGAACACGCCGAGCGCTTCGGCGTGTGGCTGGAAGCCCCGCCTTCCGCCGAATTGGATGCCCCGGCCAGCTTCCGCGGCAGCGTTCAAGATCGCGCCGCAGAAACTGCGCCTGCCGAGTGGGGGCGACTCTCGCCGGAAGCCACGCTCCCCCAGGAACTGCTGCTAGGCGGAAAAAGCGTCGAGCAGGATCTTGAGCACTCTGGAAAAAACGCCCTCATCGGCCCTCTTGTGGGCATGCGCCGCGCCCTGTGGATTCCGGTAACCAGAAAGCAGCGTTTGCGTGGCGTGCTGCTGGCGGCCACCGCCAAAAAAAGCGGTGCGTTACCACGGGGTCGGCTCGAGTCCCTGGCCGCGGAACTGGCTCTGGCCATTGAGCTCGAGGAAGAGCAGCGCATCGCCCAGGAGCGCCACGCCGACACTTTCTTGACCCGCAGAATTCTATCCGCCGTTGGGGGCGCCATTCCCGCGGATGTCATTCTGTCGAATCTGGTCGAGAACTGCACGGAAGCCGGTGCCCAGGCCAAAGGCCTTGGCGCGGTTTTTGCGGTTATCGGCGAATTGCGCCCGCAACCCGCCGAAACAATGGTTCCCCAGGAAGTCCGCTTCGAATGGCGAAGCGGCCACGAGTCCTGGACTCGCGCCGTCGAAAGCGAGCCGCTCGCCGCCATCTGGCGCCGCGCGCTCGAAGGCCGCCGCGTCATTGGCAGCGACGCCCAGGTCTCCTGGGCCAAAGGCGAGGTCGGCCGCGTCATCGCCATCCCCCTCGAGATTCCCGGAGAAGTCGCCGGCGTCCTGGTCGTCGGTCTCCGTCCGGGAGCCGCCTCGCTGGCTCTCCTTGAACGCTTCGAACTGCACGCCGTCTTGGCCGCCGCCGCTCTCGCCAAACGCAAGCGTCATGCAGAGTCCGAACGGCGCGCCGCCTGGCACAAAGCCCTACTGGAATCCGATGCCGAGGCCGCCATCCTTCTGGATCCGCAAGGTGGCATCACCGCCTTGAGCCGCGGCGCGCGGCAACTGCTCGGCGAAGCCCACCAGCAACAGGAGCACGAGGAACGCAACCCGCACATCCGCCAGCGTTTCGCGCAGCTCTTTCGTTCCCGGGATCAGGAACTCGTCGAGAACTGGGCGCGCCAGATTGCCGCCGGCGCCCGCAGCGTTCATCTGCTGCCTGCCGCGCCGCCGGAAGCCGAACTCTTGAATGGTGTGCGCGTCAAAGTGCAGCTCATGATGCCTGCGGGCGGCGATCTCACCGCCGTTCTTCTCGAGTCCCTGGCCATGCCCTGTGTGTCTGACCAGCCGCTCTCCCGCGCGGAAATCGAGCTGCACAGCGTTCTCGAATGGCTCGAAGAAGGTGTCGTCCTTTTCGATGCCGAGAACCGCATCCGCGCCATGAACATTCGCTTTGCGCAAATCGCCGGATTGGCCCCTGAAGAATCCCAAAAAATGTCCAACTGGGAGGCCCTGGCGTCGCGCCTCGCCGAGCAAGCTTCTGACCCGGATCATTTTCGCGAACGCTGGCGCGAACAGTCCCGCGGCATCGATGGCGGCGTCCGCGAAGAACTGCACCTCGCCCGGCCTTCGCCTCGCGTTCTCGAACGCGTCGCCCGTCCCGTCCTCGACGCCGCCGGCGCGCGTCTCGGCCGCGTCGAAATCTACCGCGACCTCACTGCCCGGCGCATCTTCCAATCCAAACTCCTGCAAACCGAGAAGCTCGCCGCGCTCGGCCAAATGGTTACCGGTGTGGCCCACGAACTCAGTAATCCTCTCACCAGCATCCTCGGCTACGCCCAGCGCCTCTTGCTCCGCGAGGGCTCCGCCGGGCGCCCCGAAGAAGCCGCCAAGATTCTCCAGGAAGCCGAACGCGCCGGCACCATCCTCCGCCAGCTTCTTCTCACCGCCCGCGAAACCCCACCGGAGCGCCGCACCCTGGCGTTGAACCAGATCGTCTTGCGCACTATGGAACTCCAGCGCTTCAGCCTCGCCGCCGAGAAAATTCGCATCGAGTTGAATCTCGATCCCGCTCTCCCCATCGTGCGCGGCGATGCCGGGCAGCTCCAGCAAGTTTTGATGAACCTCCTCGGCAATGCCCGCCAGGCTATCGAACAGCAAGGCCACGGTGGCACCATCCGCATCCGCACCGGCCGCGCCGAGGAACGCCGCGTCCTCCTGGAAGTGAGCGACGACGGTCCGGGCGTTCCCCAGGCCATTCTCGCCCGCATTTTCGATCCCTTTTTTACCACCAAGGCCGCCGGCGTCGGCACCGGTCTCGGCCTCGCCATCGTCCTGAGTATCGTCCGTGAACATGGAGGTAAAGTAAACGTGGCCAGCCCCCCGGGAGGCGGCGCGGTCTTTTCCATCGAATTGCCCGTCGCCGCCGAAGAATCCCTCCTCACCGAGCGCCGCCGCCCTCCAACCGTGGATACTTCCTTTCACGCCGCGCACTCCGCTGCTTCCGGCCCCGGAGAAAATCCTGCCGTGCCCGTTCCCGCCGCCCGCCACGCGGATGGCCAAGGTGCCCGCGTCCTGGTGGTGGAAGATGAACCGACCGTGGCCCGCCTCATCGCCGACGTTCTCGAAGACGAGGGCTTCCGCGTCGACGTGCTCCTCGACGGCCGCGAGGCCCTCGCGCGCGCCGCCCGCGAGCCCTACGAACTCGTCATCTGCGACATGAAAATGCCCGGCCTCGATGGCCAGCATTTCTACAACACCCTCGTGCGCACCGAAAACCCCCTGCGCGACAAGTTTCTCTTCGTCACCGGCGACGTCATCGCTCCGCAAACCCACGAATATCTTGAGCGCCATCGCGTCCCTCATCTGGCCAAACCTTTCCGCGTCGAAGAACTCACCGAACAGGTCTACCGTGTGCTGGGCAACCAGCCACTCGTGCGCTCCAACGTCGTCCTTGCGGACGGGAATAATGCAGCGAGAAATGGATAAAGGCATGCCCACCCGGGAACCCATGGTTTTGCTCGTAAGTGACGATGCCGTTCTGTGCGCCGCGGCCCGCCTGGAGCTTGAAACACGCCAGCACGGCTTGCGCGTGGCCGCCGTCAGCACCATCGAAGCCGCCCGCCGCATTGTGCAAGACTCCCCGCCTTCGGTCATCTTGCTGGAAGAGAATTCCGTCGGCGTCGAGCCTGATGGACCTCGCGGAAAGGAGCCGCTGCTGGATGCCGCCGTCTCCCTGCTGGCGGTCTACGCCCCCGTTGTCGTGCTCGGTATGGCCGGCCGCGATCGCCTGCTCTCGGAAGGGACCCTCGGAGGCGCCGCCGATTATGTCGCGCGCACCGAAGGCTACCTTCCCGTCACACTGGACCTCCTGGAGCGCCGCCTGCGCCAGTCGCAAGGGATTTCCGACGTCTCCTCCCAGCGCACGGCGGGGGGCAGCACGGACTCCGCGGATTTCGTCAGTGAAGATTTCGGCGAAGTATTGCGCCACGAACTCAACAATCCGCTGACCGGCATTCTCGGCAACGCCGAACTCTTGCTCGCGGAAGTGCGGCGCGAGCCCAACGGAAAACTTCCCCAGGGAGGCCAGCAGCGCATTGAAACCATCGCCGCGCTCGCCGTGCGCTTGCGCGAAACCGTGCGGCGCCTCAGTCTCCAGTGGGATGCGCGCCACAGCGAAGTGCCTTCGCCTTAGCCCAAATCCGCCGCCTCTCGACGCTGTTCCAATCCTCCTCCTCCCTGCTCATAAATTTCGCAAATACTCGTATCACGAAATCTCCTATCCAGCCCTGACCGGTTGCCCCCCTCTCCATCTCCCGGTTTTCCCATGCCCTACTCTTTCCATCCCCTGCCACTCCTGATACGCTTACCACGCGGCGCCGCGGTCCCGGCGGCTTGCCCCATTCCTCATGAACGAAACGCCGGCTCGAAAGAAACTCCCGGAGATGCTGCCCGAACTTCTTGAAGGCATACACCTGCTGGAAGGGCGCTATCCCGCCAAGGAAATTGCGCAACGCGTGGTGCGCGCCGCCGCCTTGCAGCTGGGCGTCGTGGGCGCGCGTTTATGGCGCATCGAAGAAGGCCAGGCATTCGTTTGGGCTGTCGAAGGCGATCTGCCCGCCGAAGGCCATACCGGCACCCTCGCTGGCGCCGTGCTCAATCCCGCCAACGACACCAGGTTGTGGACCGGCGCTCTCGGCAGCGATGATTTTCGCGTGCGCGTCCTCGAGGTCCGCGGCAGCGCGCCTCTGGGTGAGGCCGTCCGCGCGCAACTCGATCTGCTCGCGCGCTTCGCCGCCGTCGTTCTGGCCCTGGCCGAGCGCCGCGGCGCCATGGAAGAGCTTTCCAGCATCGTCGAAGCCACCAAGCGCCTCAACTCTACCCTCGACCTCGGCGAGCTGATCCACATCATTTTGCAAATCGCCACGCGCCAGACCGTCGCCGAACGCGGCACGGTTTTTCTCGTCGATCACGAGCGCGGCGAAATCTGGTCCCTCGTCGGCATCGGCCTCGAGCAGCAGGTCATCCGCCTCCCGCTCCAGAAAGGCATTGCCGGCTGGGTCGCTCGCGAAGGCAAAGCCGTGCGCCTCGAGGATGTCTATCTCGATCCGCGCTTCGAGCCGGACGTCGACCGCAAACTCGGTTTCCGCACCCGCCAGCTTCTCTGCCTCCCCATCCGCAACGAAGCCGGCGCCATCATCGGCGTTCTCCAGCTCCTCAACAAACCCGAAGGCTTCAGCGACGCCGACGAAGCCTTCATCGATGCGCTCTCCCTGCACGTCGCCCTGGCTCTCGAAAAAGCCCAGTTTCACCGCGATCGCGTCGAAAAAGAAAAAATGGAGCGCGACCTCGCCCTCGCCCGCGAAATCCAGGCCGGCCTCCTCCCCGATGCTCCCCCCGAGTGGAAAGGCATCGAGATCGCCGTCTCCCACAAGCCCACGCAAATGGTCGGCGGAGACTATTATGATTTTCTCCCCGTGAGTGGCG
>Ga0209447_10000532_pt1 | contig 10597 bp, 9 predicted proteins | sample BogFormECP04_OM3_FD_188243 | JGI IMG/M metagenome (GOLD analysis project Ga0209447, IMG submission 188243) | Bog forest soil microbial communities from Calvert Island, British Columbia, Canada - ECP04_OM3 (SPAdes) (version 2) | ecosystem: Environmental > Aquatic > Freshwater > Wetlands > Bog ... | reverse complement strand
CCGTCTTGGGGCGGCAAATCCTCGCCTCGGGAGCGAACGCCCGCGCCGCCAAAATGTCGGGCGTCCCTGTCGATCGCGTCGTCACGATCAGCCACGCTTTGTCCGGCCTGCTGGCGGCGACGGCGGGGATGATGGTGGTCACGCGGCTCGGCGCGGCGATGCCGGCGGTCGGAGGCGAGGACTGGTTGCTGCCGTCTTTCCTCGGGCCCGTGCTCGGCGGCACGCTGCTTTCGGGCGGAGCTGTGGCCGTGGTCGGCACGATGCTCGGCGCCTTGCTGGTGACCACCATCCGCAGCGGGCTGCTGGTTCTGCAAATCGGCAATTTCTGGCTGCAGCTCTACCTCGGCGTGATCCTTCTCTTCGCCGTTCTCGCCGATCGCTGGCGCGCGCTTCACGCGGCGCGGCGCGGAATCCCGCCGTGATGAGTTGGTTCCGTCGCCTTCTTCTCGTCGAGTGGTCCGGCCTCGCCGCGGCCATCGTCTTGGGCGCGATCGCGCTCAGCTTCATCGCGCCCAACTTCCTCACCGAATTCAACATCTACGTGATGTTGCGCAGCCTCAGTGTCGGCCTGCTCGTCGCCTTCGCGCAAATGATCACGTTGGGCGTCGGCCAGATGAACATCGCCGTCGGCGCGCTCGGCGGCCTGACAGCCATCATCTTCGGCGCCACGATGGAGCTATACGGTTTTCCCATCGCTCTGGCGGTTCCCGTCGCGCTCGGGATCGGAGCTCTGGGCGGTCTGATCAATGGCCTCTTGACCGTGCGCACGGGCGTCAACGCCTTCATCATAACGCTGGCGACCGCATCCGCTTTTACGGGAGTCGATTTCGGCATTACCGGATCGATACCGTTCTACAAAATGCCTGCCGCGCTGGTCGCCTTCGGCGATCGACATTTGAGCGCGATCCCCTATCTCCTCGTTGCGCCGCTGATCGTAGCCATGGGGCTCGGCGTGTTCTTCTCCCGGACCGCGCCTGGGCGCCAACTCCTCGCCTTCGGCGGCAATCCCCACGCCGCAGAATTGTCCGGCATCTCGCGCGAGCGCGTCGTCGTATCCGCGCACGTTCTATCCGGTCTGCTCGCCGGCGCCGCCGCCGTGCTGGCGGTTGCGCAACTCGGGTCGGCGCAACCCACCATTGGGGCCGATTGGCTGCTGCTTTCCTTTGCCGCGCCGATCATCGGCGGCGCGGCGCTGACCGGCGGCCATATCTCCGTGCTCGGCACCATGTTCGCGGTCTTGCTGCTGGGGCTGATTCAAAACGGCATGGTGCTCGCGAAGGTCGATCCCTATTGGGTCCAGTTCGTGCTCGGCGCCCTCATTCTCGCCGCGGTCGGCCTGAACCGCTGGCGAGCGGTCGAGAGCGGGGCGGCCTGAGATGGAGCTCGCGATTGAATCCGTCAGCAAATCCTTTCCCGGCGTGCAGGCGCTCGACGGCGTTTCGCTCGACCTGAAGGCCGGCGAAATCCATGCCCTGATGGGCGAAAACGGCGCTGGCAAATCGACGTTGATCAAGATTGTCACCGGTCTGCTTCGTCCCGATTCGGGCCGTGTCCTACTGAATGGCCGCCCGGTCGCGTTCGGCTCGCCGCGGGACGCGCTGAGAAAGGGAGTCTCGGCGGTTCATCAGGAGCGAAACCTGATCCCGCGTTTCAGCGTCGGGGAAAATATCCTGCTCGAGCGCCTGCCGGTCAGGAACGGCCTCGTGGACTATGGCGCCGTCGAGCGGGAGGCGCGCCGCTATCTCGACCTGCTCGATCCCGGGATCGACGCACGCGCCGAAGTGCGCAGCCTTTCAGTCGCGCAGATGCAAATCGTCGAAATCGCCAAGGCGCTGTCGCTCGAGACCAAGATTCTGCTGCTCGACGAACCGACCGCATCGATCACCGAACACGAGACCGCCGCACTCTTCAAAGTTCTCAGGAAGCTGCGCGAGGACGGCGTCGCGATCGTGTTCGTCAGCCACAAGCTCGAGGAAGTGTTCGCGATCGCCGAACGCGTCACGGTTCTGCGCGATGGCAGGAACGTCGCGAGGGGCACGCTGCTCTCGGAAATGACGCGGCAGACGCTCGTCTCGCTCATGATCGGCCGCGCCGAGCGGGTCGCTGAGATCGGCGAACGACGCATCGATCCGGCGCGCGTCGTACTCGAAGCGCGCGGACTCTCGACCGAACGCGGGCATCGCGATATTTCGTTTGCTCTGCATCACGGCGAGATCCTCGGACTGTACGGCCTCGTCGGCGCCGGACGAAGCGAACTGGCTCACGCGATCCTCGGCGCGGAGAGGATTTCAGCCGGCGCGTTGTTGATCACGGGCCGTCCTGTTCGCATTCGTGACGTGCACGATGCGGCGAGACGATTTCGCATGGGCTATGTGAGCGAGGACCGAAAGCAGGAGGGACTGATCCTGATGCATTCGATCACGCGCAACGTCGCCATCACCATCTGGCGGCGGCTGGCGAACGCCGTCGGGCTGATCAATCCGCGCAGCGAGACCCGCGCCGTCGCCCCGTTCATCGCGCGACTCGACGTTCGCACGCCATCTCTCGGTCAGATCGTGGGCAATCTCTCGGGCGGAAATCAGCAGAAGGTTTCGATCGCCAAATGGCTGGCGGCGGAGTCCCAAATCCTCATCATCGACGAGCCGACGGTCGGCATCGACATCAAGACGAAGACCTACCTGCACGAACTCATCGGGGAGATCGCCCGCGAGGGCGCCTCGATTCTCCTCATCTCCAGCGACATGGCCGAAATGATCACCCTCGCCGACCGCATCCTCGTCATGCACGGCTTCCGATTGGTCGGCGAGGTGGTAAACGATCATCGTTACGAGACGACCAGCAAGGCGATCATGGGCTGCGTCCATGCCGTCGCCGATTTCGAGCCAGCCGCCGCCGGCTAGCGGCGGACCCCCTCTCCCGCTCTTGCGGGAGAGGGTTGGTTGGGGTGAGGGTCGTGGAGACTACGACGGCCCTCATCCGGCGCCTTAGGGCGTTAGAAGAACGCCCGTCTTTCGACGGGCTATGGCGCCACCTTCTCCCGCGAAGCGGGAGAAGGGATGAAGACAGGGAGGACATGATGGCGGTCATAGAACGCGTAGAAATCCGCATGGTGGATCTCGTTCCCAAGGTTAAGCGCGTCGATGCGATTCAATCCTTCGTCAGTCAGGAAACGCCGATTGTTCGCATCACCGACGCCGACGGCGCAGTCGGGGTCGGTTACAGCTACACGATCGGCACCGGAGGTCCTTCGATCGTCGAACTGCTCGCCCGCACGCTGGCGCCGGCCCTGGTCGGACGCGAGGCGGCGATGGTCGAGCAGATCTGGCGGGACCTGCTGTTTCTGACCCATGCGACGTCGGTTGGCGCCATCACCTCGCTCGCGCTCGCCGGCGTCGATACGGCCTTATGGGATTTGCGCTGCCGCAAAGCGGGCTTGCCCCTGCATGTGATGGCAGGCGGCGCACGCGACAAGGTGCAGCTCTATACGACGGAGGGCGGCTGGCTGCATTTGCCGACCGATGCGCTCGTCGCCGATGCGCTGCAGGCGAAGGCGCAAGGTTTCGGCGGATCGAAGGTCAAGGTCGGCCGGCCCGCCGGCGAGGACGTCGCCCGGCTGACGGCGCTGCGGGCTGCGGTCGGGTCGGACTTCGAGATCTTCACAGACGCCAATCAGGCTTTCACGGTCGAGGAGGCGATTCGCCGCGCGCGACTCTATGAAGCCGCAGACATCGGCTGGTTCGAGGAGCCGCTGCCAGCGGACGACGTCGAGGGCCATGCCAGGCTTTCGCGCGCGACGACGATTCCGATTGCGATCGGCGAAAGCCTCTATAGTCCGCCGCAGTTCCGCGACTACCTGCAGCGAGGGGCCTGTTCGATCGTTCAGGTCGACGTCGCGCGCATCGGCGGCATAACCCCGTGGCTGAAGACCGCGCATCTGGCCGAGACGTTCAACGTCCGCGTCTGCCCGCATTTCCTGATGGAGCTGCATGTCGCGCTGTGCTGCGCCGTTCCCAACGCGCGGTGGCTCGAATATATTCCTCAGCTCGACGACATTACCGCCGATCGGATGAAGATTCACGAGGGGCATGCGTTTCCCAGCGCCTCTCCGGGACTGGGCATCGACTGGAATTTCCAAGCGATCGAACGTTCGACCGTCGAGGGGAGCCTTCGGCTTCTGGGCAAGAGCGGCTGAGAGGGGGGCGAAATGCGACGAATGGGCTTCTGCAACCGGCTGCGGCCGGAAAAAGTAGACGAATACAAAACTCTCCACGCGGCGGTCTGGCCGGACGTGCTGGCCCGGATCACCGCCTGCAACATCCGCAATTACTCCATCTTCTTGCGGATGCCGGAGAATCTTCTGTTCGCCTATTGGGAATATTACGGCGAGGATTTCGCCGCCGACGCGCGCAAGATGGCCGCCGACCCCGTCACCCGTCAGTGGTGGACGCTCACCGACCCGTGCCAGGAGCCATTCGACACCCGCGAAGAAGGCGCGTGGTGGGCGAGCATGGACGAGGTGTTCCACCATCCTTAGGCATCGTCAGCAAATAAAGGAATCGAGCACATCGTCATTGCGAGCGACAGCGAAGCAACCCAGACTAAGACGCAGATGCGCAGCCCAAGTCTGGATTGCTTCGGTCTGCTCGCAATGACGGATGGGGCGTTTGTTTCTCGACAGGCCCTTGATTGGACCGGCGAGCATGACGGCATCGCCTTGGACCAGCCGCCAATCACATGCGCATGGACCTTCCCGCGGGGTCGTAAGGCGACGAAGCTATGACTCGTGCGGCGCGCTCGACGCCGACAATGTGAACAGAAAGTTTCGTCCCGACCGAGGCAAATTCCGGCGATACAAGCGCCATCGCCAGACTCTTGCGAATCCAATGACCGTAGCCGCCCGAAGTCGTGAACCCGACGCGCCGCCCATCGCTCCAAATAGGCTCATAGCCCGAGGCGTCCGCATCGGCCGCGTCCAGTTCGAGGGTGACGAGCTCATGCGACGGCGGCGGACCGTCGCGCTCGACCAATGCCTTTTCGCGTCCGACGAAATCGCCTTTGTCCCAGGCGATCCAACGGTCCATGCCGGTCATCCCGGGGGTATAGATCTGAGTGAACTCGGCCGACCAGATCCCGAAGCTCTTTTCGAGCCGCAGCGCGTTGAGAGCGACATATCCATACTCGACCACGCCGAGGTCCTGGCCGGCTTCGAACAGCAAACGGCGCAGCTCCGTATGTTCCAGCGCATCGCAATTGATCTCATAGCCGAGTTCGCCAGCGACCGAGAGGCGGCCGACCTTGGCGCGGATAAGTCCGATGTCGATTATCGTGCAGCCCATGAACGGCAACGCTGCGTTGGAAACATCCTGATCCGTCAGCCGTGCCAGGAGTTCGCGGGATTTTGGCCCTGAGATCGAGAAACCCAGCGTCACGTCAGAAATATCTCGGACGGTGACGCCTTCTCGTGCATGGGCTTCGAACCAGCGCATGTGCCATTGACGCAGGTAATAAGACCCAGTGATCCAATAAATCCCGTCGCCCCAGTTGAAGACGGTCAAATCCCCCTTCAACCCGCCGGCTTCTCCAAGCATGGGCGCGAGGCGAGCTCGACCTGGAGAGGGTAGATTCGAAGCAACGATCCAATCGAGCCACTCGCTCGCTCCGGGTCCAGACACCTCGTAGCGGGCGAAGGCGGAGATATCGAGCAGGCCGACGCGTTCTCGCACCGCTTTGCATTCGGCCGCGACGATGTCGAAAGCGTTTGATCGCTTCAGCGTCGGCTTCTCGATAAAACCCTCGGGAGCGAAATAGAGCGGCGTTTCGAGACCGTACGACAGACCCCAGCGGCATCCGGCCGCCGTCATCGCATCATGCGCGGGCGCGGTTTTCAGAGGCCGGCCCGCCGGCAATTGCTCGTTGGGATAGGACATGACGAATCGGCGAGCATAGAATTGCGCCGTGGTCTGTCGGATGTATTCCTTGTTCGAAGCGTAGGCGCCATAGCGCGCGATATCCATCGCGAAGACATCGGCTGCGGGTTCGCCGTGGACCATCCACTCGGCGAGCGACTTGCCCACGCCCCCGCCCTGAAGGAAGCCCGCCATGACGCCGCATGCCAGCCAATATCCGCGCTTGCCCGCCACCGGACCGACGAGCGGATTGCCATCGGGTGAGAAAGTGAAAGCGCCGTTCACCCATTTTTTTATGCCCGCTGTCTGAAGGCAAGGAAATCGCGCGAAGCCAATTTCGAGTTCAGCGGAGATGCGATCTATATTTTCGGGCAGCAACTCGACGCCATAGTCCCAAGGGGCGCCATCCATGGCCCAATGTTGGGGCCGCGTTTCGTAGATGCCGAGCAGCATCCCTTTCTGGTCCTGCCGCATGTATGTGAACCCTTCGAGATCCACGATCATCGGCAACTCCTTCTCGAGCGCGGCGACCTCGGGGATCGTCTCGGTCAGAAGATAATGATGCTCCATCGGTGAAACGGGAAGCTCCAGCCCTGCCATCCGGCCCAATTGCTTGGCCCAGAGACCCCCAGCGTTGATCACGTGCTCGGTTGTGATCACGCCCTTTTCCGTCACGACGTCCCATTGACCGTCGGGCCGATGTTTCAACTCTACTACCCGGTTACGCTCGATCACCGTGGCTCCGCGCTTTTTCGCGGCGGCGGCATAGGCCCATACTGTGCCTGTCGTGTCGATGTAGCCTTCGCGGTCGGCCCAAAGGCCGCCGAGCACGCCCTCGACGCTGATGACGGGGCAAAGGGTTTTGATTTCCTCGGGCGCAACGAGTCGCACGTCTTCGATTCCGACGGCCTGAAACGTCCGGTAGGCCGCCTGCAGCCACTCCCAACGGTCCGGCGCCGAGGCGACGGAAATTCCGCCGGTCATGTGCATTCCGACCGACTGACCCGACTCCTTCTCGATTTCGCTGAGAAGGTCGATCGTGTACGCCTGCAGCACGGCCATGTTCGGGTTCGCGTTCAGCGCATGGAATCCGCCGGCCGCATGCCAGGACGAGCCCGCCGTCAGAATCGATCGCTCAACCAGCGCGACGTCGCTCCAACCAAGTTTGGCGAGATGATAGAGCACGGAAGCGCCCACGACGCCGCCGCCGATGACAACTGCCCGGTAGTGCGATTTCATCGTGCGCATTCCCATGGTGGCGCTGTTCGCGGTCGACCATATTGCGGAACTTTTGGATTGTCTAGACACGTGTGTCTAGCGGACCCGGTGGGCGCGAGAGAAATGAGCGCTCCGCATTTCGTCATGCGCGGGGTTGACCCCTGCATCCAGGGCCGACGTTCGCGGATAATCACTGAAGCAGTTGCCTGGATGCCCGGCTCGAGGCCGGGCATGACGAGCGGACTGGTGTGAAAATAGCGAGGTGAGATTTCCCTATCGGCGGCAAATTCTATACACTCGTGTCTTGATTTGGCAAGTTGGACAGCGTCCGCGGACGCGGCGAGATGTCCACCAAGCACGTTTTCGCGGAGCGGCCGAGCGATGTCGGAACTGGTCGGACAGGACGCCTCGGCTTACCCGCAGAGGAAGGTCACGGCCGCGGACTGGTTGAAAATCGCGCTTCGGACGCTGATTGGCGAAGGGGTCGAGCAGGTCCGCATCTTGCCGTTGGCGAAAAAACTCGGCGTCTCCCGATCCAGCTTCTATTGGTACTTCAAAGATCGCGAAGACCTTCTGAACAAATTGCTAGAATATTGGAAAAACAAGAACAGCGCCTCGATCGTTTCTCGATCCTGCCGGGACTCGGCCAGCATCACCGATGCGCTGATCTACCTCTTCGAATGCTGGATCGACGAAACCATTTATGACCCGCGTCTCGATTTCGCGATTCGAGAATGGGCGCGGCGTTCGCGAAAAATCAAAGAGATCGTGGTTCGTTCGGACGACGAGCGCGTCGCGGCCATCGCGGCGATGTTTCGTCGTCACGGCTTTCCCGATCAGGACGCCTTCATCCGCGCTCGTATCGTCTACTACATGCAAATCGGCTACTATTCCGTCGATTTGCGCGAGGCGCTGCGGGCGCGGATCGCCAATCTGGCGGCGTATGTGCGCGCGTTTACCGGGGCCGAGCCGGCACAGCCGGAGTTGCAACGCTTCTCGAGGCTGACGGACGAGGTCGAACGTCGGCGCCGCTCGAGGCGCTAGCGTGTCGTGGAATGGTCGAGCGGATGGTGACACGCAAAGCCGTGATCCGAGGTTGCTTGGCGCATAGGGGGATCGGAATGGCGGCAGAGATCGGTTGCCCGCAGGCATCGTGTGTGGAAGCGGCAACCTGACGAAATAGCCGCGGGATCGGGCGTTTCGCCAATCAGCGCAATGCGTTGGCGGGTCCGTTCGCGCGCCGGGTCGGGAAGCGGGATCGCCGACAGCAACGCCATCGTATAGGGGTGCAACGGCGTCCGGAACAACGTCTCGCGCGGCGCCAGTTCGACGATGCGGCCGAGATACATGACGGCCACCTGCCGACACATATGCGCCACGACGCTGAGGTCGTGGCTGATGAACAGCATCGTCATGCCGCGACTCGCCTGCAGGTCGCGGAGCAAATTCATGATCTGCGCACGCGTCGACACGTCCAGCGCGGACACGGGTTCGTCCGCGACGATGAAGGCCGGATCGGTGCTGATTGCCCGCGCGATCCCTGCGCGCTGGCGCTGTCCCCCGGAAATTTCATGGGGATATCGCGGAAGAAACTGGCGCGAAAGGCCCGCCTGTTCGAATACCTCCTGCGCCCGCGAGCGCGCGTCCGCGCGCGTCCAGCCCTGCACACGCAAATGTTCGACGACAGTGTCGCCGATCGTCATCCGAGGATTCAGCGCCCCGGAAGGGTCTTGAAACACAATCTGCCTTTGCTGCCGCAGGCGAATCAGCCGCGAGCCCGAGGCGCCCGCGACATCCTGTCCTTCGAACGCTACCGAGCCGAGCGATGGAGTTTGCAACCCGACGAGCGTACGGCCCAAGGTGCTCTTCCCACTGCCGCTTTCTCCCACGAGCCCGAGCGTCGTGCCGCGGCCGACCTTCATGTCTACATGGTCGACCGCGCGCACGACGCGGTTCCTGTTCGCTCGATAGAGGCGGCTCACGCCGATGGCCTCGACGAGCGTGTCGGCCATCACACGGCCTTCCAGCAGGCGACCATTCGCCCGCCGCCCGCCGCCAGGAACGGCGGCGCAGTGCGGCATTCCATCGAGGCCAGCGAGCATCGGGGCGCGAACGGACATCCGCTGCCTGCGCCCTTGTCTTGCACGCTCCCCGGAATCGTGGGGACGGGCTCGTCCCAACCGCTATCGAGTTGCGGAATCGAGGCCAGTAGACCCGCAGTGTAAGGATGAAGCGGGTGCGCGAATATTTGGTCCGTAGGCCCGGATTCGACGATCCTTCCGGCGTACATGACCGCCACGCGATCGGCCATTCCAGCCACGACGCCGAGGTCGTGCGTAATCAGGACCATCCCGGCCCTGCTTTGACTCGCGATGCCCCGGAGCAGATCCAGAATTTGCGCCTGCACCGTCACGTCGAGCGCGGTGGTGGGTTCATCCGCCAGCAGCAGGCGCGGACCGCAGGCGATCGCCATGGCGATTACCACGCGCTGGCACATGCCGCCTGAAAGCTCGTGGGGAAAGGCCCGGATTCGTTGCTCGGGAGCGGCGATTCCAACTTTGCGGAACAGCTCGACCGTCCGCGCTTTCGTTTCGACTCTGGAAAGGGAAAGATGGGCATCCAACACCTCGGCGACCTGCTCGCCGACGCGAACCATGGGATGGAGCGCAGTCGCCGGGTCCTGAAAAATCATTCCCACCTGGCTTCCGCGCATCGCACGCATCTCGGCTTCACCGAGCCCAATGAGATCGACGCCGTCGAGCCAGGCGCGACCCGTCAACGAAGCGTCGCGCAACAGCCGCATCAGCGCGAGAGCGGTCGTCGACTTGCCGCATCCGCTTTCGCCAACCAGGCCGAGCGTTTCACCTTCCTCGACGCGAAACGAAATGCCGTCCACGGCCCGGGTGTTCGCAAAGGAGACCGAAAGGTCCTGGACCTCCAGCAGAGGCGGCGCGGCGATTTCCATCAGTCTCGGACCTTCGGGTCCAGCGCGTCGCGCAACCCGTCCCCGATGAAGTTGAAGCAGGCCACCGCGAGTGTGATCGCGATCCCCGGAAAAATCGCCAGCCAGGGATCCACCTGAAATGCGCTCTGCGCGTTCGTGAGCATATTGCCCCAGCTCGCCTCGGGAGGCTGGATCCCATAGCCGAGAAAGCTGACGTAGCTCTCCAGGAGAATGGCGTTGGCGGTGTTCAGCGTCGCCGCCACGAAAATCGGCGCCATCGAATTGGGCAGGATCTGACGGACGATGATACGCCATGCCGGCGCGCCCACCATCCGCGCCGCAGCGATGAAATCGGTTTGCTTCAGGGTTAGAATCTGCGCGTAGATGATTCGAGCGATTTCCATCCAGCAGGTCAATCCGATCATCAGCGCCATCGATCCCAAATTCGGTGGAACGAAGGCGGCGACGAACAGCAGCAGGAACACGCTGGGGAAGCAGAGCATGATATCGGTGAATCGCATCAACGCGG